>JADMIO011367004.1_pt1 | contig 107103 bp, 93 predicted proteins | sample 8958161 | NCBI WGS metagenome assembly JADMIO01 (sample SAMN16585339, study PRJNA669376) | soil metagenome | isolation source: Crop rotation soil | place: USA: Cullars Rotation, Alabama | collected 2011
CGCGACAACTTGTCCACGTGGAATTCTAAGCTTAGGATCCCAATGTGCTGGAAAGTCCCGGGGCGGCATGCGCCACGGTGATCAGCCTGTCCGAATCGGCATAAGGAAGAGGCTTGATCAGGATTCCGTTGATGACGCTGAAAACGGCTGCATTGGCGCCGATTCCGATAGCCAGGGTGGCGATGACCGCAATCGTCATCAGAGGAGTCCGGCGTAAGGAGCGCAGACTGAAGCGAAGGTTCTGCCACAGCGTTTCGAGCATGGGAATTCCCCTTTGATCGCGGTACGTCTCCTGCACCTGAACCAATCCTCCGAAATCGTGACGTGCCGCGATGCGTGCTTCGGACGCGGAAAGGCCACGCGCGCGATGCTCGGCTTCGAGTGATTCGAGGTGGTGGGTGAGTTCGGCGTCGAGTTCTCCATCCAGGCGCCGTCGTCGAAACAGATTCCAAAGCCTCGAGAACATAGATCCCTTCAGTCTTCCGTGCGAGCAGGCGCGCGAAGAAAACGTTCCATGAGCGAGACGTTCAGATCCCAGCTCTCCCTTTCCTGTGCGATCTGCCGCCGGCCGCGGGCGGTTAGTTCGTAAAACCTCGCCTTGCGGTTGGCGTCAGAGAGGCCCCACTTGCCTTTGATCCACTTACGCTGCTCCAGACGGAGCAGCGCCGGGTACAGGGTTCCCTGGTTGAGATCGAGGATACCTTCAGAGACTTGCAGGATGCGTTTGGCCAGCCCGAAGCCATGTTGCGGGCCCATGGTTTCGAGGGTTCTCAGGACCATCAGGTCAAGGGTGCCTTGCAGTACTTCTTTTGCCATTCTACAGGAGAATGCACCCGTACCTTTAGAATGTCAAGAGGAGTGGCCGTGAACCGCATCCACACGCCACAGACAATTCGTTACATAACGGGGTCGTGGTCACTATAATCCGGGTCCATGAAGACTAGAACCTGGTGGCTTGGTGTTGCCGTGCTGGCGATCGGCACGACGTGGAGCGTGGTCGGCAAGGATGAGAAAATCCACAACTGGCCCGCGTACTCGGGCGACAAGGCGAGCACGAAGTATGCGCCGCTCGATCAAATCAATAAGGACAATGTCGCGAAGCTGTCTATAGCATGGCGGCAATCGGGCGTGCCCGATGAGCTCAAGGCGATCTGGACCGGCTCCGCTGCGCCGACCAACTGGCAGAACACACCGATCATGGTCGATGGCCTGCTCTACATGAGCTCTGGCGTCGGCAGCGTTGTCGCGCTTGATGCGGTAACCGGGAAAGTCGTCTGGTACGACGTCCCGCCGCACGACGCGGGCAGGGCGCCGCCGCGTGGCGCGTCGATAAGGGGCGTCGCATACTGGGCCAACGGTAACGACTCCCGCATCTTCGCGACGTACGGTTCGAACCTGATCGCGTTGAACGCGAAGACCGGCAAGCGCTATCCCGATTGGGGCACTGACGGAGCGGTTGATCTGGCCAAGGCCGGTTACGACCGCGGCGGCGTCACCGGCTATCGCAACAGCAGCGGACCCATTGTCGTCCGCGACGTTGTTATTGTCGGCGGCGTGCCCGCGCCGGCAACCGACTATCTCAACGAGAGGGTGAAGGCGACCAGAGAAGCGCCGCCGGACGACATCCGCGGTTTCGACGCGCGCACCGGCAAACACCTGTGGACGTTCCATGTCGTCCCGCGCGCCGGCGAGTTCGGTGAGGACACGTGGCTCAATGGGTCGAATCTCTACTCGGGTAACAGCGGCGCGTGGTCGCTTCTCAGTGCAGACGAAGAGCTCGGCTACGTCTATCTCCCGTTGGAAGAGGCGACTGGCGACTACTTCGGCGGCTCGCGCCCAGGCAACAATCTGTTTGCCGAAAGCATCGTGTGTCTCGACGCGAAGACGGGCAAGCGGGTGTGGCATTTCCAGACGCTGCATCATGGTCTCTGGGACTACGACCTGCCCGCCGCGCCGATCCTCACCGACATCCGCGTTGGAGGCCGCACGGTCAAGGCGCTCGCGCAGGTGACAAAGCAGGCGTACACGTTCGTGCTCGATCGCACGAACGGCAAACCGATCTTCCCGATCGACGAGCGGCCGGTGCCGAAGGGCGAAGTCCCGGGCGAATGGTATTCGCCGACTCAACCGATCCCCAGCAAACCGCCGGCGTTCGATCAGCAAGGCGTTGCCGACAAGGATCTCCTCGACTACACGCCGGAGCTGAAAGCGGCAGCAAAGAAGATCATCGACGAATACAACTACGGCCCGGTCTACACGCCACCGGAAGTTGCCGGCACGGACAAAGGGAAGAAGGGCACGATCCTTGTGCCGGGCACCAACGGCGGCGCGGACTGGGGCGGCGCCGCGTTCGATCCCGAAACCGGCATCCTCTATGTGCCGTCAACGCATATGCCGGATATCGTCGGCCTCACGCATTCGGAGAATGCCGAATCGAATTTGCAGTGGGTGAGGCGCACGTCGTCGAAGATGCTCGGGCCACAGGGGCTGCCGGACCCCTTCAAACCGCCTTACGCGAAGCTGACGGCTATTGATCTGAACAAGGGCGATATCCTGTGGTCGGTCGCGAATGGCGCCGGCATCAGGAATCATCCAGCATTCAAGGGCCTGAATTTACCCAACATCGGCACGCCCGGACGCAACGCCGCCATCGTGACGAAGACGCTCGTGTTCATGGGTGAAGGCAGCGACAGCGGAGTCGGCGTGCCCGCGGGATTCGGCGGCAAAATGTTCCGCGCGTTCGACAAGAAGACCGGAAAGATCGTCTGGGAGACCGAACTGCCGGCCGGCGTCAGCAACTCGCCGATGACCTACATGATCAACGGAAAGCAGTACATCGTCGTTGCAGTGTCGGGCCGCCAGTATCCTGGTGAACTCCTCGCGCTGGCAATCCCATAACGGTACGCACAGGCACCTCGCGCAAAGCGGGCTGCCTGTGATAACTAGGTGACGTTGATCGAATTCGCGGAGCGAATCCGTTCAACGTCACTCCAATCCTAAAAAACCGTAACAAAATGCGATAGCGGGGTCTTTGCTTCTGAGGAAGACCTGAGCGTTGACATCTATTACTGTCGCTGGCGAAGCATTTCAGGAAGTTGCGCCGGACCGAGAAGGACGTCGTTACGATCGCTGCGGACCTTCTGAGAGTCGAGGGCTTGGGTGCTCATCGAGGTGTTGTGGATTATCGATCGCAGTACCTTTCGGCCAGCCGTTTTCCCAGGATCACTCGGAGCTCATCGGCATTCCGGTATTCCTTCACATTGTGAACCGCCAGATCGAAATGAAGAGAGCTTCCTTTGCGGCGCAGCAAGACCGGTTTCTTCCCGATGGCATGGGCATGACCAACTTCGTAGTAGACGTTTGGCCGAGCGCCGGTGAGGTCCGCGATGACAAATTCTGACGTCTGTATTTGTTCGAGGACCACCGCCGTAATCAGGTCGCTGTGCTGGATGTCGTCCGCACGCGCGGCGCTGATTCCAGCGGACGCGCAAACCTCCACGATCGTCCTATGGACTTCCTCGAGTTCGGGTTGATCCGGGTCCATCCACATGATGATGAAAGCGGTCCGCGGGACAATGCGACTGTGTGGGATAGTAAGGGCCGATGCGCCCATCCCTTGGAGCACGTCCGTCTTTGTGCCATCTTTCGGTGAGAAGTACTGAAATTCAATCTGCTTGAATGAGATGTCGAAGCGTTCGAAAAACGTGTCTCTTTCGTCGTCGTAGTCATTTACGAACCCTATACGAGAGGCGCTAATGTGGCACTCCCTGAATCTGTATGAGAGCAGAACGTGGCGTGAACGCAAGGAGACGACTTCGAGGGCGACGTCGTTCAACAGGCTTCCGTTAAGGCACGCTTCAGTCAGGCGTGGAGATAGGGCGTCTGGTCTTCGTTCTATTTCGATAACATGCTCGTGAGTTACTCGATTCGATGCGGCGTTATGGCTAACCTTCACGCTAAAGCCGGACAAGTCGAGCCAGCCGAGATGGTCCCGGTCCTCGCTGGGTCCGTGGAGACCTGGCAAACGGAGATATACAACCACCTCATTCTCAAAAGAGAGTCCGCGCGAACTGGCGGTGAGATCGATCGAAGCGGTTCCTTTTGTGAAGGCTGAGGTCATGTCCAGATAGCATGGAGGCTCCTCTTTGCCGTCCCTTCCCGTCCAGTGCCATTCGACTTGAGCGGGCGAAAACTGGACTTCCTCCCAACCGTCTTCCGTTAGTGGGTCTTGCGCGATAATGCAGTCACAGAACAGATAGGTGAGACATTCTGAACGGGAGTATGGAGGGCGGACATCCAATCTTAGGGCATCGAAGTGCTGGTCCTTCTTGAACGGATCGTCGAAGGGATACCTGCGGATTATTACGTCTTGAGCCCAAACGCCACCCATTTCATTCGGACGATTGGCGATTCCCCAGGCGAAGTTGAGAACATCGTAGTAGTTAGGCCGATCACGCTCCCAGCCGGCCTCGCCCTTTTTTAGGACAGTTAGAGTAATCTGAAGAACGCCCATCGATGTCCCCAAGTTATCGGAACCGCACTAAGGTGCGCTTGAATCCAAATCGTCTAAGAGCACCTGACACATCGATTCCAGTTTTCTGCGATCGCGCAGCGAACAGTCAACCAGTTGCCGAGCACGCATGTAACCGGGAAGTGGCGCACTTTCCACGATTACGGGAAACAGAACGCGAGTCCGATCCTGCCGATCGCGAAGAACCGCAATGTTGTACTCCTCTACAGCCATCTGAGACTGCAGATAGTGGGAACTCAAAATCGCCAGAACCTTTCTGGACGCGTCGAGCGCCATGTAGAGCTCCTGCTGCCAAACGCCCCCGATCTTCAACGAGTCCACGTCCTGGAACAAGCGTATTGTTGGCCGAAGACTGCGTAGAGCTGTGCTAACCGCCTTCGCCTCACTAGCATCTTCCCGAGAATCGCGGTGACGTTGATGGAATCATGGAATTCGCGAAGCGAATTCCGTCAACGTCACCACAATTTCAAAATCGCCAGAACCTTTCTGGACGCGTCGAGCGCCATGTAGAGCTCCTGCTGCCAAACGCCCCCGATCTTCAACGAGTCCACGTCCTGGAACAAGCGTATTGTTGGCCGAAGACTGCGTAGAGCTGTGCTAACCGCCTTCGCCTCACTAGCATCTTCCCGAGAATCGCGGTGACGTTGATGGAATAATGGAATTCGCGAAGCGAATTCCGTCAACGTCACCACAATTTGCGTAATTTGCGTTAGCTCTTATGAAAACCGATCTTCTTGCGGACAGCTTCCGGCAGGTTCTTCAACATTTCGGGCAGATCCTTCAACATTGCAGCCCTGTTCGCAGCGGACTTCCGGTTTGTTGCTGGCGAAGAGGAAAAATGCGAACGCCTCCCGTGTCTCCTAGTTCACCTTGGGCGGTTCCGCGCGATCGATGATCAGCGATTCCGCTGTGCCGTGTCGCAACTCCAGGTTGAGCCCCAGCGCATTCCGCACCGCCAGAGTGACCTCCTCCGGGCTGGGCCGGACCGGAAACCTCGGAATCTGGACATCGAAATACCCCGTAATTCCTGTTTTGTCCACCACGGGCAGCTGTACTTTCGAATACAACCATAGCGCCAGATCGCCCATAGATGCATGTTTGCTTTCAATGGTGAGTCCCGGAGGGCCGGACGAACCTGTCGGGGTCGCCCCACGTGGTCCAGATCCCGTTCGGCGAGCAGCGGCGAACTGAGCCAGTTCTTCTGCTTCGTTTGCACTCGACTGCGTGAGGTTCACGTTCGCTTCCGCAACCAGAAAATAAACCGGACTTGGGTAGGTGGCTCGATGAAACACCAGACCGAATCGTTCTTCGAGAAGTTTTTGCAACGTGAGCTTTTGTTCCTCCACGCTTGCCGGAACCACAGTGGTGACTGTAATGTCGAAGAGATCGTTATACATCCACTGTGGGCGCCTCTCGATTCGTTCGACGGGCATTCCGTAGGCGAACGCCATGACGTCTGCCACCAGCGCGTTGTGGAAAGCAAGCCTCTGCGGAGTTCGCGAGATCGCCATACGCGAATCCTGAGCGCTCAATCGTGGCGCGTCGGAACTCACCAGCGACACCTCGAAGGCCGGCCCTGCCTGTGCGCCGGCAGTCCGTTGCGGAACCATGAACGCGCCAGCCACAACCGCCAGGATCGCCGCCGTATTCAGTGGTGCCCGTGCGATCGAAATCAGTGTGTTTCGTCGTTCCATTCGGGTTCCTCCCCTTGATCGATAGACTCGGTGACGGTGACGGGACTTGTCTTCGAAGTATCTTACCAGACAAGCCTTGGCGTCCCTTCGAGCCGATCTCGTTCTTGTTTCCGGAAGTGGGGTCGCAGCGACATTGACGGAACGGGTGAGCCGAATCCCGTCGGACCGGGCGAAAATCTCATTTTCTGGAAACGAGCCGCCCTCGCTCCGGAGGATTTTCGTAAACCTTCGAATGCGTCTCCTTGCAGGTGGAGCATTCCCAGGAAACGTTGGCGAGACTCTTGAACATGCTTCGCGATTTCTGCGCGAGGGTCATCGGCGCCTGGCATTTGGGGCACGGCTCGGATTCCGGAACGCGCACGGCGTGGAAGCCCTGCTTCACCGGCGCGGCGGTATAGCGTCGAGCGATGAACCTCAGGAAGGAGGAGATCGTGGAATCCTTCAGCTCGTTAACAATTCCGTCCGGGACATTAAAGAGCTGCCACACCTGCCCGCTCTTGAAGCGAATTTCCAGGGTTCGGGTGTCCGGCGCGTAGGCGAGAGTTTCCACCTTCTCGTCGTGCACATGCACAGCCGGAGCCTGAATCGGCCACACGCAGTGCACACAGTCCTCGACCTTGCGCTGGCACTGACGACAGAAAACCATCGGCGCGAATACCTCGGTACAGGTATACCGTACATATGTTCGGTAGTCAATGCCAGGAAGACAGCGCCCGTCGCCGGATTTCGTGCAGCGCTGGCCGAATCCGGTTCGACCGCGAGCGAAACGCGTGCGCCCGCGCCCGAATCGGAGTTTCCGTTGCGCAGTTTCAGCGAAACCTTGAGCGGGAACGTTGCGACGGCAGGTCGTTCTGCTGCGACCGCGACAGTTTCGAGTTCCCCCGCAGCAGGATTCGCTGTGACGGCGACAGGGAACCGTGTGGCGTCAAGTGGGATTCGATCGGCGCCGACTCGTCTCCCGTCAGCGCCAGCAGGGAACCCTCCAGCCCGCACGCAATCCCGCCGCCATTGTCCATTCGGACAATGAAATTGTCCATTTGGACAAAACCGCGCACGCCGATCACGACATATCAATGCGTTAGCCGTGGCGTTGTGCGTGCATTGCGTATCGCCCAAAAGGAGGAACGATGCATCAACGCTATCGATCCGCAAAGACGGGCCGGTTTGTCACGGCCGCATACGCAAAGAAACATCCCAACACGACGATTTGCGAAACCCGCAAATCACAACACCATTCAAGGAGAGCTCTATGAAGTCAGACAAGATTCAACAACAGCAAATGCTCGAACGTGTTTTCAACTGGGGCCAGACGCACATCGAGCTGTTCCCGGATTCGTCCTCGGCGCCCGAAGTGATCACCGCGCTGGGCTCAGCCACCGAGAAGTTAAAAACGCTCTCGAGTCAGCAGGTGTGGGGGCACGGCTTGCTCCAGCAGAGCGGAAACTCTCACGCGGAGGCGCGGAAGGCGGTCAAGTCGAAGCTGGAGAGGATCACCCACACGGCGCGCGTGCTCAATCTCGACCAGTTCTACACGCCCAAACAAAAAACCGATAAAGCACTCATCGCTGCTGCGCTGGCGTTTGCCGAACAGGTCCAGCCTTTCAAGAAAGATTTCATCAAGAGGGGGTTGCCGCTGGATTTTGTCGAGAGTTTGACCGCGGCGGTCGAGGATCTGCAGAGATCGGCGCTCCAGCAGAACTCGAGTAAAGGCGCGCAATCCAGCTCCATCGCCGAGTTCAACAAAACCCTGGCAAAGGCACTGGTCGATCTCAAGCAATTCGATGCGATCGTGAAGAACACCCTCAGCGACAATGCCGGTGTCATGGCCTCCTGGAAGATCGCTCGCAAGATCGCACGCCCCGGAACAAAAGCGGCAGCGGCGCCGGCTGCGCCGCCCGCTGAAACGGCGATGGCCAAGACGGCAGGAGCCTAGCTTCGAATCCCCGCGGCACTCGCTCCGAGGGTGCCGCGATTCAAGCGGCCCTTCTTTGATGGATGCTTGTACTGCGAGCGTCCGTCTTCCATCGAGACTGGACGGATTGCCCTTCGGGAATAGGTCCGGGAAGAGCAATCCGTCGTCGATGCTGAACAGTTTTCGCTGTTACGCGGCCATCAGCTTGCCAAATTCAGCCTTGAGCGCCGTAAGGTCAATCTTCGATAAATCCCAGCCGCGTTTTTCGGCGATTTCCTTCAAGGCTTCCTTTATCTGGCCAGGATGCGTCATCACATAGTCCCTGGCTTTCTTGGCCACATCGGGATTTTCTCTCAGGTAGTCCAGAATCTGTTGAATCTCTCCTGCCATACTTATCTCCTCGTAACGTTTGGATTTGGATTACAGCGCCTGGTGAGGAACGTTTCACAGACTGATTCCCAAAACAGACACCGTGCGGCTGTTCGTGGCTGTGTTTGGCAATCCCACTTCCTAATGGAAACTTGATGAACGACGGCGGCTTGTTTGGAAGCAAGGACCTTTAAGGAAACGAGTTAGCGGTAGAGGACACCTGCTGCACTCGTGGTGTGACCGCTGGCGGCAAAGGAAGTATTGGGTCAGTCTGGGTTTCGCGAGGCTGGAACTTGACCGATCCGTGGCAGGTAGCCACTGAACGTCATGTCGCTATTGCAAATCCTAATCCGACATTCAGTCGGTGTCCGGCCGCGCCCCGAATCTTCAGGAGAATTCGATATTTCGAGTTCGTCGTATACTCGCCGGCTAGTAGATATGGTGGGAAAGCAGTTCGGGCAATACAAGATCACCGAGCATCTCGGAACGGGAGGCATGGGTGAGGTTTTCAGGGCCTCCGATATGACTTTGGATCGATCGGTTGCCCTGAAGTTTCTTCCCGAGGCGTTTCTTCAGGATCAAGAACGGGACGCACGTTTCAAGCGTGAAGCGAGACTGCTCGGCGCCCTGAATCATCCGAACATCGCGGTACTCCATGGGCTCCAACAGTTCGAGGGACGCACGTTCCTGGTGATGGAGTTCGTGCCGGGAGATACGCTGGCCGGGCTCGTAGCACGAGGCCCCGTTTCCCTCTCCGAAGCTTCGCGAATCGTCCTGCAGATCGCCGAGGCCCTGGAGGCTGCCCATGAGAAGGGGATCATTCATCGCGATCTTAAACCTGCGAATGTGAAGATCACGCCGGCCAGGACGGTCAAAGTTCTCGACTTCGGTCTGGCGAAGATACGCGTGCCTCAGGACGGATCAGAGGCGGATGCTCCTACACGGATGAGCGAAGTATCCAGCCCGGGAGTGATCGTTGGAACGCCGGCCTACATGGCTCCCGAGCAGGCCATGGGAATGGAAACCGGACCCGCTGCAGACATCTGGTCCTTCGGCTGTCTGTTCTTCGAACTTCTCGCGGGTCGCCGAGCCTTTGGGGGCAACACGGCCACAGAAACACTAGCAGAAGTCCTGAAGGCGGAGCCGGACTGGAACGCCCTGCCTGCCGGAACGCCGGAGCGCATCCGGCGGTTGCTGCGGCGCTGCCTGCAAAAGGAAGTTCGGACCAGGTTTCACAGCATCGCCGACGTGCGAATCGAACTAGAGGATGCGTGTAGTGCGGGGACTTCTCCGTCGGAGTTGCCTCGGACGGCGCGATCCCCATGGAGAGAGCGCGTGCTCTGGCTTGCGGCACTGACGGTGCTTGCTCTTGCGGCGTTCTCCGGCGGCACACGCTCGTTGTCTCCGGGAGCCGAAACCCGCACCGTAGACATCGCGACTCCCGCGCCTGCGGATTCTGTGTCTCTGGCCCTCTCTCCTGACGGCAGGGAACTGGCGTTCACCGCTCTGACCGAGGATGGACAGCAGCTCTGGTTGAGGTCTTTGGACTCCGAGACAAGCCGGGCCCTTCCAGGCACAGACGGAGCATCGCAGCCGTTCTGGTCGCCCACGAAACGGTCCATAGGCTTTTTCGCGGGGAGCAAACTAAAGCGGATTGATCTCGACAGCGGCAACGTTCGGGAGATCGCGGCAGCGACACCGACCCCCAGCGGCGGTACCTGGAACGAGGACGGGGTCATCCTCTTCTCGAAGAGCTTCGGCAGCGGCATTCATCGCGTTCGGGAAGATGGAAGCGGCGAGGATCAGTTGATTCGGGAAGGAGTGGCACCACGGTTCCTGCGAGACGGGCAACGTTTCCTGTATCGGACTGGCCTGAATGGAATCGTTTCGGTCGGAAGCCTTGACGGATCTGCTCCGGTGGAACTCTTTAAGGGGGCCCTTGTAAACGCGTTCCCGGGCCCCCCCGGCTATCTGCTCTATACACAGCAAGGCGGGTTATTTGTTCAGGGCTTTGACGAGGACCGCTTGTTGCTGTCTGGTGCAGCTTCGAGAATTGCCGAAAGCGTAAGGAGATCCACAGACAGTTTGCTCTCCGCGGTATCTGCCTCTCGAACCGGAGCCATTGCCTATCGAAGGACAAACGACGGACTGACGGGGAGCATCGAGTGGTTCGATCGGTCCGGAAATTCATTGGGGCAGATTGGCAAGGGAACGGGCGACAACCCGAGTCTGTCGGGGGACGGCGACTACACCGCCTTTAATCGAAGCGGTCAGGTCTTCTTGATTCGTAAGGGCAATAAGGCCGCAAGCCAGCTGACGTCGTCTTCGGGAAGCTTGGGCCCCGCATTCTCGCCCGCGAGTGACGTGATCGTATTCAGCGACGCTCGCAACGGGCGGCCCTCTCTATTCAAGCGGGACTTGAACTCGAGCATCGACGAACTCCTGCTGGAAGTGCCGGGAGCCAACCTGATGCCCAGCGACTGGAAGCGTCTGCCGCAAGGGGAGTTCATACTTTGTCGCGTGAATATCGGCGGCAGCAATTTCGACATATGGGCGCTGCCGATGCAGGGGAACGACAAGGCGGGAGAACCTATAAAGGTGGTGGCGACCGAAGCCCAGGAGCGCGACGGTCAGTTCGCTCCTAACGGGAAGTGGATCGCTTACGAGTCCAATCGTTCCGGAACCCCGGAGATCTACCTTCATCCGTTCCCCGGCCCAGGGCGCGAGTTTCTTGTCTCTTCAGGCGGTGGAGTTCAGGTGAGGTGGAACCCTGACGGCACGGAACTCTTCTACGTCGCGCTGGATGGTTCGCTGATGGCCGTTGCGATCCGGTTCACCCAAGATGGAAAGGCTTTCGAACCTGGCAAAGCGGAGCGCCTGTTCCGGCCTCAGATAGGCGAACTTGTCCGGGGCGCGAACCACCAGCAATATGCGGTTACCAAGGGGCCGCGATTCCTCATCGGATCGGTCGTGGACCAGACGCCGATAACGCTGATCTTGAATTGGAAACCCTAAGGTCGGAGTTCGAGGGACGTTAGTCGTGGTAGTCGTGGTGACGTTGACGAGTTCCGAAAAACCTCGTGTAAATTCCGGGCTTTCCCCACTACTCGACACAATCACCAACCGTACGCGGTTCTGGAATTGCATCGCCGTCCCACGCATGCCCTTCAAATGCCGAAATTTGCTGTTAACAAATCCCCGGGAGGCGTGTTAATCGGCCAAAGGGAAATGACGACGGTAACAATCCCGAGTAGCGGCGGTGAGGCCTCAGCGCAGGAACTCGGAGAAATCTTTCGAGAGCACGGCCAGTTCGTTTATCGGACAGCTTACAGCGTGACGGGAAACCGCCCGGATGCCGAGGATGTTCTCCAGAACATTTTCGCAAAGTTGCTCACGCGCGCGATTTCTCCGGGCTTGAAGCAAAATCCACGAGCCTATCTTTACCGATCGGCAATTAACCTGTCGCTGAATATCGTTCGTTCCCGACGGAGCCAGAATCTGGCAGGGGATATCGACCTCCAGAAAGTGCCGGCACTTGCGATTGAATCCCGTGACGATGATCCCTTGCACCGGCATTTGCTTGAGGCCGTGGCCCAACTCACTCCCGGGACGGTTGAAATGCTGATTCTTCGCTACACCCACAACTACAGTGATGCCGAGATCGCGAAGATGCTTGGGAAGTCTCGTGGCACGGTCGCAGTCACGCTGTACCGCGCACGCGCGAAGCTGAAGAAGCTTCTCCGTGCCGCGCAAAAGAGGGAGAGTACTCATGAAGCGCACTGAGAAAAATTCCAGGATCACCGAGTTCGATGGCGAAGACCTGGAGGAAGTACTGCGTCATTATCTGCGTCCCGCGCCGGAGGAAGAGGTTGAGACAGACTGTAGCCAGGTTCTAAGCCGTCTCGAATTCCGTGAACTGGAGTTGGTGCGCCGGTTGGTAGCGGGCGACCGTCCGGCTTCCCCCTCCATTTGGCCACGGCTTACGGCACTGGTCGTCATTGCGGCGGCCATCGTTGTCGCGGTTTTCCTGTGGATGCCCGGTTCGCCCGCCGTGCTGGAAGACGCTGTAGGTTCGCGCAGGATTGCGTTCGGTGAAATGGTGCGCTCCGGCACTCTCGTGCTTGCCGACAGTTCGCGCGTGGAGGTACGAACGAACTCGGAACTCCTGTTGGAACGGGCGGACGATGGCGTGCGGATTAATCTGGAAAAAGGCAGCGTGCTCGTGACGGCTGCGAAACAGCGCAACGGGCATCTCTATGTTCAGACGAAGGACCTCGTCGTGTCTGTCGTCGGCACGGTGTTTCGGGTGGAGGTCGAGGAGAAGGGCTCGCGTGTAGAGGTCATCGAGGGAGAAGTGCGAGTCAATTATGGCGAGATAGAGAGAATCCTGCGGAAGGGCGAGCGACTGACCACAAATCCGAACATCGAGAGGAATCAGCTGACAGCATTGCAGCCTTCCGCAACGACTCCTCCCCAACGGTCAACGCCGGCGACGGGCCGGCCGAACATTGCCGGAGATTACTGGGAAGTCCTTCCACCCGCGCCCCTGCCGCTGCGGTCCCAGCCCGCTTCCAACGTCCCACCGGGAGAGGTCCCGAAATGGGAGGCGGTTTCGATCAGGCCTTGTCCGCCGGTTCCAACAGGAGGCGGCGGTGGCCGTGGCGGTGGGGGGGGAGGCGGGGTCGTTGGGGGAGTCCGGTTCCTGGGAGTCCGATTCGATCCCGACAGGATGTTCTTGAACTGTGTGCCCGTGAGAAGTCTCATCCGGTCGGCCTATAACGTTTATTCTGACCTGGCCGGCCCGGGGAGTAGTCCCCTGGAAACCTTCCGGTTAGGAATGGACAAGAACCCGCTCGACGGAACGGCAGGAGGCCCGGACTGGATCGACACCGATCTCTACAGGATCGAGGCGAAAGCTGAAGTCGTTACCGATCGAAATCTGATGCAGGGGCCGATGCTCCAGACGATTCTGGAAGAGCGGTTCAAGATAAAGGTCCACAAAGAAGCCCGAGAGATGCTCGTGGATGCGTTGGTGCTTGCCGGGGGCGGCTCGAAACTGAAGCCCTTTGTGGAAGGGAGTTGTGTTCGACCTTCGCCAGGGGTTCGTCCTGAACCTGAATCCGCCAAGCTTCACATCGAAGCCGATGCTGACGGCAAGTTGAGCGGGACGTGGGAGAACGAGGGCGACATCCGCCCGTTAGCCGGACGCGTCGAAGGGCAGAGCTTGTCTTTCACCCTTCCCGGGTGGTTTGGCGGTGGCCAGTTGAAAGGTTCCATCGAGGACAATGGTGCACGCTTAGTTGTCGTCGCACCCCCGCCGCCGGAAGGCGTCCGTGATTCGGAAGGCCGTGAGATCGTGCCACCAACGTTTGTTTTTACGCGGGCCCGACCCACGACCCAACGTTACTGCAGGGTCGTCGGAGGGCGGCTGGACCTGAACCGGGGGGCGAATCGCCTCTACGACGTGGAAGGCGTCACGATTGATGAATTTGCCAAGGTGTTCCTGAACGAACGCAGAGGCCGTTATGTCATCAATCAAACTGGCCTCACGGGAAAGTTTAATATCCATCTCGAGGAAGAGATTAGCGCGGAGACCCGCCAACAACAGGACCCGAACGGCGATTTGTTTCGTCCATCCACGGCTCCGCCGCTGCCCGAAGCGTTGGAAAAACAACTCGGATTGAAACTGGAATCGAAGAAGGGGCCGGTGGAATTGCTCATCATTGATTCCATCGAACGGCCGTCGCCGAACTAATGAACGACCGACCCTCCTCACTTTGCTGGATCGCGCACTGGGCTCCCGTCATCCATCGTGACACTGAACCGGATCGCGCCTTCGACGAATTGCTGCAGCTGGTGCGGGAAAGCGCCATCCCCATGTATTTCTTTCACAAGGACAGGCCCTACCCAGACGGGCAAGATAGATTCGACAGACTCAAACTGCTGGCGGAAACATCTGGAGGACGGATGATCGCAACTCCTATCATCGTCGGCAGGATCACAGTTGATATGGAGGCAGCGACGGAGTTCATCCGTGATCTCGCCTCCACTCTCTACACTGTGGGCTATTCCCCCTCAAACCCGGCAGACGGCAAAGCCCATAAGATCGAGATTCGCCTGTCCGAACAACGGATGACCAGTCTGAAAAACCAGAAGGTAAAGATCTGGCAGTCGCGCGATCAATACGGGGGGCAGTGACCAGCGCGGAGACATCTTCAGTCAGCGGCTTCGTTCCAACCGGCTTACAGTAGATTGGACATCCTCACTTAACCCGGCCGGGTAGTGTCCACAACATTCTGACGTTTGAACTACCCGCCGACCATCCAACAAGCGCAAAGGTGCGGAACAGTGAAATGGGCATTCCAGAGCTTGCGCGGAAAATTTTCGCGCTAACAAACGACGACCTCTGAGTCTATAAGCCGAGGAGCACAATCGACCGAGTAGTTTCTGGTTAAATGCTAAGACTTCCGGCGACCGCGATTCGACCCTGCTTCTTTAGCGGGGATTCCCCGGCCGAAATTCAGGGGGAGTTGGCTGGCTAAAATTCCCTGATCGAGCCGACGCCGAAGATCGGAAAAAGCCCGGGTCTGAATGTAGAACAGAACTGCCTCAGAAATGTAACGACTGCGCCCGCGCTTCCCAGCCACTCGATCGAGAGCCCTGAAGATCCTATCGGGGAGAACGATGTTAATTCGTGTGCTCATACGATAGCTTGGGGGAAGGTTCGTCTTCGATCCTCCAGTGGCAGCGTCGCCCGACGGATCATGTTCATGCGGTTTCGACCCGCGAATATCAGTGTGATCAATCGTCTCGCTAGCCAGCGGTTCTCACTGGTCTGCTGTCCAGTATTCAATCCAAACCAACCGCGGCATCACTGCGTTCGCGGTAAATCTAGCTTGACAGGTCGCCCCACGTCAGTTCTCCGTCGGCTGCTCGAGGTGATCGACCACGACGAATTCGACTGGAACCTTCACACGCTCCAGATGGAGACCAAGCTGTTCTTCCAAAGCCTTCGGTATCGGCGGGCTGAATTGTCTCGCCTGCTGACTCCCTCCGCCCCGCCCCCCGGTCCCAATTGGAGGTGAAACTCGGATCTCTTCAGGAGCGAAGTCGATGTTGTAAATACCCATAAGACCGGTATTGTCAGCGATGGGCGGACTGGCGCTGTTAACCGCAAGCAGTATTTTCAGAAACGCGGCCACGTCCCCCATTCCGCACTTTCCGCGGATGAAGGGAGTTATTGGATTCGGGACAGATGTGCACGGACCACCACCGCCACGCTCGCCAGGCCCGGGCGTGGGTCGCTTTACTACGTCGCCTGAAGCCTCCTTGAATTTGATGCCGGATTTGGCGATTGCCATAACGTATCCGTCGACGTCCCTCATTTCTAGGTGAACGCGAGCTTTGAAGCGATCCTCTAACAAAGACTGGAGCATCAGTTTCAGTTCACCTTTGGTAACGTGTTCCGGGTCGTCCGCCACGGCTTCAATCTGGAAAAATACCTGGAACGGACAGGGGCAAGAAAACCCGATCAGGCGCTCCCACGGTGGGCGATGCCAGTAAGTCGCATACGCACCCTGCACAACTTCTCTCAGATCCACGACCTGACTCGTGCATCTTCCTCGTCGAGCCCCTGGGGTAACCGTGCCTTCCGGTTCCCACAACTGTCCATCGACGCCTAAGCACTTAACGTTACCGAGTAATCCGGGTTCCCTTTTGTTGCTCCTTTCGTTGAGTTCGTCGCTTGAAACAGGACGCACCGACGCCGCAGCGAACTTCGGTCGAGCAGCCGGCGCCGGACTCCCGCTCAGGCTGCTTTGCGCCTGTTCCAACATCGCCACATGCTCCACCGCCTGACGGCTCCAGGCAACCTCCTGTTTTACCGGAACCAGCTCCATGCCTGGACTGCTTGCGACCTGTTCACCAGGCCGCAGCTTTTTCTCCGTCGTTCCTTGTTGTACATGTATCTCGCCGCCGATCGCCGCAATACGCGAGCCTTCCTCCTCCGCATTGACCAGCGAGACGGCGCCCCCTACCAGAGCCGTCATGTCTTTCGTCTGCACAGACAAACTCGCCTGGTTCTTCGCCGAGGCGTTGACGATCAGGCCGCCCTCCTTCAAACGAATACGCGTTCCGCCGTCATCTGTACGCTCAAGGGAGAATTCAGACATCGATCGCGTCTCAACACGCGAGCCATCCGCGAAAGAGAGCATGGCGCTCATATCCCCGGCTGGCCGAACAAGCTCGCCATATTGAATGCTCCGTGTGCCTTCAGCATCTTCGAGAACAGCCGGCGCACCTTGAAGGATCCTTGTTGGCAGGATGACCGCCATCACAATGGCCGCAACAGCCGCCGCAAGAGCGGGCCATTGCCATCTGCGAATGCGACGAACTGGATCCACTGCCGGAGGGACCGAATCGGAAGCACCGCCAGTTCGCTTAGAAGTCCATTCCTTTTCCAAGCGCAGCCGATGGAGGACGTGCGCTGAGCGCTGCTCCATCTGCTCCCTCGAGGTCGACCGGAGCCGTTTCTTGAATATCTTGTCCATGTGTTGGAAATTCACGATCATTGCGCTTCTCCTTGTCGAGAGGTGAGCAGTTTACGAAGCCGTCCGCGCGCGCGAAACAATGCGACTGCGATAGCCGGACGAGATCTTCCGAGCAATTTTGCGATCTCAGCATCGCTGTAGTCGTGTTCATAGCGAAGAATCAGAATCTCGACGGTCTCAGGATTGAGTTGAGCCATCGCGGCGATCAATTGCTCTTCGCGTTGCTCGTCTTCATTCGTTTTTTCGTCGAGCAGTGGGACTTGAAGTACATCGACTCCATCTTCCACGCGTCTTCGTTGTCGCGTGCGAACGGTTGTCAGTGCTTCGTTCACTGCCGACCTGTATAAGTAAGTCTTGGGGTGCGATCGAAGGTCGCGGGAAAGGGCTCCCTTCATCAATCGCAAGAATATCGTCTGCAAAACGTCTTCGGCATCTTGATGGGTGCCTGTGACGCTGTAAGCAGTGCGATAGATCAGCTGGTGATATTGCCGAAAAAGCTCTTCAAGATCATTCGCCGAAGACTCCGTACTAATGTCAGGAACCATCGCTGAAGACATACGCTCCTCGATGGAAGTACTCCGCCCCCTACGTTTTGTTACACCTGCCGACTATCCAGCACAGGGGGGATTAGGCATCCAACTCAATCTCTTTAAGAATTGAGCGCGCCAATTTGGGCCCGTCGACGTTTCTTCGTTAGATGAACCTCACTTAACCCGCCCGGGTAGTGTCCACAACACCCAGGCGCAGGCCATCACGGATAGCTTCTGCCAGATAGAGCTCGTCCTCGACGATCAATATGCGCATACGCCCTCGATGTTACAAGCCGGGACATATCGTCCGTATATCGAAAACCGCATACGTGCGGACAACATCACGGTGTTCAGACTAGCGGCATGTACCAGAGGGAGCCAGCACGAATCGCAGCTCGTCGTATTCGATTGGACATGCTCGCTGCCCTTGTGATCGTCAGCGCGACGCTCATTGGCGTTGTCATTGCCCAGCGGGTTGGACCGGTATTCGATGAGAAAAGTCCCACTGTAACCAAGCTCGATCCGGACCTGCACAGTGCTCTCCGCCATGCCGTAAGGGACGCCGCAAAGTCGGGAGTCGAGATTGTTGTCAATAGCGGCTGGCGCTCCCCGGAGTACCAGAAACTGCTATTTCGTCAGGCGGTCTCGAAGTACGGCTCGGAAGAGAAAGCTGAGCGATGGGTGGCCCCCGCGGACACGTCTTCTCATGTGTCGGGACAAGCGGTCGACATCGGGCCATCCCGCGCCACGGCGTGGCTATCCAAACACGGCACCAGGTACGGGCTATGCCAGATCTATAGGAACGAACCATGGCACTACGAACTGCGTCCCAAAGCTATCCATCGCGGTTGCCCGCCCATGTATGCCGACCCTGGGCACGATCCACGGATGCAGCAAAGGATGCATCAATGACCACACAGGAGGTTTCCATGTTGTTCAAATCGGTTACCGCGAAAAGCGCGGTCCAACGAACAGTCGGAGTGATCACTGTCGTTGCGGCTGCACTGGTCTTAGTGAGCGGGTCCAGTCAGCCTGGTATTCGTGCTCAGTCGGCCCAGCGTGTAGTGCCGGCGAAGGTCACTCTGCCCGACGAGGCCACCGGAATCAGCGGGATTGTCGGAGCCCTGATTTCGGTATACGACCAATTCGATGTTGTCGCGCTTGGTGAAGCGCACGGGCGTCGCCTGGATTCCGATCTGCGAATCGCTTTGGTCCGTCATCCGGACTTTGCAAAAAAAGTGCGGTCCATCGTGGTGGAGTTCGCCACAAGCACGGAACAGACGACGCTGGACCGCTACATTCGAGGCGAGAACGTATCCAGAGCCCAGCTTAAGCGGGTAGGGCCAACCGAATTCGGCAGCGTCGTATGGGAGAGCGCAGTATATGAGGACTTTTTCGCAGCCGTCCGTGAAGTCAATTCGAGGCTGCCTGCCGATGCGCGGATTCGCGTTTTCGGGGCTGAAGACAAGCGTAACCGCGATACCGCCGCGTACTCCATTCTCAAGGAACAGGTGCTTCAAAAGCATGGTAAAGCCATGGTTATTTTTGGCGCCGCGCACTTCTTTCGAGCCGGGAATAGCGGAATCATGAGGATGTTGGACAGCAATTATCCCGGTCGAACCTTCTCGGTGATTCCAATGGGCGGCCCACCCCTGAGGAAAACGTCAACGTCGCTAAGCCCCGACTATCAAAAGGTCGACCGCGCCCTAAAAACACAGGTGCGTCCGGTAATGGTATCCCTCCAACGATTGCCCTTCAGGGATTTCATGGTCCGGGATTTCGATAATGGGAGCCTCGTGTACATGAACGGCGAGAGCGTATTCAAGGGCAGCACTCTTACTCTCGGTCAGATGGCGGATGCGTTGGTCTACTTTGGCAGGCCTTGAAACAAAAGCGGAACCGGGTCGCGCAAAATACGGACCGGGGTAAGCGTCCGATGGACCCGATGGACACCGTATTGCCGTAGCTGAGGTCGAGTAGTAAGTGCGGGTAGTATCCGCAACCTACCGTTGCGGACACTTGGGAATGGCTACCGTCGATGGTGTGGCGGACCCATCACCTGAGTTACTCGCCGACAAACCCCTATAGGAGCTCGCGTTTTCGATGGACTGATCGGCCACGGGCGGCCGTATGATTGCTCCAATGATCTCATAGCGAGAGTTCCCGAGGAAGTCATCAACTTCACCAGTGTCGAACTGGTTTGAAGAAATATCCGCTCAGCTTGCCGCCCAAATGGCAGCAAAAGCATCCCATCCACAGGTCAAAGATCTCAATCGATCCTTTGTGGAAATCCTGCTGCAAATTGTCGCGGTGGTTCTCGTGATCGCCTATTGGTACGCCGCAATTGATGCATACCGATCGGGAGGATCTGGTGACATCAAGATCGTTTTTGTCACCATCGCCTCGATGTTCTACTTCTTTATGATGATCCCGGAGTTGATCCGCCTCACGAGTACGACTACCTCGTCAAGATCACCAAAGAAAACGCTCGAAACGAGTATGTCAAGCGGCGAATTTTGCTAGGCTGCATCAGGCTCGTCGGTGTTGCGGCTTTCTCCCCCATCACCTTGGCTGAATGGTCTCCCGATGACATAGTGGGCTTCGTCACGGCAATCCTTATCCCGTCAATGCTGGTTTACTGCATGTACCGGCGGAAGCGCGCTCGATAACAGTCCGTTGGATTGCCGAGGTGGTCGGCTCCGATGTAGTTCTCCAATTCGGGGGACAGTCACGCGATTCGATGGTACCGTGCCGGCTCCACTCGACGGCGCGGAATGCGTGCTCTGAAAAGTCGAAGCGCGCAGGATGGCACCTCGTCGTTCATGAAATTTCTAGAACGAAAATCCCACGACGACTTCGAACAGGTTTGGGCCGGTGACCGTTGACGACTCCAGCCCGCGTATTTTCTTGTCTTGCGCCCAACGCGTGTAGCGCAATGTTGGAGAGACCTTCATTTTCTTAAGGTGCGTGGAAATCCCAATGCCGCCTGAGACTCCATAGTGAGAATGATTTGGGCTGTAGTTATGGGCGGTTATTCGAAACGCCGGCCCCACTTCGAACAATGGAGAAATCCTGCGGCCTGGGTAAACTCGCCGGCCCGGAAATCGGTGGTAATTTTCTGGAGCGACGAACCTGATCCGCATTCGCATGATTACCCTGGCAGCTGAGACATCGAGCGCTTGTGGATAGCGAACGGAGTCCCGATCAAAACTTGTTGGCCGACAGGGTTGCAACGGTGTCTATGCTTCAATAATGTAGACGGACTAAGGAGCGTTCTTGAGAATCCCCCACCTCAGTCGCCGGACCCGGGCTGAACTGACATTTGTAGGGACGATTGTTCTCCTGCTGATTTACGCCTACGTACTGGCGGGCGACGACATCTTTCGCTGGGTTGATCGCTGGGCCGTCCGCCCCCTGCCTGCAGCACCGCCGCGCACATTCGCTCCTCTACCGGAAAGGACCGCGGTGAATCTGGGAGACGGCCGAGCGGCGCCTTGGATCGGCGACTGGATTCTTACCTCGCGTGGATCCCCGAAACCGACCAGTGAAACCCTCGTGATTCGCCCGATTGCCAATGGAATACGCATTACGGTGGACGGACTGGGAACGACCGGTGCGCGGGTTCGCCAGGAATATACCGCAGCCTACGTGCACTCTAGCTATTTCGCCACGATTTACAAAGACGGCAACGCCACACACGCACGGTTACGCACTCAAGATGAAGACGGTCCGACCCGGGAGTTCTCCATCGATTCGGACGGCAAGACTCTTACGCTGAAGCCGCCGCAACACTGGCGGGACACTCACTATGTAGCGCTGCCCTTGGATAAAGCCTCCACGGGATTTTCGGCGTGGCGCGCAACCTACAGCAAACCATGATGCTCGCCCACCCCCCATGGAGCTGAAGCCCGCCGGTTAATCCAATGCACCGTCAACTCCTGGCGCAAATGCTTGCGCAACACAGACCCTATGATGACAACGAAGCGCGGATGCTGGAGCAAACCATCCGCTTCGTCGCGGATTACGCAGACTGTTTTGAACGAAGTCTGAAGGTCGGACACATCACGGGTTCGGCCTGGATCCTCGACCTCGACCGCGGGCACGCTCTGCTCACCCACCATCGCAAGCTAAAACGCTGGCTGCAACTGGGCGGGCACTCTGATGGCGACGCCAACACTCTGAATGTGGCGATGCGCGAAGGGGCGGAGGAGTCCGGCTTGCGGACGCTGCGACCTGTCTCCGAAACGATCTTTGATGTCGACGTCCACCTCATCCCCGGCCACAAAGACGAACCGGCTCACTACCACTACGACGTTCGCTTCCTGCTGGAGGCCGACCGTCACATTCCGCTCACGATCAGCGCAGAATCCAAAGCGCTGGCGTGGGTGGCTTTACAAGAAATCCCGAACCTCGCCCCGGACGCTTCCATCCAACGGATGGTGGCGAAGAGTCTTCGCGGCTCACGAGCGTAGGAGTCAGTGCTCTCAATGGACGTAAAGCCGACTATCCCTCACTTTGCCTTGGCCAGTCGATCTCGAAAACTCATCAGTCCGGTATACCGACCACACGTCCACGTGCGGCTGATTCGTAAACCCTGCGGCCCCGAAGATGTATCATGGATCTATAGAAAAATCTCACCGGGTGTGTGACAAGTAGCCCCTCTCGTTGTTTTGTTGGGCAGAGGAGAACAGTGTCAACCCTGGCGGCGCCTGGTGCGACAAGCAGGCAATTGAATCCGGAGATCGAGCAGTTCTTTCGCGAGCATTCCGAAATGCTGTACTGCACGGCGTACAGCATGCTCGGAAACAGAGCAGACGCAGAAGACGTGCTTCAGACTCTGTTCCTTCGGCTAATAGACCGCGGCCTGCCTCCCGATATCGGAAGAAATCCCAAGGGATATCTCTATCGCGCAGCTGTAAACCTTGCTCTAAACGCGATCCGGATGGGAAAGCGACGCAGGACTGTTGGCGATGTGGAAAAACTCAAGCTTCCGGCAGCAGCCCCGAATCCCGGGGAGGAATCTCATCAACGTCTGGCGGAGGCAATCGCCGAACTGAAACCGGATGACGCCCACATCCTGATCCTTCGATACATCCACAACCAAAGCGATGCCGAGATTGCCAAACTGCTCGGCGTTTCGCGCGGCTCGATTGCGATGAAGCTGTTCCGATCGAGGTTGCGCCTCAGAAAGCTCATGGGAGAAGACAAATGAAACTGCCTTGGATCAGCGATCGGCGCCTTCGGGAGTTGACGGACGAATCCTTCGGTCCCTTTCGCAAGCCCGATCACGCGAAGGCCGCGTGTGAAACTGTCCTGGGTCGACTGAAGCAGCTACCGGCAAGCGATAAAGAAGATGCTGCGACCGCCAGCGGAACTCGGGCGCGTGACTCGCGCTTTCTCCTTGTGGCTGCAGTGTTGATGGTAATGGCGGTGATCGGACTGTTTGCGGCTCGCCGTATACAACAAGCGAGTTCGTCGCCGAGTGCGGTTTCAGCTGTCGAGCCACGAGAGACTCCGCGGACTATTGCGCCGGTGACCGCGCCTGCAGTCAGTCCTCAACCTGTCATCGCTCGGCACTCGGGCCGGGAACCATTACGCACCCCGGCCGAGGAGATCGCATCTGCTCAAAACACCGACTCCGGAGCCCAGCGATTACAGTTCGCTGCAGCATCCATTCGCCGTGAGTCCAGCGACACTCGTACTCCGGGAGTCTTCAATTGCAGAGGCGTTGATGGACAGTTGTTTTCGTTGGGAAACCTTCTGGAGGCCACAACACCACCGACACCGCAGGGAAGATGCATTGCCGAGAAGTCACGCCTGGACGTCATCATAGGTCGCGCGTTCACATCTTTACCCTTACGTCCTTATTCAGGCGGCCCCGACCGTACCGTTGTCGGAGTTCCCGACACGATGCTGCTGCCCCCCCATTTTGTCATTCGCGCCACAGCGGAGGATACGTCTCGGGTGACCAAGGCAGAACTGCAACAGATGCTCCAAACTCTATTGTTAGATCGCTTCAAACTCAGATTTCGCCGTGAAATCCGGCAAGAAGACGGCTATGTTCTGACGGTTTCCAAGTCCGGCATCAAGTTCGCAGAGACATCAGGTCCTGAGCAGGACCCGGGGTTTGGGCCTGTACTGCCAGCAGCAGAACGGGATCGCATCCGACAACTCGGAGGATTGTTGCCCGTAATCATGAAAGGAAATTTCAGAATCTCGGAGATCGTCAAGGACTTGGAGTGTTGTTTTCTTGTGAAACCGGTGGACGACAAGACTGGTCTCAAGGGGCTCTATGCCATAACGCTCAATGTGCAGAGAGTAGAGAATGGCGCTGCCGCCACTGCCGGGCTTCGAGGTGGAAACACCGGTGGCCCCGTCGCGCCGGAGTACGCTCCGCCGTTATCTCGAGCTTTCGAAGAGCAACTCGGGCTTCATCTGGAACCGGCGAAAGTCCCCGTCGAGTACTTGATCATCGAGCACATCGAAATGCCTTCCGAAAACTGAGATCCGGTCCCTGCCCGCGTCTCATCGATGTTATAAACGTCGGCATCCCGTGCCTCGATAACAGAATCGCCTCCTATACGGCACGGCGTCGCAACAGAACTACCTCACAACCCTCGCTTGAAACTCCTACGCTCTAAGCTGCAACGATTTGGTACCTAGGTCGGTCCAAGTAGCCGCGAAAACTGGGCCGTGCGCACGTCTTTGATTGCACGGGAACTGACGTTCGCATTAGTACGATCGCCAAGGGTTTACCAATCCCAGTGCCCGAGTAAACGGCTACCGAATGTGAAGATCTGCTGTCAGAAGAAACGTTACGTACTGACCTTTCCGCCCTGTTCCTCGATAAGTTTCACCGCCGCTGCGTCCACGAAGTCCTGATCCTGGAAGCGGCGGCCCCACTCGAGAGGCGTGACGTTCCGGAATTCGTGCGGGGTATTGTCACCAGCGTCCTGCAGCCGTTGGCGAAGCGAGGCGCGTGCGTTTGGATCAGCGCCGTGATCCAGCAGTAGACGCGCGAGAGCTTCGGTTCGGAGCAACCCGCACCGAATCACACAGCCGAAGAGCGGCGTGTGTCCTCCGAATCCCTCTGCGTCTACGGCGGCCTTGATATTGGGGTTCATGCCTTGATCCAGGAGCCAGCGTGCCGTTTTCAAGTCCCCGGAATCAACGCACAGGTGCAGTAGCGTCGCGCCATCGACCGGCGTGCCGGTGAGTCCGCCTCCCTGATGACAGCTGAGCTCTGGCGGATATATCTCCGCTAGTGAGAACGTTCTCACGAGCACGCTGGGATCGCGACGGAGATGCGCTTCAAGGAGATCAATGCGGCCCCGATGAATGGCCATGATTGGTGTGTCCGGCAACTCGACGCCGTGTTCCACGAGAATCTCGAGGCACCGATGTTTACCTGCCGTGTTGCGGCAGTAGGTTTCGAGGAGCATGGCGACCGGCGCGAACGGGTCGCCGTCGCTGTCACAGATCTCCCCGCCCAACTCGAGAAGGTAGGCCATGCCTTCGGCGTTCTGCGTCTCTGCGGGGCCCATGATCTCTCCTCGCGGTGGACGGGCACCCATCGCGTGAAGTTTGCGGGCGGTGTCAATCTGTCCCTGAAGCACAGCTCGATCCATCGCGTGAACGAGGTCACCGGCGCCGAGGGAGTGCAACATTTCGATGATGCGATCGCGCCCGAGGTTCGCTGCATAGGCCATCGGTGCACCCCAGTTGCAACTTCTTGTTCCGCGGGCCATTTCATCCCGCAGATAAGGATGCTTGAGGACTAGTTCTCGCAGCTCTTCAACGCGATTTTCCCAGATCGCATCGACAACCTTGCATGCGAGGACGAGACGCGGCCAACTGCGGATGCCATAGCTCAGAGCGAGTTCGTGCTGCGCGTTTGCGAGTTTTACGTTTTTGCGATTCGGGTCTTGTTTCAGCTCGCGCAAAAAATCTTTGGCTTGATGCCGAAGCTGTTCCAGATTGGGACGAACTGGGATGTGACGGGGGGACATAACGAGCCTCCTTAATAAGCCCGGAGTCCGCTGTCGTCGGGCAAAAGAGGTTCGCGAGAACCAGTTCTACTGAAGAAGCGTCAGGTGGACTCGGTCCTTACCGCGGACGGGTGGCGCCCTGAGCGCCTTCCGTGAGCATGAAGAAAAACGTGGGGATTTGCAATCGTCTCTGCTAAATCGGGCTAAATCGTTGTGCAACGAAATGAAAGTTCTGACTGCAATCCTACTTCTGTTGCTTGTGCAAGGCTTTAGGAATGCCCCGTTCCCGTATAGCCGGCTAACCACACAGATTGAAGCCGTCACGGCGGTCAAAGTTTCATATCTACGGAATACCGACTACCGGTCCACTGAACAACGATTCGTAAAGACTGCGGCGTTAATTGTTAGGAATCGGCCTTCAGCTCAGGAGCGACGCGTGGGGCCTTGCATGACTTCGGAGCGGCAAGATGCAAAAGCGGCGAGCTTCGCGAAATTCGAGCATAGCGGTTTTAAGCGAGGGTTGCCGGATAGTCCGTTGCGCGGATGTGCCGTATAAGGGCGATTCTGTTATCGAGGCACGGAATACGGTGCCCGCGATTCTCAAAGCACTCGTCGGAGTTGATGTGTCGATTGCGGACAGCGAGTACGACAACCTGTTCCTCGTCCAGGAACGATGTCGCTTATTCGCTACTAGTCAATCTTCTCGCAGGACAATCATCGGATCAACTCGGCTCGCACGTTTCGCGGGGATGTAGCAAGCGGTTCCGGCCGTTGCTATAACAGCGAATGTCATGATCGCGAACGCTATCGGGTCAAAAAACTCCACGTCACCGATATTTCGGCTTAGCCAGAGAAGGATAATTACCACAGCGGCGATGCCAAAGCCGACTCCAATAAATACGGATTTCATTCCCTCACGAAGGATGGCGCGGACCGCGATTGACGGACGCGCTCCGAGTGCGATGCGAATTCCCACTTCGCGCCTGCGTTGCTCGACTAGAATCGCCATCGTGCCATAGGTTCCGATAATTCCCAGTAGCAGAGCAAACACTGCGGGTATTCCAATTGCGTATCCGATAATGCGGGATGGAAGCCGCGCCCACGCTGACTGACTATCATCCATCGTCTGACCACGATAGACGAACAGCGACGAATCCAATTTCGAAACGGTGTCATGGATGATCTGGTTGGCCGCGGCCGCCGTTCTGGAAAACTTCACCATAACGGTCACAGTACCGGAAACCGTGGTTTGTAATTGGTACAGTGGGCGATACAGAATGGGTACTGGGGAAGCAGCGTACGGGTTGTATTTAATGTCGCGCACAACGCCAACGATTTCAACGGGTGTCTCATTGCCTGTCCGTATGATTTGCCCGATCGGACTTTGTGTCCCAAATAAGGCCGTCGCCATCTTCTGATTAAGGATTCCAACCGGTCCGGAGTTCAGATTGTCCTGTTCACGAAAGCCGCGTCCCCGCACGAGCGGGACTTGCAGCGCCCGGAAGTACTGATCGTCAATCGAGTAGGTTAGTACCTCCAGAACTCCACCTGCTGTACCGGTCTTAACACGATCGCTACGCCTGCTTGAACCGATGGAAACGGAAACGATGCCCGGTGCGGCCATTAGTCGCGGCGCGAGCTGGCGGTAAAACGCAAGCTGCGAGTCCCGGCTATATGAGGTTCCAATAAAGCTGATGTCGTTCAACCACACGTGTTCGGTGTCGAGCCCGGGAACCGTAAACACCTGTCTCTGAGTGCTTCGCGTCACGACCGCAGCCGTAATCAGCATCGCCGTACAAACGGCGATTTGTGCCACGACGAGATTCGAACGGACTTGTCCTTGCCTCTGGTTGGACCCCGGCGCTAGGGACGCCGCGACGTCTCGGCTGACGCCTTGGAGGGCAGGTCGTAGCCCAAAGAAGAGAGTTGTCGATAGAGAGGCGAAAATGGTGAAAGTTAGCACTCTCCAATCGAAGACCGTCCTTGATATGTCAGGCAATGGAATTGGCAGGAGGCGCTCGATCACACGCGAACTGAGCAATATGAAGATCATTGCGCCCACGCCGCCAAGGATGGAAAGCAAAAGATTTTCCGCAAGCAACTGCCGGATCAATTGCAAGCGGCTACCGCCTAATGCAACGCGGATGCCCATTTCACGTTGTCGCGCCAAAATGCGGGCAAAAAGCATGATTGCGATGTCATCACATGCAATCAGGAGAACGGTGCACACGACAACGAAAAAGAACGATACGAGTACGGCCGCCGAACTCAAAAGCCACGATGGCGGTAAGTCCGCCCGCTCGACGCTGGCGCGGACCGTTGAGTTCTGTTCCAGAGAGAGTTGCGCTGAGATTCGCGAAAAGTCCGCCTGAGCTGCCGTCCGTGAGACACCCGGCGCCAGCCGTCCCGCGACCTCGACAGCCCCCTTAGGCGGCGCGTTGTCCCGGACAGCGAGAAAGACCTGTGGGGCCGTCGGTATCGGAAATAGCGAAACCGCATCCTCAAATGATTTTGGCGCTACACCGACGATCGTATACGCCGTGTTATTGAGGTATATGATTTTGTTAAGAATTGTTGGATTGTCAGCGAAGTATCGCCTCCACGCCTCTTCATTCAGAACGGCCACATTCGGAGCTCCTGCCCGTTGATCTCCAGCCTCGATTCCTCGACCGAGCACCATACTCACGCCGATCGCTTTGAACAATCCGTCATTCACGAGAGATGATTGGACGAAATCGACCGGCCTCGTTCCAGGCCCGTTCAATCGCAGTGGAAATTGCGCCGCGTTCGCGTCGAGCAGGCCAATTTCAGCAAATGAACGATTACGGTCCCGGTACTGTTCGTAATTCGAATAGTTGATCCTTCCGCTTGGCCTACCCACGCCTTCCGTGGCATAGACCCTAACGAAACTCGCGGGGTTCGGAATACGGAGAACCTTGAAGAATATTAAATTGGAGTAGGTGAAGACCGTGACCATTGCACCGATTCCGACTGAAAGAATCAACGTAGCGGAAATGGTGAAACCAGGGATCTTCATAAGTGCTCGCGTCCCAATCCGCGTGTCGCGAACAAGTTGATCGAGCCAGGACCAGATCCAGACGTCCCGCGCCTGATCGGCCGCCAGCACCGCGTTGCCCATGGCACGTTTGCTGGCGAAGAAAGCTTCCTGCTTCGACATCCCGGATTGTTCGAGTTCCTCTTGTCGCATCAACCGATGCGACTCGATCTCTTCGGCGAGTTCGGCGGCAGCGCGACGTTGATTGAGCCAATACTGAATGCGGTGCAGGAGCTTCATGCGGTGTGCAGCACTTTCTGAATTGCGGCGATCATTCGATCGAATTCGTCACGCTCCGCGCGAAGCTGCTTTTTCCCCGCACCAGTCAGGGTGTAATAGCGCGCCCTTCGGTTGTTTTCGGACGTTCCCCATTCGGCGCTCACCCAGCCGTTGAGCAACAGACGCTGCAACGCGGGATAAAGAGAGCTCTCTCCAACCTGAAGTACATCATCGGATTGAGACTTCAGTTTCTCGGCGATGCTGTAGCCGTGAAGAGCGCCCCGCGAAAGGATCTTGAGTATTAAGAGGTCGAGAGTGCCTGGTAGCAGATTGAGGGAATCAGGATCGGTTAGGGCCACGGCTTGAAAATCTCCCATCGAGTAACGATGGGAATAGTATCTGCCGCACATTGCAGCCGTCAACTCCAATCGTCAAACGATGGAAGAGCTTCGTGGTTTCGACTGAAGTCGAGCCGCGCTATGTTCACTCTGCAGCCTACCCATCCGACTGCAATTCCACCGAAGTCGGTTTCGTGGAAGTTGAATCGGGATTTCGTTCAACGCAGACAACATTCCTCCCCAGAAGTCTTCTACCATTCAGTAATGCGGCACACGTGAAAATCACTTGGCTGTATTACCGGCTATTCGTAAGCGTCCGGCGAAGACCGTGTTGACTATTAAATAGAAGGAGTCGGGAGCGTGGTAGTGCCCACAACTAAGAGTTGTGGACACTATGCTTTCGGAAGAAGCGGACGAATGTGGCTTTTCATCCTATCTACGACTTCAGCTATCGTTACACGGTCAGGTCGAGCACGATGAAATACGAAGGCATTCCCGAATTGTCTCGTGAAGAAGTGGAAGAGGCGCTCTGCAATAATTCCAAAGATCTAGGTGTCGCTATTTTGTCGGCCGCCTTATTTTCTAATGACTGTGAATGGGGCGAATCTGTTTGCGTCCGTGCCGCCTCGTATGCGGAACCGCCAGTAAAAGGTAATGCCATTCTGGGCTTCGGTCATCTTGCCAGGCGTTTCGGTGACTTTGTCCACCCGGACGCTGCTGTCAACCTTGTCGAAAGGGCCTTGAGTGACTCGAGCGGGTATGTTCGAGGGCACGCGGAAAGCGCGGCGGACGACATTGAGACATTTACAGTGTATAGAATTCGCCGACCTTCTCAGTAGCCGGCAACAGGCGGCTGGCGAGCCACCTACTCGGCGCTTACGGAGGCTCTAAGGCTGAGAATCGGGGCACGCATTCCAGGGCAAGAGTTCATCAATACGCTGGATAGGATGGTCCGCGATGCGATCGAGCACCGTGGTCAAGTACGCTTCAGGATCAATGCGGTTGAGTTTCGCCGATCCGATCAGGCTGTAGATTGCCGCTGCTCGCTGGCCGCCGATGTCGGATCCCGCAAAAAGATAGTTCTTTCGACCGAGGGCAACAGCACGCAGTGCACGTTCGGCGGCGTTGTTATCGATCTCGAGCAAACCGTCGTCGCAATACCGCGTCAGTTGCGTCCACCGGCCCAGGGCGTAGTGAATGGCCTGCGTGACTTCGGATTTTCGTGAAAGCTTCGGGAGTGAAGCTTCAAACCACGTCTTCAATGATTCCAGTAATGGCCGGGCGTATTCGGTTCGAATTTGCTGTCGGTGTTCCGGCGGTCGACCGCGGATTTCCTTCTCGATCCCGTACAGCGCAGCGATTCGTTCCAGAGCTTCTTTGGCCACTGGCGACGCATGAGCTTCAAACAGATCGTTAAATTTTCTTCGGACGTGCGCCCAACACGCTGCTTCGAGGATGTCGCCTTTCTCATACAGGCGATTGAAACCGGCAAAACCATCCGCCTGCAGCGTTCCTTTGTAGGCCCGCAAATGCTCGAAAGGATGATCCGACTTACGATCCGGGGAGTAAGCAAACCAAACGGCGGGAGCATCACTGCTGCCCGCGGATCTGTCGTCGCGGACGTAAGTCCATAATCGTCCTGTTTTCGTTTTCCCGTTTCCTGGTGCCAGCACCGGAACAGGGATGTCGTCTCCGTGCAACTTGCCTCCGCCGAGGACATATTTGCGTAATGCCTCTAGCAGCGGCCCCAGTGTCCGGCTGGCACCACCGACCCAATCGGCCAGAGTCGACCGATCCAGCTCGACTCCTTCACGTTCGTATATTTCCGATTGCCTGTAGAGAGGCAGATGATCTGCATACTTGGCAACCAGCACATGAGCCAGTAACCCTGGCCCAGCAACACCCCGAGCGATTGGACGATGTGGTGCCGGTTCTTGCAGGATTCGATCACACTGCGTGCAGTTCAGTTTTGGCCGTATCGTGCGGATGACTTTGAATCGTGCCGGCACGTACTCGAGCATTTCAGAGACATCTTCTCCGAGTTTGTCGAGCTTGCCGCCACAGTCCGGACAGTCATGTTCCTTGGGTTCGATTGTCGCTATTTCTCGAGGCAATTCCGGTGGCAGCGGTCGACGCGCCGGCTTCTTCTGCTGTTCGAGCAAGGGTGCGATCGCTGGCGCTATCGGTTTACTGGCTCGATTGGTTTCCAGATCTTCCAGCTGTAGCTCCAGTTGCTCAATCTGCTGCGTCAGCTTCTCGGAGCTCCTTCCAAAGGTCATCTTCCGCAGTTTGAAAATCAGCAGCCTTAAACTTTCGATTTCGTTGTCGTGGGAGATCAGCTGGAAATGTTGCTCGACAATGAGCGCCTTGAGTCCTTCTTTATCGAGTGTGTTCAGTTCGGGAAGTGCTCGCATCGTCGCCACGAGCGCCACAGTGCATTGCATCGAGGACAGCTCAGGTCACTATGATTGCAGTGTGTTGGTTCTAAACCGAAAGTTCAGGAGAATGGGTGCGTTTTGGCCGTCGCCAGTCGATTCCTTCCAGCAGCATCGATAGCTGCGCGCGAGTTAGAGAAACCGTTCCACACTCCGCCTGCGGCCAGATGAAGCGGCCGCGTTCCAACCGTTTGGCGAATAGACAAAGTCCATCTCCATCCCACCACAGCAGTTTGATCAGATCTCCGCGGCGGCCACGGAAGACGAAGACGTGCCCGGAAAACGGGTTCTGTTCCAATGCTGTCTGCGCAATTGCACTCAATCCGTCGAAGCCGCGCCGCAGGTCCGTTACGCCTGCAGCAATCCAGATCTGCGTGCTGGCTGGCAAGCCGATCATCGGATCAATCCTTCAACTGCGGCTCGCACGCACTCTGGGTCCGCAGCACCCTCGATGCGCACTCGTGCGTGCCCCAAATCGATATCGATGATGCCAGTCGGCAAGGATTTCGATTGAACGGATCGATGATGAACCTGCTCGACGACATCTCTGATCGTCACGGGCACCAGCGCGTTCGCCATTGCAGGAACTTCCAGCCGACCCTCGCGATACTGCTTCCGCCAGGCGAAAACCTGATTCGCATTCACATTGTGCGCACGCGCAACCAACGACACGGACGTACCAGGCCGAAGAGATTCTTCCACTATAGCTCGCCGTTCTTGTTTGCTTCGAAAGCGTCGACTTGGCTTGTTTTGAGCTACTCTCATCATCCCTCCGCACAACGAAGGATGATCGGTGCCGCCCCAACTCACCAGACGGTCGTCACCGGACGCTTACGGCTATTCGTACACGTGCACGCCTGAAAGTCTTGAGAAGTGGGGTTCTGGGAAGCTGCCCCCCTCAATTCCTCTATGACCGATCCACCCGGGTAGTGTCCACAACACTCTGGGATTTGATTCGCCCGCCGTCCATGCGGCGACCCTTGTTCTGAGACCACTTGTACGGATTGCGACTTACCAACACGAAACCAGAAATGCCTGCCGCTCAACCTAAGATTCGGGCGAGGCGATCTGGGGGACGAAGTCCTTGAGGTTGCGGGATTGCCTTTCGATGACGCGGCGATCGCGGAACGGATCGTTCCTCGATTGCCATAACCGCGATCTGATCGCGAGCTACGCTTCCTTTCGGGTGCACGAATTGAAAACTGCGAAGTAGCCCCGATCCCAAATTTTAGTGCGGGATCGCCCTGTATTTGTTCTCACTATTCGAGTGGTATTAGGCTCACAGGAGTCGGAACACTAGTTCCAACCATGACGCGTGTTCCTCTTTCCTTGAAGGTCGTGACAAAGGTGGGGTCGGCAAAAATATTTTCCGTCAATGACGACCATGCGTAGACGCGATAGGAGCCGGGAAGGATTCCAGTCAGCGCGAACTGCCCGTCATGACTGGTGCGAACCGTTCGTCGAAGGCTACGAAGTTGGGTTGCATCGAGCGGCGAGTCCGGCAGTATTCCCACCACGGCGTCTGTCACTGGACGTCCCTCGGTGTCGACGACGTTCCCACTAAGGCTTGGCTTTCCCGGTTTGACCCGGATTTCAAGCGGCGCGGCATCTTTCGAAACAATCACGCCCTCGACAAGCGCATCCGCACTACCCTGGCGCGCCGAGGCAATATAAGTATCTGCGGGACCGGTTGCGGAAATGACGTAATAGCGGCCGGGCACCAGGCCGCCCAATTTCCCGATTCCCTTCGCCAGGTTTAGCGACCAACCTTGTAAGGGGCCCAGACAACCGGATTTGGATCGACACAGGGCAATGCCGGCATTTTCCGTCAAGAGTCGAGACGTGCCATCTGCTTCTTCCTGCACCGCACGAAGCTCGATCTGACCGTCAGGAGGAGCCAAGGTAAGAGAGATAGTCGTATCTCCTCCACGAAAATCGAAGGTTTCGAAGACCTGTCGAGCTAATCCATCGGAACTCGTCCATTGAACGCCGGCTTCGTAAGTGCCTGGGGCGGTCGGCCACCAGCTTCTGTCGATGTCGGCTCCAGGGTTGACTCGTACCTTCATGATCTCCTGGCTGCTTCTGCAGGGCGGCGGAGTGTCGTCACCGCAGAACCGTTCGCTCGCAGCGGGCCTTACTGGAGTACTCCCGATGAGGCGCCCGTCTACGATGCGTTCGGAGCGCGTTGCTTTTTGGAACCAGAGTAGGACGTCCCTTGAGCCTTCGCCGGCTCCGACGTTCAGATGGATACGGACTTCGCCGAGTGAGGCAGTCGAGGAAAACGTGACGTCTTTTAGCCGCGTTTCGCTGCCACCGACTACCTCAACAGACTCTGCCTTTGAGAAAGACTCCACACCGGGATAAAGAAGTGCCGGTTCTCGAGTACTCACTTGCAGTCCGAACCTTTGAGCCGCCTGAGACTGAAAGCTGAGCGTGTACCGGTCAGGAAGCAACTCTGTTAATCGGAACTCTCCGCGGTCATTACTGATTGCTTCGCCGCGATTTTTCAGTTCGCTATACCCGGATGTATAGATCAATCCGAAAGCAGTGACAACGATAGCTGCGGCCGGTTTTCCGGTGGCATCGAACACCCGCCCCGATAGAACTCCGGTCGGATTCAAACGCACCACGACGCCCGCGGTCCGACGCCCGGCAGCAAGCGAGTAGGTGATCGCACGAGGAACATACCCAGGTTTGCGGAAAGCGACAGAGGAACGTTCGGGCAACAGCCGCTCCAGCAGGAAACTGCCGCTGCCGTCCGTTGCCACGTCCGGGGGAGAGGTTGTTGGAGGCAGTACGCCCGGCGGTGGTGGTGCGAATACCCCGACGCCAGACAAGCGTTCTCCAGTCCGCGCATTCACAACAATCCCTTCGAGGGAGGCGGGCTGTGAAGTGGTCTCCTGAGATGAGAGCCCAGGCACCTGGGAAAAGAAAGCAACGAACGCTGCCGCAGTCAGTAGCCAAACTCTTTTCCGCACAGAAACGGACCTCGTTGAACGGGATAACTGCCCTCAGGTTGTACAGTGGCCTAGGATGCGATGATTCCTTTTTGAGAAAAAACAATCGGAGTTGAGGCCGAAAAACGCCCCTAACATAACACTCCGGCTGCGACATTGAACACATGCTTCGCGTGGCATGGTGGGCGATATTCGTCAACGCCTCCTGAACAATGCGAAAAATGGAAGTCCTTGCGCCGGCGGGAAGGCAGAGGGGGATGGCAACTTTCCGAACGTCGCTGAAACGGCAGCGCCGCTTCGGAAACCGAGTCCCCAACACTGCCGTCCCAACGCCTCAGCCAGTTCGATACTCTCCAATGGATTGCGTCGAACTATGTCAATTCGCGACACTGCCGCTCAGTTTTCCGAGGGCCTTTCGATGTGCTCGATGACGATGAATTCGCGCGGAGCCCTGGTCTTCTCGAGTTGCAGTCCCAGTTTCTCGAGTGCCTTAAAGATGTTTGGTGCTTTCGGGAGACTACCGATTTTTTCTTTCTGTGAACTTGTAAACGAGCTCTCGTCTATGGCGTATTCCAAAAAGTAATTGAACAGAGGGGCGCAGGGGGTTCCGGCCGAAGGAATGGCAGCCAAGCAGTTGGTATCCGGCAGGCCGGTGTTGTCGACAACCAGAAGACCATTCAGGGTGTCGCGTAGATAAGCAGGAGCTAGGCTCCGAAACCCGGAATCATTACTCAGTGAATCGGCGAGCAAGCTGATCGGGCTCGCGCCACTGTTGACTACCAAATTGGGGCCAAGTGCTCGCGCGTCTGCGGCATCGGACCGTCCATTCACATAAGTTTGAAAGCCGCACACCGGTGGTTTCCCATCGCGGCGGAGCGCTTCGCGAAATTGGGCAGTCGCCACCGAGGGGTTCGGAGGCGGGCCGTAAGAGCAACCCAACAAGCCGGCGTAGGTGGGTTCGCTTCCCAACAGCCTATTTTCAAAGTTCCGCCCCCGCTGGGGGGGCAAGCTTGCGCGAATCTTTCGGAACTCCTCGTACTTCCCAGAGTCCATCTCAATGGGCTTTATCTTAAGACCAACTTTCGCGATCGAGAGCACGTAGACAGGGATTTCCTCGGTCTCGACGCGCCACTTCAAATTGAACCGGCGCTCAAGCAGGTCCATTAGCATGGGAACTTGCAGCGTCTGAGCGTCCGTTGAATCTCCTACCGCAGCGATCGTGTATCTTTCCGACCGCACCCAATCGGGCCCGCTCCTCACGCGCGTTTGGTCTTCCGGCACGAAGCCGGGATTCTGATTCATTGGCAAAAGCCCGTTTGGCGGGAATTGCAGGGGATTGTTTTTCAGGAAAGGGCGCGCCAGGCTGATCAGGGTGTTCAGGGGCATGCACGACGTATCCAGCCGCCCGGGCGAAAGGCGAATGGTACCACCATTGCCTCCGCCTCCGCCGCGGATGCGTTCCGCCGCCGGGAGACCCTTCTCACAGGGCCGTATCGAGGCTTCCTCGAATTTCGGTTTGTCGGAAACGGAAGCCGCGCGTCCCTCAGTTTGACGGGCCGCCAGGCTTTGGGCCATCGACTCCTGCAACTTCGCCAGAGACGCGTAGGCTTCAGGGCTCCAACCGGTCTCGCGAAACAACTTCCGATCGGTTTCCAGGGCTGGGGATTTCGGATTGGATGCCAATTGCTCGCCCGGCCGCAGACTCTTTTCCACTCTCCCTTGCTGCACGCGGACTTCACCTTCCATCACTGCGACACGTGAGCCTTTGTCATCGGCGTTGACAAGGAATACGGTTCCCACGACCGCCACCTCGAGATCCCGGGTCTGTACATAAAGATGTCCGTGCTGCTTGGCTGCGCTTACGATGACGTCACCTTTGTTCAATCGAATCCTCATCCCATCGTTTGCACGCTCCAGCACAAGTTCCGCTTGCGCACGCATCTCGACGCGGGATCGGTCGATCAGCACAAGCGTGCTGCCCTCGCCATCGGCGCGGACGACTTCGCCTACCGCAACAGTGGCTCCACTCTTCTCGATCACCGCAAGTGGGCGCTGCTGCATGATCGTTCCTCCCAGAACGACCGCCAGAAATACCGCCGCTCCTGCGGAGACCATTGCGAATCGTGTTCCAAAGAATGGAAGGAAGCGGGAACCCGCGCGGCGTTCCTGCGGCCCGTGTTCTGCCGCGGTTCTCAAGTGATGCAAGACGCGGTCGCAATCCGCCGCCGCTTCTTCCTGCGATGGGGACGACCAATATCGTTTCACGGCTTCATCGATGTTTTTCTCGTCAGGTTTCATAGGCGCTCTCCTTCTGAGGCGGCATGGAGTAGTTTCTTCAGGCGGGCCCGGGCGCGATTCAAGGTGACGGCGATGGTTCCACGCGATTTCCCGAGCATCTTCGCGATCTCTGCATCGCTGTAGTTATGCTCGTAGCGGAGTACCAGAACCTCGACGACACGCGGCCTGAATCGCGCGATCGCGTTCAGCAGATTGCGCCGCATGTCCTGGCTCGTCCCCTCTGCGCCAACAGGCGCCGGCGCTTCAAGCAACTCCACATCGCCGACGATGATTTTGTGCTTCCGCGACCGGACCGTGTTCAAGGCCAGATTTACCGCGGCCCGGTGGAGATAGGCTCTCGGACTTTTCATGAGCGCAGACGGGAACTCGCGCTGGAGCAGTTTCAGGAATATGGACTGGAGAACATCCTCGGCATCCTGACGGTTTCCCGTCACGCTGTATGCCGTGTGGTAAACAAACTGGCAATGTTCTCGAAAAAGCTCCTCGAATTCCCGCTCCAAGGCCTTACCACCCAAGTTGGGCAATGTAACCGTCGACATGTGCTCCTCGGCCCCAAGACACGTCACTCGCAGGTTTGTTAACAGTTTTGCTTCAACATTCCCAAGCGACCTCTCTATTAATGAAATAGAAAGAAAATGAATCCGATATGCACCGGGAATAGTGCTTCGATAAACTCCCCACATGCATCCTGTTCGGTTCACGATAGCGTTGCTCGGCTTGCTCTTAGGGGTTGTTGCCGCAGGGACGGCATTGCAGCAGCCTTGCGCGTCAACGCCGGCGTCAACAGCTTCCGTGGAAGGTGTCGTCGCCAAGCTCGGATCAAACGAACCCATCGCGGGCGTCGACGTAGAACTCATACGCGTCGCAGGGACGCGCTGCGCGGCGTACGCGCCCGGTGCAGCAGAAGCGTATACGCGGATGGTTACACAGGGCGGCAATGGCACGCGCGATGTTCCCGCAGCGTTGGCGCGGGAAGCCCATTACACAAAGACGCTCGATAGCGGCCGGTTCGTTTTTCGCAACCTTCCGGAAGGTACCTACCGCCTTCTTGCCGAGCGCGGTGGCGGTGAGTACAGCCCGGCGGCTTACGGTCAGCGTGATCCTCGTGGCGATGGTCTTCCGTTTCCCCTCGCCGAAGGGCAGGCGCTTCAAGGGGCCACTATTGCGATGGCAGCCAGCGCGGCAATCTCGGGACGCGTCTTCGACGCCGATAACGAACCGGCCAGTCATGCTTTAGTGCTGGCGCTTGAGCCTCAATACAAGAACGGCCGCCGGACGCTGAACATCGCGCAAGCCGTCGAGAGCGACGAACGCGGAGAGTTCCGATTGTTCTGGCTGACACCAGGACGATATTACGTCGCCGCCAAGCTCGTCGATACGCGCCGGCGTTCGCTCTCACTTTGGATCGTGCCACCAGGCCGCACGGGACTGAATGAACGCGGGGATGCGCCGGCCATCACGAAACGGATTCTGCCGACCGGCGAAACGGTTGAAGGCACCTATGCACTCGTGTACTACGGCGGCACGCTGAATCCCGACGATGCGAGACCGCTCGATCTTCTTTCGGGAACCACGTTCCCAGGCGCGGATATCGGTATCGGAGTCGGCCACGTGCGTGCGTGGCACATTCGCGGTACTGTTGTCGACGCTACCGGGCAACCGCTTGCCAATCGGCAATTGCGCGCTGTACCCGTCGTGCCCGGACCCGCGAATGCAATCCTCTCTACGACCACCGCTACCGACGGCACTTTCGATTTCGCGGGTGCAGTGACGGGAAGGTATGCGGTGTTCTCTCCAACCGGCGGGGCGGGCAATCTAATGATGACTCCATCGGGCGAAGTGCTGACGGGCGTGCCGTACGGTTCCCGCACGATGGGATATGCCGAGGTCGATGTGGCAAATGCAGATGCGGCGAATATTCGCATTGCGCAGCGTGCCACGACGAATGCCGCGGCTTCCCGCGTCACGATCGAAGGCCGGCCAGCGGGGGTTGCCGACGCGGACCTGGCAAAGCTTCGGGTCACTCTTGTTCGCGTTGCGGACGCGCTCGGCATGCCGATCGCCGCAGCCGAAGGACCGCGCGGCAACAGTACTCCAAACAACACCGGCGTCTTCCGCCTGGCAGATCCAGGGCCGGGAGATTTCCGCATCGTGGTGTCAGGACTCCCGGCAGGCGGCTATGTGAAATCGATTCGAATGGGCCCCACGGATGTCCTCGCTACCGGCCTGCATCTCACGAGCGAACCAGCCGGTTCAGTCGATATCGTGATTGGCACGGACAGCAGCGCATTGTCTGGAACTGCTTTGAGCAGCCTTGGGCAGCCGATGTCGAATGTTGTCGTCGCCGTAGTGCCGGATCTGCTGGAGCTTCGATCGCGAGCCGACCTCTTTAGAACCACCACAACGGATGCGAACGGAAGGTTCCAGGTGTCGATCGCGCCCGGCGACTACAAAGTATTCGCCTGGGAGTACGTGCCGAACGATGCGTGGATGAATGCGGAATTCATGAGGCCGTATGAATCCTCAGGAAAGGGAATTCGCGTTCTTCCAGGCGGCAGGCAGGAAACACAGTTGAGCGTGATTGGAGCAACGCGATGAGAAAAGGCCTGGTTCTCGGTGTTGTTGCAACGGCGCTCGTAACCCTGCTTTTGCCTGCATCATTCCGGTCGCAGACGTTCGCTCTCGAAGGCGTTGTGGTGGACGCCGGCACGAACGCGCCACTGCGGAAAGCATTGGTCGAGTTGCGTGGCCGCGTTGCCGGTGAGACGCTCACCGATGAGGAAGGGAAGTTCTCTTTCCCAAACGTTGGCGCGGGGACTTATTCCATCAGCGCGACGCGTGATGGTTACGTGAAAGCCGAGTATGGGCAACGTCAGTGGGGCGGACCTACGGCCAGCCTGGTGCTGCAAAGTGCGCCTGGCCCGATCCGGCTCGCAATGACGAAGGGCGGTGTGATTTCCGGCCGCATCACCGACCGAGGCAAGCCGGCTGGGGCCGCGGAAGTCATTGCAGTGAAAACTTCTTATAGCGAGGGGCAGCGCGTGCTGACTTACATCATTTCGGCACGGACGAATGACCTTGGCGAATATCACCTGATGTGGCTTCCTCCCGGACAATACCAAATCGGTACCATCGTAACGGACAGCATTCCCGACAAACCCAGTGACATTTTGATCAATCCCGACGCGACGCTGCCGAGCGGGCCCGGCGCGGCCTTCACGGAGCGGCGCACGTGGAAACCCGGACTTGTGGGACGCAACATCTCCAGCGATATCGCAGAGGGACAGATGCACGTCCCTATGCTGTTCCCGGGCGTGCCCGATGCGCAGAGCGCAGCGTACGTGGAAATCCGGCCAGGCGCTGAAGTGCGTAACATTGATATCGCGGCTGATCCGATAACTCCTCCTGTCATTAAGGGCGTCGTCACAGGCATCCCACCGGCAGCAAACGGACAGCCGGGAAAGGCCGCAATTCGTGTGACGCTGCTCAACACTGCTGTGGACTCGAACTACACGGCGGAGACAGATAGTAATGGCTTCTTCGAAATCAAAGGAATACGTCCCGCCTCCTATCGCGTGTCCGCCAGTGCAGGAGGGTTGAGCGGAAGCATGCGTATTGAGATGCGAGGGGGGCGCGACGCGGACGTTGTCATCCCGTTGCTGCCAGGACTGGAATTGACCGGGCGTGTGATCTTTGAAGGACAGGATGCCGCGCAGAGTCTTCCGAATATCAGTGTCTCACTGCGGCTGGATCCCTTCGTTCCGGGCTCGCCGACTTTCAGTGCACCGATGAAACCTGATGGCACTTTCACGCTGCCGGTGCAGCCCACAGGGCCGCGGCCGGCAGCGGCGGGGCCGGCGGTTGTCTCAGCCATACCCTCCGGCGACTATCGCGTGTTTGTGGGTTCCATTCTGCAGCCTACTCTCCTGCCAGGTCAGACGCGTCCTGCGCCGTCCGCAGCACTGCGGAATATGTATGTGAAATCCATCCGTCTGGGCGACAGCGATGTACTCAATGAAGGTCTGCATCTGCGCGCGCAACCCAATGACAGCCTGCAGATTGTCGTGGGAAGCAACCCGGGCTCTTTGGAGGGCCGGGTCGTGGATGCATCCGGGCAACCGGTGCCTTCCGTGTGGGTCGCGGCGCTTCCGGAAAACGGCCTCCGATTCCGCATCGATCACAAATACGCCTCGACCAATGCTTCAGGCCAATTTCGAATCGAGGGTTTGCCGCCGGGGGATTACACCGTGTTCGCCTGGGAAGGGGCGGAAAGAGGAGACTGGCAGCAGCCGGAGTTCATCCGTAAGTACGACGGGAGAGGCAGCACGGTTCATATCGATGAAGGCGGGAACGCAACCGTCCAGGTGGTGGCGCGGTGAATAGGGCAGGATCTTAGAAAAACGCTCTGCCTCGCCAAAATTCTGCGCGCCTCGATAACAGAATTGCCCTTATGCGGCATCAGACGAGGCTGCGTATACTCGCCCTGCCTCACTTAAAACTCCTTACGCTCCTATCCGTTTCCACGCTATCCTGTGCCGCAGATCGTGGTCATTTTTCAGGTATCGGAGGCTCATGTCATGAGGAAGAAGAATCGCTCGTTCCTGCTGATGTCGTTGATTTCAGTATCGTTGCTCGTCAGCGTGTTCACTATCGTGCAGGCCCAGAGTCCTGCCGCGACGGCAGCGAAGGCGACGAAGTGGTCTGATCCGGCCACCTGGCCCAACCGCAAGGTACCGGTCGCAGGCGACAAGGTCACCATTGACGCAGGCAAGGAAGTGGTCCTCGACGTCAACACGCCGGCGCTGGGTGGTGTGACCGTTAACGGTAAGCTCAGCTTTGCAAATACTGCCGACGTTGAACTCACCACCGAGTGGATCATGTTGCACGGGGAGTTGGAGATTGGTACTGAGAAAGCCCCGCACACCCGCAAGGCCACCATCACCTTCACCAACAACATCAAAGACGAAGACATCAGTGGAGCCGGTGGAAACAACAAGGTCGACCGCGGCATCATGCTCATGGGCGGAACCCTGAACCTGCACGGTAACCAAACCAATACCTGGTCGAAGCTGTCCAGCACCGCTGCCGCAGGCGCCACCTCTATACAGGTTGTGAATGCCGCCGGCTGGAAGGTCGGCGACGAGATCGTGCTGGCCTCCACGGACTACGATCCGAGGCAGGCCGAGCGCCGCACGATCACTGCCATCAGGGGCAACAACATCACGCTCGACAAGAAGCTGGACTACATGCACTTCGGCAAGATCACCTTCGACGTGGATGAACGCGGCGAAGTCGCGATGCTGACACGTAATATCAAGCTGCAGGCATCGGCCGACGCGGAACAGTCCTACTACGGCGGGCATGTTATGGCGATGGTCGGAAGCAAGATGTTTGTCGAGGGCGTCGAATTCAATCGCATGGGCCAGAACCTGACTCTCGCCCGATATCCGATCCACTGGCATCTGATCGGCGATGCGAAAGGCCAGTACATCAAGAACGCTTCGCTTCACGACACCTTCAACCGCTGCGTGACCGTGCACGGCACGAATTTCCTGCGCGTTGAGAACAACGTGACCTACAACACCGTCGGCCACTGCTTCTTCCTCGAAGACGGCATCGAGCACGGCAACGAATTCATCAAGAACCTGGCAATCCAGACCAAGTGTCATACGACATTGGCATGCGTGCCCACGAATCTCGCCGCCAACGGAGAGAGAGAGGCTATTGCGAATCGTAGGGAAGCTAGCTTCAACGGGAAGACCCTGCTGCCTTCGGACAACACGGTGGCGGCCTACTGGATCACCAACCCGGACAATAGCTTCATAGACAATGTGGCGGCCGGTTCCGACGAGAACGGTTTCTGGCTGTCTCTGCCGGAACACCCTCAAGGTGCGTTCAAGGATTCGGAAGTCAGCAAGACCATCTGGCCGAAACGAACGCCGCTGCGCGCATTCAAAGGCAACGTGGCCCATTCCAACTTCGACGGGTTCATGTTCGACCGGAACATCTACGAAGACAACACCTTCGGTCTGGCCACCATCCCGTTCCTGCCGTTGACAAATCCTGCGGATCTGGACAGCGAAGTGGTGGAGTCGCACTTCGAGAGCTTGACCAGCTACAAGAACCGCAATGGTGGTCTCTGGAGCCGGGGCGACTACTTCGTATTTAGCAACTTGAAACTCGCGGACAATGCCATTGGCATGACGCCGTCCGCTGGCGACCTCGGCAGCTCAAAGTTTAAAACACGGCTGGTTGATTCGCTGGTCGTCGGCGAGACCGAGAATAGCGGCAATCCCACGACGCCCGAGGAAGTTGCCTATGGCCGCAGCCTCCCGAAGCGGAAGATTCCGGATTTCCCGATCCGCGGTTACGAATACTACGACTACCGCGATGATGTGGTGAACACGACGTTCGTTAATTTCCAGGACAACGATCGGAGAAAAACGGGAGCGCTTTCCTGGCTGTTGTTCGCGAGTTCGGGGGTCAGTACCGGAAGCAGCATCAGCGGTGCGAAATTCGTCAATGCCAAGCCGGTGTATTTCCCGAAAATCGATACCAGATTCGATAACGACAACCGGGGTGGCGTGGGCTACCGGACCCTGTCCATCCACGACCTGGACGGTTCGGTGACCGGCATCCGCGATTCCCACATCATGCTCCACGACGGCGAGAACGACAGCGTCGTCACTGACGACACCTGCAAGATCCAGCCCACCTGGAACGCCTCTGTGTGCACCGGTGATATCGGTCGCCTGAATCTCTCGAACAATAGAGGAGAACTTGCAGGCACAGTCAATATCGAAACTCGGACCGCTCGGTTCGCTTTCCTCTCTGGGATCGGTGGAAATCGTCCAGCCGCTGGTGCCGCACCGGCCGCTGGTCCTGCGCGGGGGGCTGCGCCTGCGCCGCCGGCTGCTCCGCGCGGTGGCGGTGTTGGCGGCCGTGGAGCTGCCCAGCAGCCAATCGTCCTGAGCCGCAATGGCAAGGACTTCAAGATCACCGGCAACCAGAGCACTGTGCGTGCCGGCAACGAGATCCTGGTGAAGACCGAAAGACAGGAAGTCACTCTCAGTCTGGCCGAAATGGACCTCGGGTCATGGGTCATGTTTGAGCTGCCGGGTTTCACCAAAGCAGCCGCCGGAACGGAACAGCCCAGCATGGACGCATTGCGCAAGGCGACCGCGACGTCTTATTTCAAGGGCGGGAATGCCCTCTGGGTCAAACTGGTCGTGAACAAGCCTCCGTTGCCGATTGTTCGTCCAACGGATCTGCAAGCCAGCATAGCGGTCAGCAGATAGGATCTGTTTCGCGAGTTGAACAAAGTCCCCGGCGCCGAGCCGGGGACTTTGTTCGAAGTCGAGATTCCCTAGCGGGTTTATTTCGATTTAGAGTCTGTCCGTGCTACCCCAGTCGCTCGCCCACAGCAGGCTGGCCCTTCAGGAGAAACGTCTTAGGATACTGCCCCTTGCCGCAGACTTTGAACGAGCCGAAATCCTTGTACCAATCGCCGTCTGGCGCGTCGGGTTGGATTCCCGCCAGACCTTCAACTTGTACAAGTCTTCAGGTGTGATCTTGCGTTCCCTGAGACGGTCGAACAGATGGTCCCGCAGAGCCGGAGGAAGCTCAGTGGCGTGGGGTTCAGAAGAAGAAAGCAGGAAGGATGCTCGGCGGCCGAACGTACGACGAACGGCCGCCGAGGAGTTGAGATTTAGTTTGCTGGTGCCTTGTAGCGGCCAACCCAGATGCCGCGTGCAGCGACTTTTCCTTCCATTGCTGCCATCACGTCCGCGCGAGCCGCATTATCGGCCAGCTCCAGCGGAGCGTTCAGAGCGTACAGCGTGAGCGTGTAATGATGCACGGGGCCGGCTGCAGGAGCGCCGGGGCCGCGATACGCCTGGATGACTTTCACTCCCGCGGGAACGGTACCGCCGGCGCTGAACGCGCCTTCAGCGATTGAATTCATGCTGGCCGGAATCTTTGCAACCATCCAGTGCAGGATGTCGGCCGTAGCAGAGCCGCGCTGCACGGGTTCAGGATCGTTCATGACGAGTACGAACTCGACAGTGCCCATCGGCACGTTCGTCCACGACAAGCCGGGAGAGACACTCATTCCCGCCTGCGCGTACTTCACCGGAATTTCGCCGCCGTCCTGCCATGAGGAGTTTGCCAGCGTCAGGCCCGGGCCTCGTTGACCACCACCGCCTCGCCCCTGGCCGCCACCACCAGGCGCGCCACCACCGGGGCCTCTCTGCGCGATGCTGACGCTAACCGCGACCACCATCGCAAGCACGATCGCCAACACTTGAATTCCTCTCAGTCGCATCCCCTTACCTCCTTTAATCGTCTAAATTGTCTTGTTGGGCTGAATTGACACTGCCGCTCAGTTTTCCGTCGGCTGCTCGATGTGATCGACCACAACGAACTCCACTGGAATCTTCGTGCGCTCCAGATGGAGACCAAGCTGTTCTTCCAAAGCCTTCGGTATAGGCGTGGTGAATTCTCTCCCTCCGCCGGCACCGCCCCCCCTCACCCCGTTTCCCTCGCTAGGAGCTACAAGGTAGACCGGTTCAAGAACGAAGTCGATGTCGTAGATACCGACCAGGCCCGTTTTGTCAGCGATATTAAGCGGTAGCGGCATGTTGCGGACATACGTAATCAGTTCCTTCATTCCGCACTTTCCGCGCACGAAAATTTCGGCGGGCCTGGCCAATCGCCCGTTGTATTGGCATCGCTGGCGGGCCTGGTCAAGCGCTTGAGCAGGTGTCAGTGTCGTCGCCGACGCTTTTTCGTCGACTGAAGTTTCCTTGAATTTGATGCCGGATTTGGCGATCGTCAGGACGTAACCGTCGCCTTCCCTCATTTCCAGGTGAACTCGAGCTTTAAAGCGATCCTCTAATAGGGTCTGGAGCATCAGTTTCAGCTCCCGGTCTGTCACGTGTTCCGGATCGTCCGCGACGGCTTCAATCTGGAACCGCCCTCTTAACGAATCAGGAATCCCGGTTATGCGCGTCCCCCCGGTCACGAACACAATCGGGGGGTCAGTACGGTATGCAGCCAGCACGAGGCCCTCCAAATCCGCCTGCCCCGTGCATCTTCCTCGTCGAGCCGTTGCACTACCCGTGCCGTCAATGCCCAAGCACTTGAACCCATTGTTTATATCTGGAGGGCCTGCGGGAACTGGACGCACCGACGCCGCACCGAACTTCGGTCGTGCCGCACCGGCGTCCGAAGCCTGAGCTTCTGCTATTTGCGCCGCGGCGCGTGCGAGAGCTTCCTCCCGGGAAGGCTCCGGCCCGGTCTTCCTGGATGCAGGAGTCATGACTGCAACTTGCGTGGTCTCGGCTTTAGCTCTCGCCGAAGGTGTTGGACGTAGAGCCGCAGGAGACACATCTTGTCGAGTTGACAACAAGCCGCCGCGATAAGCCCCATACGCCCCGATCGCCGACGCGACCAACACCGCGAACACAAGCGTAGGGCGAAAGCGGCGTGGCACCACTTTCCTGTCCGCAAGCGGCGTGTTCTCCGCCTCGGTTCTCAACTGTTCCCACACCTTCTCGACGGACACAGTTACCTGCGCTGCGGAAGGCGAGCCCAGCTTGCGACAGTATCGATTAAGCGTTGAAACCAGGCTTTTCTCATTGCCCTTCATGTGGTCCTCCCTTGGATACTTTGAGCAGTTTTCTCAGCTGCGCTCGCGCCCGGAACAGTCGAATAGCGACCACGGCACGGGAAATGCCGAGCGTTTCCATGATCTCTCTCGTGTTTTTGTCGTGCAGATGGCGCAGTATTACGATTTCCGAAGACACCTCCGGCAACTGACCGATAGCGACCCACAATCGCTGAGACATCTCTTCGTCAAAAAGTGGAGGCGGCGGAGCGTCAACCTGTACGTGCTCCGTCTCCACCGGATGGAGCGTTGGGTGTCGGCGCCGGGATTTCAAGACATCGAGCGAAGCATTGACTGCAGCTCGGTAGAGATAGCCTTTTGGATTCTTATGAAACTCGGATGGCAGTCCCTTCCTCAGGAGCTTTAGAAAGACCGTGTGAAGAACATCTTCCGCGTCCTCTCGATTCGAGAGCATTTCCCAGGCAGTTCGAGTCACCAGGGGGGCATGCTCCCGATAAATCTCCTCGAATTCCCGAACTTGCAGGGACGACACTGGCTCCGGCGCGGCCTTTGTAGACATTAGCTCCTCGGCTATTAACGACAAGGTGCCGAAGATATTACGGATTTTCTTGATTGAAAGGGCCGCGAACCACGGCCCCCTGTGAGAGGCCTTTGAAACGCTATCCGTTTCACGCTATTCTCTGTCGCTAAGATCGTGGTCATCTTTCGACTATCGGAGGTTCCTGTCATGAGCAAGAGGAAACGCTCGCTCCTTACAATGTCGTTGATTTCAGCATGCCTGCTGGTCAGCGTGGTCGCTGTCATGCACGCCCAGAACGCTGGAGCGCCGGCAGCTAAGGCGACGAAGTGGTCTGATGCGGCCACCTGGCCCAACCGCAAGGTACCCGTCGCAGGCGACAAGGTCACTATTGACGCAGGAAAGGAAGTGGTCCTCGACGTCAACACGCCGGCGCTGGCTGGAGTGACCGTTAACGGCAAGCTCAGCTTTGCAAATACTGCCGACGTTGAACTCACCACCGAGTGGATCATGTTGCACGGGGAGTTGGAGATTGGTACTGAGAAAGCCCCGCACACCCGCAAGGCCACCATCACCTTCACCAACAACATCAAAGACGAAGACATCAGTGGAGCCGGTGGAAACAACAAGGTCGACCGCGGCATCATGCTCATGGGCGGAACCCTGAACCTGCACGGTAACCAAACCAATACCTGGACGAAGCTGTCCAACACCGCTGCCGCAGGCGCCACCTCTATAGAGGTTCTGAATGCCGCCGGCTGGAAGGTCGGCGACGAGATCGTTCTCGCATCTACAGATTTCGATCCCCGCCAGGCCGAGCGGCGAACCATTGCCGCCATCAGGGGGAATACGATCACGCTCGACAAGAAGCTGGACTACATGCACTTCGGCAAGATCACCTTCGACGTGGATGAACGCGGTGAAGTCGCGATGCTGACGCGCAATATCAAGCTGCAGGCATCGGCCGACGCGGAACAGTCGTTCTATGGCGGGCACGTCATGGCGATGGTCGGAAGCAAGATGTTTGTCGAGGGCGTCGAATTCAATCGAATGGGCCAGAACATGACCCTTGCCCGATATCCGATTCACTGGCATCTGATCGGCGACGCAAAGGGGCAGTACATCAAGAACGCGTCGCTCCATGACACCTACAACCGCTGCGTGACCGTGCACGGCACGAACTTCCTGCGCGTTGAGAACAACGTGACCTACAACATCGTCGGTCACTGCTTCTTCCTCGAAGACGGCGCGGAGCACGGTAACCAGTTCGTGCACAACCTGGCGATCCAGGTCAAGTGCCATACCTCCAAGGCCTGCGCGCCGACCAATCTCGCCGCAAACGGAGAGAACAGGGGAAGTAATTCGCTGAATCGCGCGACCTACAGGACGGACAGCATGTCCGGCAAGGACACCCTGCTGCCTTCGGACAACACGGTGACGGCTTACTGGATCACCAATCCGGACAATGCCTTCATCGACAACGTGGCAGCGGGTTCCGATGAGAATGGCTTCTGGTGGTCGTTGCCGGAACACCCGCAAGGGAAGTTCGAAGGCACGGAGATCAGCAAGAATACCTGGCCGCGTCGAACCAGGATGGCGGAATTCAGGGGCAACGTTGCCCACTCCAACTTCGACGGGTTCATGCTGGACCGGAACATCAACGCGGAAGGCGTCTTCGGGTTGGCCGGCCCTTCGCACGTTGCCAAGGAAAACCCCGCTGACGACAACAGCAAGAGCGTGGAATCACTCCTCGTGGATCTCACCGCTTACAAGAACCGCAATGGCGGCGCCTGGAGCCGCGGCGAGCTGCACGTCTACAAGAACTTTAAGGCGGCGGACAATGGCATCGGGTTCACGAGTTCAACGGGTTCCTTCGGCGCTGACACATTTACCTCACTGGTGGTGGATTCGCGGTTCGTGGGCGAAACCGACAACATCGGCAACCCCGTAACGCCGGAAGAAAAGGCCTACGGCCGCAGCCTCCCGAAACCCCAGATTCCAGATTACCCAATCCGCGCCTACGAGTATTACGACTACCGTCATGACGTGGTCAACACGACATTCGTAAATTTCCAGGACAACAAACAGCGCGGATCAGGCGCGCTTTCCTGGCTGATGTTTACGGGCGCCGGGGTTACCACCGAAAACACAGTCAAGAGTGCGAAATACATCAATGCCAAGCCCGTGTATTTTCCGAAAATCGACCCCAGGTTCGACGGTGACAACCGGAGTGGTTCGGCCTACCGGACGGCGGCGATCCACGATCTGGACGGCTCGACGACCGGCATCCCTGATTCCTATGCTTTGATCCACGACGGCGAGAACAACAGCGTCGCCACGGACGACACCTGCAAGATCCAGCCGACCTGGAACGCCTCGGTGTGCGCGGGGGATATCGGACGCCTTCAGTTCACCGCTGGCAGGATCGGCGGAGCCAGAAGCGGTCTTGATCTTGCGCTGAAAGATGTTGCTTTGCGGGGTGCTGGTCGGGGTGCTGCGCCTGCGGGACCCGGCGGTCAGGGCGCGCGTGGCGCGGCTCCTGCTGGACCGGGCGGAGCCGGCGCACGTGGCGCTGCACCCGCTGGACCCGGTGCGCGAGGTGGTGGAGCTGCCGCTCAGTCGCCGATCGTGCTCAGCCGCAATGGCAAGGACTTCACGATGACGGTCAATGCGACCACTGTGCGCGCCGGTACCGAGATCCGTGTGAAGACCGAAAGACCGGAAGTTTCGATGAGCTTGACTGAAATGGCCAAAGACTCATGGGTCGTGTTCGAGCTGCCGGGTTTCGCCACCGCGACCTCCGGGAAGCAGCAGGACACCATCGACGCCCTGCGCAAGGCGACCGAGACTTCGTATTTCAAGGGTCCGGATGCCGTCTGGGTGAAACTGGTAATTCCGACCGCCCCCAAGGGCATTGGCATGGACCAGTTTAACTCGGGTACTCAAGCCAGCATTACGGTAAGGCGATAAGCACCTTTTTCGCGGACTGACCAAAGCCCTCGGCGCAAGCCGGGGGCTTTTTTGTGCAGCGGATAGTCCGTTCAACGTCGCAACACAACTACCCCACAACCCTCGCTTGAAACTGCTGCGCTTTTCCGAAAGACGGTTAACCGGCTTACCGGAGATTGGTCTTCCTCACTTAACCCGCCCGGGTAGTGTCCACAACATCCTTATTGCGTGGCCGTGCGATAAACCAGTGGATAGTGCTCCCGAAAAAGCTCGTCGAATTCCTGCGCCAGTGCGTCCTTCGTCAGGCTGAAAACCGTTCCTGTCGACATCTGCTCCTCATCCAATAAACACTGCGCCGCCCTTTTTGCTAACAGCGAGGGCCGGAGAATCGGTGGTCTTCGTGCAAAATCCGTCCCTTGAGATGGTTGACCCAAGGATGCCTTTCCGGAGGGGATGCCGCAATGCGATCAGCAATCCTCAATCATCGCTTGCAGCCGACCATGGCGCATGCAAGCATATGCTGCCGCCGCGCTAGCGACAGCGTGTCGAGTTCGCCAAGGTTGAAGGGTGTTCAACAAAAGGAGCCGGAATGTTCGTGTCTAGACTGAGAGCGCTTACGATCGGTGTCGCCACAATCGGCGCAGCAGTGGCAGTGTCTGTTGCCGTGTCAGGACAAGGCGGCGCCCGTCTGTCCACCGGCGAGACCGAGTGGAGATTCTTCGGCGGCGACGCGGGCGCGACCCGGTACTCGCCCGCCAGTCAGATCGACGCCACCAATGTCCGCAACCTCAGCGTGGCGTGGCGGTGGTCGGCGCGGAACTTCGGCCCGAGGCCGGCAACCGCCATGCAGATCAGTCCGGTGATCGTTAACGGCGTGATGTACACGACGGCGGGAGCCAACCGCGACGTTGTCGCGCTGGACGCAACCACCGGCCAGCAGCTGTGGCACTGGCGCCCTACAGGTGACCTGCTCCGCTGGTACGACATCATCGATCCGCTGGCGAGAAGCTCGGGCCGCGGCCTCAGCTACTGGAGCGACGGCACGGGCGACGAGCGGATCTTCGTCGTCATGAGCAACTACATGCTCGTGGCGCTCGACGCCAAGACCGGGCGGCCGGTGACTGGCTTCGGCACGAATGGCGTCGTCGATATGACGGAGAACTTCAGGTGGAACGAACGGCCTGGGTTGCCGCGTGAAGGGCGGGTGGCCAATACGTCTCCGCCGGCGATTGTTGGCAACGTTCTGGTGGCCTCGATCTCGATGCACACCGGCTCGACGCCGAATCTGCCTGGGGCGTCCATCAACGAGCAGTGGCCTATGAACATTCCGGGAGACGTCGTCGGTTACGACACCAGAACCGGCAAGGTGCTCTGGCGCTTCAACACCATTCCCCGTCCGGGGGAAGAAGGCGCCGAGACTTGGCTGAAGGCCGATCCCAAAGTCTGGGACGTCCCGGGCGGTCTGAACGCCTGGGCGAAAGAGCGCCCGGAGCTTCGCGAGCGGCCGTCGAACGAGTACACCGGCAACGCCGGCTTCTGGGCGCCGGTCACCGCAGATCCCGAACTTGGTCTGTTCTACATCCCGGTAGAGGGGGCGACGAGCGACTATTACGGCGGGTACAGGCCGGGAAACAACCTCTACGCCAACTCGGTGCTTGCGCTCGACGCACAGACTGGGAAGCGTGCCTGGCATTTTCAGTTGACCCACCATGATGTCTGGGACTTCGACCCGCCGACCGCGCCAATGCTTGCGGACCTTACCGTCGAGGGGCGTCCGGTCAAGGCCGTGGTTCAGCTCACCAAGCAGGGATTTGCTTTTGTGCTCGACCGGGCTACAGGCAAACCGGTGTGGCCAATCGAGGAGCGCCCCGTGCCCAAGTCCGATGTGCCTGGCGAGTGGACGTCGCCGACGCAGCCCTTTCCCACCAAGCCAGTCCCCATCGAACATCAGGGAGTCACTGAAAATGACCTTGTAGACTTCACGCCCGAGATCAAGGCCGAGGCTCTTCGCGTCGCGCGCCAATTCCGCCTTGGTGGCCTCTATGCGCCGCCATCACTGCCGAATGCCGCCGATGGCACGATGGGCACGCTGACGGCGCCGTCTGCCACCGGTGGCGTCAACTGGCCAGGCGGCGCGATCGACCCAGTGGACGACGTGCTGTATGTCGCCACACAGAATCTGTTGTTCCGCGCGCAGTTGGTGCCGGGGGCTCCCAATACCGGAGTGCTTTATCACGACCCGCGCGGTCAGGCTGCGGGGCCCGCGACTACAGTGTTCGGACTTCCGCTCCTCAAGCCGCCCTACGGCAGCATCGTTGCGATCGACCTGAAGACTGGCGATCGCCTGTGGAAAGTGCCCCATGGCAACACGCCGGATGCGATCCGGACAAACGCAAGGCTTGCAGGCGTGCAGATTCCCAACACCGGAGCCAACACCAGAGGCACGGGACTGCTGGTCACCCGGACGCTCCTGTTCGGCGGGGAAGGGGGCGCATCTCCTGTCCTTCGGGCGTGGGACAAGAAGACTGGCGCGGTGGTCGCAGAGATTCAGCTTCCAGGGCCAACCACCGGATTCCCCGTCACCTATACGAACGCCGGGCGGCAGTACATTGCCGTGGCCGTACGGGTCGCCAACGCTGTAGAGATCGTGGCTCTCGCACTTCCGGAGCCGGCGGCGGGAGGACGGGGAGGACGGGGCGGGCGCGGAGGACAGTGAGGTGGTCGGAAGCGGTGGCAGGCGGGCTAACCACGATGCAAGGCCGGCCGTGCACAGGTGTTTGGCTTTTATTAACACAGCCGTTTAGATTTTCCGCAGGTTCCACGTCTTCAGATGTCCAGATACCCATGGCAGCCTGGGGAGATGGAGTCCCGCCCAGAGATCAAGGATCTCAAGCGCTCCTTTATTGAGATATTCCTGAACGTCGTCGCCTTAGCTCTGCTGATCGCGAGCGCCGTCTGAAATCAGTTTTCCGAGGGCAATTCGATGTGATCGACCACGATGTACTCAATGGGAACCCTCCCACGTTCCAGATGAAGCCCGAGCTGTTGTTCGAGAGCCTGGGGTATCGGCGGAACGAAGTCCCGCGTTGGACCAGAGTTGCTTCTTGCTCCGCGATCCCCACCTCCACCAGCGCCTGAAAGTCGTCTCTGAAAGTTGAGGTTGATTTCGTATAGCCCCTTCAGGCCGGTCTTGTCATCCACCGGTTTGGAGAGAAACGCGGACTCCAGGGTCTTGACGAACTCCCCCATTCTGAAATTGCCCTTCCACACCGACGGCACAAACGATCCCGATTCGCGTAATCCCCGGGCCTCCTGTATTGGCACTGTGGGGCCCATCCCCCGTTGCGCGATCATCTCGAGTCCCGATGTCTCTTTGAATTTGACACCGGACTTAGCGACCGTGAGGACATATCCATCCTCTTCTCTTGTTTCGCGGTGAAATCTGAGTTTGAAGCGGTCGATCAACAGGTTTTGGAGCATCTGTTGCAGCTCTGCTTTTGTTACACGAGACGGATCGTCCGCCGTCGCCTGGATATCGAAAAATGGCGGCCGCCAATCGGGAACCCCGATAATGGGACCCTTCTGACCGGCCCAATCCCAACCGGCGCGTAAAGGTGTAGAGCTGAACGCTCCACGTATTACGTAGACTATTTGTTCCCTCGTCGTCACACATCTTCCCAGCGGCGTAGGTGGCATGTTTTGCTCGAAGTCCGGCACCGGAAACAACAGTCCATCGACGCCTCTGCAATTCAGAGGCACCCCGGGGTTATGGTCGTTGGGATCGTAAAATTGGCGCACCGACGCCGCAGCAAACTGCAATCGCCGCGCGCCAGTGTCGGTGCTTTGAAGGAACGCTATCTCTTCGGTACTAGTTCGAAACGGTCCCGTGCCCCCAGGGGTGACCACAGTCTCACTCGATCCACCCACGAGAGCGCCGTTGGTCGGAGGCGCGGCTGCTCGTGAAGGATTCACAGTGACTCTCTGGGTCTGGGCGCCAGGCGCAACCTGCGGCGCGATCGCTTTTTGTACAGGCAGAAGAGCTGGGATCCACCCGCTGCGTTGAGCGGCATAAACGCCGATCGCGACGCTCACGATCGCCACTGCAGCGAAGACCAACCGGCGGCGCGGTCTCAATGCGATGGGTTTCACTCCATGCGAATAGGTGTCGAGCACATCACGACCGGGCTCGACGTGCACCCGCAGAGACCGCGCCACGCTTGCCACGCGTTGTTCCATTTGATAGGTATCGGCATCGCCGACTTTGCGGAGCAATCGGTCCAGCGTCTCGTTGATGTCTTCGTCAGAACGTTTCATGTGTGTCTCCCATCGCAGTGCGCAAAAGCTTTTTCAGGCGGGCTCGCAGTCGAAACAGTTTCAGCGCGATCGTTCCTCGCGAGACGCCAAGCATTCGAGCGATCTCTGCATCGCTGTGATTGTGCGTGTAACGCAGCAGAAGAATTTCTGCCGCCTCCGGCTTCAATTGCCCTATGGCTTCGCGCAGCCGGTGGCAAAGCTCTTCATCGAAGATGGCGTTTGGTGTCGTCTCGGCTCGCACGTGCACCGCGTCGTTTCGAAGGCTTGCCGCGCGGCTACGGGATCGGATCACGTTGAGGGACACGTTGACCGCCGAACGATACAGGTAGGGCTTCGGGTTCTTTAGAACGTCCGGGGCGATCTCATGCTTTGCAAGCCGCAGGAAGATCGTCTGCAGCACGTCCTCAGCATCCTCATGGCGCCCGGTCACCGCGTAGGCCGTGCGATACACGAAACGTGAGTATTCGTTGAAGATTTCCTCAAATTGCGGACTTCCGGTTGCTTTAATCCCCGGCATCGGCACGATGCTCATGTCTTTCTCAGCAAGCAAGAACCCCGCAAACGAGTTTTGTTACGGTTTTTAATTGCAGTGACGCCGCCGAGACACACTCAGCTCCACTGTCTCCATGGAATTTTCATGATGGCTTTCGGCACGGAGGCTGCAATTTTCCGGGGTAACACAAACTGAGGGTTAATTCCTTAACGGTTACCGATCGCTTCTTTCACGACAGACCGGTCGATGAACTTTGCGAGTTCGTCACGCCCCCTCACCGGGCGATTATTAGTAACCTTCGCAACCCAGGCTTCTTCCGTCACGAGGACATCGAGCATGTCTGGAATGATCTCCACGGGGAATTCCGTTTCGGGCCAGCCCCAGCTGATTTCCTCAAGGCTGAAGCCGATCACACTGGAGATGTGCGGCAAGTAAGGCTTGGGATCTTTCTTCAACGCCTTGGTGGCTTCGGAGACGGCGCGCACAAAGGCAACAATCGATCGGCGCTTCTCCGGATCCGCCAGGTCCTTCCCGCGTGCATGAAGGTTGAATGCTTCACGATACACCTTGCGATCCTGCAGCACGATCGCGTCGGCGCCGAGTTTGCGAACAGCGACCTCAGGCTCGGGCTCGAAGGTGGCGATCACATCGACATCTCCGCGGGCGAGCGCGTCCGCCATGCGGAACTTGTTCGCGGGAGCTCCGGGTTGCGCCGGCGGCAATGTGACCATCGTGACGTCTTCTTCTTTCAATCCCGCACTGCGCAGCATCGCTGTCAGGTAATACATGGCCGAAGTATTGGCCGGCGCCAGCGCGCGCTTGCCTTTCAGATCGGCCACTCTGGTGATACCGGCCGAACGCCGCGCGACGAGACGATAGAAACTCTCGCTGACCGTCATGATGATGCGGAGATCCGGATTGTTCACCGACTCCCGCAGCAACTGTGTTTCAGCGTTGGTCGCGAGATCCGCGGCGCCGGACGTGATGCTGACGACGCCTCCTGTTGGCACCGTCAGCTTTTGCGGATAGAAACTCTCGGCCGCCACTACAACCGGCGACAACTCGATCCAGCGCGCGCCAGCAACCTTGATCGGGACGAGCTGCGCCTGGCCGGGTGATGCACTGATCTGAATTAGGGCCGCAAGCGTGAGCCCGGCGACAGCGGTCAAGGCTTTGGAGAAAGATCGATTCATGGCGTCTCCTGGCGATGTAATTCTTCGTCCGAGACTTTACCGGCGGGATTTCGGTCTCCGCAACCTCTATCTAGTCTCTGAAGGGAATTTTCAAATCGAAAACGTTACGCCGGGGAGTTACAAGGTCTTTGTCTGGGAAGACCTTGAGCCTTACTCGTACTTTGATTCCGAGGTGCTGCGCCAGTACGAGCAGGCTGGAACAGCGGTGAAAATCGGAGAAGGAGCGGACATCACGACAACAGTACGCATCATTGCGGCCAATGGTCATGAAGGTTACTCATCAAACCGGTACTAAGCGGCTAGTTGTCTGTCGGCTTCTCCAGGCGATCGACAATCAGGGTCTCCACTTGAATCTCCGAGCGCTCCAGGTGAAGTCCGAGTTGTTCTTCCAAAGCCCTCGGTAGCGGCGGATCGTACTGAATACGCACTTGCGCGCCGGGGCCTGCTCGAGTTCCATCAGAGTCTCGTGGGAATATCGCGCTGATCTTGAGTGTCATGTCGTAAATGCCCGGAAGGTTCGTTTTGTCGATGATGGGTATGCCGAGGGAATCTTCAAGAAAGTATGCAAATCTCGCCATCTTGAAATTTCCTTGAACGAGCCCGCGCATAACTCCGTCTCGCACAATCGGAGGCTCCAGTGAGACCGGTCCAAGTACCGGCAGCAGTTCCTGTGCGTCTGGATTCGCTTTGAATTTGATGCCGCCCCGAGCGATTGTCAGGACGTAGCCGTCCGCTTGTTTTGTTTCGATGCGCACTTTGGCTTTGAAGCGATCCTCCAATAAAGCACGGAGCATCTGTCGCAGTTCGCCCTTCGTCGCCTGGCTTGGGTTTTCGGCGACGGCTTGAACCTGATAGGACTTTGGCAGCCCAGAGGGAAGGCCGACAACGGTCACGGCGAGTGAGGACGAGTACGCCATGGCGACAAGGTCTAACAGGGAAGCATTGCCTGCCGTACATCTCCCTTGCGGAACTGGAGTTTCCGGAATCATCATTCCCGACCCAACCAGTTCTCCATCGCGGCCCTTGCACTTCAGCGGACTGCCCCCGTCTAACCCACCAGATCGCACCGAAGCCGCCGCGAATGTCAGGCGGGAAGGCGCGTTATTCTGCGAAGGTGCCGCAGATCCGATTCGAATCGACACGACTACGGCGCTGACTGCAAGGAGTGCCCAGTAGGAATTCACACGTGTAGACATAGCCCTCCTCCAATTGTTCTTTCGGGCCCCGAAGAGACCTTCAGCAGGTCACAACTCTTGAACGTCAACGTACCGGTTTTTCACCGCGTAGGCGACAAGCTGTGTTCGAGACTGCATCTCGAGTTTCGACAACAGTCGAGCGACGTGAGTCTTGACAGTTCCTTCGCTGATGAAGAGACGTTCACCTATCTCGCGATTGCTCCGCCCGAGCGCCACTTCGCGGAGTACTTCAATCTCGCGCGGCGATAGATCGGCGGATGGAGAAGCCGTCAATGCATCTCCCGTGACTGACGGATCGACAAAGGATCGGCCCGCGGCGACAGCACGGACGGCTTTCATCAGCAACTCCGGATCAGCATCCTTGCGAACGTACCCGGTTGCGCCTGCCCGCAGCACGGCTGCCATGCGCGCGTCGTCTGTCGAAGCGGTCAATGCCACGACTCGGATTTTCGGGTGCGTCTGCAGAAGCCTCCGCGTTGTCTCGACGCCATCGATGCCGCCGGGCATCAACAGATCCAGAACCACAACATCCGGAAGCGTCCATTCGGCGATGCGCGTGAGCAGTTCCTCGCCACTCGACGCGAGTCCGACGACACGAATGTCTCGAAACAATTCAAAAAATGAGCGCAGAGCATGAGTGACAACTCTATGGTCATCGGTAAACGCGACATTGATGGCACTATTCATGCGACTCGACTTCTCTTCAGGGCGAGGAGATTCCAGCCCGCAAGGCTTCCGCCGAATGCGACAAACGGAAGCATGAAGGGCGCAGCGCCGTCCCATGCCCTCATGAGCAAGGCTGCCGGAACTGCTGGAATCAGGGCAGCGATCAAACGCCAGACATGCTGCGTCCTGCGCTCCTGCTCGACATCGACCAGAGGCAGTCTCAACCGAACAACCGAGCCCGCCGATCCGTGCCTGCTTTGAATTTCCAAACGAGCACCAATCTCCTCTGCGCGATTGCGCATGTTGCGCAATCCCATACCGGCCGATGACGGTTGTGCATCGAAACCGCAACCGTCATCGCGGATTTCCAGAACGAATGCGTTTCCCTCCGCATTGATACCCAAATGAATGCCCACCTGGCTCGCACGGGCGTGCCGGCCGATGTTCGCGAGAGCTTCCTGAGCTATGCGAAACACGGAAGTCATCACGCCGGAGGTAAGGAAAGAAGCGGACGGCAAGTGTCCCAACGTTGTGGTCACTGTCGCACCTGTCTGAAAGCCCAGAGCCTCACACTGGCGCTTCAAAGCTTCCACGAGGCCAACACCTTCGATCGGATCGCGACGCAGACGATCCAAAAGCGCGCTCATCTCAGTCATCGCATCGCGTGCCGCTTTCCTCGCGTGTTCGATCGATGCGCGCGGGCCGTCGGCAGTGTCCTCCAACTGCGCCGCTGCCGCCGCGAGGTGGGTCTGGGCCGAATAGATTTGCTGCTTCACGGAATCGTGGAGATCTTCTGCCAGTCGATTGCGTTCCTCCTGACCGGCTGCCTCTCGAATCTCCTGCTCGGTCGTGGATAGCCCGGGACTTCGCGAGACCCCCGGGGACTTATACGGAAGAACGGAATACAGCAATGCCGGAACAGGCCAGACCATTAGATCGAAAAGAGCGAAGCCGGCGAACATCGACCAAGTCTCCATCAAACTCCAGACGGTGAACGCGAGAAACAAATGTCCGGCCAGGAAGTAGAACGCAGCCTTGCGCTGGAGATCGGGGCGGATCGAATACGTGATCGCAAGCGAAGCAAGGCCGCATACGATCAACAGCACTCCTAAGACGCCGATTTTCTCGGGTATGGGATAGAAAGCTATTCGAGCATGTCGCTCTATGAGCTGAGCATAAGAGTCGTGCGCGAGACCATTGGTAACGACGACGGTTCCTGCTGGAACACTCGGTCTCGCAGCGAACAGACCCGGCCATCCCCAGAGCAGCAGGCCAACGACGGCCAGGACGTAGCCATCGACAATGAAAACCTTGCGTAACATGGGAGCATCCTAGCACTCGCCAGTCGCTACTTCCGTCTGCCGAAAGATAGATTTGCGGTCATCCGAAAGCGAGATCGCTGCACGGCTTGTTTTGGTCACCCACCGCAAATACCAAAACAGACTTTTTTGTTGAACTTGATCGACCGCCCCGTCCGCTCCATAAAGGAGGCTTCGCACCATTTTGTTGGTCGCGGCCACCCCGCCTGATCCAGGCGGGGAGTTCTCCTCGCCTGAGAATTGACTTTTTGTGCGAAGCCGCCTGTCGCCGTCTGGATGACCGAACGTGCGTCGATCTTGATGGGCATCGGGTCCTAATCGTAACGCAGCGCAACGAGCGGAGCCACCCTTGTCGCCCGCCGTGCGGGCACCCAGGAAGCGAGCAGGGCAACGACCACGAGCAGCAGGGTGATGCCCAGGAACGTTGAGGGGTCGGTCGTACTAACACCGAAGAGCAGACCATTCATTGTTCGCGTTAATGCAAACGATGCGATCAGGCCCAAACCGACTCCGATCAGCGCCAGTCTTATCCCCTCGCCGATCACCAGTTTCAAAACAGTTCCACGTTGAGCGCCAAGCGTGATGCGCAAACCGATCTCACGCGTCCGTTGCGCGACGGCGTAGGACATCGTTCCGTAGATGCCGATGCTCGCCAGCACAAGCGCTGCGACGGCAAACACCGTCAGCAACATCATCGAGAATCGCCGAGGTGCCAAAGACTGCGAAACGATGTCCGACATTGTCCGGACATTGAAGACGGCCTGGTCCTTGTTGAGCGCTGAAACCTCCGTGCGTACCGAGTTGGTCAGACTGGCCGGTTCCACGTTGGTTCTTACCAGTAAATTGATACGCCGCGTACTTCCCGGCAAACGATCTGGCGGAATCTGATTGAAGCTGAAATAGAACTCCGCAGGACGCAACCTCGTATTGTCGAGGTTGTACTGTGCGACATGGCGCACGATGCCGACGATTTCGTAAGCCGGGTCAAAGTCTCGCGATGTCGAAAGCCGTTTGCCGATCGGATCTTCGTTGGGAAATGCTCGTTGTGCGAGCGCATCGTCGATGACCGCAACGAGTGTTGTCGTTGGCCTGTCCTGAGGCGTAAAGACGCGGCCTTTGACCAGCTCGATGCCCATCGTTTCAAAGTATCCGGGGCTCACCGTGTAGCGGACGCCGAACGGCTCATCGCCGTTTTTCGGAAGAGGTTTTCCTTCGATGAAATAGTTCGGCTGGTTCACGCCGGAAAGAGGAAGCCCATTGGATACCGCAACGGATTTCACGCCGGGCAACCGGCGAACGTTCTCCTGAAGTTGTTTGAAAAACGAGTCGACCTTTTTCCCGTCGGGATTGTTGACGGACACCTGCATCGTCAGAACATTGTCTGAATCGAAGCCCGGATCCACTTGCATTACGCGACGGAAGCTTTGAATCAACAGTCCCGCTCCCACAAGAAGCGTTAGCGTCAAAGCCACTTCGCCAACGACAAAAGCACGGCGCAGCTTTTGCCGACTCCCGGACGCCCCGCGATCCCCGTCCTTCAATGCGTCCGTGAGACTCACGCGTGACGCCTGCAGCGCCGGTGCGAGCCCGAAGAGCAGTCCCGTAAGGATCGAAGCGCCAAGAGTGAAGAGCAAAACCCGTAGATCCACGTTGGCCTCAGCCAGGCGAGGAACGATTCCAGGCAGTTGCCGCGCGACGAGAGTGGTGCCCCAATGAGCGAGGAGCACTCCGAGAGCGGCGCCAACCAGTGCGAGGAGAAAACTCCCGGTCAGCAACTCTCGAATCACCCGCCATCGATTCGCTCCCAGTGCGACGCGAAGCGAGATCTCCCGTTTGCGCTCGGACGCTCGAACAAGAAGCAGATTCGCAACGTTCGCGCAGGCAATCAGGAGGACAAGGCAGACCGCTCCGAGCAGGATCAACAGAGGCTGGCGGGCCTCACCGACGAAATACTCGTGCATCGGTGTCAGGTGAGCGCGGCGTCCTGTGTTGCTGGCCGGGTACTCGTGTTCCAGCCGGGTATAGATGACATTGAGGGCTGTCGTCGCTTGCTGGGCTGTTGTATTGGGCAGAAGGCGAGCGACCGCGACAACTCCCGGATCGGAACCACGCGCTTTGAATCGTTCTGCTGAGATACCGATGGGGATGGTCACATCGGCATCGGCAGCGAATTGAAAATCGCGAGGTAGTACCGCGACTACCATGTAGCTTTCGTCGTTGAGCGTGATCGGCATGCCGACGATCGCCTGATCGGCGTTGAATCGGCGATTCCAAAATGCGTGACTGAGCATCACCGTGCGAATCGCGCCGGGCCGGTCGTCGTCTGCGACAAAGTCTCTCCCAAAGAGCGGCTTCACCTTCAGCGTCGAAAGAAATCCCGCCGAGACCAGACGGCCTTGCAATCGTTCGGGCTCGCCGCCACCGGTGAAGTTGTAGCTCTCGTTGGGGCGATATGCGGAAGTGGATGCGAAAAGACTTCGATCGTCCTTCCAATCGGCGAAATTTGGATACGACAGAAAATTTCCGCCGGCGTCTTCCGTGACCATGACGATTTGCTCGGGCTGCGGGAAGGGAAACGGCCTCAAGAGGACCGCGTTGACGATGCTGAAAATCGCCGTGTTGGCCCCAATGCCCATTGCAAGCATCGCGACAGCGGCGAGCGTAAAGCCGGGTTGCTTGAGAAGCAGCCGGGTGCCGTAGCGCAGGTCCTGCCAGAGCGTTTCCATGAAACCTCCGCCTCGGACTTCATACGCGCGATCTTTAATGATGGGCAAGTTGCCGAAACTCTTTCTCGCAGCCCGATCGGCATCTTCGGCCGACATCCCGAGTTCGCGATTGGCATCCGCTTCCATTTCCAGGTGGGAGCGCAACTCTTCGTCGATGTCGTGAAGCACGGCATCGCGACGGAACAGTGCCTTTATCCGATCGAGGAGAATTTTCATGTCGCCTCTCGCATTTTGGCGACCACCAGCGCGAGGCGATCCCACGATGCTTCTTCTTCCTCGAGCTGCTTCTCGCCGGTTTTAGTGAGTGTGTAGAACTTCGCTCGCCGCCCTGTCTCGTTGTGTCCCCACTTGGACTTCACCCATTTCCTTTGCTCGATGCGATAGAGCGCTGGATATAGAGCTCCCTGTTCCACGTGCATCATTTCGTCGGACATGCGGCGAATTCGCTGGATGATGCCGTAGCCGTGGAGCGGTCCAAGCGACAGAGCTTTCAGGATGAGCATGTCGAGCGTGCCTTGAAGTAAATCGGCTTTGGGTGTGGTCATTGATGTTGCCTAAACGTTTTAGGCATAGTAGCCGATGATGCCTAAGATGACAAGGCATTATCGGCCAGGCCGGCGGCGATCGATGAATGTAGGACAGCGGCGGCGGAACGCGATTTCTTACCTGATGCGACCCTGTTCCAAATCGAGCGTCACCACAGGCTTCCCCGAATCGGAACGATACACGCGAAAGGAATCGAGGTGAAGCGCCCACGACCCATCTGCGCTGGCTCCGCCGACCAAAAAAGTCTCGCCGTCAGGGGAGAAACCGATCGGAAGTCCCCGACTCGCGATCTGCGCCAGTTCAGCACCGCTATCCAGGTCAAAAAGGCCTAGCATTGTTGGATTGAGGTGGTTCGTGTTACTCACAAGGCCTCCAAGCAAGAGCAGGAGCCTTTTGTTATCAGGGCTGGCGAGAACACTACCCGAAATCACTGAGATATCACGATCGCACGCCGGTTGACTCAGTTTCCGACCCGAATCAACAGCCCACACGAGCATCGATCGACATCCCGGGGAAACTCCAAACAGGCGAGTCCCGTCAGGCGTCCAGTCAATCCACGTAGCGCTGTCGCCCATTGGAGTTTGCCGCTTCCTCGTTGTCAGCATGGAGTCCCAGAGTTCGAATCGATCGTTAGAGTGAGGCGTTGTGGCGATGTCACCATCCGGGCCGGAAAAACTAGCAGCGTTTATACCGTTGAGCTTGCCGATCGGAGTGCCATTGCCGGCGTCATAAACGGAGACGACGGGATCTCGGAAATACATGAATGTACGGCCATCAGAGCTAAAGCCAAGGGTCTGGCCTTCGGTATGCGCCTCGAATTTAACGACAAAGAGCTGACGCCTGGTGGCGACATCCCACATTGCGAGGCCTGTGCCGCCTGCTCCTCCGCAGCCATTTAGCGGATCCAGCAAAGGGAAAGTCAGAAGGCGCTGCCCGTCCGGACTGAATGCGCCCGCAACGTGTCCTTCAATTTCCCAGACGGGTTTTCCACTCTCGAGGCTCCATAGACGCACGCTCGTGTCTTTGGACCGATACTGCTGCTGGTTGTAGCAGCCTCCGAGCGAGTTCATCCAGGAATCCGTAAGCGCATATTTACCGTCGGGGCTGAATCGTACAGATCGAATCCCTTCGCGATGACCGACAAATCTATGAATTAACCGGCCGGTTTGAGCATCCCAAAGATGAATGTCGTTCCCGATGTGCCCGAGTATTTTCTTCCCGTCATAATCCCAGTCCCGCACCCATCTCCAGGTACCCGCGCCCAAACTTGATTTGAGTTGTTGCTGCGGTAGAAGGATGGCGCTCATGGTTAGCGCCCACAGGACTACGGCTACACGCAGAAACACCGGCCGTGCGCTCCATTTCCAGAGGTTCTTGCGCATGGCTTTTACGTTAAAGCCAACTGATGAGCGTGTCCAGTTGGATTCTGAAGGTCTGTGCCTCGTTTCCCCGGGACGTGGACTACTGCCCGGTCGGCATGCTCTTCCAGCCGCCGGCGCCGGGGCCGAACCACTTCGTGTCCCAGCCGGTGGGCTTTGCATCCGGGCGATCCACGAGGACGGCCTGAACTTCCTGGATCTTCCCCGCCTTCACCGTGAAGAACTCGCCGACGATGCGGTCGTACTGCGTGACGGAGGCGGCGTTCTGCACACCTTCGGCCTTGCCGAAGCGCAGGATGACGAGCACGATGCCGCGCTCCTCGTCCACCACCGGGTAGCGGCGATCCCACAGGTTCCGGCCGAGGAAACGGCCGCGGTCGAAGCCGTCCATGGCCGTGGCGTAGGCGCCATTGCGCACGGTGCCCGTGTAGTGCACGCCGTTCTCGAAGCGAGTGGTGTCGGGGAGCAGGTCGGGCCGGTGGTAGTCCGGCGTGCCATTGGTCTGGAAGGCGCGGAAGTAGCCGTCCCCGATGGAGACCAGCTCGTAGTACGAATTGCGCTCGGCGGGCGGGATGGGCAACTTCAGGAACTGGGAAGGCTCCTTGTCCAGCTGTTCCGGCCCCCACCAGTTGGCTGCGATATCGCTCTTGTTGCAGCGGAGGATCTCCATTTCGGTGATGGCGCCGTTGGCCACTTTCAGGCGCAGCATCTCCATGGTCTCGGAGCCATCGGCGTTGGTGATGACCACCTGCGTGCCGGTGTCGCCCAGGCGCTCGTTCACGGCGTCGAAGCGCCAGCGCACTTTCTGCGCGCTGTCCCAGAACACCTTGGACAGTGGCGCGTCGTCGCCGTTGAGCGTGATCTTTGCTTTCGCGGCCTGCGCTAGTGCGCGCGGGTCATTGGCGATGAGCGCGGCGTAGTAGGCATCGATGAAGCGCGTGAGGCAGGCGCGGTCGCAGGTGATGGGAGCCCAGCCACCGCGCGTGGGGCCGTAGTCCGGCGTCCAGGCCGAGGGCAGTTTCTCGTCGCGGTTTACCATCGCCGCCTGGATGTCCCAGATCTGGCCCTTGCGGACGGCAAAGAACTCGGCCACCAGCCGCGTCGCGGCCTGGGCGGGACGGTTCGGCGTGACGCCGGCCTTGAGGCCGAAACGGGCGACGCTCATCACCACGCCGTATTCCTCATCCACCACCGGGTAGCGCAGGTCCCAGATGTTGCGCCCGGCGTGCAAGCCGGTATCGAACTGCTCGGCGGCGCTCGTGGCCGGGTTGTTCGCGAAGGAGACATCGGTGGTCCGGTAGCCATTCTCCAGGCGCAGGACGTTCGGGAAGAACTCCGCGGGGTGGTATTCGGGCGTGCCGTTGGTGTTGAAGGCGCGCCAGTAACCCTCGGCTGCGGCCACCAGGTCGTAGTACGAATCCTGCTCCGCGGGGCGGATCTTCATGTTGAAGTTCGGGTTCGGCTTTTGCAGCGTCTTGAGATCCAGCAACCCGCCTTCCTCCACATTGCGGACCAGCATGGCCTCGGCCTCGGTAATGCGCGAGTTCTTCACCTTGAGCCGGAACACGTAGATGTACTGCGAGCCATCGGCGTTGTTGATCACGGTTTGGGTGCCGGTGTCGCCCCAGCGCGGGTTGGCGATGTCGATGCGCGCCTGCACCGAGGCCGCCTGGTCCCAGAACAGTTTGCCTGCAGGCACGACGTCGTCGTTCAGGGTGAGTTTCGCGCCCGGGGCAAACGGCGCCTTCGCAGGATCATTGGCGATCAGGCCGGCGACGTAGGCGTCGACGACGCGGGTCAGGCACGCGCGGTCGCAGGCGGCGGTTACATTGCGCTGGTTCTGCGCCATGGCCGTGGATGCGGTCAGCAATGCCAGTAAGGCACCCAGCAGCGCGCGCGTCTTGTGGAACGTGTTCATCGTGAGCTCCCCTCGGTACTTTTCCACTGGAGCCTAACTTCAGGGGGATAAGCGTTTCAAGCGGAGATGTGTGGACAGCCTCCTCGCCGGGGGCTTTTTCTGTCCAGGCTCTCGCCCTTCGAATTCTCGAATTCATGAACTGCCAACCGTTGCAAGACGCGCTGTGTCTATATCGCCGATGAAAACTTCTATATATGTTGTCTTAGTCATTGCGGGATTCAGTGCAATCGCTCAATCGCAGAGTCCAACCGATTGGACGCAGTGGCGTGGGCCCTCACGTGATGGAATCATTGCGTCGTTTACGCCGCCTCGGACCTGGCCGGACGCACTTATCAGGCGATGGAACGTCGAAATCGGTACCGGTTATGCCACACCAATTGTTGTTGGCGACCGCGTTTACCAGTTCTCGCGTATTGGGGAGAACGAGACGATGACGGCGTTCGACGCGGCAACCGGCGAGACGGTTTGGCAGGGCGGGTATCCCGCATTGTTCACTCTGGCGAACGTTGCCGCCGCGCACGGAAAGGGCCCGAAGTCGACGCCGGTCTTCTTCAACAACCGTCTCTATTCGATCGGTATGACCGGCACCGTGACCGCGTGGAGTGCGACCGATGGCGAGCGTGTGTGGCAGAAGCCTGGCGACCCGGCAAACGTGCCGGCGACGACCAACCATGCGTTCTCGCCGATCGTCGAGGGTGGCAACGTCATCTTCTATCTCGGTGGCAACGATAACGGGGCCCTCACTGCACTCGATCTTCTCAACGGTAGCGAGAAGTGGAAATGGACCGGCGACGGCCCGGGCTACGGATCACCAGTCATTACCGAGGTGGCCGGCACGCGGCAACTGGTGACGGGCACACAAGGTAAATTGGTTGGGCTCGATGTGAGCACCGGCGCGCTGCTGTGGGAGCGCCCTCTTGTCAGCTCGGCCAGGATCAATGCGATGACACCGGTAGTGGTGGGCGCCACCGTCATCGCTTCTGCCAACGGCTCGCCAGCGGTTGCCTACACGATTGACCGCACCGGCACAGAGTGGACCACCAAAACGATCTGGGAGAACACGGACCTTCGGGTGTCCTATTCCGACGCGGTAATTGCCGGCGATGCCTTGATCGGCTTTTCACAGCGCAACAGCGGGCAGTATGTCGGCGTCGACCTGAGGAGCGGCAAAACGCTCTGGACATCCGAACCTCGTCAAGGTGCCAAAGCCGCGCTGCAACGCGCCGGCAACCTGATCTTCAGCCTCGAATCGGACGGTGAACTGGTGGTTACCCGCGCGAGTAGTACGGCGTTCGACGTTCTTAATCGCTACAAAGTGGCGGAAGACGAAACCTGGTCGCAGCCGGCGATCTCGGGGAACAGGATCTTCGTGAAGGGCGTGTCGACGCTGACTCTCTGGACTATCAACTAGAGAATTCATGAATTTGCTCAACGTCACCGCGATTCCCGCGATTCCCGCGATTCTACCTATGGCAGGTTCGCAACTTCCTCCGCGATTCTATCTCTGGATAAAATGGGTGCGTCGAGCTTAGCTTGCGCACCTTCCGACAATTCCACCTGCCCCGCTTCAGCGTTGAACCGGCTTACAAAATCATGACTTTCCAGGAGCCCCTGCTCTACACCAGGAAACGCCGCGACAAAGTATTGCCCGGGAGGTAAGGCCGTGAAGCGGAAGCTGCTGTTCTGATCCGTAACAATGCGCCGGATTCCGCCGGTCGGGTCGCCGCCGTTCACCTCTTTCGGCCAAAGGGCAACCGCAATGCCGCTGACTGGCCCGCCGTTCGAGTTATGGACAAAACCATCGAGGGTCGCCGGTTTGTTCGACAGAATGATCGTTATTGAGCCTCCGCGGCCGGACGTGAGGTCCAGTGGCGTACGGAGGAGATCCACATCTCCGAACCGCATCGATTTCACATAAAGGTCTTGCGGAAGCTCGGTAAAGCTGACCTGGAAGCGCAATGGCCGTACGGCTTCCAATGTGAACGTGCCATCGTTGCCGACGCGCCCCCGCAGTCGAAGAGCAGCGCGAAGCGGACCCTCCTCCAGTAACACGGATCGAGCGATGGTGAAGAAGGAAGGCGGGAGGCCACCTCCACCGTCGAGTTGAACGGTTCCGCGAATGGTGATGCCGTTGCCGACGCGAATCGAAATATCGGACACGTCGGCGCCTGCGACGACGGCTTCGGCGCTGCCGATTCGCCGGATAGCGCCGGGAGGAGTTACGCCCGGCCCAGCTTCCAATACATAGGAAGCGGGCGGCACACCCGTAAACTCGAAGGCTCCATCGGCCCCTGCTCGACGGGAGTACCCACTAGCGCGGATACCCCTCCCATTTACAGCGACGATCACGACACCGGCATCCGCAAGGGGCGCGCCCGTTGCTTCATCCGTCACACGTCCTCGTAGAGCAAATGTGGCCACGCGACGCATCAAAATGTCGATGTTCTGTGCCCCGTCTCGCGAAACGTCGATGGGCCGGGCGGACTCCGCATTGTCCGCGCTCGGATGATAGGTTGAAATGTTCGCCAGCTGGCCGGATTTGAAATTCGGGTTGGTCTCTTCTCTGCGATTCGTTTGATCGCTCGCCACCACGTAGTAACGTCCCGGACTTACATTCGCGAAGCGGTACACCCCGCGGTCATCTGTCGTCTGCGCCGCTGCCGCGACCAACAGACGCCCACCGTTTGCGTAACGGGTTTGCTGAAGTGACACCGACGCTCCCACCAGAGGATTGCCGTTGCTGTCCATGACGCGACCGGTGACGACTCCCTGCTCCGCCATTTGGAGGACAAGGTCGCGAATCGTTTCTCCGGAATTCACCGTGAGTTGCGTTGGCAGGGTCGAGTCAAGGAATCCTGCCTTCATAGCGATCAAGCGATAGTTTCTACCGGGCTGGACGTTCTCCAGGACGAACTGTCCGGCATCGTTCGTGGTGGTCGTGAAGCCCGCCAACCCGCGGTCTCCATTCGGAACTATGAAAAAGGTGCCCGCTGAATTCACCAGCTGAATCGTCGCGCGAGCGACGGGTTCCCCCGTCACCGTTCGCACCGTCCCTGCGACGCGGGCAGTCTGCGCAAGCAACGGGGAAAGGGACAATGCCATGACAAGAACCGGACGAATTACAAGCAACATCCTACGAAGCATAATCCGCATGTTAAGCGGTTCCGGCCAGGCTTCCCATGACCTAAAAGATACATCTCCCTTTCTTCCTCTAATGAAAAAAAAACCGGCCATAAACTTGAGAATTCATGAATTTGCTCAACGTCACCGCGATTCCCGCGATTCCTTCACCAGATTAGGGTTTCTTGATCGCCTCGATCTCCAGCTTCGCTCCATCATCCCCGACGACAACGGTCTGCTTGTAGGTTTGATGCTCGAAGAAGTTGACTTCCATGTTGTAGCGGCCAGGCAATAGCGGACCGAACTTGAACGAACCATCCTCGTTAAGGTCCAGGGACGCTCCGGAAAACCCCCCTTCCAGGAAAACTCTGCCGGTTCTGACCGCCTGCTTCGTTTCGCTATCCACGACCTTGCCGCTCAACGGGACGAAAGGAATTCTTGAGCCGGTCGCATGCGTCCCAACGGGACCGGGCGGTGCAGGCGTTTGGATACCGAGAGGAAGCACCGTCGCCGGCTCGAGTTCGATACCGTTGACGTCGCGATCACCCACGATGACCGCTGTGCCGAAGGCCCGTCCTGTTTTGGGACTTCTTGCCGCGATCGAATGCCGGCCTGGAGGGACGCCAAGGAACTCGAAAGTCCCATCCGAGAAAGATAATCCGGGCACTCCTGAGATGTAGATAGATCCATTGTCGGTGCCGGAGATTCTTCCTGTCACGCGCACACCCGCGGAAGGCGGAGAAGGGGCACGCGACAAGAGAATCGCGAGCGGCGCTGTGGGTTGGGCCGCCTGCGTAGGCGTAACTGTCGTGCCTCCTGGCACCGACATGTTGTACAGGACCGCACCGACGGCCTGAGCGAGGGTAAGGTTGGTCGCCGCTGGCGCTGGCAATCGAAAATTGTTCGTTTTTAAGTCGGTGTTGCCGTACGTCAGCGATTTCACGCTGTAGCCATCGGGCAGGTTTTCGACTGTGACCTTGTAGTCTGTCGTTAGCGTCGTCAACGGAACGGCGGCAGCGCTCAGTTCCGCGCGCAGCGGCGTGCCGCTGGCCACGGGCGTTAGCACGACGAAAGGATTGCCTGTTGGCCCGGAGACGGGCGCAGGGCTCCCGCCTTCAACCTTGGCGTCGATGGTGAGCATGAGCAAAGGTTGCACAACGAAAATGCCGTCGGCGAACGATGGCGCTCGGCCAACGCTTTCCTTCGCAATCTGGAAATCGATACTGGAAACAATTGAGCCCGCATTGATGGTGATGGTTCCCGGATAAAGCGTTGGCAGCATCACGTTGCCTGCAGCGACGTAATACTTGCCCGGCGGTATGTTCTCCAGCCGATAACGGCCTTGGGCATCCGTTTCCGTCAGCGCAGACATCACACCGGACTCCTGAACCGCGCCGACCGACTCGGGTTGAGGAATTGCAGCGACGCGCGTGTTCGCCATGGGTTTCCCATCAGGGTCGCGCAACACACCGCTGATGGTCCCGCTTTGCTGTACCTGGAGAAGAGTGAGCGCGAGCAGTAGCGCTTTCATGGCTTCCTTCCAACAACCTCCAAGGTCACTCGTTATCGCCGACCTTGATGGTCTGCGGTTCGGCGACGTGTTCAACGAGCCGCATTTCCAGCGAGTATTGTCCCGGCAATAGCTTGGGCAACTCAAATTCCAAGGAAAAAGCCCCCGGCCTTAAGCCGGGGGCTCTTGCGCAAGCAGCAGGGTGCAGCTTAGCGGCTGACCTGGAGGCTGGTTCCACCAGCAGGCCCGCCGCCAACGGGGCCACGAGCACCGTTGCCGTTGGAGACCACCTTGACCCACAGTGCATCCTTGCCTTTGAAGTACGACGTGTCGCTGGCCTTGCGCAGCGCATCCAGGCTGGTTTGCTCCGAACCCGAGGCTGCGGTGGTGAATCCCGGCAGCTCGAAGATCACCCACGAGCCGGCATCCATTTCCGTCAGCGTGAGGGACATGTTCGGCCTTTCGGTGGTCACCTTGATCTCGGTACCGGTTCGTACGTTGTGCGCGGTTTGGGTGTACTCCCTGCCATTGCGGCTGAGAACGACCGGCGGCTGGGCAGCTGCTGCACCACGACCGCCGGCTGCTGCCGGGGCAGGAACTGTTATTGCACCACCACGAGCGCCGGCTGCTGCAGGTGCAGGAGCTGCGCCCCGAGCGCCGCCGGCGGCAGCAAAAGTTAAGCGTCCGACATCGCCCTTGCACACGGCAGCGTTCCAGGCGGGTTTGATCTCACAGGCCTGTGCGTCGGTTGCGATGGCGTCGTTGGGTCCGTCGTTGAGGAGAATGTAGGAATTGGGGACACCGCCGACCGAGCCGTCCTTGTCGTGGATCGCCGAGGCCTTCCATGCGACACCATTTAAGTTATCGTTGCCCCACTTGCGTTCCATCGGCGGGAAATACACCGGCTTGGCGTTGACGAATTTCGCGCGCTCGATGGCGTTTTCGGTACTGACGCCGGCGCTCGTATACATCAGGTAAGAGAGCGCTCCCGTCTTGCGCGTGGCGTTGTCCTGGAAGTTGACGAAGGTGACATTCTCCACGTCATGACGGTAGTCGTAGTACTCGTAACCGCGGATCGGGAAATCCGGCATCATGGGTTTCGGCAAGCTGCGGCCGTAAGCCTTTTCCGCGTCGGTCCTGGGGTTGCCGATGTTTTCGGTTTCGCCCACGAACAGCGAGTCCACGACCTTTGACGTAAAGGGGTCACGACCGGCCGAGCCGGACGCATGCGTATAGCCCATGGCGTTGTCGGCCACCTTCACGTTCTTGAAGACGTGCATCTCACCGCGACCCCAGATGGCGCCATTGCGGTTCTTGTAGGCGGTGAGATTCTCGAATACCGATTCCACCGTTTTGCTGTTGTTGTCGGCGGGGTTTTCCTTGGGCATATGGGCGTTGCCGGTAACACCGAACGTGTTATTGGCGTTAATGTTCCGGTCGAACATGAACGAATCGTAGTTGGAATGCGCGACGTTGCCCTTGAACTCTTTGAAGGGCGTTCGACGCGGCCAGGTCTTGGCACTGAGATCCGTGCCTTCGAATTTACCCTGCGGGTGCTCCGGCAAGGACATCCAGAAGCCGTTCGAGTCGGAACCCGCGGCCACGTTGTCGCGGAACGTGTTGTCCGGATTCGTGATCCAGTAAGTCGCCACGGTGTTGTCCGAAGGAAGCAGGACATCCTTGGAGGCCTGGCCATTCGCTCTGACGGCCTGGCGATTATCAAAATCTGCGCTCTCTCCGGCTGCGGCGAGGCGGGTCGGGACGCACTCCTTGGACGTATGACACTTGGTCTGGATCCCCAGGTTGTGAACAAACTCGTTGCCGTGCTCCGCGCCGTCTTCGAGGAAGAAGCAATGACCGACGGTGTTGTAGGTCACGTTGTTCTCAACGCGCAGGAAATTCGTGCCATGCACGGTCACGCAGCGATTGTAGGTGTCGTGAAGCGCGGCGTTCTTGATGTACTGCCCCTGTGCATCGCCGATCAGATGCCAGTGGATCGGATACCGGGCAAGAGTCAGGTTCTGGCCCATTCGGTTGAACTCGACGCCCTCGACAAACATCTTGCTCCCGTTCATCGCCATCACGTGTCCGCCGTAGAAGGATTGTTCCGCGTCGGTCGATGCCTGAAGCTTGATATTGCGTGTGAGCATGGCGACTTCACCGCGCTCATCCACGTCGAAGGTGATCTTGCCGAAGTGCATGAACTCCAACTTGTTGTCGAGCGTGATCGTATTTCCTCTGATGGCGGAAATGGTTCGCCGCTCTGCCTGCCTGGGATTGAAATCCGTGGACGCGAGGACAATCTCGTCGCCGACCCGCCAGCCCGCGGCGTTCAGGACCTCTATCGAATTGCTGCCTGCTTCGGCTGTCCTAGACAGCTTGCTCCACGTATTCTGTCGATCGCCGTGCAGGTTCAGGGTTCCGCCCATGAGCATGATCCCGCGGTCAACTTTGTCCGTCGTTCCACCCACTCCACTTATGTCTTCGTCTTTGACGTTGTTGGTGAAGGTAATTGTCGCCTTGCGCGTGTGGGGAGCCTTTTCAGTACCGATCTCCAACTCCCCGTGCAACATGATCCACTCGGTGGTCAGCTCAAGATCCTTATTGTTTGCGAAGCTCAGTTTGCCGTTGATCGTCAACCCGTTCAGCGCCGGCGGACTGACGTCGAGGAGCACCTCCTTGCCGCTTTCAATAGTGACCTTGTCGCCGGCGGCTGGTACCTTCCGGTCCGGCCAGGTGGCAGGATCAGACCAGTTTGTCGGCTTGGCCGCCGGCTTTCCAGCAGTTTGGGCCTGCACGACAGCGATTACGCTTACGAGCAGGAACGCTGGAATCAGCGACATAAGAAAGAACGAGCGATTCTTCTGGCTCATGACATCGACCTCCGATAGTTGAAGATGACACCGAAACTTAGCGGCGAGGATAGCGCGGTCGTCCGGCAGGAACATAGGAATTTCAAGGGCCTTGAGAGACGGAAGAGGGCGACTCGCCGCAAATGGATCTGCCTCACTGAACCTGCCCGGGTAGGGGCCACAACATCCTTATAGATAATTGTTCTCTCAGGCACAAAATCGTCAATCTTCCTGTAAGAAATAATCCGGAAGCGACACTACCCATACCAGGAGCAGTTGACCTGGACCGGAGGAACGCAGATTTTCCCGCGAGATAGCTCAAAGACAGCCCTGGAAGAACGCTTTCAGCGACTGCTCTCGACCGAGGGTGCTGCATTGCTCCGTCTGGCGGGCAGTTATACACGAGGTTCCAGCGACCGTGATGACTTGTTTCAAGACATTGTTCTGGCGATTTGGGGGGCGCTGCCTTCGTTTCGAGCGGAAAGTTCGGAACGGACATTCATATTCAGAATTGCGCACAATAGGGCCATCCGCTATAGCGCACAGCGCCAACCGCCCACAACGCCGACCGAGGAGATCGAGGTGTCAGACCCGCGGCCCAGCCCGGAGAAGGGGCTTGCCACGGAGCAGCAGGAAACACGCCTGCTCGATGCAGTTCGAAAGCTGCCGATCAGCTACCGGCAAGTCATCACTCTGACACTGGAAGACCTGAGCTACGCAGAGATCGCGCAGATTCTGGGGATCAACGAAAACAACGTCGGCGTTCGGCTCAATCGGGCGCGGCAATTGTTGCGTCGATTGTTGGAGACTTAACGATGAAAGACGAGGAGTTGAACATGTGGAGAAAAGAGTGGCACACGCAACCAGCAGTACCGATCGAATTGATCCGTAAAGTCGAGCGGCAGACTGTTTACATGAGGCTGGGAAAATGGGTTCTCATCCTTCCTTTGTTGATCCTTCTGACTGCGACCGTCGGCGCCGTGATGTATCCGACTCCCGTCAACATCATCTTGACGGTTGGCATGTGGGTGTTCACGTTAATCCTTGGCGCCACTGACATCCGAAAGAGGAAGAAGCTGTGGGAGCCCGCTGCAGAAACGACCGCGGCTTACCTGGAGCTTTCGATCGAGCGCTGCCGTCACCAGTCGGCGCAGCTCCGCGTTGTGAAGTTTGCGATCCCGCTGATGACGGCATTCATTCTGGTCGCCCTCTACGCGATTTTCGTGCAGAGCGGGAAGTTTGAAAGCCCCACCGCGTACTGGATTATGATCGCATCCCTGGCCTGGAGCTCGGTTCCCGCCTGGATCCTTCCCATAGTCATGAGACGGGCTGAGAAAAAGGCACAGGCAGAACTGGACTATCTCTTGAACCTCAAGGAGCAGGTCGAGGGAAAAGAGACATGACTTGCGGGCCGTAAGTCGGTTTAGAGGCGATTACGGGACGATTTCATGCCGAGCCTCCGAGCGGATAATCATAAAATCGGCGTCCTAGAGGAGGAGCGATGAAACGTATCCAATTTAGCGTCGGGCCCACCGTGCAGCTCCGATCTGTACACCACCTTCGGCGGCCTTTTCACAGCTGGCCGGTCCCCCCTCGCTGGGTCAGTTCGCTTTGTGTGGCATTGATTTTCACGGCAACCGCGACGGCGCAGATCGCGCCGGGCTCCCCGTTTGTCGTTAGCGGCGAAGCAGCGAAGCGGATTCACGATTTCTCGATGATCAATCTTGCGACTGCCGAGCGCATTGCGGACGCATGCGAGAATCTCGCGCGAAAAGAAAATGTCGGGATCAGCGTTTACATCCTCGATAACGAGGGCAATCACGTTTACGTGCATCGCATGGATGGTCAGGGTTACCTCAATATCGTGACTGCCGAAATGAAGGCGCGCACGGCGGTGCTGACACACCAGCCGAGCAAGGCACGCATGAATCGCGTCGTCCAGAATCCGGATACCGAACTGCAGCAAATACAAATCGGGTTGTACCCGAACTCTGGGGGATTGCCGATTATCGTCAACGATCAGATGATCGGCGCGATCGGCGTTGGCGGTTCGGCGCCACGTCTGGCGGAAGGATGGAGCGACGAGATTTGCGCTCACAAAGCGCTCACCGAAGTGCTCGGCCCCCAGCCGCCGTTGATTCAGGATTTGCCGCCGCGCGCTGCAGTCAACCGCGGAAACGCCCCGGTCCCGACCTTCAATCTGCCGCAAAATGTGACGCCAAAATCTTCTCTTCCTCCGGAATTTGTCGTATCCGGCCGCGCTGCAGCCGCGATCTTTGACGGCAATCAGATTTCAGGTGAAGCGGCTAAGAAGATCGCGCGTACTTGCCGCGCCTGGGGCGCAGAAAGGGGCGGCGCCGCTTCGATTTACATCTTCGATACTCACGGCACGCTCGTCCACCAGGAACGCGGCGACGGCATGCTCTATAACAACATGCACACGAGCATGCTCAAAGCCCAGACCGCGCTGCAAACCCGGCAACCCACTTCGATTCGCGACGCCCAACTGAGCAATGATCCGAGCGGACTGCCGCGGCAGGTGGTGCAATTCGATTTCTTCACCAACTCCGGCGGGCTTCCGATTGTGGTCGATGGCGAAATGATCGGCGCCATCGGTGTGGGCGGCCTGGCCGGCGCCGCCGCCGACGAGAATTGCGCGATCGAAGGTTTAAAGGCTGTGTTTGGTAATCGCGCGCTTTTGCCGACTTATCCGAAAAACTAGACTAAGCGTCGCTACTTCGAAGTACCGGCGGAGACGCGACGTTCCAGTTCATCGGGGAAGTTGAGAAGGAAGCTGAGGTGATCCTGTAGGCCTGCTGGCGTACCCGCCGCTTGCATGACGGCGACGAACCGCTTTCCATCGGGCATCGAAATCGGTATCCCGTACGGAACGGCTGTCAGTTTCTCGAGTATCGGTCGAATGGGCCCAACCATAACTGGTACATCGAATATGAGGACGACTCGGATTGAAAGGGGCGAGCCTAACTCAGTTTTCCTAAATGGAGGGACAGCCTCCTTAAATGTAGGGACAGCCTCCGATTAGAGTATTGAAAATCGCTTTGCACGATTTCAATTTGAGGGCTGTGCCTGCGTTTCCAATCTGAAAATCAGTAAAATCGAGTAACGTTGACCGATCTTGTTCCAGCAGAGAGCGGGGAACTCGATCAACGTCACCTCAATTTTAACTGTCCGGTTCCAACACCCGCATGATCGCCGAAGCGATGCGCCGCCATTCGCTCTCTTCCTGGATGAGTTCCTTGCGTCCCTTGCGCGTGAGCTTGTAGAAACGGGCCTTGCGGTTGTTTTCGGAAGTGCCCCAATCGGCTTCGATGAATCCTCGCTCCTCGAGCCTCTGGAGGGCTGGGTAGAGCGACCCGTGATCGACGATGAGCACATCCCCCGATTGATCCTGAATCGCCCGTGCAATCCCCTGGCCATGTTGCGCGCCGAGAATCAGGGTTTTCAGAATCAGGAGATCGAGCGTTCCCTGGAGGTGAGCACTGTATTCGCGGTCCGATCTTTTTCGTATAGACATTCTACCCGAAGAAGTATCCGGGATGCTTGGGTCGGATGTCAACTGGAATACCAGGGAGGCGCGAAAGTGGCTTGGCGTTCGAACTCCAGGGTCGTCGCTCATTCATGACGCAGCGCGACGAACGGATCGACCCTCAGTGCGTGCCGAGCCGGGAGACAGCATGCCGCCAAAGCGACCAGAACGAAGATACCGACGGCGATCAGATACGTGACAGGATCAACAGACGCCAATCCAAACAGCATCTTCTCCAGAGAACGCATCGCGACAAGACTACTTGCAACGCCAAGGGTTACACCAACCAGCGTGACTGCGAGTCCCTGCTTCAGCACGAGGAGCAAGACTTCGGCCCCTCGTGCGCCGAGGGCGATACGGATGCCGATCTCATGCGTACGTTGCGCGACTAAGTACGCGAGAACACCATAGAGGCCAATCGTCGCCAGGGCCAGCGCAATGGCGGAAAACGCTCCCAGCAACACGGCGTAGGCACGCGGCGTGGTGATCGAATTGGCAACGATCTCGTCCATCATCGCAATGTCATCGAGGGCCATTGAGGGGGCGAGAGTGCGGACGATAGAGCGAATCTCGGGAATAATGGTGGACGCGTCCTTCTGCGTGCGAATTGCAAAATAGACGCCACCTGGCGTGACGGGAATCAGTCCGACCACGTGTTGGGGATCCTCAAGCAGTTGCGGTTCCGGTTCGGTATCGAGTGCGAACTGGCGAGTATCATTGATGATGCCAACGACCTCTCCGGAGGCTATCCCATCACCGGACAGAGTTTTCCCGACAGGGTTGGCGCCCCGAAAAACCTCTTTTGCCAACGCTTTGTTGATGACATACACGGGTCGCTGTCCGCTGTGATCGCTCTCGATGAAGCCTCGCCCGGCCACGACGCGGATCCCCATGACTCGGAGATACTCGCGACTGACCGTAAGGACGTTACCGCGTGGAATTGGCGTTGCAGCCGCTCCCTCCGATGCGCTAAGCGAGAGCAGCGCACTTGCCTGCACCATGGGTAGCCCACTCGTGAACGCTGCGGAGTGAATGCCCGGGACGGATCGAAGCCGCGCGACAACCGCTTCAGCGAATGCCGTCTGCTGCGCCTGTTTCCCGACGTCCTGCGGATAAAACAATTGTGGTTGAGGGATCTTGAAGGTGAGCACGTTCGTGGGATCGTACCCGAGTTCGACGCTCGTCAACTTCACGAAGCTGCGAATCAGAAGACCAGCGCCGATCAGGAGCATCATCGTCAGCGCAACTTGACCAGCAACTAGTATCCCTCGCGTGGATCGCAACCGTAAGCCCGAGGGAGCCGACACCGCACGCAAGACGGTCGCGTGCATCGGATTGACCCTGCGTGCAGCGACGGCTGCACCGAGCCCAAACACCAGGCCCGTCACCATCGTCACGCCAAGAGCGTACAGCAGCACGGTGGTATCGATACTGATTTCGTTAAGTCTCGGGATCGTATTGCCGGCCGCGTCGAACCGCAGCAGATCCAGCCGGGAGAGACTATTTCCCAGTACGCTCAAGAGCCGGTTGCCGACAACTGCCAGGATAACGCCGAGGGTACCGCCCAACAACGCGAGCACGAAACTCTCCGTCAGGAGTTGACGAACCAGTCGATTGCGGCCGGCACCCAGGGCAATGCGAGTCGCCATTTCGCGATGTCTGGTTGTGGCTCGTGCAAGGAAGAGATTGGCGACGTTGACGCAGGCAATCAGGAGAACAAGTCCCACAGCAACCACGAAAACAGACACCGCAGGCCGTATGGGTGCCACCATCTCGTCCTTCCAGGAAACGATTTCCATTCGGCGCAGACCGGAGGCGACGGTCTGGACCTCTCCGCGCAGTTCTCGCGAGATCGTGTCCGCTTCCGCAGCGGCAGCTGAAAGGGAAATACCGTCCCGTAAGCGCGCAGTTACCAGGAAACTCATGAATTGCCCTGGCTTCGGGGCCGAAAGCGGGAGCGGCATCCAGAACTTTGTCTCAGGGTCAGGGAATGCAAATCCCCGAGGCGCGACGCCAACGACCGCATACGCGGTTTTGTCAAAGGTCAGGAGCTGTCCGATGATCTTTGCATCCGCGCCAAAGTCTCTTTGCCAGGCGCCGTAGCTGAGGATTACCACTCTGTCCAAGCCGGGCTTTTCTTCCTGCGGTTCGAAGACTCGTCCCAGCACAGGCCGAACTCCCAACATCGGGAACATGGCGGGCGACACCTTGGCTCCGTGGAGTCGAAGGGTTTCCTGACTACCGGTCACGGTCATGGAGACCGACGTCTCCAGCGCCATGTGAGAAAGCGTCTTTGTTCGCCTGCGCCACTCCTGGAAATTGTCCGTCGTCATCGATGCGCTGCGTTCGGGACCGCCGCTCATGGACTCCGCGCCGGGAATGTTTTCGATAATGTGCACGAGCCGGTCAGGATCCGTGTAGGGCAAGGGCCGAAGGAGGATTGCATTGACACCGCTAAAGACCACCGTGTTGGCGCCGATCCCGAGGGCAAGGGTGAGAATCGCCACGATGGTGAAGCCAGGACTTCTCCGAAGCGCCCGCAGGGCATAGGCGATATCCCTGCGTACATCCTCAAACCACATGAACCGCCTCGACTCATAGAAGCGTTCCTGAGCGGCCGTGACGTTGCCGAATCTCCGCAATGCCTCGTCGCGAGCCGCTCGCGGACTAGCGCCGCCGGCGATGAGCCGCTCCGTTTCGTGGGCAAGGTGCGCGTCTATTTCGTCACTGAAGTCCTTTGGTTCGCGCTTTCGCCGCCATCGCATCGTTACGCCTTTCCGGCCGATTTTTTCCTCTAGACATTCGACCCGAAGGAGTATCCTTAACGCTTGGGTTGAATGTCAACAGGAATTGACTCAATTCGAATCGCGTGTTGCTGTCATGAGGAAATGGACAAAAAGTATCGTCGTCTTCGCGTTGACCGCAGCCGGCGTGGCGCTGGTCTTCAATTTCAACAGCCGGACTGCACCAGCACCACGAGATCTCCCGGATACGTCTGCTGCCACCGAAGTCGTGCGGGGTTTCCTCGAGAATCCGATTGCCAGGTTGAATCGGGACATTCAAGCGGGAGTGGTTCGACTGGAGTTTGATCGTCAGCGCGGCTACTTGCCCGCTGTGCTCAAAGCGCTCAACGTGCCGAGTGAATCTCAGGTGATGGTCTTCTCGAATGGAAGCTTCCAGGGCAATCGGATTGGCCCTTCAACTCCCCGGGCGCTGTTTTTCAGTGATTCGCTCATCGTCGCGTGGGTTCGGGGAGGCTTTCTCGAAGTCGCAGTACCGGATGAAGGAGACATCCAATTTTATACCTTGGGAGAGGGCCCTGTAGATGCGGCGCCGTTCAAGAGTCGGAACAGCGCGTGTCAGGGCTGTCATGCAGGGGGCTTTCTTGGCCCTCCCGACCTGATTGCGCGCTCGGATCATCGCACTCCAATCCGGGAGCGATGGTCGGGTTGGTATGTGACGGGCAAATCCCTGCCGGACGACCACCAAGGAAACAGGACTCCGTTGGACGGGGAACCAAACGCACTTGCCCAGAGCCGCCCGCCGAAACTCGCATCGCTGGCCAAACAATTCGCTACCGGCGGGTATCTCTCGCCCTACAGTGATGTCGTCGCCCTGCTCGTCTTTGACCATCAGATGCAGATGACCAATTTCTTCCTGCGCATGGGACGAGAATATCGCCTCAGCTTGACGATGAACTCTGAGTCGTCGGAGGTTGCGTTGCAGGAGACCGTAAACGAAGTAGTCGACTATCTCCTGTTTGTTGACGAAGCCGCACTCCCTGCGAAAATCGAAGGCTCATCCGGGTTTGCCGAGCGTTTCGCGGCCCTGGGGCCGCGGGATACGCAGGGCCGATCACTCAGGGAGTTTGATCTCCAAAGTCGCCTGATGCGCTATCCGTGTAGTTACATGATCTATTCGCAAGGCTTCGAGAGCCTCCCTGCGAAAGCAAAGGACCTTCTTTACCAGAGAATGTGGCAAGTCCTCTCGGGGCAGGAAAGAGACCCGAAGTACGCGCGCCTGTCCCAATCCGATCGGCAAGCCGTTGTAGCGGTGCTCCGAGACACGAAACCAGATCTACCGAGCTATTTCCGATACGGCACTCGGTAAGGACGAGATCCGCCCAACTACGCGTCGCTACCTCGAAGTACCGGCTGAGGCGCGGCGTTCCAGTTCGTCGGGGAAGTTGAGAAGGAAGCTGACGTGAGTTTGTAGTGCTGCCGGAGTACCCGCCGCTTGTATAACGGCGACGAAACGCTTTCCATCGGGCATCAAAATCGGTAACCCGAAGGGAACGGCTGTGAGTTTCTCGAGTATCGGCCGAATGGGCCCAGCGATAAACGAATCCTGGTTTGTGGTGTAGCTCACAATGCCTGACGAAGATTGCGACGCGAATAGGAGTTCGTGGTTCGGTAACCAAAAGCCGACAGCGCCCACGTTGCTCGAAATCTGCCACTTGCCTCCAGAAGCCGGCGATCCCGGTACAAAAGGACGCACGTAGACCTGCATTCTTCCGGTTTCGACGGAAGAGTAGGCGATCCAGTGACCATCCGGAGAGAAAGCCGGATATTGAACTGTAGCGTTTGCCTTAAGGAAGAGCTCTGGTGCTCCAGCCTTTGGATGCTCGGGGTCATCCAGGTTCAGAGATACAGTCCAAAGACCGAACTGATCGCTGCCTGTGGCCGAACCGGTGTAGTAAACGAATCGCTTTCCATCGGGCGAAAACGACCATGCGATGCCATAACGCTCTATTAGACGTTGAGGCTCGCCGCCACCATCCGCGCGAATCCAGTACACTCCCTTTCCGTTGAGTTCTGTGCCTGTATACCCAAAGATGATGTGCTTCGAATCGGGAGTCCAGGTTCCGATATTTCCGACGGATCCCCTGACGAATGTCAGCCGAGTCGTCCGTCGAGCGGAGAGGTCGAAGACTGCAAGGTTGGTTGACGTTCCTTCTGTAAGCCTCACGAGCAGGCGCGTTCCATCCGGCGAAGGTCGGACCGGCGCCTGGTAGGCTGCCGTCGGAGCGGGCACGGACTCGACCTTTCCAGAAAGATCCATGAAGTTTAGCGTGAGCAGGTCGTTTCTGCTGGTGCCTGGAACGTAAGTGAGAGTTCCGGATTGGGAGACATCCCATTGAGAGAAACCGTTATTCTGTAAGCCCGAAACGTCATCAAGTACAGGGACGCCCGTTCCTGTCACCAGGAGGTTCCTCAGATCCATCGGCGCCGCATAAACGATGCCGTCCAGCAGATAGAGAAGATATCCCTTGCCGCCACCGCCTGCGAGGTAGCGACCGAAGTAACCTCCTTTGAGCAGCGTCTTCCGTTCGCCTGTCTTCAGAATCTGAGCTTCGATCGTTGCACCGCTATTCCAGTTGTTGTTGTCATTGCTCATGGAGAACAAGACCGCTTCTCCTCCCGGGAGCAGTTGAGGAAACCTGTGCGTCACCTCGTCGGGCGCTAACTTTGTTATCGGAGCCGGCATTCCCCCGGAAGAAGAAACACGCATCAGCGGTGAACGTTGCGATGCGAAATAAATGTTGTCGTCTTCACCCCAGAAGCCGCCCCGCCCGGAGCCGGTTCCACCGACGTCGCACAACGTGATCGCTGCGCCTCCCTCGACGGAAATTTTTTTCAGTTTGTTGTCCGAAAAGAAGCCGATCCACAACCCGTCAGGTGAGAAGAATGGCGAGGAAGGCTCAAGGTCTTCGGTGCCTGAAACGACGCTGGGTTTGGGGCTGCCTAGCGAACGGATCGACAGTCGTCGCCGGCCCTTGGTGTCTTTCGTGATGAGAGCGATACGGAGGCCGTTCGGGGAAATCGCGATCGATGGACCAAATGCAGCTGTCGTATCGACATCCTGTCCGGTGTTGTCTTCGAACCGCATGAAAGGTTGCCGCTCGACGGCGCGTGCCGCGCGCCACCATCCTGCGCCGGCAATGCTTACTGCGATAACCGCGACAAGTGCGACCGCAGCTAACGGCCAAACTCCGGCGCGAGTCGTTTTAGGCACTGCCGGGGAATTTCGGGAAGGCTTTCGTGCCTGATCGAGAGCGATTCGCGCTTCACCGATATCGCGCAAACGGTTTTTCAGATCGCGATCGAGACAGCGCTCGATCAGACGCCGCAAGGCGTCAGGAGTAGCGGCAGGGAGTTTCGAAAGGTCGATTGGAGCGCGCAGCACATCGGCCAGCACGTGCGAGACTGTTTCTCCTCCCTCGAACAACGGCGCGCCCGTCAGCATCTCGAAGAGCACCGCGCCGAACGACCAGATGTCGGTGCGCTTGTCGAGAGCCTTTCCTGCCGCCTGCTCGGGAGACATGTAGGCTGCGGTGCCGAGAATCATGCCTGGCTGTGTGCCGAGCGTTTGAGTCAGTGTGGGCGAGTTCTGAAGGCTGTAGGAACTGCTTGAACCTGCGGGCTGGACCATCGTGGCAAGTCCGAAGTCGAGGACCTTGACCCGGCCGTCGGGCGTTACTTTAATGTTCGCCGGCTTGAGATCGCGATGAACGACGCCGCTCTCGTGCGCCAGTTCGAGCGCTTCGCAAATCTGCTTTGCGATAAGAAGGGACTCCTCGACCGGTATGGCGCTGCGCTTGATGACGTCGGCCAGTGTCTCGCCGGGCACGAGTTCCATAACGAGGAATTTCTTATCGGCCGACATCTCCAGTCCGTAGATCGCGGCGATGTTCGGATGGTTGAGCGACGCCAGCACACGCGCTTCGCGTTCGAATCGCGCGACACGTTCGGCGTCATGGGCGACGGAATCGGGAAGAAATTTGACCGCGACATTGCGGCCCAGAGTGGAGTCGGTTGCCTGATAAACATCGCCCATGCCTCCGGAACCGAGGTGCTGGGTGATTTCATATTGAGCGAGTTTGGCGCCGATCATTGCAGTTGGGGGCACAGCGGCGAAAGTCTATCCGCTTCTGCGGGCAATTGTCACTGCATCAGCCTTTCGCTCTGGTCTTAACCCGCACGAAAGCAAGGGGGGCGGAACGCGCATCAGGCTGCCGTCGTGCGTTGTACCGCGATGCGCGAGAACCCCGATCTCGACGAACTCGTAGATTCAGTCTCCCCTGAGTGGTTCAGGAGGGCTTTGCCTCAAAAGGAGGAACGGCACCGCGGAGCGGTGCAGGGAGTTTAGCCAGAGGTTGAGCGAGCGCAGCGAGCGGTACCTCCGGTCAGCGCGACCTCGCTCCTTGCACCCCGCAGGCGTGCGAGGACTTACGGGATTCCGTTTCCCGGGGGGTGCGCGCTGCGCGCTTACCCCCGGCTAACCTCATTGCACCGCTCCGCGGTGCTCTTAAGGCAAAGCCGTTCAGAAGGGGAGTTTCTCACGTGCAGAGTTCTACTTGATGAGTTTCAGTTCGGTAGTGGCTGCCGAGCCTTCGGTAATTGTGATCGCTTGCCCGTACATTTCATATGGAGCCATGAACTCCGCGCTCATGTATGCCGTACCTGGAACAGACTCCCATGCGAAGAGTTTGTATTGTCCGGGCGCCACTCCGGTGATCGTGAATGCACCTTTGGAATCGCTGATAGCTGTCTTGTACAGCAGCTGGTTCTGACGCCGGGAGCGCTCCGGCACCAACACGATGCGAGCCGTAGACGCGGGCTTCCGCAGGGAATCCAACACGGTCCCCTGTACTCTTGCGCTTTTCGAACTGATTCGAACTTCAATAGCTTCCGGAACTTCGCCTACGACAAACCCATCATCGAAGACGGAGCGCCCTGCCATGCGCACATCGCTGATATAGGAGTTCGCCGGCAACGCGCTGGAACTCACGGTGTACCGGCCTTCCATAATATTCGGAAAAACAAAGTCCCCCGATGCATCGATGGAGTAGGTTACGGCGTTGGCGTCAAACGGAGCGGAGTACAACTCGAGGCTTCGCGGGAAAAGGCGGACCGGAGGCGTCGTGCCCGGCGTGCCCATGGCGCCGGCATCCAAAATCGGGTGCAGCTTCAATTGCTGTGGTGGCCTCAAGGTCACAATGACGTTTCCGGCAATTCCAACGTCGGGGACTTGCACGCGGGTACGCCCCATGGCCTGAACTTGAACGCCGTTGAGGCCCGGAATCGTTGCGATCAGTTCGTAGGTGCCGGGGAACATGCCGCGAAGTTCAAATTCGCCATTCGTGCGGTTCGACGACTGATTCTGATAGCTCATGGTGGCGGGGTCGACGAAAGTGCCGACGCCCTGAGGCACCAGAAAGAAGTTTGCTGGTTGTGTGAAAGAAGTCACGAGTCGCCCGGAGACCGTCCCACTCGCGCCTGCCCGCATGTCGATATCGATGCCGGTCACATCACTGCCTTCGGCGACCTTCACGCGTGTTGCCGCATTCCCATCCGCTATGCCGGGATAAAAGGTCCGCGCATAAGAGTCCTGTGGACTTGGCGTGTTGCCGACACGGCGCAGGGTCGCTCCGATCAAGTATTCTCCCGGAGGCAAATAGAAGAGCCGATACTCGCCGCGATCATCGGTGGTCTTGGAATTCACCGAGTTCAATGCGACGCGTCCGTTGGGATAAGTGATCTGATAGGCGTAGACCTCTGCGCCCACCAGAGCCTTGCCTTCCGGGCTACGCACGCGTCCACTGAGCGAACTTCCCTGAACGAGGTTCAAATGAACTTCCGCTGGCTTGCTTTGAGGCGCGTCGATCGTGAGTGTTGTCGCCGTGGTTGGCGGTGCCCCGAGTGTATTGCCCAGAGGCGGAGGGCCGAAATAGCCATCGTGCTGCGCACGAACGCGATATCGCCCTGGAGGGAGATTCTCGAAAACGAAATGCCCGGACGTGTCCGTCCTGCCGGTGACCTGAGGGACTGGCGGTTCAGGAGCGGGGGCGGCGGGCGGGGGCGTTACGGGAGGCGTGGGCAATCCCAGAAACTGTGCTTCCATCCGCCGCGCTGCGTCGACAACGATAGCGTTTGAAATTCCAATGGGTGCGGACTTGAACAGAATGTCGATCTGTTCGCGCATGTCCGGAGTTAAGGCCGAGCTTGGTGCGTAGAAACTTGTCGATGACGCCGGGTACGGTCCTTGCAGCGTGATCACCGCTTCGGGAACTCCCTCCATGGATTTGACGTGCGTCACTTGAACATCGAGCCGCACGGTGTTCGCTTGCGGCCGTGCCTGAGTTGTCGTGAACAGCAGAAGAAGACTCAGTCCTATGAGAAGGAATTTCATACGCATCGACCGAAGGATACCGGCGTCGGGACGCGCTTCCAAGGATCTAAAAGATACTCCCCGAAACTTGTGAGAAATCCGGTTAGACTCGCCGCATGGGACTCTTGACCTTCAGCATCAACGTCACCCTGGACGGCTGCGTCGACCACCAGGAGGGAATCGCCGACAACGAGACACACGCCTTCTTCACCCGCCTCATGGACGAGGGCGGGGCGATACTGTGGGGCCGCGTCACCTACGAGATGATGGAGGGCTACTGGCCGGCGGTCGCCCGCGGCGACGAGGAGGCGCCGCCGGCGCTGCGCGAGTGGGCGGTGAAGCTGGAGGCCAAGCCGAAGTACGTGGTGTCGTCGACGCGAAAGGACTTCCCGTGGACCAACAGCCACCACATCGCCGGCGACCTGCGCACTGGCGTGCAGAAGCTTAAGGACGCGACCCCGGCCGGCGTGCTCCTCGGTAGCGGCAAGCTCGCGACCGAACTGGACCGGCTGGATCTGATCGACGAGTACAAGTTCCTCGTCCACCCCAGGATCGCCGGCCACGGTCCGACCCTGTACCAGAGCGGTCTGCCCAGCACGCGACGGCTCGAGCTGGTCTCGGCGAATCCGCTCCGCTGCGGCGCGGTCGCAATGCACTACCGGCGCGCGCGCTGACTCAGAGCAGCCCCTCCGTTGTTAACATGCGCAGCTCAATCCTGAGTCCGAATCGTGATTTCCGCGGTGAACTTCTTACAGTCGCTGTATTCGGCAAGAAATGTTCCCGTCTTCCGGCGGTCCTTTTCCGTGATTTCGGTTAGAAAAGATTTCGGCAGCCAGAATTCCTTGTCACCGATGAGGAACGGCATCTGCTCGATGGTGATCTTCCATGCGCTAAAGTCGCCAATGTTAAGAAGATTGCGTTCGATGCGGGCAACTTGCATAGCCTTTGAATCGATCCATGCCTTGCCCGTATCGTGAGCCACCTTGTTGTCACCGGCGATGTCCCAGATCAAATCCTTCTGACCTGTCTTTGTCTCATACTCCAGGACAATCCGTCCGGTCTCTCCCGGCTTCTGCGCAAAGTCGTACCATTGAAGCCATCGTGGAGACAGCGTGAAGTACACCATGAAGTTGAACGAGCCCCTGATGTTGACCGGCAATCGGGGCATTTTGGCGTTCTTTTTGGCCGGTTTACCGTCGATCGTAAGGATCTCGCGATTTTCGCGGGACTGCCGAATGCTGAAGATCGACTCGACCGACTTTCGACTTTGTATCTTTCCGGAATTGAACGCCGTCGACGTCACTTTCTCGCTGCACAAGAAGTCCGGAAGCGCATCCTGCCCCGTCTTCACGTTTTGAGAAACCAGAGCGAGGATATCCGCAAGCGGCCTTAATTCCGGAGCTCCGCCGTTTTGCAGAGCCAAAACAAAAACCAGGAGGAGTGCACTGATCAGCTTCATCGCAGACTCGTTCGACGGACTGTCCGGCAGTTCGTAAGCCTGGCACCTTCTGATTCGCTGCGTGGCGGCCGCATCGGTTCGCAGCGCGGATAGATCGTCTCGATACCGCTACTACTGATCTGAAGGGCGCTCGATTTTTTCTATCGTCCAGACTTCGCGTGAAACTTTCGTTTCTTCAAGTTTCAACCCGACGTCTTCGAGCGCCTTGGAAAGTGTGGGCAGACTTGCGAGGCGCGGACTATCGGTCGGAGGTCGTCCTGTGAGGTGGTTGATCTCGGGACGGAATGAAATCCAGAAGCTTATCGGACCGCCGAGTCCTGTTCGATCTACCACGGGCCGGCCGGCTTCTCTCGCAATCAAGGGAATCACGGATTGGATCGGCACTTCTTTTGCGAGGACTGAGCCTGGCTCCCCGCTGATATATCCTGCCGGACGGCCATCCCACCATTGTGTAGATTGCAGGCCCTCCGGCATGCCTGCAGGATAACCTCCTGCAACAGGTGTAAGTCGCGACGGATTCTTTCCGATCGACAGCACGTATGCCGGAATTTCTTTCATTTCGCGACGCACGACGAGCCGGAAACGATCCTCAAGCATCGCCAGTAGCATCTTCTTGAGCTGCGGGTAGTCGCCGCTGCGGAGTTGCGTTTGCAGTTGCTCCTGCGTGAGGCCAAGCGAAGAGGGAATCGTGGCCTGGACGTCCCAGGGTTCAGTCCGGATCCAGTCGGGGCCGCCGGAAATCAGATTCAGGGGCGCCAGATCCAGACATCCGCCAAAGTTGTCTCTGAAGGTCGTGCCATACGCAAATGTGATCAATCCAAATGCGCTGACGCCGGAAATGGCAAACCGTGACGGATCAACCTGGGGATTAACGCCGGAGCAGCCATTCGAAAGGAAGCCAGCGAAGCCGCCGCCGCCGCGCCCCCCCAGGGCGGATTGTACGTTGTAGGGACGGATCGAAACGGTTTCGAAAGTAAGGCGGGGCTCCGGCGCCGGCGGAACCGTCTCGACCTGCTCACCAGCCCGCAACGTTCGATTCGCATTGCCTTGCTGCACGCGCGCTTCGCCGATAAGTACGGCCACCTGCCCTTTGTGAAGGCTCAGGCGAACACCGTCATCAGCCTGTTCCAGCGAGACTTCCGACCGGGGGCGAACCTCCACACGTGAACCGTCCGGAAACCTCAGGGTTCCTCCCCGGACCACTTCACCGTATTGGATCGCCCGAGAGCCAAAGCCGTCTTCAAGAACAGCAGGCGCACTTCGAAGGACAGTTGAGGGCAAGAGAACCGCGAGAACCACCGCAGCAGCCACCAATGCGACTGCAGGCCAGCGAACTCTCCAGTGCGCAGGAACCACATCGCGATGCTCTTGCTGGTCGTCGAACCTGTGTTGCTGCAAACGCTGCAACACGCGCTCTCGGGCAGCGTCCATCTCTGCTTCCGGCGCGTCGACAAACGGTGCGAACGAGCGCTTGATAAAAGTCCGGAATCGTTGTTCGCCTGTCACAGTGTGTCTCCCGTATCGCTCATGAATTTCTTTAGTCGGAGCCGTGCACGAAACAGGCGCATGGCGAGCGTACCGCGTGAGACTCCGAGCATTTTTGCGATCTCCGCATCGGTGTAATCATGAATGTATCGGAGAATCAGAACGTCTGCGTCGCCGGGAGCAAGTTGCGCGATGGCTTCCGTCACGCGAGCGTGACGCTCAAAGTCCCGCGTGTCCACTGGAACATCGAAGCGTTCCGCATCATCCGTAAATTCCAGCCGTTTCCGCGATCGAATGACATTAAGGGAAGCATTTATCGCAGCTCGATAGAGATATCCCCGCGGATTACTTTCGAGTTCCGTGTCGAGCCGCATTACCTGCAGGAAGACCGTTTGCAGAACGTCTTCAGCGTCCGCAGCGCTACCCAGAACGGTGTATGCGGTGCGATACACCATTCGAGAATGTTCTCGAAACAGCTGCTCAACTTCCGGTTTCAATCGCCTGCTTGTCGTACCAGGCGCTGCCACGGTCGACATCCCTGCTCCTCTGGAGGGAAGACTCAGAAAGACGCCGTATTGTCACATCGCCGTGGAAAACTTTTTGCTGGTCAAAGCAAATGACGGCCGCGATGCACCTTAGAGGTCCTAACAGTGTGAGCCGGATTACCCTCCGCATTTGCTTGATAGAATGTACGACTTCGTCCGTAGCCGCGGGCTTTACGTCCGCGTGTTTGTGGTTTGCAACAATTCCGGCAGGAGGGGACATTCATGAGTTACGTGGACGGATTCGTCATAGCAATACCGAAGAAGAATGTTGCGGCATATAAGAAGATGGCAACGTGGGGCAAGAAAATGTGGATGAAGCACGGCGCATTGCAGTACTTCGAATGCGTCGGCGACGACCTCAAGGGAATGCCCGGGTGCGGTAACTTTAAGGAGATGGCTGGGCTCAAACCCACAGAGACAGCTTTCTTCTCCTTCATTGTTTTCAAGAACAAAGCCCACCGGGATGCGGTGAACAAGAAAGTCATAGCCGAAATGCAGAAGCAGGCGCCCGAGAACATGAAGATGCCATTCGACATCAAGCGCATGGCATACGGTGGCTTCAAAACGCTCGTTCAGGGGTAAGGAGTTCTGCCCAAGGGAAATTCATTTTGGGATGCTTCTCAGGAATCCAGTCGCCTCCTGAGAGGCCTTGGCAAGGGCGGGAACTTCCGCTTCGTGAATTAGCCCTTTGGCAGCCTTCTTCCGATATCGCTTCAGCAGTCGCCGCAACCGCCGCTGGCTGAACAATTAAGGAGTGACACTTTCCCTGAACATCGAGCCACTATGCGAAGGCCGTTGAAAGTCCTATTCCTTTCGCGGTACCCTTCGCCCAGCACAAAATGGGTCATTTTTTGAGTATGGGGGGCAACGCCATGAGAAAACACTATCGGTTCCTTCTTGTATCGCTCGTTCCAGCACTCCTGCTCGGCAGCGTGTTCGCTGTCGTTCAGGCTCAGCAAGCAAGTTCTACTGCTTCGGCCGTCAAAGCGGGACGGTGGTCTGATTCGGCCACTTGGGCCGACAAGAAGGTGCCCGCCGAAGGCGCCATCGTCTCCATCAACAACGGAGTGGATGTTGTTCTCGATGTGACGCCGCCGGCGCTGCGCAGTTTGACGATCAACGGCAAACTGAGCTTTGCAGACAATAAGGATCTCGAGCTGACCACCGAGTGGATCATGGTCCACGGGGAGTTGGAGATTGGGACTGAAAAGGTCCCCCACACACGCAAGGCGACCATTACCTTCACCGACAACGTCAAAGACGAAGATATGAGTGGAATCGGTGGAACGAATGACCGCAGTGACCGCGGGATGATGCTCATGGGCGGAACCCTGAACCTGCACGGTAACCGGACGAACTCCTGGACGAAGCTGTCCAACACGGCCAACGCAGGCAGCACCTCGATTGAAGTCCTGAACGCCGCTGGCTGGAAGGCCGGCGACATGATTGTCCTCGCCTCCACGGATTTCGATCCCCATCAGGCAGAGCGACGAACCATTGCTTCCATCAGTGGCAACAAGATCACGCTCGACAAGAAACTGGACAACATGCACTTCGGCAAGATCACCTTCGACGTGGATGAACGCGGCGAAGTCGGCATGCTGTCGCGCAACATCGTGGTTCAGGCTTCGGCTGACGCAGACAAGGATCTCTTTGGCGGCCACATCATGGCGATGAATGGAAGCAAGATGTTTGTCGAAGGCGTGGAACTCAATCGTATGGGCCAGAACATGCATCTAGCCCGATATCCGATCCATTGGCATTTGATCGGCGATGCGCAGGGCCAGTACATCAAGAACTCGGCGGTTCACGACACCTACAGCCGCTGCGTGACCGTGCATGGCACGAATTATCTGAACGTTGAAAACAACGTGACCTACAACAACATTGGCCACTGCTTCTTCCTTGAAGACGGCGTGGAGCACGACAACCAGTTCGTGCACAACCTGGGGATCCTGAGCAAGTGTCATCCTGACAAGCCGTGCGACCCGACAAACCTCGCCCCATTCGGCTCGACGCCGGACGGCCGGAACTTCAAAACGGACGGCCAGCTCGCCAAGGATGTCCTGCTTCCTTCCGACAACACGGTGTCGACTTTCTGGATCACCAATCCGGACAATATTTATCGGGACAACGTGGCCGCGGGTTCCGACGCGACAGGTTTCTGGTACGCCTTGCCGGCGAACGGTATTGGTAAGTTCGCAGGCACGGAGATCGGTCAGAAAACCTTTCCGCGTCGAACCAAGGTGAAGGAGTTCAAGGGCAACGTCGCCCATTCGAACTTTGACAGTTTCATGGGGGACCGCGGCGTCACCGCCGATAACCGTTTCAACGTCGGCGGGTTTACTTCCCAAGCCAATCCCCTTGACCCGAACAGCCCCCACGTGGAGTCGGTCTTCGAGAGTTTCACCAGCTACAAGAACCGCAATAGCGGTATCTGGGCCCGCGGTGAGGTGCATCTGTACAAGAATCTGAAGATGGCCGACAACGGCATTGGCTTCACGCATGCCTCCGGCAACAGCGGGCGTTCCGCGTATACGTCACGGATGGTGGACTCGCTGTTCGTGGGCGAAACCGAAAACATCGGAAACCCCACGACGCCGGCGGAAAAGGCTGCTGGTCGCAGCTTGCCGTTCCCCAATGTCCCGGATTTCCCGATCCGCGCCTACGAGTTCTACGACTACCATCATGAACTCATCGGTAACACCTTCGTGAATTACCAGGACAACGCGACCCGCAAGACGGGAGCGATTTCCTACCTTCTGTTTACCAGCTTCGGAATGAGCTCCAACAACACCGTCGAGCGTTCGAAATTCGTTAACGCCAAGCCGGCGTATTTCCCGCCGATGGAGTACAAGTGGAGCAACGATGACTACGGCAGCGGAAGCTATAGGCGCTCGGTGTTCCACGACAAGGACGGCTCGGTCGGCGGTGTGCCCGATTCCTTCATCGCCATCAGCGGCGGAATCATACCCGACGAAGCCTGCGAGCTGAAGCCCACCTGGAACGCGTATGTGTGCAAGGGTGATGTCGGAGTAATGAATATTGGCGCCGGTGGCGGTGGTGGTGGAGGCGGTCGTGGCGGCGCACCTGGCGCCGGTGGCGGCGGTCGTGGCGGTGCTCCGGGCGGCGCTCCTGCCGGTGGCGGTGCTCGTGGTGCTGCTCCTGCAGGTCCTGGCGCGGTTGCTCAGGGAGGCGCAGTTCCTCCTGCTCCCGGTGGTGCTGCTGCCGGTGGTCGGGGCGGTGCTCCTGCCGGTGGCGGCGGTCGCGGCGGCGGTGGTGTTGGTGCAAGGACTGGCCGCATCGGAGATCCTCCGGCGCCGGTCGCTGTTCTCACCCTCAACGGCAAGGATTTCCCGGTCGGCGGTGCAACCAACGTACGAGCGGGCAACGAGTTCAAGGTAACCACCGAAAGGCCGGCCCTCAACCTCAGCATTTCGGAAATGAATGCCGGCTCTTGGGTGATGTTCGAGCTGCCGGGATTCACCACCGCATCCGCGGGTACGGCGCAGGACAGCCTCGATGCGCTGCGCAAGGCGACCACCACCTCGTACTTCAAGGGCAACGGTTCGCTTTGGGTCAAGCTGGTTTCCACCGGTGACGTCCTTGGCACTCAGGCCGCCCCCGCTAGCGGTGGAGCCAACCTCCAGGCCAGCAAGTAAGCAACAGCCCTGCTCACGAAAAAAGCCCCCGGCCTGCGCCGGGGGCTTTTTTTTGAGGCGTGGTGACGTCGATCGAATTGAGGAGGGAGTCTTGGTGACGTTGCTCGAATTTGCGTGAATGCGCAAGCAGGAGGTAAAGGTGAAAGGACTGGCAGGGATTTTTGCAGCACTCGTAGTTTGCGGTGCAGCAACCTTTGTGACAGCGCAACGTGCCTCAAGCCCCTCTCAACTTGTGGGCACGTGGCGGCTCGTCGCCACCCAGCAGCGCTTGGCTGATGGCACGGTCCGGCCGGAAATCGGCCTGGGACCTCGAGGAATTGGGTACGTCATCTACAGCGAGAGCGGAGTCGTGTGTGCCTTTCTTTCAAATCCGGACCGGCCGAAATGGAAGGTCCAGACCGCACCTACCGAGATGGACCTGAGGTCGGCGCTCGATGGCATGGTTGCGTACTGTGGGACGTATGAGGTCAACGAACGCGAGGGGTATATTCTCCATCACGTTCAAATGGACAAGGTGCCGAACGTTGCCGGGACCGATCGCAAGCGCTATTTCACATTATCCGGGAGCCGATTGGTTCTCCGGCCCTCGCCACTGCCGGACGGCATCAAAGACTGGACTGTCGAGTGGGAACGCGTCACGCAGAAGTAGAAGAAGCAACCCGATCGCCTGCTCGCGGTGCTCGACCGCGTGAACGCATTGCGTGTCTCCTTATTGTCTGCCTGCACCGCGGCCAGGACCGGCGGCCGCGGGAGCCGCGGGGGCCGCAAACTCCGCCGCCACCGGAAAGTTGCCCTCATACGGAGGCCAGTTCGGCACCGGCAGATCGTTGGTCGGATAAAACATCGATGCCCAGATATTGCGAATCTTGTTGTTATCGACAAAGAACCATTCGGCCAGCAGATTCCGCATGAGCGTGGTGCCGGGCTTGCGCAGGAAGATGCCGAAGCCCACCACGGCCTGCTGCTCGACGTCCACCACCGGATAGCGCCGCGCCGAAATCAGCGAGACGTTGAAGTTCGTCAGGTTGGATGTGCAATCGCCACCAGCGCCCGGGCCGCCCCGGGCGCCGGCGGCCGCGTTGGGATTCGGTCCCGCGGTGTGGGTGCCGTTTTCATTTCGAGTGCAGCCTTCATGGGCCATGATGATCGAGCCGTCGTGCGTTGTCAGCCCGTCGAAGTAACTGTTGGCGATCGCGATCAACACCTCGCGCGATGCCCGCTGATTCTGCGGCACGGTGCGGTCCGGCGGCGGAGGCTCGGCGATGAACCCCGCGAGGTTGTAGAGATTTCCGCCCGCGGTGCCGCTGGGGCCGATGGCACCCTGGCGAGCAATCACCCACTCGGCTTCCGTAATCTGGCGATTCTCGACGCGCAGCCGCAGAGTCGCGATGTCGGTCGCCTGACTTTCCTTGATCAACCCGAGATACGCGGCCTGCCCGCTGACCGGATCGAAAAACTTCCGCTGAATGTCGCCCAGCGCCGTGATCGACTGCCAGGTACCCGTTCCCGGGCGAACCACCACGCCGTTATCGGTCTGCCGGAAGCCGACGAACAACGGAGCCGCGCTGGTGTCATGCTTCACCACGGCGTTCAGATATTGGTCGAGCGTTGTCTTCAGACACGCGCGGTCGCACGTCTGTGCGGATGCGATGCCCGTCGCGAACGCAGCGATTAAAAGAACACGGGCAGAATGCATGAGAAAACGCGCGGAATGCATTGGCGAAACCTCCGCCCGACATTCTGCCCCAATCTGTACAGTGTTTGCCAGGTTACTTCGCCCACTTCTCGCGCTTAGTCCTCCTGCGGCTCGGGCTCGAACCGATATCCGATGTCGCGAATAGTCTGGATGTATTCCGGACTGTGAGGGGCGGCCTCGACCTTGGCGCGCAGGGTCGCAACGCAGCGATCCACACTGCGCCCGGTGACCATTACCGACCGCCCCCACACCGCATCGAGAATGTCGTTGCGCGCCAGAGCGCGGCCCGGCCGCGAGACGAAGTATTCGAGCAGCCGGAACTCCTTTGCGGTGAGTTCGACCTCACGCCCGTCACGAAACAGCTTGTGCGCTGCCCGGTCCAGCCTGAACGCTCCGAACACGCAGGCCGTCGTCGTGCCGGCCGGCCGGCGCCGGAGGAACGCATTCACACGCGCCAACAATTCTCGCGCCCGGAACGGTTTGACGATGTAGTCGTCGGCACCCAGGTTCAAACCGAGCACAATGTCCTCTTCCTGCCCCTTGGCGGTGAGCATCAGCACCGGCATTGTCAGGCCCTGCTCTCGCAAGCTGCGACAGATTTCATAGCCGTTCACCTTCGGCAACATGATGTCGAGCAGAATCAGGTCTGGGTTTTGCTCAAGGGCTGTCTTGAGCCCGGTGGCGCCTTCGACGGCTGTAGTAACGTTGAATCCGTGGGAAACAAACGTATCTTTTAAAACGCGCAGCAGGACTGGTTCGTCTTCGATGATCAGAATTCGGGCAGGACTCATGGGAGACTCATTGCCGGAAGAGTGATTGAAAACGTGCTCCCTTCGCCCGGCCGACTGTCAACCGTCACCGACCCGCGGTGGGCGTTGACGATGTACTTCACGATACTCAGGCCAAGGCCGCAGCCGCCCGTCTCTCTCGATAAAGACTGGTCGGCCTGGTAGAAGCTTCGGAAGATGCGCTTCTGCTGGTCTCCCGCGATGCCGATACCGTTGTCGATCACGGCGAACACCACGTGTTGCTTTTCCGGATACACGCGCACCGTCACCTGTTTTTCAGGAGGCGTGAATTTGTAGGCGTTGTCGAGGAGATTGACCAGTGCCGTGACCAGCGCGTCCGGATCCGCGCGCAATGTGGGCAGACCGGGCTCGGTTCGCACGCTTACTTCGCATCCACATTGCTTGAACTGTTCGTGTACTGCCGACAGGGCCGCGCTGACAATTTCCTCCGGCCGGGCCTCCCGAAACTCGAAGGGCAATTGACGCTTTTCCAGGCGGGAGAAAGTCAGAAAACTTTCGACCAACCGCGTCAACCGCTGATTCTCGGCTGAAATCAGGGTGAGGTACTCGCGCATCCTGGCGCGGTCCGGGGACTCGGCGGCTTCGCATTCGACGAGGGCATCCGTTAGCAGGCGCATCGATGCCAGCGGTGTTCTCAATTCGTGGGATACCGCAGACACCATATCTGTCTTAAGGCGCGCCAGCCGAAGCTGCTTGCGGAACGACCGGCCGAGCAACAAGAACATCGAAACCAATCCTGCAATTGCCAGATACCCGGTCCACAGGTACAAGCTTCTTCGCCGGCTGCTTTCCGCATCGAGCAGGCGTGTGTCGGTTAAAGACAGCGACAACTGCCATCCCGGCAGCATCGCACCCGCGGACACCGCAATCTCGGCTTCGCCCATGCCCGGCGGCGATGCCGCAAGCCGGGCGCCGGCCGGTATCGTCGCCTCAAGGACAGAGGAGGTAAAGGCCTCGACACTCTGCGTTGTGTACAGCGCGATCACGCGGCCATCGGACGAAGGAAACTTCCAGACGTTCGGCAGATTCGTGGCCTGCAGGCCTTCTCCGGCGGAACGAGGCTGATCCCTATCCAGGAATCGTGCGGCAAGGTCCTCCGCCAAAAACGTCGGCATTTCGGGCAGTCCCAACCGCTGGCCCTCGCGCATCAGGAACAGGCGTTGCGCGGACGGCATTCGATTCTTTTCGTAGTCGCCCAGGATGTTCACAAGGTGTGCGCTGTACGTTTCGCGACGACGATCGGATGCGGGGAGGAGATCGAGCGCGAGAAGAAACTCATCGGCGGCGATTCGTCTTCCCTGGGCATCGGACGCGGTCAATCCCGGTTCCCTGGCAAAGAACCGCTCGATCAGGTCGATGGCCTGGTCTCGGTTGCCCAGCCGGATCAGGCCGCGGACCTGGGCCTGGACTGCGCGGGCCGCAAGTGTTGGATCACTCGCATTCTGCGCTATCTGCGCGTAGAGGTTTACGGCCGCGTTCCAGCCGGGCGCGTTCTCCAATAGTTGCGCGCGCGCGAAATCCGGCGGATCGGGTGGGGCAGGGGATTGGAGTGGCAGGCTCGTTGGATAGGCGACGCCGCCGTTGACTTGGAGGAAAATCGCCGAATCGGCAAGCGCTTTCTCAACAACGCGTGGAAGGGCGCCGGCCCGCGCCAGGTCCGAGGCGCGTTCCTTCCATTTTGCATCGAGCCGATCCCGCAGCAATCGCAGTTGGCCCTGGTACGCCGCGGATATTTCGCGTCGTGCTGCTTCTGCTTCGCGTTCGGCCGCGCTGTTGGTGAACCAAAGAATGCTCCCCGCCGGTACCAATATTCCCAGCAGAAGGAACAGCAGCGTCAGCCAGACTTCGCGGCCCTGGCTGATGCTGCTGAATGAACGGCGGAGATTCAAACTTACCTCTTGAAGATAATGGAGCCGTCCGCTCTTGTAATCGTTTGAGCCCGAAGCCCGACGATACCACCGGCAGACACAGGCTGCGGGAAAGGGTGACGAGCGTCAACAGTGACTGTCTCGCCAAGCTTGAAGGTTACCTTGCTGATTGGTCCGGAACTGACGTTCGTAAAGCTCGGCCCCAGGACCACTGCGTAACGTCGCCCCTCAGATTCCACGACGACAAACTTCTGGTCCGCCGTCGCACCCGAGTGGACCGTTCCCCGCAAGGTTACCCACGGTCCCACATCGGGGTCTTGTTTTGCGATTTCTGTCACCATGGCCCACGTCGCAGCGTTTATCGGAGCGGGGAGAGAAGGAGGAACTCCGGCTCCCGTAGCGGCGCCGGCGACGGTCTTCAGGGACGCGGTCAGAGTCCCGATCAGGGTCCCATATTCCGCGAAGTCCTTTTTCAAACGCTCCAATTCTCGTGTAGCGGCAGACAAATCGCCTTTCATCAGCATCGCCTGAGAGAGACGGTACTGGGCGTGGGCCGCGATCTCGCGCGTCGCGACGGCGGAATTTGCCACCTGCCGATATCCCTGAATTGCGGCATCGAGGTTGCCCTGGGCATCCTGCGCAAAGATCGCGCGTTCCAACGTTTCGCTCGGAGTCTGCGCGAATGCAACAGACGTCGCAATCCAGGCTGCCACAATTGCAGCGAATACAAACTTGGTCTTCATAGGTTCTATCCTTTCGGTAGTGAAGTCAGCCGAGCGCTCAGCTGGGAAGAATCCTACGGCCCCTTTGTTACCGGATTGTCCTGCTCTTGTCCTTTTTTCAGGTTGAACCTCCGGGAAAGCTCCGACCGCATTTATAGATTTGTTAACCCTTAAAGTCATGAAGTATGTGGAACCTTTGCTGAATAAATGGAAGTTCCCATACACTACAATGGCAACGATTCTTCTAAAGGAGAGATGAGATGATCAGGGCATTAATTTCACTTACACTGATGGGCTTGCTGGGCTGCGTTTTGCTGGCAGCGAACAAGCCGGTCACCGTTACGTTGAAAGACGGAATGGGCAAGGAAGTCGGAACGGCGAAGATTTCTGATGGATCGGGCGGCAAAGGTGTGAAGATTGCGCTGAATCTCAAGAACTTGCCTCCTGGCGAACACGCGATCCATATTCACCAAACGGGAAAGTGCGAAGCTCCGGCATTCACCACCGCGGGCGGTCACTTCAACCCGGAGAATGCGCATCACGGCATGAACAATGCGGAGAGTCCAAAGCCACATGCCGGCGATATGCCGAACTTCACGGTCAAAGCTAACGGTACGGCAAAGTTGACGGTCGATGCCGCGAAAGTGACGTTGGGTGAAGGCGCAAATTCCGTGTTCGCCGGCGGTGGCACCGCGTTGATGATTCATGCGAAGGCCGACGATCTGAAGAGCGATCCGTCCGGAAACGCCGGCGACCGTCTTGCCTGCGGCGTGATCTCGAAATAGTTGATATTTTTGACAAAATGCAAGCCGGCGATGTCCTGGGACGGGGACCCGCCCGTACCGTGCATTCGCACTAAACACTAACAAACTATAGCCAGTTTTCGGTAGTGCATGATATACGGATGGTCCTAAACAATCGCTCGATGCGTTGTTCGCAAAACACGGGGATGACTTTCTCGATCACGGAGATTTAACAGCATGCGAAAACATTACCTCTCGTTTCTCTCACTGCTCGTTGCGCTCGTTATCTTGCTCGGCGGACGTGCCGTGCTTAAGGCTCAGCAAGCAAGTTCTTCGGCCGTCAAAGGGGGACGCTGGTCTGATACAGCCACCTGGGCCGACAAAAAGGTGCCAGCCGCTGGCGCCCTTGTCACCATCGGCCAAGGCATGGACGTTGTCCTCGATGCCAGTACGCCGCCGCTGAACGGTTTGACGATCAACGGCAAACTGAGCTTCGCAAACAATAGGGATGTTGAACTGACCACCGAGTGGATCATGTTGCACGGGGAGTTGGAGATTGGTACTGAAAAGGCCCCTCACACCCGCAAGGCGACAATCACCTTCACGAACAACGTCAAAGACGAAGACATCAGTGGACTGGGTGGGAATGACAAGGTCGACCGCGGGATCATGCTCATGGGCGGAACCCTGAACCTGCACGGTGATCGGACCAACACCTGGAGCAAGCTGTCCAGCACAGCTAACGCAGGCGCCACCTCGATACAGGTCCTGGACGCCAAAGGCTGGCGGGTCGGCGACGAGATTGTGCTCGCGTCCACGGATTTCGACCCCAGACAGGCAGAGCGGCGAACCATTTCCGCCATCAGCGGAAATACGATCACGCTCGACAAGAAGCTGGACTACATGCACTTCGGCAAGATCACCTTCGACGTGGATGAACGCGGCGAAGTCGCTATGCTGACACGCAATATCCGTCTGCAGGCATCGGCCGACGCGGAACAGTCCTTCTACGGCGGGCACGTGATGGCGATGAACGGAAGCAAGATGTTTGTCGAGAGCGTTGAGTTCCAGAGAATGGGCCAGAACCTGACTCTTGCACGGTATCCGATCCACTGGCATCTGATCGGCGATGCACAAGGGCAGTACATCAAGAACGCCTCGCTCCACGACACCTACAACCGTTGTGTGACCGTGCATGGCACGAATTTCCTGCACGTTGAGAACAACGTGACCTACAACACCGTCGGTCACTGCTTCTTCCTCGAAGACGCGGTGGAGCACGGCAACGAGTTTATTCACAACCTGGCGATCCAGACCAAGTGTCATACGTCCAAGCCGTGCGTCCCGACAAACCTAGCCGCGAGCGGAGAGAGCCGACCGGCGGGAGGCAATGGCCAGCAATCCAAGGATGTCCTGTTGCCTTCGGACAACACGGTGGCGTCTTACTGGATCACGAATCCGGACAACATATACCGCGACAATGTGGCTGCGGGTTCCGACGCGAACGGCTTCTGGATGTCGTTGCCGGAGCACGGTATTGGTAAGTTCGAAGGCACGGAGACTGCTGCGAAGACCTGGCCGCGTCGAACGCCCTTCAAGGAGTTCAGTGGCAACGTCGCCCACTCCAACTACGACTCGTTCATGTTCGACCGAAACATCACGAATTCCACGGGCACTTTCGGTGTTACCGGCAGCTCGCATACCGGCCTTGAAAATCCCGCTGACGCGAACAGCAAGGCGTTGGCATCGGTCTTCGAGAATCTCACCTCCTACAAGAACCGCAATGGCGCCATCTGGGGCCGCGGTGAGATGCACCTCTTCAAGAATGTGAAAGTGGGCGACAGCGCTAACGGCTTTACGCACGCTTCCGGCTCGTTCGGTAGTCGCGCCTATACGTCACAGATGGTGGACTCGCTGTTCGTAGGTGAGACCGAGAACATCGGCAACCCCACGACGGATGCGGAAAAGGCTTACGGCCGCAGCTTGCCGAAGCGCGACTTGCCGGATTACCCGATCCACGGCTACGAGTACTACGATTACCGTCATGACATAATCAATACCACCTTCGTGAATTTCCAGGACAACGCCACTCGCAAGGCGGGAGCGATCTCTAACCTGTTCTTTAGCAGCTTCGGGGTCAGCACCAATAACGCCATGGAGAAAGTGAAATTCGTCAACTCCAAGCCGGTGTATTTCCCGCCGATGGAAGGAAACCGTAAGTGGGCTAGTGATAATGGAGGCAGTGCGTCCTATAAGACCGCGGCGTACAAAGACAGGGACGGCTCGCTCGGCACGGGTCCCAATTCCTTCGTTATCATCAATGATGGCGTCAACGACAGTATCGCAGTCGACCCACAGGCCTGCAGAATTGAGCCCACCTGGAACGCTGCGGTGTGCAAAGGTGATGTCGGCCGCATGAATATCGGTGGCAACGCTGGTGGTGGTCGTGGTGCAGGTGGCGCGGCTCCTGGCGGAGCTGGCGGCGGCGCGCGTGGTGCCGCTCTTGCTCCTGGCGGAGCCGGTGCTCCTGGTGCAGCCGCTGGTCCTGGCGCTCAAGTTGCGGCTGCCGGCCCCGGCGGGCCTGGTGGTCGCGGCGCGGCTGCCGGTGCCGGCGGACCTGGTGGCGGCCAAGGTGGTCGTGGCGCGGCTGCTGGTCCTGGCGGTCCTGGTGGTGGTGGACGAGGGGGAGCTGGCGGCGGGGCCGCTGCAGCGCCTGCTCAGCCGCCGATCGTTCTCAGCCGCAATGGCAAGGAGTACACCACAACCACGGGTAACGTACGAGCCGGCACCGAGATCAAGGTGGCCACCGAAAGGCCGAACGTGAACCTCTCCGTGACGGAACTGGATAAGGGCTCCTGGGTCATCTTCCAGCTGCCGGGATTCACCACTGCAGCCTCGGGTACGGCGAAGGACAGCCTGGATGCGCTACGCGCGGCCAGCGACACGTCATACTTCAAGGGCAATGGTGAACTCTGGGTCAAGCTGGTCTCCGCCGGCGACCCTGGTGGTGGCGCCCCTAACGCGGGTGCAACCAGCCTCCAGGTCAGCCGTTAAGCTGAACCCTGCTACTTAAAAGAAAGCCCCCGGCACAAGCCGGGGGCTTTTCTTGTTTCTGATTACGGAGCGTACCTTCACTTCGGACCGAAGTACTTCCCCAGGTAGTCCGTGATTTTCTTGAAATCGTCGTCGCTGACGACCGCGCCCTTCTCCCGCATCCGGCCCACCAACGTACCCCAACCCTCACGACTGTGGTTTTCTTCCACGATAACGTCAGTGCTGTGACAGGCACTGCAGATGGTCAGGAAGGTTTGCCTGTTGGGATCCTCCGGCAGCGGCTTGGGAAATACCAGACGGTGTTTGACGCCGTCCAGCTTCACTTCCTTCAGCGCAGGAACCGCCGAAAGGGCGGCGAAGTCCGGAAACTTTGCCTTGGCGCGAGCGGCGATCACGGCTTTCGCCTGATCTTCGGTCAGCCCTAGCGTCTCGAAGTCCTCGGCGCTGGCGGTGTTCACGTTGACGGGCATTCCGAAATACTTCGTCAGGTAGGTGACGATCTGCGCCATTTCTTCATCCGAAGCCGACGCGCCCAGCTGGGCCATGCGTTCCACAGTGGCGGACCACTCCTGTTTTTCGCGCGGCTCGCCGATTACCCGGTCCGCGCTGTGGCAGGCGCCACAGACATTCTCAAAGAGTTGCTTGTGTTCATCCTCAGGCAGCGTCTTGGGCGCTTCCTGCGCCAGCACCGGCAGCAAAAACAGCGCCAGCATTCCGGCAGAGATCGCAAGGGGCTTGATTGACATTAGCTACTTCGCTCCAACGAATTTCTTATCTGCAAACTTGATGCGAGTCTTCAACCGTTCAAGCTTCGCATTCTTCAACTGTCGCCTTCAATCGGATTTGATCACTCTCACCATACAGATTTGGGGCAGAATGTCGGGCGTTTCGCCAAATGCGTTCTGGTTTTTAGACATGCTCGAGCGCGAGTCCGTGACCCCTTATTGTCTGCCTGCGCCGCGGGCCGGACCGGCGGCCGCCGGAGCGGCAGGGGCCGCAAACTCCGCCGCCACCGGAAAGTTGCCGTCATATGGAGGCCAGTTCGGCACCGGCAGATCGTTGGTCGGATAGAACATGGACGCCCAGATATTGCGAATCTTGTTGTTATCGACGAAGAACCATTCGGCCAGCAGATTCCGCATGAGCGTGGTGCCGGGCTTGCGCAGGAAGATGCCGAAGCCCACCACGGCCTGCTGCTCGACGTCGACCACTGGATAGCGCCGCGCCGAAATCAGCGAGACGTTGAAGTTCGCCAGGTTGGAGGTGCAATCGCCACCACCGCCCGGGCCGCCCCTGGTGCCGGCGCCCGCGTTGGGATTCGGTCCCGCGGTGTGGGTGCCGTTTTCATTTCGGGTGCAGCCTTGATGGGCCATGATGATCGAGCCGTCGTGCGTCGTCAGCCCGTCGAAGTAACTGTTGGCGATCGCGATCAACACCTCGCGAGATGCGATCAAAAGAAAGTGGGCAGAACGCATTGGCGAAACCTCCGCCCGACATTCTGCCCCAATCGGCGTCGGGCGGAAAGCTGGAGATGCGGGCGGGAGACGATTACGAGAGAGAATCCGGCCTTCGATAAAGCCCTCGAGAGTCTGCTGTTAACAAATCCCGGGGGCGCGTGTTCAGCGGCCGAGGACGCACCTGTGTTAACAAAATCGGATACCTTCACGTCTTTAAAAGAGAAGCGATGTCGACTCTAACGTTATCGACTTGAGAAACGACCCCTCAGCGCTCGAGTTCGGTGAATTCTTCGAAGCGCTTTACAAGAATTGCGGATTCACGGTGTCGCGATCTGCGACAGGATTTGCGGCGTGCTCGTGTCATCGTCTGTGTTGGCTTGCATACTATGTGTGACGTGGTATAGGATACCTCCGAGGAGAACATGGCAATGCGAATCGAAAGAGAGCTGATGCGAGGTGCGGGGCCCGCAGCAGTACTGATGCTGCTGGAAGGCGGCGAGAGATATGGCTATGAACTCGTTCAGCTGCTGGACAAACAGAGTGGCGGTGTTCTCGCGATGGGACAGAGCACGCTTTACCCGCTGCTATACAACCTGCAGGCGAAGGGGCTGGTGGCATCGCGCATGGAGAATGCGGAGAACGGGCGCCCTCGAAAGTATTACCGGCTGACTCGCAAAGGCACGCGAGAACTCGCCCGCCATCGCAAACAATGGCAGGCCCTGTCGACCGCGATGGGCAGCCTGGGCGTCACAACCGAGTCTTGACGGAGGCTGCGGCGATGCTCGATGCGATCAAACCCACGCTTTATAAGCTACGCCACACACCCGTCACCGATTTTTTGCGTGAAGGTTTTACGGCGAGTCTCGATATCCATCGACTTCTGAAGGAAACGACCCTTCCGGTTCCTGTCCAGCAGTTGATCGAGCGAGTGGTTCGGCGGACGCGTCTTTGGAGATCGGAGAAACTCGATCTGCAGACCGAGTTGATCGGACACTTCATGGATGGAATGGCCTCCGGCGTGTCTTCCGAAGACTTGATTCGGGGCTTCGGAGACGAATCGAATGCTGCCAGGCTGATCCGGAGCGCGAAGCTCCGGAACCGCTCCGCGCTGTGGCGGGCTTTGCAAGCGACGCTGGGCTTCGCGGCCATCACGGGGCTTCCGTTAGTCGTCTTTTTCCTCATCTGGCAGTGGCAACACTGGGACGCGATGACGCGGCGAATCGACGCACTTACAGCGGAAGCAGAAACGCGGACGCAAAAGCGCGCTGTCCTGCACGGTGCTGCTGCGCCAGGGAATGCCTGGGATGAGTACAACATTGCACTCGGTGACTCCAGGCCCTGGGGCGACGACGTTTTGCCGGGCGGCAGTATCTTCATCCGGTATGCCATGAGATGGGAGATGAATGAACAGGAGAAGGAGACGGCCAGGAAGCTCATCGCCGCCAACGCGTGGAGACTCGATCATCTCCAACTGGGCGCGCAGCGAACCGACGGTCAGTTTCCGTATCGATGGCGACGGGGGTTTGGGAGCGATTGGCCCAATATGCTTCGTGCTCGAATGCTGGCCAACCTGGCGTGCGCTCAAGCCAGGATTCTTGTCGAGGCGGGGCAAGGCCAGAAAGCGGCGGACCTTCTTGTCGACGTTGCGGTGTTCGCCCAGGATCTCTCCACAAATGCGCCGATGAATTCCTTGCGGATCGGAACCGCGGTTTATTCGACGGCGTTTGATGAGCTTCGCAGATTGTTGCGGGAACGCAAGTTCAACAGCGAAGAAATGGAGAACATCTCGAGAAGCCTCGACACAATAGATCGAGAATTTCCAAAGCTCAACGTGGCGTTATCCAATTCCATCATGGGCGAGGGACGTTTCTTGATCGGCGCTTCCAGCACCACGTGGCGAGAGAGGAGGAGCTGGATTGTAGACCTTCAGGGAGCCAGGGAGCTCGATTGGCGGTTCACCATTGCTCCGAGAAGTTACGTCCTCGATGCCTTCGAGCAAATGGATCCCTACCTGCAGCGGATCGCCCGCCTCGAGGATTTGCCGTACGCACAAGCGAAAGCGCAAGCCGACCAAATCTCTGCAGAAAACCACAAGTCTTCCAATCATTTCTTCCGCGAGGAGGACCCCAATCGCGTTCCAAGGTTGCTCGCAGATCAGCGTGAACCCCGCGCTCTGCTTCGACTCGTGCGCGCAGCTATTGCCGTGCGCATGACAGGGGAGCTGCCCGTGATTCCCGATCCGTTTGGGACGAGCCTCCACTCCAGACGTAATGCAAATAGCATTACGATCTGGAGTCTTGGTAGAGACGGTATCGACCAGAACGGAAAGAGTGACGACACATACCAGCCGGATATGGTTATCGAGGCGCCGCTGTAGGTTGCCATTGAGGCGACGTGAATCGATCCACGCCACCCCATTTCGTCACCCGTTTAAAGACTTCGGCATTTTCTTTCAGGGCTTGCCAAAGTAGACCAACGCATCACCCATCTGACCCAGAGTAAGAGCGCTGTCCTTAAATATGCTCACGCAGCCGGCCCCGGGCCGGCATTTCACTACCTGTCCGCCGAGGAACTCCTCGGCCGTGAAATCCCTGAATGGTAGTCGTTGGAGGGGGACGATTACCGGGCGCACCTGCGTCTTCAGGGCGCGGTCGAACTTTTGATAGTCGGCCCCGACCTCGCCGGGGCCGCCCATGGGAATCACCGCGAACGTTCGACCCGGATAATCGATATCCAGCATCCTCACGATAGTCCTGCCATTTGCGGGAGGCTGATCCTTGGGGAAGGCTCGGTAGAAGTGCCCGGTGCCATAGATGACCAGGCCTTTACCCCGCTTTTGAAGCGCCTGCTCCTTGAGGATGGAGACAGCGGCGGAGTCACGGCTACCTCCAGGTCCGGGGTCGCCGCCGAAAACGCGAATCCACGCCGCGGCAGGCAGCCTCGAATTGACTTCACGGACGGCCTTGAAAAAGTCCGTGTAAATGGAGTTCTCCGATACCAGGTCGCCAATATTGCCTGGGCTTAATTTCTTCCACACCTGCTCAAACTGGGCTTTTGATACGTTTTCGCCTCGGATGTAGCGGTCCAGGGTCGTCTGTTCCGAGGTGCTGCCCCACTCCACCACAATGGTCCGCACGTTTTTCGCAAAGTCCGGATGACGGACCAATGCGATCCGCAGATCGGAATCTATTCGCCGGTCGTGCATCTCACCAAGCGCGACAATGTCGAATTGGTCATAGGCCGAAATCAGGGCCCCGACAATCCCATTGATTCCGGCGGCCTCGTCGGGCAAACGGACCTTCGGCGGTGCTGTACGCTGAGCCGATTGAGCACGAACAATAGGCTCAACGCATACTAAAACCAGCGCGGCCGCAGCGACAGTCATCACGCCGACTATGCGCAGGGCAGCGTGTTTCGCAACAACAGATTTGAACGACATGGAAACCTCCTGATTGAATACGATTGGTTCTGGCTCACTGCGAGACATGCCGGTAGTCTGGTTGGCGTGATGTTGTCAGCACATATGCGGTTTTCGATACACGGACGATATGTACCGGCTTGTAACATCGAGGGTGTATGCGCGTGTTGATCGTCGAGGACGAGCCCTATCTGGCAGAGGCTATCCGGGACTTTCCAGCACAGTGGGATCCGAAGCTTGGAATTCACGTGACTTGAAGTCGCGGC
>JADMIO011475724.1_pt1 | contig 107098 bp, 95 predicted proteins | sample 8958161 | NCBI WGS metagenome assembly JADMIO01 (sample SAMN16585339, study PRJNA669376) | soil metagenome | isolation source: Crop rotation soil | place: USA: Cullars Rotation, Alabama | collected 2011
GCGACAACTTGTCCACGTGGAATTCTAAGCTTAGGATCCCAATGTGCTGGAAAGCCTGCATGTTAAACCAATTGTTTTGGAGTACAAATACAGGTTTTGTTATTAATCCTAAAATTGAACTAACCTGATAAGGTCTTAACCAGTCTTCTGCCGGTCTGTCGCGTATTTCAACCAACACAACTTTTGAAGTATTTTCTTTTAACCAGTTTTTAAAAAAATCAACAAAACGCAAACTCGTTTCATGGCCAAAATTATCTCTCAACCCCCCATCCATTACATCGAAATCAGGATTTGCGGGCATTTCAACATTGGGTAATACAAAAGGAAATGTTGCCTGCATCCTGACAACGGTAAGAAACTGAATGTTGCCAGCATTTTGAGCTGCAAAAAATGATTGATAGTCCAAAGCATCTAAATCGTAACTGCCAAGGTTATTTGGTATAGGTTGTGGCTGCATCATGAATTTTAGCGGATGCGTACCTATAAACATTTTACGACCATCACGTGTAACGGCCGTATTAAAGATCATGGAAGGGATGATCGCTTTTTTTTCAGGCAGTTCATAATCCTCCAGGCGTTTATTTAAAACGCCTTTTGTATTAGCGTTCAGTTTTTGTTCAAAGGCATAGCCGCGATCCCGTATAAAAGAATTACCATCGAGTTCAAATTTTCCAAACGGTCCAATCATGTCGCGGGCAACAAGTGAAGTAAATACAGGGTTTAAAAGGTCCTTGCAGATATTATCGATATATTCTTTTTCCTGGAGGGATGAAAGCAAACCCTTTTCTTTTTCCAGGTAAAGCTCCCTGAAATATGCGGCGCCAATCATTCCTCCCGATGAGCCGGTAATTAATGCACATTGAGAAAAAAATTGTCCTTTGGTTAAAGTATCAAGCCTGGTCAATACATTCATTGTAAATGCAGCGCTGCGGTTACCGCCACCACTAACATCGAGTATAAACATTACCGGCTTACTTTCTTTTTGTTTCGCCTTCCAGTTATTAAGAATTGAGATGAATGTTAGACTATCTTTTGATACGTCTTCTTTGTTTGCCAAAGCAGCAAGCGATTCTTTGTTATATTCCGGTTTTTGCTTCGTATTGTAATTTAAACCGTATGCCCTGTTACGTGGGTCAATCAGGTGCGCTGTAAACATCCAGTTCACAAATAAGTAAATAACCAACACAACAGGTGTGCTCCAGCTTCCTAAAAAAAGAGAAAGCGCTCCCGCCACAGCAATCAAAATAGTAAAAAACAAAGTAATGCTCGCAGCCGCAGGAATTTGCAGGTAACGGTTCTCTGCAAACAAACCAATAAAGATTAAAAATCCCAAGGCTATAAAAACCGCTTTTACCGCTTCTACATGATGGCGCTTGAAAATAGAATTTATGAAATCCTGGCTATAATGTTTTATGTTTCTTGGTTTGCGTATTCCAAACATGGCACTCAAAAAAAAGTCAACACGCATTTCTCCTTTTTCTGTTTTGGAGTTTTTGATCATTCGTGAGGCGCGCTGATATTTTTCATTGGCTGTTGTGAAATCAGTTGCCATTCTGCGGTATATTTTTCTGTCAGTACTAAAAAAATAACCGAAAGCTATAGCAAGTGATAATAAAAACCCTCCCAAAAAACCTCCTGTAAGGGAAAGAATATCGAGCGCTGAGGAAAGCTCTTCTTTGCGCTGATAATCGATTGCAAAAAACAAATAACACAATAAAAAGACCAAAGGGATAATTGCATTGTTAATACAATACTTCAAAAAAGGCTGTGCTGTTGTTGCGAGAAATCGTATATGCCGGCTATGCAGAATAAACGTTGTAATATTCCAGCTCATTATATAAGATCCTATGGCAAACCCAACAAATGATGCGCTTAATGCACTTACCTGTCCTAAATATTCAGGCGCAAGCATTAATGTGTCAGCCCCATATGGTTTTAGAAAATGACCGCTTATTGTAGCAAACAAAATCGCCCAAAATAACAGCAATACCTGGTATTTACGAAAGTGCATAAACACCAATTGGACAGGCAGAGAATAGAAAAAACCCGTTAGATATTTTTTCATGTATTGCTTTCTTAAACCAATCAAAGACAGGCTATCTGCTGCACCTGCGGTTTAATGAAGGTAAAATTTAAGCAATATCTTTAAAGATGAACGGGCAAATATTTTCTTACCAACGCTGCTATTTCTTCTTATATACAGGAACAGTGCTGCAAGGTTCGCCATACATAATACTCTTTACATAAGGCAGAAGTTTGTTAGTTATTGCTAAATATGCGCTTTCAGGAATGGGTGTATCGCCGCAACCCTTTACAACAACACGTTTATCTTTATATTCCTCAGTGTCTATTAAATCGATATTCTTTAGCAAAATCGATTCGATCAGTTTTTCTTCATTTCCTAAAACAAGATCAGCAGCAACCGGCTGCAGGTATGTTGCGGCGAGCATATATGCCCATACAGGAATAATTGCATCTGTTGAACAGGTTACCGCAGCATTCACGTTTTGATATTGTTGCCAGTTTGTATTCTTTAATGCTTCGCGAAAATCTTTCTCACGTATAATTAATCCACGAAATAAATAATCCTTCAGATCAAAAATTTTTAAAGGCTCTTTTGGATAAAAGTCTTTAAGGTCAAGTGTAATAAGGCCGCTTGCATCTACCTTGTTTAGAATCATGCCGCTACTTGTTTCCATTACTATGCATTTACTACAAAATTACAAAAGATAGATTTTTAAAAAATTAAAGGGCAGTTTTTAGAAAACCGCCCTTTGAAAAATCTTAATTTTTGTTTTCTATTAATAAAACTTCGACCGGTAATCTTTTATGTCCGCGGCCTTACGTAAAGCCGTAACGGCCTGCGAAGCCTGTTGCTTTAGCATTTGTTCTGATTGCTGTTTTTGCATTTCTGCCGTTTGGCCAATATTAGAAACACCGGAAACGCTTTCTGAACGCACCACAAAAACGCCTGAATGGCCGGCAATCGGTGAACTTACTTTGTTCAGCAGCTGCTTATTAAATGCTGCGCCTATTAGCTGTGCTTCAGCACCCAGAGAAGGTACTACAAATGCTGCAAAGTTAATGCTGTCTGCCACTTGAATTGGCTGATGTGCATTCTTAGAAACTTCATCTAATGTTGAACCTTTCATTTGCTGCGCAATAATCATCTGCGCTTTCTTTTCATTGCGCACAAGAGGTTCAACTGTTTGCTGCACGGCCGATGGTGAAGCCAATCCTTTTTTACTGATTCCCGTAACCATCGCAACAACATAATTACCCTGAATATTAACCGGGTCTGAAATAGCGCCAGCCTTGTTATCATAAAGCCACTTTACCAATTCCCTGCTTTCACCAAGACCGGGTACGGTAAAATCATTTGCTTTTATTTCCTGTGACGGCATGATCAATAATTTTTGCGCTTTTGCATTATCGGTAAATTTCTGCTGATCGCGGCTGGCCGCTGCAAACTGAGACGACGCATTGCTGGCAGCGTTATCGGTTTCTTCACTGGCTTCAATTGGTTTTGACAAATAGGCAATCTTATATCCTGTTTCACCACCTTTCTCACCAAGTTTTTCAACATAATGATAACCAAAAACCGTATGAACAGTTTTGGTTTCTCCTATGTGCCCGGTAAAAGCAAAATCATTGAAACCATCATCCATCTGGCCTGAAGGAAAATTATTATAAAGACCGCCGCTGTTTTTGCTGCCAGGGTCATCAGAATATTTTGCCACAACAGAATCAAATGATGTCCCGTCTTTAATCAAAGCAATTGCGCTGTCTAATCTTTTCATAGCAGCACTGTCATCTCTTACACGTACAAGCGTACCGCTATTTGGATCTTGTTGATGAGTTGCAACCAAAATATGGCGCACTGATGCAGAATCAGGAATTTGCTGTTTTGCAACCATTTTGGCAATAGCATAACTTCCGTTGTCAACATAAGGGCCATAAACCTGCCCCGGAGCCAGTTTAAATAATGTATCTTTTATTGCTTGCTTGATTTCTTTTCCGCCAATAAAACTGTTATAATAAGGAATTCCGGTAACCTTTGAACTTAAAAAAGTTTTTTCATCTGTTGATGAGGCAAATTCTGGTTTAATTTGTTCAAGCTCGTTTTTTAATGCCGTAGAATCTGCTGCGCTGGGGGTGGCGCTGAAGGTAACATAAGACATAGTGCGTGTTTCCTCATCTCTTTCAAATTGTACTGAATGCTTTTTTATATAAGCATCCATTTCTTCACCGGAAACTTTAACAGTACTATCTGCAATGGAGGTGTAAGGAACATATACATAGGATGCTTTTGCAATAGAGCTGGCATCCGCATTCGTTTTTTCTGACATCCATTTCGGTGTGTAAATGGCGCCGGTGATCAGCGATTCATATTTAGCACCTTTTGTTTGAAGAATTAAAGGATCGATATAAGCTTCTGCAAAATTTGCAACATTCGCATCTGTTGAACGATTCTTCAATTCACCGATTTGCTTTTTCGCCATGTTAACATCGTACAAACCGGTTTTCGGATCTGTAAAAAATTGTTGCATGAACTGCGGAGGATTGTTGCCAAAAAGTAAGTCAGTTTTCTCGTTCCCCGTAATTGCTATGCCCAACTTATCTGCCTCCTGGCTAATTAATGTTTGATTAACCATGTAATCCCAAATTTGTGGAATAAGCTGGCTACGCTGGTATTGACCATTATTCATTTGTTCATAAAAGCCAACTTTATGTTCAAACGCAGCATGTTCAATACTCTCCCCGTTAATTTTGGCAACTGTGGTTCCTGACCCGGCACTACCCCTGCCCTTGTTGAAAAAGTAATCCTGCAAAATAAAAGCGAGCAGTGATATTGCAATCGCGCCAAAAATTATCCAGGCTGCCCGGTCCCGGATTCGTTGAATAAGTGACATAGTGATTTTTAAAGGATGGCAAAAATAGGGGAATTGGACTATTGAACAAATTGTGGATAATCAGCGGGAGGCAAGGCTTTCATTAGTTTTAAAATTTCAGTATTTCTTTTTCGTGAAACCTGTATAAACACCCTTATGTTAATTTTCAATGTTTGCTGTGTGTAACCGCGGCGCAGGTACTTTTCTTTTCTTGATAATTATAGAATAAAAACCAGTGATTTACAAAAAGCCCGGCTTTTAATCTTATTAAACACAAATTTTTAAATTGCTTATAACATGTATAAACTGTGAATTGCTTTTTTATGCTTCTAACATATCCATTTTCAACACATGTTAAAATCTATTCAAAATTTAAGCAGAATAAACAATCTGCCTGTGAAAATGGTGTGAGTTATTACTGGATAATTCTGCTTAAGTTATTTTTGCATGCTGTGAATAAATAAGTTTTAACCATATTAACACCCGTAATAGTAATAGGTTTTTAAATAAAAAGATTTAATAAATATATTATGACAGATATTAACATTAATGAAGCTGATGTTTTATTGAAAGGTTTTTTAGATGTGGATGTTGATGCTTCACTCGATCTGTTTCATGAAATTGAATTGTTGAAAAAGGAAAAAAATGCAGTTGTGTTGGCGCATTATTACCAGGAGCCGGATATCCAGGATGTGGCAGATTATATTGGCGACAGTCTCGGCCTGGCACAGCAGGCTGTTAAAACGAGCGCTGAGATGATTGTATTTGCCGGTGTGCATTTTATGGCTGAGACAGCTAAAATTCTTAACCCTTCAAAAAAAGTTGTATTGCCAGATCTAAAGGCGGGATGTTCGCTTGCTGACAGCGCTCCCGCAAGCGAATTCAAAGCATTTAAAGAAAAACATCCTGATCATATTGTTATATCATACATTAATTGCACGGCAGATATAAAGGCGATGAGTGATATCATTTGTACCAGCAGCAATGCACAAAAGATTATTGAAAGTGTTCCGACGGAGCAACCTATAATATTTGCGCCGGACAAAAACCTTGGCGCCTGGCTTAATAAAAAAACCGGCCGTAACATGTTACTGTGGAACGGTGCCTGTATGGTGCATGAAATTTTCAGCCAGCAAAAAATATTAAAGATTAAAGCGCAACACCAGGATGCAAAAATTATAGCACACCCTGAATGTGAAGAAGCTGTTTTGCAATATGCTGATTATATTGGCAGCACCACTCAATTATTAAAATACGCGATAACAGATACTAGCAATAAATTTATTGTTGCAACAGAAACAGGCATCCTGCATCAAATGCAAAAAGATGCACCGCATAAAACATTTATTCCTGCGCCGCCCGATAACTTATGTGCCTGCAACGACTGCCCTCACATGAAATTGAATACACTTGAAAAGTTATACCTATGCATGCAGTATGAGCAACCTGAAATTTTAATGGATGAATCTATAAGAGTGGCTGCATTAAAGCCTATACAAAGAATGCTGGAAATAAGCAAAGCAGCGGGTTTGGGTGGATAATTACAAGTATTTATCGCCCTTTTTCTTTTTTACTTCACTCAAAAACTCTTTAACCTGTTGCTCTTTATCCTTTTTGCAAATAAGTAAAACATCTTTTGTATCTACTACAATAAAATCTTCGAGCCCTTGTAAAACCAATAGTTTATCTTCCTGTGCTGATATCATTGTGTTAATTACATCAATGGTTATTACATTTTCGCCGGTTACAGCATTTCCTTTTTTATCTTTTATAAGATTTATGTAAGCGCTGTTCCATGTGCCAAGATCACTCCATCCAAAGTCAGCAGGAACAACATAAACATTTTCTGCCTTTTCCATAATGGCATAATCAATAGAAATATTTATGCATAAGGGATATATATGGTTAAGCGCTTTTTTTTCTTGTGGTGTATTGAAATTATCTTTCTCAGCAACAAACAACTCGTACATTTCCGGTTGATATTGTTCAAAAGCAGCCAGGATATCTTCGACAGTCCATATAAAAATTCCTGCATTCCACAAAAAGTCGCCACTTGCCAAAAATGTTTGTGCCAGTTCAATATCGGGTTTTTCCGTAAAGGTTTTTACTTCATATACAATATCATCCTGAGCTGAATTAAGGTCGTATTGTATGTAACCGTATCCTGTATTAGGATAAGTTGGTTTTATACCAAGTGTTACAAATGCCTTGTTCTTTATTGCAAACTTTAAAGCCTGCATGGTTAGTTGCTTAAAAATTTGCGTATCAATTACCAAATGATCACTTGGAGCAACTACAAGTGCAGCTTTTGGATCTTTCTGCAGCAGTTTAAAAGCAATGTATGCAACACATGGCGCTGTATTTTTCCGGCTTGGTTCTGCCAGTATATTTTCATGATTTAATTCCGGTAATTGTTGTTTAACAAGATCAACATATTCCTCGGAAGTTATTATGTATATGTTTTCAGGAAGAATGAAGGAAGCATATCGTTTATATGCAGATTGAATAAGTGTTTCACCTGTACCAAGTATATCTAAGAATTGTTTTGGAAAAGAAGCCCTGCTTTTCGGCCAGAATCTTGTACCCAATCCACCTGCAAGAATTGCAGCATAATTATGTTTATTCATAAACAACCAAAAATTAAATTATTCCTTCGCGTATCAAATCGTGCAAATGTATAATACCAAGATAACTATCAACAGCATCTACAACTATCAGTTGGGTAATTTTGTTTTTATTCATCATGTTCAAAGCATCAACAGCAAGCGAAGTGTTTGAAATTTTTTTAGGGTTCTTTATTAAAATATCCGAGGCTCTAAGACTTTTTATATCGTCTGTTTTTTCCAGGAGTCTTCGTATATCGCCATCTGAAATGATGCCCTTTAATTTGTTGTTATTATCCAGTACAACTGTAGTGCCTAACCTGCCCTTTGATATTTCTGTTATAATATCTTTGAAACCAAAATCTTCTTTAACAAGCGGGCGGGCATTCATTTTATAAATATCATCAACCCTTAAGTAAAGACGTTTACCAAGATTGCCACCGGGGTGAAATTTTGCAAAATCATTGCTGTCGAAGCCATTTAGCTGCATGAGGCAAACGGCCAATGCATCGCCCATAACCATTTGAGCCGTTGTACTGCTTGTGGGTGCAAGGTTGTTAGGACAAGCTTCTTTACTGACTGTTGTATTTAAAAAAATATCCGCATTTTTTGCAAGAAAAGAAACGTTGTTGCCGGCAATGGCTATTAGTATATTCCCTGAATTTTTTATTAACGGAACAAGTACTTTTATTTCATCGCTCTCGCCGCTTTTACTGATGATGATAACAACATCTTTTTCCTGCACCATTCCAAGATCGCCATGAATAGCATCTGCAGCATGCATGAATAAAGAAGGTGTGCCTGTTGAATTTAAGGTGGCAACAATTTTCTGAGCAACAATGGCGCTTTTTCCAATGCCGGAAACTACCACCCTGCCGCCGGAAGTGTGAATTGTATGTACAGCTCTTTCAAAAGCATCATCTATAAAATTTTTCAAATTGGCTATGGAATTAGCTTCCTGCTCAATGGTATATATTGCAGAATTCTGTATGCTGGACCTCATGTGTATGTTATCGGTTTAAATTGGCACATGAAATGCATATGATCCTTGTATTCATGTTTCATTTCAGGCAAATGTACAGCCTTGTTTCAATGAGGCAGAAGAGCTTATGTACAACTTTAACGAATTAAGCAGAAGCAAAAAAAGTTTATAACTTATTTTTGTTTAAACCGTCCTAAAGAACTTACAAAGCTGCTTTATTGTTAATGAGCAGATTTTGAAAAACCGAATGGAATTTGTACCTTAAAAGTTTTATTGACGACTCCCATTTTAAAGAGAGGCGGAAATTTTGTGAACAAATGGCAAAAAAATCACTTGTAAAAGAGTCAAATGGAGTTTTGACTGAAAAAAAGAACACGGCAAAAAGACCAGTTTCTAAAAAAGAAAAAGATAATCTAAACGGCAACCACAACATTCACGCTGCATTACAGCATCACTTTGGTTTCGAACAATTTAAACAGGCACAGGAGGAGGCTATTAACAGCCTGCTTGGTGGCAGGGATACGTTTGTAATTATGCCCACCGGCGGTGGTAAAAGTTTATGCTATCAATTACCCGCTATGATGTTAGACGGGTGCGCCATAATTGTTAGTCCGCTAATTGCCTTAATGAAAAACCAGGTTGACCTGGTAAGGGGTTATAATGAAAATGATACCGTTGCACATTTTTTAAATTCATCTTTGAATAAAGGACAGATAAAAGAAGTAAAAGATGATTTAACTACAGGCAAAACCAAGTTGCTATACGTAGCTCCGGAAACCCTAACCAAGCAGGAAAATCTTGACTTCTTTCGTGAACTGCAAATTTCTTTTTTTGCCGTTGATGAAGCGCATTGTATTTCTGAATGGGGTCACGATTTCAGGCCCGAATACAGAAGGCTTCGCGAAATGATGGATTCTATTAATGAACAGATTCCTGTTGTGGCTCTAACGGCAACAGCAACGCCTAAAGTGCAAAGCGATATTGTAAAAAATCTCGGTCTTCGCAATCCAAATATTTTTATCTCTTCATTCAACCGCCCAAATCTATATTATGAAATACTGCCGAAGATTAAAAAGGAACAAACGGTAAAATCAATCGTTCGTTTTATAACCAACATGGCGGGCAAGAGCGGCATCATTTATACGCTTAACCGCAAAACAACAGAAGAGCTTGCAGAGCTTTTGGTTGCCAACAACATTAAAGCTGTTGCCTATCATGCCGGTCTTGATTCCAAACTGCGCGCTGAAAGGCAGGATATGTTTTTGAATGAAGATGTGCAGGTAATTGTTGCGACCATTGCGTTTGGTATGGGTATTGACAAGCCCGATATCCGTTTTGTAATTCATTTCAACATACCTAAATCAATCGAAAATTATTACCAGGAAACAGGCCGTGCAGGCCGTGATGGTTTGGAAGGAAAATGTATTCTTTACTATTCTCATAAAGATGTAAGCAAGCTTGAACATTTAATGCGCGATAAGCCATTGAGTGAACGTGAAGTTGGTGCGCAATTGATAAATGAATCTGTTGCCTACGCTGAAAGTTCTGTTTGCCGCAGAAAGATTTTACTGCATTACTTTGGTGAAGAGAGAGAAGATGAAAATTGCGGCAATTGCGATAACTGTCTTCATCCGAAAGAGAAAATAGAAACAAAAGAAGAAGTAGTTAAAGCGCTGAAAGTAATTAAAGCGCTGGATGAAAAGTTCCCTGCGGAATATGTTATCAATATTTTGATTGGAAAGCTAACGCCGCAGGTTATGATGTTCCGCCACGAAGGTTTTGCTGAATTTGGAATAGGAAAAGATAAAGATGAACATTTCTGGAACAGTTTAATTCGCCAGATGTTGCTGGGCAACATTATAAGAAAAGATATTGAAGAATATGGTTTGCTGAAGTTTACAGAGGCTGGCATTAAGTTTATGAAAAAGCCACCTTCATTCAAAATTGTTTTGAATAATTTGTTTGAAGAGGCAAACGAAGATGATGATGAAGGCGAAGGCAGTGGCGGCGGTGCAGCAGCGGATGATAGGCTATTTGAAATGCTGAAAGAGCTGCGTCATGAAGAAGGTAAAAGAAAGAAGCTTCCTCCGTTTGTGATCTTTCTAGAAAGCTCGTTGCAGGACATGGCAACCATGTATCCCACAACATTGGCAGAGCTTGAAAAATGCCAGGGTGTGAGTAAAGGCAAAGCGTTAAAATTTGGAAAACCCTTTGTAGAACTCATAGCAAAATATGTAGAAGAAAATGATGTTGAAAAGCCTGATGATTTCGTAATGAAATCTGTGGCCAACAAGAGCAATAATAAAATTTATATTATTCAGAACATAGATAAAAAAATTCCTTTATCAACCATTGCGAGAAACAAAGACTTAAGGCTTGATGGTTTATTGGAAGAAATGGAAACCATTGTTGCCAGCGGTACTAAACTCAATCTTGATTATGCTATTGAAGACATGAATCTTGATGATGATGATAAAGATGAAATAATTGATTACTTCAAAAATTGCCAGGATTCATCTTTACAGGTTGCTCAGGAAGAACTATCTGATAGCGGCTATAACTGGGAGCAACTTAAAATAATGCGCATTAAGTTTTTAAGCGAGTTTGGAAACTAATTTATAGGGATTGAATAATAAAGGCCTTGAAATTTAAACTTTCAGGGTCTTTTGTTTTTAAAGCAAATTTTTTACTCTCTGCATCTCCACTAATTTTGTTCGCACAATTATTACTCATTAAAAAACTCCCTTTAGGGAATTGGGTTTATGAAAAATACACCTTTTACACAAAAACACATTGAGCTTAAAGCAAAGATGGCTGAGTTTGCCGGTTATAACATGCCGATCAGTTATACAGGCATCAACGACGAGCATGCTGCGGTGCGTAATAACGCCGGTGTGTTTGATGTAAGCCATATGGGTGAATTTATTCTGAAAGGGGAAAAAGCTTTGGATCTTATTCAACGCGTGACAACAAACGATGCTTCTAAATTAACGAATGGCAAAGCGCAATACAGTTCTTTTACAAATAACACTGGTGGCATTGTAGATGACCTTATTGTTTATTGCGTTGAAGAAAACAGAGTGTACATGTTGGTTGTAAACGCAAGCAACATTGAAAAGGATTGGAACTGGGTACAACAATACAATACTAATAAGGTTGAAATGCACAACATCAGTGACAAAACCTGTTTACTTGCTATACAGGGTCCAAATGCAACAAAAATTTTACAGTCATTAGCGGATAATGATATCCTCAACTTAAAATATTACACATTCGTAAAAGGAAAATTTGCAGGTGTTGATAACGTGCTCATCAGCGCTACAGGATATACAGGTGCCGGCGGTGTTGAAATTTATTTTGAAGACAAAAATGATGATGCGGAAAAAATCTGGAACGCCATTTTTGAAGCTGGCAAAGAGGCAGGAATAAAGCCCATCGGGCTTGGTGCAAGAGATACCTTACGTCTTGAAATGGGATATTGCTTATATGGCAACGATATTGATGATACAACTTCACCGCTCGAAGCAGGCCTGGGTTGGATAACCAAACTTAATAAATCATCAACGTTTACGGCAAAAGAAATACTCGGAAAGCAAAAAGCGGAAGGCATCAAAAGAAAGCTGGTTGGTTTTGAAATGATAGAACGTGGTATTCCGCGTCATGATTACTTAATTAAAGATGCCGATGGTAATACAATCGGGAAAGTTACAAGCGGCACACAATCTCCTTCGCTCGGAAAAGCAATTGGGATGGGCTATGTTGATGTTGCCAATGCCGGTTTAGAAAATGAAATTTTTATTGATATACGCAATAATCCGATCAAAGCGAAGATCGTAAAGATGCCGTTTGCATAAAAACATCGTTGTTACCAGATACTATATTCATCTTACTAAAATGTCATTGTCAATTATCAATTTTCAATTGTTCATTATTCATTCCACGCTCCTGCACCCATTCTGATAACTTCATACTCATCTTTTGTGCAGTCAATAACGGTTGATGGAATCATTCCGCCCGGCCCGCCGTCAACAACAATATCAACAAGATTTTTAAAATTTTCATATATTAATTCAGGGTCTGTATATTCTTCCACCATTTCACCGGGCAATGAAGCAGATAAAATGGGGTGACCTAACTGTTGTACAATTTCTCTTGCAATCCTGTTATCAGGAATGCGCAGACCAATAGTACTTTTTTTACTTTGCAGAATTTTTGGTACTTCTTTGCTTGCCGGCAAAATAAAAGTGTAAGGTCCGGGTAAATATTCTTTAAGCATTCTATACAAAGGTGTTGATATGTTCTTTGTATAATGGCTTAAGTCACTCAGGTTATAACATATAAAACTTAGCTGTGCTTTTTGCGGATCGACGTTTTTAATCCTGCAAATTTTTTCAATGGCTTTAGGTTTAAAAATGTCACACCCCAAACCATATATGGTATCGGTTGGATAAATGATAACACCACCACTAAGCAGGCATTCTGTAATTGTTTTTATGTGGCGTGGATTTGGATTATCTGAATTAACGGGCAACAACATAATCGGAGCTTTTATTAAAACAATTACGACTAAGTTAGAGTAAAAGCTTTTTATTTTTACTTATGCCAGCGAAAGAAACGAACAAAAAAAAAGACGAGCCATTACGCATTCTTCCGGCTGACGAATCTGTGTTTTTGGAAGGGCCGAAAAATCGTGGTTATGAATTGCTCTTTAGTATAAAAGCCTGGTGGCAATTTATAAAGGCATTTCGCACCTTGCACTTTGTAGGGCCTTGCATAACGGTGTTTGGTTCGGCAAGATTTAAAGAAGATCACCTCTATTATGAAAAGGCGAGAGAGTTTGGCAAACGCATTGCCGAAATGGGGTTTACTACAATGACAGGCGGAGGCCCCGGAATAATGGAAGCGGCCAATCGCGGAGCTTACGAAAACGGGGGCATATCGGTAGGTTGTAATATTAAACTGCCTTTTGAACAACACGAAAATCCATACCTGCATACAAGTATAATCATCGATTACTTTTTTGTGCGCAAAGAAATGCTGATGAAATATTCCTATGCATTTATTTGTATGCCCGGGGGCTTTGGAACAATGGATGAATTTTTTGAAACACTTACCCTAATTCAAACAAAAAGCATAACAGAGTTTCCCATTATATTGTTTGGAAAAGAATACTATAAAGAACTTGCCGACTTCATGGGGCAAATGGTAAGCCAGCTAACTATACATCCTGAAGATCTTCAACTTGTTTTAATAACAGATAGCGTTGATGAAGCGATGCAACATATACGAACCTACATAACCAAAAACTATAAAATAAAGCCGCGTAGAAAGATGTGGTGGTTACTGGAGAAAAGATAAGAATTAAAAACTCATCATTTCTTTGAATTTAACCGTTTGCCGGCGGCTGACTTCAATTTTTTCACCGCCTTTTAATTCAACTAACAAACCTCCATTAAAGTAGGGTTCAATTTTTTCAATCCAGCGAAGATTAATAATGTGCTTCCTGTTGGCGCGGAAAAAAACACGGTCATCCAAACGTTCTTCAAGAGAGTTAAGCGATTTTAATATAAGCGGCTTGTTGTTGCCAAAAAAAACTTTTGCATAATTGCCTACACTTTCAAACAAACGGATTTCGTTTAGCTTAACAAACCAGCAGCGTTCGCCGTCTTTTACAAAAACCTGATCAATTTCTGTAAGCGGGCCGCGGTTTGTTCCGTTAATACCTATGCGTTCTTTGTTAATCTCATCATGCAGTTTGTGAACAGCATCTGCAAGGCGTTTGGGCTCAATTGGTTTTAAAAGATAATCCAGCGCATTTACTTCAAATGCTTTCAATGCATATTCATCATAAGCCGTCGTGAAAATTACGTGGGGAGCTTTTTCGAGATCTGATAACAGGTCAAACCCGGTTTTTCCGGGCATTTGTATATCAAGAAAAATAATGTCAGGGTTTTGTAACTCAATTTTTTCAACGCCTTCTTCAGCATTTGCGGCTTCATCAACAATATCAATATCAGGAAATGCCTGCAATAATTTTTTTAGTTCTGCTCTTGCCAGGCGTTCATCATCAACAATAATAGCTTTAAGTGACATTCAGTTTATTTTAAAAATGAAATAGCCGTAACCGGTAAAATAACTCTTGCCTTTACCATATTACCATTTATATTTTTTATCTCGAAATCAGCATCGTTGCCATACAATAACTTCAAGCGGTTAATGGTGCTGGAAATACCGAAACCTTCGAGGCTTTTTGTACTGTTAAGATGGCCTGTGTTTTCAACAGTTAATTCGTGATGGCTTTCCGTAAAATCTGAAGTCACTTTTATAAAACCACCGTTTATCTGTTTGCTTATACCATGTTTTATAGCGTTTTCAACAAGTGTTTGTAACATCATCGGCGGCACCTGTTGATCTAATGTGTCTTCATCAATTTCATATTCCACTTTCAGCCTGTCTTCAAAACGAATTTGTTCCAGTTCAAGATAATCTTTTACAATGCTTAATTCTTTTTCCAAAGTAGTTGTTTCGGTTTTTTCCGCCTGCATGCTGCTTCGCAAGATATTACTTAATTCAGTAATAGCAGTTCTTGCGCGTTCAGGGTTTTCATCAACTAAAGCTCGGATGCTGTTCAATGCATTAAAAATAAAATGTGGATTGATATGCGCTTTTATTGTTTTAAGCTGTAATTCTTTTACAAGGCTTTCCATTTTAACACTGTCAATTTTTGTGTTGCGCGAATTTTCTATATAATGCCATAGGTAATAGATAGAAAGCCAAACAAGAATGATAGGGGAATCATTGGCGAGATTGAGAAAGAAACGCTCAGGGATGCTTGCTTTAATTTTTGGGTCATATAAATGCAGCCATTCAACAATAGTGCTGCTTATATAACTATAAGCAATACAAATAACCAAAGTAATGCTGAACAAATGCAGCCATTGTTTACCAAAAATGGGAGGCGTAAGTTTTAACCTGAGTATAATAAGCCGCAATAAGTGTGTAAAAACCAAACCAAAAGAAATGGCTAATAAAATACGTGCTACAAAAATGGCTGAAAGCTGCAAATGAAAAACCCAGATAAAAAACAGCAAAGAGGCACCATAAAACGTCCACCCGGCAAACTGACACCACCAATATGCAAATTGTTTTTTCTGCATGTGTTCACAAATTTATAAACTAATATATGTGGCGGAATGCAATTTTTATCAATGGTAAAATTACAGAGTAAGTGGTGACTTGTGAATGTTGAAGTGCATGGCCGGAACATCTCTCTTAAGCTGAAAGACCGCTCAATATACAGGCAGACACTTAAAAGCGCCAGGTTTCTTGGCAACCTTCGAAGATTTGGCGTTAAAATATTGCTGTATTAAACTCTCTGAGGTTTAAATGCGTTTATATTTAATCTCAAGACTTTTATTATATTATTTTTGCCACTTAATTGTTCTGAATGGAAATTAAAGCCGGTCCTTTGTTGAGCCAGATAGATTCCCCGAAAGATTTAAAGAAGCTTTCACGGGATGAACTTTTCCAGGTTTGCGGCGAATTAAGACAATACATTATTGATGTGGTGAGTGTTTATGGCGGCCATTTCGGCGCCAGTCTTGGCGTGGTTGAATTGTCGGTTGCGCTGCATTACATCTACAATACGCCTTACGATCAACTGGTTTGGGACGTTGGCCACCAGGCGTACGGGCACAAGATTTTAACCGGCAGGCGCGATAACTTTATTTCCAACCGCAAATACAACGGCCTCAGCGGTTTTCCTAAAAGGAGTGAAAGCGAGTACGATACGTTCGGAGTGGGCCATTCTTCCACGTCCATTTCAGCAGCATTGGGAATGGCAATGGCTGCAAAGTATAAAAATGAAAATGAACGCAAAACTGTTGCCGTCATCGGTGATGGTGCCATGACTGCCGGCCTGGCATTTGAAGGGTTAAACCATGCGGGCGTTGCCGATGCGGATTTGCTGGTTATTCTGAATGATAACTGCATGAGCATTGATCCCAATGTTGGTGCTTTAAAAGAATATCTAACGGACATTACAACCTCACCTGCCTATAATAAAGTAAGAGACGATGTTTGGAAATTATTAGGTAAACTTCCTGTTGGCAAACGCTTTACACGCGAAATGGCTGCCAAGCTTGAAATAGGTATAAAAGGCATGGTAAGTAAAAGCAGTAATCTTTTTGAATCGCTGAACTTTAGGTATTTTGGTCCGATTGATGGGCATAATATTACCAAGCTTGTTGATACATTGAGTGACCTTAAGAAAATTCCCGGTCCTAAACTTTTGCATATTATTACTGTAAAGGGAAAAGGGTACGCGTTAGCTGAACAGGATCAAACCAAATGGCATGCACCGGGTTTGTTTGACAAAGTAACCGGTGAAATTTATAAGAAGAAATTTGAACTGCCCCAACCACCAAAATACCAGGATGTTTTTGGCCATTCCATTATTGAACTGGCAAAGGCGAATGATAAAATAATGGGTATAACACCCGCAATGCCAAGCGGCTCTTCCTTAAAATTTATGATGGAGGCTATGCCTAACCGTGCATTTGATGTGGGCATTACGGAGCAGCATGCTGTAACATTAAGTGCCGGGTTGGCAACACAAGGCCTGCGTGTATTTTGCAATATTTATTCATCATTCATGCAACGTGCGTATGACCAGGTTATTCACGATGTTGCTATCCAGAAGTTGCCTGTAATTTTTTGTTTAGACAGGGCGGGGCTTGTTGGCGAAGATGGTCCAACGCACCACGGTGCTTACGATATTCCTTACATGCGTTGCATACCCAATATGGTTGTAAGTGCGCCGATGAATGAAAGTGAATTGCGCAACCTGATGTACACTGCCCAGCTTGAACAAAATAAAAATCCTTTTGTTATTCGCTATCCGCGTGGCGAAGGTGTGATGCCTGAATGGAAAACGCCTTTCAAAGAAATTGAAATTGGTAAGGGCAGAAAGCTGAAGGATGGTAATGATATTGCTATTTTAAGTTTCGGTCATCCGGGCAATTTTGCGGCAGCAGCTATCCGCGAATTAAAAGCTGATGGTATTAACCCTGCGCATTACGACCTGCGTTTTGTAAAACCAATTGATGAAGATCTGTTGCACGGAGTGTTCAGCAAATTTGATAAAGTAATTACAGTTGAAGACGGAACGGTGGTTGGCGGATTCGGTAGTGCGGTACTTGAATTTATGAATGCCAACAGTTATAAAGCTGAAGTAAAAATCCTGGGTATTCCCGACAGGATCGTAGAGCACGGAACCTTAAAAGAATTGCACAACGAATGTCATTACAATGCGGCTGCTATTGCGGCGGCAGCACGTGTGATGATGAACCAGCCTGTAAAAGAAAAACTCCTTCAATAGAATTTTGAATAAGTGCAAACAAAATCATTGCTTATCGTTCGCCATGCCAAAAGCAGTTGGGCTGATCTGTCTCAAAAAGATTTTGACAGGCCATTAAATGAGCGCGGCAAAAAAGATGCGCCCGCAATGGCAAAGCGCTTGCATAAAGAAAAAAATATTAAGCTTGATGCCGTTATCTCAAGTACTGCAAAAAGAGCTTTTGCTACCGCTAAATTTTTTGCTGAAGAATTCAATGTAAAAAAGAAAAACATTATTGAGTGGCCTGATCTTTACGAAGCTTCAACTGAAGATTTTTATGAAGCTGTAAGTAATTTGAATGATGATTACGCAACCGTTGCTTTATTTTCTCATAATCCGGGCATAACAGCTTTTGTAAATTTATTAACTGATACACGTGTTGATGATATACCTACCTGTGCTGTATTTGCTTTACACATAAAAGCAAATAGCTGGAAAGATTTTAAAACAGCTGAAAAAAGTTTTTGGTTTTTCGACTATCCAAAAAACGGTCATTAAGAATGGTGCTTTAAAAGCCGCCATGAAAAATCAACTGCAGAAGGGAGTGACCTTTAGATTGCAAGTTCTTTGAAATAACGGAAAAGAGAAAGATAAATAAATTTGAAAAGAAGAGAGGTGAACTAAGAGAGTGACTAAGTTATAAGACTTAAGTTGTGTATCAGACCTCCCTTCCTTTTCATTGTTGCTTTGAACCAATTAGAATTTTAGTCATAAAGGACTATTAAAGGTCTTAGTGCAAAGGCAACATTTTTTGTTTTTTCCTAAAAGCTAAATTATGCAAAAGAAATTCATTATCGGTGCAGACATCTCCAAAAAAACAATTGACATTCATTGTTTTAACAAAGCCGGTTGTTTAACAATCTCTAACGGCATTAAAGGATTTAAAGAATTATTGAAGTGGCTTAAAAAGCATGTAACCTGTGAATTGAAAGATAGTATAATTGTAATGGAGTATACAGGAATATACACCTACAATTTTGAAAATTTCCTGCATGATAATGGGCTGGATTATGTAAAGCGTTCTGCGCTCGACATTAAAAGATCCGCGGGTTTAAAGCGTGGTAAAACAGATAAAGCAGATGCCATGATGATAAGCAAATATGGCTGGCAACGCAAAGAAGAACTGCAGCCGATGAAGCCCTTAAGCCAGGCCCAGATTGATTTGCAGCAATTAATGTCTTACCGCGATAAACTTGTTGCAGACAAAGCATCTTATGAGTGCAGATTAAAAGAGCTTGCTGGTCAAATGGGTAAAAAGCTCAATGCACACATCGTTCAATCAATGCAGCACATGATAGAAATATTAAAAGCAGAAGTAAAGCAAGCCGAAATGGCTATCAAAGAATTAATCAATAAAAATGAAGAGCTTAAAACAAATTATGAGCTGGCAAAGAGTGTAAAAGGCATCGGCTTCGCTACAACGGTACACATGCTGATAACAACAGAAAATTTTACCAGGTTTGATGCAAGAAAATTTGCCTGTTACTCTGGCGTAGCACCTTTTAAAAATGAATCCGGCACAAGCATCAGGGGTAGAACAACAACAAGTTACCTGGCAAATAGAAAAATAAAATCATTATTCACCATGGCCGCCATTAGCGCTATCATGCATGATCCGCAACTAAAAGAAAAGTATGAACAGAAACTTAAAGAAGGCAAAGCAAAAATGGTTGCACTGAATATTATTAGATTTAAACTGATTGAAAGAATCTTTTCCGTTATTAAAAGACAATCACCTTATATTTTAAGTAAAGCCGCCTAAAATTTATTTGGCTTTATCTTAGAATACACAACCGTGATGAGCAAAGTTCATTTGCCCGTAACCAAAAAATAACTCAACCAGCTTTTGAAAGATGGTGTTACATTGCAAGAAAGTCGCCACATGAAAAAAATCTTATTATTTGTATTTAGCCTTATGTCTTTATCAGCATTAAAAGCACAACCACATTTTAATCATCTTACGGTGTACGTTGTTGATCTTCAAAAAAGCGCAGCCTTTTACCGCGATGTTATGCAACTGCAGGAAATTCCTGAACCGTTTCATGATAACCGCCATGTATGGTTTAAAATGGGCGAACACGATCAACTGCATGTTGTTTCCGGCGCTAAAGAAAAAGTACCGCATGACATAAATATCCATCTTGCCTTTACCGTAAGCTCCGTGGAAGATTTTTCCAAACACCTTGATGAACATAATATTAAATACGGCAATTGGGCTCAATCAAGCAAAGACCCGCAGGTGCGGCCCGATGGCATAAAGCAAATCTATTTACAGGATCCTGATGGTTATTGGATCGAAGTAAACGATGATAAATTTTAACCCCACCTAAATCCCTCTCCTTTTGGAGAGGGGCTTTAAGAACACCCTTAACCAAACGATAGTGAATAGTGAGTTGTAAACTATTATCTTCGCCGCTCTTAAAATGTGCGTATGAAGTTTTATAATTTGATTATCAAGTATCGCTTCTGGTTGAGCATTGCCGCCATTGTAATTGGTCTCGCTTTAAACATGACTGTCTCAGGCTTTTGGCCTGTGTTCCCTTTATATTTTATTGGATTGATCGGTTTACTTAGCCATTTTTTTATTGGCCCGATGCGTTTATTGCAGGAACCAATGGAAAACGGTAATATAGAAGAGGTTGAAAAAATTCTTGACAGCATTTGGTTTCCTAATTTATTATACAAGCCCATCCGTTCTACCTATTACACGGTAAAAGGTAATATGGCGATGATGAAGCAGGATTTTGATACGGCTGAAAAACATTTAAAGAAAAGTGCATCGCTTGGTGCGCCAATGCCCGAAGCTGAAGGCGCCAACAAACTGCAACTGGGAATGATGGCCATGCAAAAAGGCGATCTGAAAAGCGCAGAAGGTTACATGCGTGCTGCTATTCGCGCAGGCATTCCGGATAAAGAAAGTGAAGCCATTGCATTTTTAAGCATGTGCCAGATATTTATGAACAAACGCGAGTTTCGCGCAGCAAAGGATTTCTTCAGAAAGGCAAAAGCCTGCAAGCCCACAACCAAACAGGTGGTTGACCAGATAAAGGAAATAGAAAAATACATTTCAAGAGTGCCTGGCTAGGCGTTTGAACAAAACATTTAATACTTGAGCACAGCAAACGCTGTGCTTTTTTATTGCTTCGCATTTTGCACTTTAATTGTCGTTACTGGACATTATTCTTTTGTATTGTTGACCTGAGTTTGTACAAAAACCAATCGCCCTTTGCAGGACGAAGTTTAAAAATTTACAAGTTCAGGAATCCACAACTTATATTGACTATTACCGCTATACAAAATCGCTTGATCCATAGCAAGCATATTAACTATGCTCTGCTCAGTCTCCGACTTCAATAAAGAATCAAACCACCCAGCTTAATACAATTTCATCAAACAATACAGCAGTAATATCCAGATAAACAGGTTCATCTTTTTTTAAAACAAACTGCAGTAATAAACTTTCGTTTTCTTTTTTAATGTCATTGACGAGTTGCATGTTCTCTTTAAAATCAACCTTACCCAAACTATACCATTTGAATAAAGCTTCTTTGGCGCTCCACATAACTGTAAACAGTAAACGGTGAGCAGTAAACAGTGAACCGTTAACTGCTGACTTTTCGCTGCTCAGTAAAAACTGTTGTTCGGTTTCATGAATGAATTTATGCGCTATGCGTTCAACTTTTTCCGAAGGCTTTTCTATATCAATACCAACTCTGTGAGTTGAGCTTACAATTGCCGCTGCATATTCGCCACAATGTGAAATCGAAAAATGGTATTGTTCGTTGGGTAAAAAAGGTTTGCGTGTGTCGGCAATTAATATTTCTGCGTATGGAAAATCAGGATACAGGTATTGCAATAAATACCTTCCAGCCAAATGCTGCAAACGTTTATGCGGGTGTGTAATTTCTTTTTGCAAAGGCACTTTAGCAAGAAAAAAATGCTCATCCTCTTTTATATGCCAAATACCAAGCTTTGTTGTTTCATTTATAATATGCAGATAAAATAAAGGCACATTGCGAATGTCTGATTTTTTGATTTCTGAAGTGCGGTTAAGGCGCCGGTAAATAAATTTAAATAAAAAGCCCGGCTATTATATTCCGGGCTTATTCAATGAACTTTTTTAATCAATTGCTTTCAACATGTTTTTTATAATTATTCAATATTGCCTGCCAACCATTTTTTTGGAGTTCAATTGAATGTGTGTCTTCGGCCTCAAAAATTTCTTTTACATGTGTTGCATTGCCTTGTTCAGAAAAATCAATGCGCACTTTTCTGCCATCGCCAATTGTATATTCAATTTTTTTATTTGTTTCAACAGCATCATATACACCGCCAAAGTCAAAGCCAAAACTTTCGTCTCTTGCCTCCATTCGGTAAGAAAATTTTCCGCCGGGTTGTAAATCATTTTCTGCTGCAGGGCAATACCAGTCATCTGCAGCAAAATTCCATTTCGTTACATGTTCGGGCTTTGTAAAATATTCCCAGGCCTTTTGGATAGGAGTATTTACGGTTGTTTCAACAGTGATGTTTGTTCTGTTATTTGTTGGCATAGCAAAAAATTTATTGTTATCTAATACAATACAAACATCTGCATTTTACCAATTGTGCATACTGTAACAAAGCGACAATTATAAGGCATTATGCGACTAAAGTAAAAAAGCCCGCTGATTTCTTTCATCAGCAGGCTTTTATAATAATGAAACTATTTTATTCTTCTTCCTTTTTCTGCTGCCACTCTTTATGACTGATTATTATCTCGATTTTCTTGCGACAACGTTCAATGTCAGCATGATATTCTTTTATCTTTTCATCATTCAAAGAATTAAGAATAGCTTTTTCAAAACAACTGATGGCAGCATCAAGGTTCATTTTTAATTCTTCAGCAAGGGCAAAGCGGTAATACACCCACGACTTTTCAATCGTTGGAACGGTAAGGCATTTGTCCAGATGTGTTTTCAACTCATCATAGCGCTCCATATCGGTTAACAGCACCGCATAATGAAAATATGGATGTGGATAATTTGGATCGCTTTTCATAGCTGCACAAAAATGAACTTCCGCTTTTTTATAATCATCAAACTGCGTTTTGTATATCCACCCAAGCGAGTTGTGCGTTGGCGCATGGTTAGGCTCATCATACAAAATTGTTTCATACTTACGCAAAGCATCAACATGCGCACTTTTCTTGATGTCTGCTTCAGCTTCCAAAAACAATTCTTCAATATTCATCATTCAATTTTTAAAACCCGTTGGGTTTGTTTTTGAATTATTTTGATACCGGCAAAAGAACTTCGATGTTTTACGGTCACTCCTTGTATCTGAATATTTTTACGGCAGCGATAATGCTCAATTCAGGCATTTTTTTATTAAAGCTATTTTCAGCAATTTCTTAGCGACAAAAGCGACTTTGACGACGTCCTAAAACTTTAAACTTTAAGCTTTACAACTCTTAACTCCTGAACAACTGAACTGTGAAATCTTGAACTTACAACCTACCAACCCAATAGCCAGGCAAATATCAACGGTGCAACAATGGTTGCATCGCTTTCAACAATAAACTTCGGCGTATGAATATCTAACTTTCCCCAGGTTATTTTTTCATTCGGTACAGCGCCGGAATAAGAACCATAAGATGTTGTTGAATCACTTATCTGGCAGAAATAACTCCAAAAAGGCACATCATGCCATTCCAGATCCTGATACATCATCGGCACAACACAAATCGGAAAATCACCTGCAATACCACCGCCGATCTGGAAGAAGCCAACTCCTTTGCCTGAAGAGTTGTTGCGATACCAGTCAGCCAGGTAAACCATGTATTCAATGCCGCTTTTTACAGTGCTTGCTTTCAGCTCGCTCTTAATAACATAACTGGCAAAAATGTTACCCGTAGTACTATCTTCCCAACCGGGTACAACAATCGGAAGGTTCTTCTCTGCCGCTGCAATTATCCAGCTGTCCTTTCTGTCAATCTCGAAATATTGGTCAAGGTCGCCGCTTAAAACTGTTTTGTATAAAAATTCATGCGGAAAATAACTTTCGCCTTTAGCTTCTGCATCTTTCCATTGCTTCACTAAATGTTTTTGTAAACGGCGAAATGCTTCCTCTTCAGGAATGCAGGTATCCGTTACACGGTTGTAATGATTTTCAAGCAGATCCCATTCCTCCTGTGGCGTTAAATCGCGGTAATTAGGAACGCGTTTATAACTGTTGTGCGCTACAAGGTTCATCACATCTTCTTCCAGGTTGGCGCCTGTGCAACTAATAATATCGATCTTTCCCTGCCTGATCATTTCGGCCAGCGAAATTCCAAGTTCGGCTGTACTCATGGCGCCGGCAAGTGTAACCATCATTTTTCCACCCTCTGCCAAATGTGTTTCATAACCTTTGGCGGCATCCATTAAAGCGGCTGCATTAAAATGGCGGTAATGATGCTGTATAAATTGCGAAACAGGACCTTTATTCATTGTAAAAATTTAAGAACGCAAAAGTAATTTTTTACTATTAAGCCTATCCGTTAATAAGATTAGAATTTTAAGCAACTCTTTTTTTAAAATGCAGGTTTAGTTATACACCCGGGCAATTTCTTCACAAAAAACTAAAGTATATGAAAAAACTGTACAGGGATCATTTTGTTCCCGGCTTAGTATTTATTGGTTTAATTCTGCTTGCTACAAGTTGTACAAAAACACAGGATGCAGTTGCTGTAAGCGCTCAAAACAGCTCCGATGCACAAGCCGCCTATCGTAGCTTCGGGCAATTTGCGAGGGTTAATCTCAATGCAAATAAGCGTGGTTATGGGGCGGCCCGTATAAACCCTGGTTTGCATAATGCCTGGGGATTGTCTGCAAGCCCCGGAGGAACTTTTTGGATTTCGGCCGCTGACGGTGGCCTTAGTTATGTATACGGTAATCGTGGCGCGCAAAAAATTCCGGCTGTGGCCATACCTTCTCATATTTCAGGTGCACCAGGTAATCCTACAGGAAATATATTTAATGGCACAACCGATTTTGTAATAGCAGGTACAGGAAATCCTGCAAGATTTATTTTTGCGAGTGAAGACGGAACGCTCTCCGGCTGGAACGGAGGTACAACTGCCGTAATTGTTGCAGACCAATCAGGCGCCGGGGCCGGTTATACTGGTCTTGATATGGCAAATGATGGCGGCGCTAATTATTTATATGTTGCAAACTTTGCCCAACACAAAGTTGATGTGTTTGATAAAGATTACAATTTAGTTTGGGGCAAGCCATTTACAGATCCGAATATTCCTTCAGGCTATGCACCGTTCAACATTAAAGCTATAAATAATATGCTTTATGTAACGTATGCGTATGTTTCAGAAGATGGGGAAGATTCAACAGGCGCAGGTTTAGGTTTTGTAGATGTATTCTGGCCCAACGGCACACTCGATAAACGATTTGCTACACAAGCTACTTTAAATGCCCCCTGGGGTGTTACGCAGGCATCAACAGAGCTAATTGGCATGAGTGGTATTTTAATCGGAAACTTTGGAGATGGCCATATTAATGTGTTTGACTGGAATGGTAACTTCAAAGGCCAGCTAATGGGCGTTAACGGGCCCGTTGCAATTGAAGGTCTGTGGGCCATTGATAACACTGTTGCCAATACAAACCCCCGCCAATTGTATTTTACTGCAGGTCCTGAAGATGAAGAAGATGGTGTTTTTGGCTTTTTGTTGAGGCTGTAGTAGAGTGTTGATGTTTTCCCAAATCCCGGTGTTTATTACAATGCCGGGATTTTTTATTGACTAAGGGCCAATACATCAGCAGTAGTTTTTGTGAAAAATTTTTTGCTTCAGTTCTCTTGCTTCTCGTTTTCTTATCATAAAATTTGCAGCAGAACATAAAGCGTCTACAACTTATACATGCCTGTTTACAATCAATCCAGAAGCAGAATAATCCAGGTAATTTTTATTCTTGTTTTTCTGCTTATCATCTTCCAGCTGCTGAACCTGCAAATATTTTCAACCGAATACAAATTACAAGCGGAGAATAATGCCATCTACCGCAAAGTGATTTATCCTGACCGCGGAGTTATTTACGATCGCCATGGCAAGGCTATTCTTGAAAATACCATCATGTACGACCTGATGGTAACACCTTCCGAAACAAAAGGGCTCGACACAGCAACTCTTTGTAATATCCTTAAAATCGACTCGGCTGAGTACCACAAACGCATACTCACGGCTATCATCAAAAATTCCCGGTATAAACCCAGCACATTCGAACCACTTATAAGCGATGAAATTTTTGCACGGCTGAATGAGAATATGTACAAATTCCCGGGCTTCAATATTGTTGAGCGGCCGGTAAGAGCGTATCCTTTTCACTCTGCTGCCAATGTGTTGGGTTATTTGGGCGAAGTGGATAGTAATTTTTTGAAAAAACATACAGGGGAAGGCTATGAGCCGGGCGATTACTCCGGTATGACAGGCCTTGAACGGAGTTATGAAAAAGTATTAATGGGCCAGCGCGGTGTAAAAAGATTTATCCGCGATAATAAGAACAGGATACAAGGTTCATACAACAACAGCATATTTGATACAGCGGCCATTGCCGGCAGAAATTTGTACACCAGCCTTGATATTGACCTGCAGTTATTAGCAGAAAAATTGTTGCAAAATAAAATAGGCAGCGTTGTAGCTATCAATCCCAAAACGGGCGGCATTCTGGCCATGGCTACGGCGCCAACATACGATCCTACCATGCTTACCGGCTCGCAGCGCCGTAAAAATTTCGGCAGGTTAATTCTGGATACAGCCCGTCCACTACTCAACAGGGCAATAAAAGGACAGTATCCGCCGGGCTCTACCTATAAGCCGCTAAGCGCTTTAATTGCGTTGGATGAAGGCATCATTACGCCATCGTATGGCTACCCCTGCAGCGGCGCCTACTACTCGTGTGGAAGGGCGGTGAAATGTACCGAGCACTGGAGCGGGCATTCAAAAGATTTGCGTACAGCTATTGCCTGGTCGTGCAATTCCTATTTCAGCAATGTCTTCAGGCTTATAGTGGACAACCCAAAATACCCCAATGTAAGACTAGGCTATATGCAATGGAAACACTATATGAATGCTTTTGGTTACGGCACTGATCTGAACGCAGATCTACCGGGAGAAGACGATGGAAATATTCCTGACACTGCTGGTTACAACCGCGACTTCGGCGGCAACAGGTGGAATAGTTGTAATATGGTTACTTTAGGCATTGGGCAGGATAGAATGCTTGCCACGCCCTTGCAAATGGCCAATGCCATGTGTATCATCGCCAATAAAGGTTATTATTATACACCGCATTTTGTTGACAGCATAGAAAATGAGGTGCCCTCAGACACGCAATTTGTTGGCAAATACAGAACCAGGCATACGCCGCTTGCACACATTTCTAACGAGTCTTTTGATGTGGTACAGTTAGGTATGCACGATGTAGCCGTTCTTGGTACGGCAAAACGCGCACAAATTGAAGGCATTGATATCTGCGCTAAAACCGGTACGGCACAAAACCCTCACGGAAAAGACCACTCTTTGTTCGTAGCCTTTGCACCAAGAGAAAATCCTAAAATTGCTATTTGTGTTGTGGTTGAGAATGCAGGTTTCGGCGCCACATGGGCTGCACCAATAGCATCGCTTATGATGGAACGATATTTAAAAGATTCAATTTCTTCAAAACGACAGCCTGAAATTGAAAGAATTGCCGGTGCAGATCTTATTCCTGCCGCGATTAAACATTGGTATTACAAGCAAGATTCGATTAAACTTGCAAAACAGGCACAGAAAATAAATGCTGATGCCGCACCTGTTTTTCAAAACAATTTAGAAACAAGCAAGCAGGTGCAATTTGATCCTGAAGCCGAACCAAACCGTAAGGATAATGGCGATACCACACGTATGAACAAACCGGCTATGCAAGTACCGGATGAAAAAAGAAAACCTAAAAATTAATCATGAGCAGAGCAGTTCCCAAATCAGTTTCCAAAGGCATTGACTGGCTTACTATATGGCTTTATGCAGCGCTTGTGTGTGTAGGCGTACTTTGCATATTTATGGTTGAATATAATCCTGCCACTTACACACCAGCTTCGTTCTTCCAGGGTGGAACCAATTACAGTAAACAAATACTATTTTCCGGGCTTGGTATAGTAGTTGCCACTTTTATTATTTTAAGCGACAGCAAACTTTACCCCACTTTTGCCAACTTGCTGTATGTGTTCGGCATCATACTTATGTTTGCCGTATTTGTTGTTGGCAAAGATATTAATGGCTCCAAAAGCTGGATTCCATTAGGTGGTGGGTTTAACCTGCAGCCCGCAGAGCTTTGCAAAATATTTACGGCGCTAGCACTTGCAAAATACCTCTCGCAACTCAATTTGGATTTTAATAAACTGCAATCCCAATTAATTGCCGGCGGTATTGCCATGTTGCCCGCAGCATTATCAGTATTGCAACATGAAACCGGGCTAGCACTTGTTTACCTGAGTTTTTTTATAGTGATGTACCGCGAAGGTTTGCCGGGAATAATTCTGGTTATTGGCTTTTCTTTTGGTGCATTGGTGGTAGCAACATTGTTGGTTGAAAAAAATACACTTGCTATTATATTAACGCTTATTGCCAGCCTTCTTGTATTTGTATTCCGCAGGCAGATATTTGTAAGAAAGCGGTGGAATATTTTTATTCTTATTGTTTCTGTTTGGTTTGTATGTGTAGGCATCCAGCGCTTTATTGTGCCTTATATTTTTAATGATGTGTTTGAATGCTATCAAAGCCAGCGTATATACAGCGCTGTAGGAAAAGATTATGATTGCAGCCAAAACAAACATTCATTGCAAACAGAAGAAACAACGGGCAAAGCCGCTGCCAAGCCCGATGATTACAATGTTCGTCAAAGCAAAATTGCAATTGGCTCCGGCGGATTTTTGGGCAAAGGGTTTTTAAAAGGTACGCAAACCCGCGGTAAATATGTGCCTGAACAACATACCGATTTTATATTTACCTCGCTTGGCGAAGCCTTCGGATTTGTTGGTTCATTTCTATTTCTGGCTATATACTTCCTGCTGTTATTTCGCATAGTGTTTATTGCCGAAAGGCAACGCAGTGCATTCAGCCGTATTTATGCTTACAGCGTGGCGAGCATCTTATTTTTTCACATCGTAGTAAATGTTTGCATGACCATTGGCCTCTTTCCGGTAATTGGTATCCCATTGCCGTTGGTTAGTTATGGCGGCTCTTCACTGTTAACGTTTACCATTATGATTTTTATTTTGATAAGGCTTGACGCAGACCGGCAAATGGTTTTGCGTTAGCGGCGCATTCATCAGCCTTGTTATTGTCTATTAAATGCCTGGTTTAATAATCGCAGCAATGTTTAATGATCACTATCTGATTTTTGATGGCTTAATAATTATGTGTTAATCGAAACAAATGAAGAGTGCAGATTTTTTTAATACGATCGATAAACCAACAGCAGTTGAATTTAAAGATCGCGGCAGCCGGTTTCTTGCTTATGCTTTTCCAATGAAAACGGTTGAAGACTTTAAAAGTTACCGTGCCTTGTTGAAGAAAGAACATCCGAAAGCCAATCATCATTGCTTTGCTTACAGGCTTGGTGTTGATAAAAATAATTTTCGTGTGAGCGATGATGGCGAACCTTCCGGCACTGCAGGCAGGCCAATATTAGGCCAGATAGATAGCCATGAATTAACGAACGTATTGATCATTGTTGTACGTTATTTTGGCGGAACATTATTGGGTGTGCCTGGTTTAATAAAGGCATATAAAACATCGGCTGCGCTTGCTTTGCAGGAAGCAACCATTCTGCAAAAACCTGTTTTAATTTATTACCGTTTGGAGTTTGATTATACGCTCATAAATGATGTAATGAAACTGGCAAAGCAAGATTGTATAACACTAAAACAGGAGCTGCAATTATTTTCTTTGCTTGAAATCGGGATTGCTAAAAATAAAGCTGCTCTTATTTTAAAGCAATTAACTGATTTGACGGGAATGGAGGTCACGCTCTTACGTGCTGAGCAATACTTCTACAATGGCTAACCTGTTCTTCATGTTAGTAAACCATACTGTTAAACATAATGTGTGCACTGCAAGACTTTAATATAATGTTTTGCCAAATGAAAATTTGATAAATTGAATAACGCCTTGCATTCGCTATTCAGCGCGTCACCAAACTTATTTTCAATAGTGTAGAGGTTGATGAAAAGACAGGCCCGCCAAAATCTGTTTCATCGCCATTTAAAATTCTTGCAACTTTAAAAACACCGCTGTCAAAATTGCCTTCTTCAACCTTTAAATACTGCCAGGCTTTACCTGCATTGTTACCTGTTGGATTAAAGGTGATATGCGCATTGGTTCCCGTTACGAGAAAAGTATTTTCATCGGTTTGTATAAACAATACCTTACCGCTAGCTTCTTCATTAACAGCGGTATTGTATTGCCGGCGGCTGTTGCCGAAAGATACAATTGCCTGCCATGCACCAAGATCAACTGCTTGCGGGGCATGGTCATCTGCTTCTACAGCGGCAAACGTTTTTCCTTCAGCGCTTAGCATAGCCAGGCCGGGAATGTTTGCAACAATATTATAGGCATCACTGTATGGCGCAAGGCGTTCTTTTAGTTTGTCATCCGTTGCAGTACTACCGTTGTTGTCGATACCAAAAGGCGAAAAACCAATACCACCCCTTTCCAGCACTTCATACAAATACTTTACATTAAGCGTATTCAACCCTGCTTCAGGAACAAACAAAGCATTGTCTGTGCGGCTGTAAAGATCAAGCACCTTTAAAATTCTGTCGTTGCCCTGCAGGTAAATATCGGGTGCCAACAGGTCTATTGAAGGTGCAGCGTCTTTCCATATTGGTAGTACATTATCGGTTGGCCCGCCGCTTTCATATTGTGTAGCAAAAGGATTGCTTAAAGGATCACGCAAGGCGGCATTTACATACATGGGTAAAGCATATTCGGCTTTGCCGGCAGCAACCACTTCATCTATATAACGTGCTATTGAATAAGCGTGAAAATATTCATCAGCCCTTTCACCGAAAACGTCCTTCCATGTACCTTTTGCATTAATGCCAATATGCAGTTGTTTCAATACATCCGCTTTTAATAATCCGGCAGGCACATTTCCTGTAAATAATTTTTCTGCCTCCGGCGAATAATCGCGCATACTATCCCATGTGCCGGGTTCATTTTCTACCTGCACCATGATAACGGTATAATTTGGATCGGCTTGTTTCAAATGACGCATTACAGCAGCAAATGCTTTTTTATCAGCCTGTAATGCCGCTTCTGCAAAAGGTGATGGAGAGTCATAAGGTTTACCGTTTTTGCCGGTAACATTTGGATATTTCGCGGCATTGCTTTTCATCCATTCCGGCATATAATGATTGCTGCCATTTTTCCATGTACCAAACCACAATAATACGAGCCGCACATGGTGAAAGCGAGCCTGCACAAGTAATGTATCAATTAACGAAAAATCAAATGTGCCTTCCTGCGGTTCAACCTGTTCCCAATAAACGGGTACTTCCAGCGTATTCAGGTGCATGTAGTCAGCGCTTTGCCAAACATAGGGCATTAATGCGGGCCAGGCGCTTGAGTTATGTGTTTGCCCACCTAATATAAAATAAGGCTTGCCATCAACCAATAACTGATGACGGCCATTTTTTGTAGTAGTAAGTGTTGGCATTTGCGCATTTGAACCGGTTGATAAGAGGCTGAATACAATAAACAGGGCAGCCACGTGTTTGCTCATTCTAAAAAGTTTGCTATGAAGATATTTAAAATGATCTTACAGCATTAAGTAAGTGCAATGCATATGGGCTTTTGATAAGAAAATACAATGAGCAATAGATAAAAGTTTTAAGTGTTCCGCTTGTTGATAGTGTACCACCTGATTGCATAAGCAATCATACAAATAAATCTTGTGTAATGAAAGAAAGAATTGCTTTTCTTTGCTTTGCAATTGTTCTTCGCGAAGCAATTCCCTTATAGAACAACAAATGAAAAGCACCGGCTAACATCAGAGATCAATCACGTTTACGGACTGAAATGAAGTGCTGCTACTTAGGTTGAAGATGGTGTATGAAAGTGAATTAAAATAATATCCGGCACTTATAATTAAAAAGAATTCGTAAGTTTAATAAACAAACACCAAGTTTCTTCTTACCTGAAAATGAAACTTTAAATATGCAACCAAAAATTTTTTTTAAATCAATCATAGCTGTAATAATCCTTTTTCATAGCGGTATGTTGTATGCACAGTCCGCATCAGACAGCACGTGGCAACAAACACGCAAAAATATTATTCGTTATAACCTTTCAGGCGCACTGCTTTTTGGTTTCGATAAGTATGTGATATTTGGATATGAGCGACTGGTAAGCCCGCATCAGAGCTTTTCAATAAATGTGGGTGGCGCCGGCTTACCAAAATTTGTATCCATCAATACAGATAGTTTCAATCTGAAAAAAGATGTGAAAAACAGCGGGCTCAATATATCTGCCGATTATCGTTTCTATTTAGCTAAAGAGAATAAATATTATGCACCGCATGGCGTGTATATTGGTCCATATATTTCGTATAACCATTTTGACAGGGACAATGAGTGGACATTCGATAAAAGCGGTTCCAATCAAAGACTTATTTCCACTGAAACCAATTTTAGTATTTACACTGTGGGTGCTGAATTAGGTTACCAGTTTGTTTTTTGGAAAAAACTTACGTTGGATATGGTACTGATTGGGCCGGGTATTTCCGGTTACAATCTAAAGGCTAAAATAAAAGGCGATCTTACGGATGGAGAAAGGGAAAATCTACAGGATGCACTTAAACAACTGATTTCTCAAAAGTTTCCCGGTATGAATTATGTATTTGCTGACAAGGAATTCAACAGCAACGGCGTACTAAGCACTACAAGTATTGGGTTTCGTTACCTGGTACATATTGGTTTCGCATTTTAAACTTACAAGGATATTTACTTAATCAGGATAAGTGTGTGGAACTGTTTTTTTGCCACCTGCAAATGACTTCCATTAAGTTTCAGCACTTACTCATATGTCGTCATCAATGTTGTTACCCACCTTCAGCTTCCGCAACCACATCTTTTAAAATTATTTACCATATTATTCATCACTCATTGTTCCATTAAGATTTTGCTTGTGGGTACATGCGGCATTTGCTGTAGTTGATGCTACACCAGGCAGTGGTTTACATGTTACAAAAGAATATCGCGCTAATAATTTTGTTATATGAAAAAATTTTTCAATATTTATTAAACCATTCTCTATCTCATCATTTAAAATCTACTCTATGGCAAAGTTTCTTATCAAAGCAGCCTACACTGCAGAAGGAATAAAAGGTTTATTAAAAGAAGGCGGATCAAAAAGAAAATCAACAGTTGAAAAACTGGTGAAAAGCCTTGGCGGAAAAGTTGAAGTTTTTTACTATGCATTTGGTGAATATGATGCCTATGTAATTGTTGATTTGCCGGATCTTGCAACTGCGACAGCCCTATCGCTTACCATTAATTCAACCGGGTTGGTAACTGTTTCAACAACGCAATTGATTACTCCAGCCGATATTGATGCGGCTGCCGGAACCAGCATAAATTATCGTGCACCCGGGCAGTGATTTTATTTACTTGATGGTTAATGTGCATACAAACCTGTGTGTCGCAGAAACAAGGGTGTGATCATTATTGTGCAATTCTTTAAAAGCGTACAACCATATTTTTCCGGATTTTCATTAATTCCATCCACCACCCAGCGCACGGTAAAGTTCAACTACGGCCTGCAACTGTTGCAGCTTGTCATTTACGCCAAGAAGCTGCGCTGAAAGCAGGGACTGCTCAGAGGTAAGCACATCCGTGTAATTGGTGGCAGAACTATACTCCAACAATTGTTTGGTGTAATCCACAGCTTTTTCGAGGGCAAATACCTGGTGTATGCGGCTGCTTTGTTTCTCCACCGATGCCTGGTAAGCATACAATGCATTTGACACTTCTTCACCCGCATTTAGCAATGCCTGCTGGTAAGCATAATACGCTTCCTTTTGTTGCGCTTCGGCTATTCGCATGCGGGCTTTATTCAAACCTTTATTGAAAACAGGTTGCGTCAGGCCGGCAACAATGTTATAGAAAACAGACATGTTGAAAATGTTTTGTATCAGTAGAGTGGAAAGGCCGCCTTGTGCTGTTAAGGTGAGCTGCGGATAAAAATAGGTACGTGCCACATTGGTATTTTCAAATGCAGTTCTGAAAGCAAATTCAGCCTGTTGTATATCGGGCCTGTTTTTCATTAAAAGAGAAGATACGCCTGTTTGCAAATTCTGGTAAGGAATCTGCTCCTCCAGCGAAGAACGTTTAACAGCGCCCGGCGCCCTGGCTAATAAAGTGCTTAATGCGTTTTCTGTTTCACGGATATTTCGTTTAAGGTCAGGTATCAACACTTCAGCAGCATAACGGTTGGCTTCGCTTTGTACCACAGCCGCGCCTGTAACAATAGCGGCTTCCTTTAATGCTTTTATTGTTTCCACATCATCTATCCTGTTCTTCAATGTTTGTTCCGTGATCTTTAACTGTTGATCCAAAGAAAGCAATTGGTAATAATAGCTGGCTATGTTGGCAACCAGTTGTGTTTGTACAGCCCGTTTTGCTGCATCGCTTTGCAGCCAATCGGCAAAAGCTGCCCGCCTGGCGCTTTTCAGTTTGCCCCACACATCGGCTTCCCAGCTTGTGCTGAGTCCTAACTGGTAGTTCATTGTTGTAAGCGGAAAAGTGCCAACCAGATCGGGGGGCAGATTTATCGCTGCTACAGATTGTTTGCTACGTGTAACATTGGCGGCTGCATCCAGGCTTGGCCAAAAGGCAGCCCTGCTTTGCTGCAGGCCTGCAAATGATTCGTTTATGCGCTGTAAGGCCACTTTTAAATTAAGGTTTTCACGCATGCCCTCGGCTATCAGGTTTTGCAATATGGTATCACTGAATAACTGCGAATAAGGAAGCTCAGCAATCGATACTGTATCGGTAACAGAAGAGGTATCACCGTTAACGGAAATATTGTTTGAAACAGTGTCCCTGTAAAGCTGCCCTTCCACTGCCATTCCTGGTTGCTGATATTTTTGTGTAACACAGGCAGAAAGCAAAAGCATCATTATAAATAATGCATTTTCCTTTCTTAAATATTTTTCATTCATACTAATAAATCAAAACGGTTTTTTATGATTGATGCAGGTTAGTTTCATCCGCCGGTTGTTGCGGAACAGGCAATGGTTTACTGCTGACACGTTCCTGCAAATTCTGGAAGATGATAAACAACACCGGTATTACAAACACGCCAAGAATAGTTCCTATCAACATCCCGCCTACTGCGCCGGTGCCAATAGACCTGTTACCCGATGCACCCGCGCCGGTAGATATCATCAGCGGCATAATACCAAATACAAAAGCCAGCGATGTCATTAAGATGGGACGCAGACGGGCGACTGCACCATTTATCGCAGCCTGTGTAATGGTTTGCCCCTCCCTCCGGCGTGCCACGGCAAATTCCACAACCAGGATCGCATTCTTTGCAAGCAGGCCAATAAGCATAATCAGTGTTATCTGCAGGTAAATATTATTTTGTACACCAAACAAATTCGCAAATATAAATGCACCCGCAAGGCCAATTGGCAATGATAACAATACAGCAAAAGGCAGGATGTAACTTTCGTATTGCGCGCTCAACAGGAAATACACAAACACGAGGCACAATATGAAAATATATATGGTCTGGCTGCCACTGGAAATTTCTTCCCGGCTCAACCCTGAAAACTCATAGCCGTATCCAACAGGCAGCGTTTCAGCAGCCACTTGTTTTACGGCTTCAATAGCATTACCTGAACTATATCCTTTATTTGGTGCACCTGTTACCGACATAGCCGTAAACATATTAAAGCGATTGATGAATTCCGGCCCATACACTCTTTTCAGCGCAACAAACTCTGAAATTGGCGCCATCAGGTTATTATTGGTGCGCACATAAATTTTATTCAGGCCTTCAGCAGAACCGCGGTAAATGGCATCGGCCTGTACCATTACGCGGTATTGCTTGCCAAAAGCATTAAAATTGGAAGCGTATAATCCACCATAATAACCTTGTAAAGTACCCAACACAGCTGCCGGTGAAACATTGGCTTCTTTACATTTGGCTACATTCAGGTCAACCTGGTATTGCGGAAAATTAGTATTGAAAAAACTGGTTGCATATTGAATCTCCGGGCGCTTGCTTAAGGCGGTAAGCATTTTATTTTTTACTGTTACAAACTTATTGATATCACCGCCGGTTTTGTCTTGTAACTGAAACTCAAAACCGCTGGAGAAGCCGAAGCCTTCCAGTGTTGGTGGTGCCATGAAAAAGATATTAGCGCCTTTGATGCCCGCTGTTTTCGCAAACATTTTCTGGATCACAGCATCTACTGAATGCTCATTACCCTTGCGTTCATTCCAGGGTTTCAACGACATAAAGAAGGCCGCATATGATCCGCCGTTCCCGCTTAAAAGTCCAAAACCACCCACTTGCGTAACGGATTCAACCTCCGGCATACTGCTGCATATTTTGGCAACCTCATCAGCAATAAACGATGTGCGTTCCAGCGAAGAAGCAGGTGGCAGGGAAATATCGGCCATTACAAATTTCTGGTCCTCATCCGGCACAAAACCGTGTGGTGTAGTACGCATCAGGTACCATAATAAAGCGGCAAATACGGCAATGCCTGAAAGTGCTATCCATTTATTTGTCGACAGAAAACTTACAGAGCGTTTGTACTTATTAGACATGGTGCTAAAGCCGGTGTTGAATGCAGCGTAGAAACGTTCCATAAATCCTTTGCGTAGTTTGTTATCATGATGCGGCTTTAGAAACAGGGCGCAAAGCGCCGGGCTTAATGTTAAGGCATTTACAGCGGAAATAATGATAGATACGGCCAGCGTTAAACCGAACTGTTTGTAAAATATGCCGGTGGAACCTGTAATGAATGTAACAGGCAGGAATACAGCAGCCATCACCAATGTTATAGATATTACTGCTCCGCTGATCTCACTCATAGCTTCCAGCGTTGCTTTTCTTGGCGAACTTTCTCCATGATCGAGCTTTGCATGTACGGCTTCCACCACCACAATAGCATCGTCAACCACGATACCAATTGCCAGCACCAACGCAAACAGCGTAAGTAGGTTTATGGTAAAGCCAAACAACTGTAAAAAGAAGAATGTACCAACGATTGCTACCGGCACAGCAATCGCTGGTATCAAAGTAGACCGCAGGTCTTGCAGGAAAATAAATACTACGATAAACACCAGCACGAATGCTTCCAATAATGTCATAATAACTTTTTCAATGGAAACATTCAGAAAATCATTGGCGGAAAAGATCATTGTTTTGGTAACACCCGGCGGGAAGCTTTTGGAAGCTTCGTCAATGGCTTTGTCAATCTCCTGTATCATTTCATGCGCGTTGGAACCTGCAGACTGGAAGATGCCCAAAACAATCGATGGTTTTCCGTCAGTAAGTGAAGTAATATTATAGGTTATTGAACCCAGTTCAATACGTGCAACATCTTTCAGGCGTAATAACTGACCGTTTTCTGCTGAGCGGATAACAATATTTTCATACTCCTGCGGTTTTTCAAGCCGGCCTTTGTATTTGAGCACATATTCAAAAGACTGGTTGCTGTTCTCGCCTATTTTTCCCGGCGCTGCTTCTATATTTTGTTCAGCGAGGGCATTATTAATATCATCCGGCACGAGACCGTAAGTTGCCATTACATCAGGTTTAAGCCAGATGCGCATGGAATAATCTCCTGTGCCCCAGGCCTGTGCCTCGCCAACGCCATTAATTCTTTTTATTATCGGCACAATGTTGATGTTGGCATAGTTCTGCAAAAACTCCGCATCAAACGATTTGTTGCTGCTGCGCAATGCAAAAACCATTACCATGCTGCTTTGCTGTTTGCTGGTCGTAACACCGGCGCGGGTAACTTCTGCAGGCAATAAGGGCACCGCCCGTGACACGCGGTTTTGCACATTCACAGCCGCCAGGTCCGGGTTAGTGCCTTGCTTAAAAAGAATAGTAATGGAAGCAGAGCCATCGTTACCGGCAGAAGAAGTCATGTAAGTCATATTTTCCACGCCGTTTATTTGCTCTTCAAGCGGAACAATTACACTCTTCATTACAACATCTGCATTGGCACCCTGGTAAAACGCAGAAACACGAACAGTGGGCGGTGCGATTTCGGGATACAATGTTATTGGCAGTGTGAAAATGCTAATGATACCCAAAATCACAAGGATGACTGAGATTACTGTTGATAAAACAGGTCGTTCAATAAATGTTTTTAGCATAATAGGTTAATGAGGTGATTATTTCAGAGTATCGTATACCTTATTTTCAGAAAGCAAATCCGGTTTTATGGTTGTGCTGTCCTGTAAAGTGCCCGTGCTCTCATAAACAACCCTATCGCCAGCTTTTAAACCATTGGTGACAACAAAATACTGTCCGGCTGCATTGGCCATGATTTCGATTTCCGTACTGATAACTTTATTGCTGTCATTTACGAGGTACGCAAAATGTTTGCCCTGCAACTCGTAAGTGGAGCGCTGTGGAATAAGGATAGCATCATTTACTGTAACCGGAATTTCAACTGTAGCGCTGGCGCCGCTGCGTAGCAATCCTACCGGGTTTGGAAAAGTTGCACGAAAACTCGCAGAGCCGGTTTCTGTATTGAGTAAACCGCCAATGGATTCCACCCTTCCTTTTTCCGGGTACTCGCTTCCATCTGCCAGTATTAATGTAACTGCCGGCAACTGTCTGAGTTTTTCTTCCAGTGTATTGCCTTTGTATTCTCTTGAAAAATTAAGCAGTTGCTTTTCATTCAAAGAAAAATAAGCGTAAACATTACCAATGTTTGAAACAGTAGTGAGCGGCATGGTAGTGGTGCTGTTTACCAAACTCCCCAGCCTGTATGGAATAGAGCCAACCACTCCATCCACCGGGCTTATAACGCTTGTGTACCCGAGATTGGTTTTGGCATTGGCAAGATTAGCCTTTGCCTGGGCCAGCGTTGCTTTTCTTGCTTGCAATGTGTATTCTGCCGATTCCAGTTCGTATTTGCTGATGATATCTTTTTCCACCAATGGCTTTGTTTTTTTTACCTGCAGTTCTGCAGCGCTTACATCGGCCTCCGCGCTGTTGATGGCGGCTTCGGCATTGTTTACATCCTGCTGGTATTGGGGTGCATTGATGCGAAACAGTAATTGCCCTTTTTTTACCGTGGCGCCTTCATCAACATAAATTTTTTCAATATATCCATCAATTTTTGGGCGTATTTCAATGTTTTGTTCCCCTTGCAAGGTTGCGGGATAATCTGTTTTCAAAGTGGCTGTTTGAGATATTACTTTAAATACAGAATAAGTTTGAACAGTAGGCGCAGCGCCTGTTTCGCTTTGTTTGTTGTTGCAGGCTGACAGCAATAATGTTGCTAAGAATATTATAATAACGCTGGCCGGATGGTAAATTTCTGTCTGGTTGATTTTTAATGTCATTCAGTAATTATTTAAAATAGGTTGCAGTAATTTTTATAAGGAAGCAGTTATAGAATGAGATTACAAAGCTTTTCACCTGCCTGCTAATTCTACCGGTTTTATACAGCGTTTTAGTCAGTCTTTTTTAATAAAGCGTGGACGGTGCGATTAGCCGCGATGCAAATTAAGAAATCAATCATCAGGAGTACCTAAAATCTCATCAGTGCAAGAGAAAGGCGCTCCTGAAATGAAAGTAATACTTATTTCACGGGTTCTAATGTGTTGTTACAACCGCCGCTTACATTTTTACATCAAGCTTTATCTGCAATTCATCCAGTTGCTTATCATCGATTGATGAAGGTGCATCCAGCATTACATCTCTGCCTGAATTATTCTTAGGAAAAGCAATAAAATCCCTAATGCTTTCGCTGCCACCGAGGATAGCACAAAGCCTGTCAAAACCAAAAGCAATGCCGCCATGCGGTGGCGCACCATATTCAAACGCGCCTAATAAAAATCCAAATTTGTGTAAAGCTTCTTCTTTAGTCATGCCAAGTGCTGCAAACATTTTTTCCTGCAATTCTCTTTGATAAATTCTTATCGAACCGCCACCGATCTCATTTCCGTTTAAAACAATATCGTAGGCATTTGCTTTAATATTGGCATATGGATGTTCAAGGTACTTTGCCGCATCTTCAATTGCGGGGTTATTGTTTATCATCACTGCAATATCCTGCGGTTTTGGCGATGTAAACGGATGATGCCTCGCCACCCAGCGATTGTTTTCTTCATCATATTCAAACAAAGGAAAATCCAGTACCCACAAAAGTTTAAACTCATTGTCTTTACGCAACCCTAAACGCTTTGCCATTTCAAGGCGCAATTCGCTCATAGCTTTGCGGGTACGTTCTTCGTTACCTGCAAGAATGAAAACTAGGTCGCCTGCTTTGGCACCCGTTGCATCGGCAATAGCTTTTAATCTTTCGGCACTATAAAACTTATCCATGCTGCTTTTGTAACTGCCATCAGCATTGCCTGCCTGTCCGGCAGACAGGCATTTAATAAATGCCAGGCCTTTCATTCCAATTTGCGGACGTTTTACCCATTCTGTCAATTCATCGGTTTGCTTGCGGGTGTATTCGCTGCAACCCGGAACGGCAATAGCAACAACTGTTTCAGCGCTGTCAAAGACTACAAAATTTGCATTGTCAATTAACGTGCTATCGGCTGTTTTGTTTGCGTAAACTGATGCAGGCTTTTTCAGATTGGCGATCTTCATTCCAAACCGGATATCCGGTTTATCATTTCCATAATTCCACATCGCATCTTCCCAGGTCATGCGTTCAACAGCTTCTGTATATTCAATACCTTTTACATCTTTAAAAATGCGTTTGGCCAAACCTTCAAACATATTGATGATATCTTCCTGTTCTACAAACGCCATCTCGCAATCTATCTGTGTAAACTCAGGCTGCCTGTCAGCACGCAGGTCTTCATCGCGGAAACATTTTACAATTTGATAATAACGGTCATAACCGCTTACCATCAATAACTGTTTAAAAGTTTGCGGGCTTTGCGGCAACGCATAAAATTCTCCCGGGTTCATACGGCTTGGCACCACAAAATCTCTTGCGCCTTCCGGAGTGGACTTTATTAAAAAAGGTGTTTCAATATCATAAAAGCCATTCTCATGCAAATAATTTCTGGCGCTGCGGTTTACTGCATAGCGCAATTCAAGATTTTTCTTTACGGCATTGCGGCGCAGGTCGAGATAGCGGTATTTAAGGCGCAGGTCCTCACCCCCATCCGTGTCATCCTGTATCGTAAAAGGCGGCACTGCAGATTTGTTCAATATATTAAATTCATCAACGAGAATTTCGATATCACCCGTAGCAATATTTTTATTTTTATTACTCCGCTCAGCAACCTTACCTTTTGCCTGTAACACAAATTCGCGACCCAGCGGGCCGGCTTCCAGTTGCGCATTCAAAGCCTCGCCAAACAGCAATTGTGTAATGCCATAGCGGTCACGCAGGTCAACAAAAGTTATTGCGCCAAATTTGCGCACGGTTTGCACCCAGCCCGCCAGCGTAATGGTTTGGCCGGCATTTTCAATCCTTATTTCTCCGCAGGTATGTGAACGATACATGAATCAAATGAGTAATGAATGATGAATATTTTGTTTCCGGCTCTGGTATTTCATGGCGTCGTTCCTTGCGTCGCAACACTTGTACAAAAGTATTTTATGGCATCTTCGGTTCGCTGCTCAAACACCAAAATCGGGCGGCAAATATACGCGGATTGAAGAAAAGCGGTTACACCTGTCAGAGATTACAAAAACAGCATAGCAAGTTGTGCATATTGCTCTAACCGCTTTCGGGCATAGCTTATACATAGTTTGGTTATAGGCAAGGCTTGTTGCCTGCTTCAAATTTGCAGTCGCATTAAAAACTGAACACAATGAAAATTACCTGTAACAAAAACACCAATGGTTAAATACCCGGCATCACAATAAAAGTATTGATGCCCCAGGAAATGCATTCAGTGCATGCAAATCAAAGAAGACTCTGTTTTCTCTACCAAAGAAGGGCTGAGAGCACAACACAATTAAACGCATCAAACAGTTAACATTAAAATTGATTAAACATGAAGACAGTAATTTTTTGCCTTGCAGGCTTATTTGCAATCAATACCAGCAACAGTATTACCGGAACATGGAATGTATCATCAGCCGGCGCCGGTTTTTCAAGCGTGGTATTTAAAAATAACGGCACTTATGAATGTTACACGGGCAACACTGTTGCATTAAACGGCACGTACACTTTTAATGAAACAGATAGCACACTGATAATAGAAGACGACGGATGTTATGATATAACCGGCACGTATAGAGTGCATCTTTCCGGCAATGCAGATTCTCTGCGCTTTACGCCTGTAAATGATGATTGCTTCACAAGAAAAGTATCTGTGCAAAGCGCTTTATTAACAAGACCTGGGCTGCAATAAACAAACAATTTTCTAATCATAAAAAACAGTGCAAAAATGAAAATGATAACTATATGGATGGCTGTTGCAATAAGCTTCTCCTCCATAACAAACCTTACCGGAAGATGGGAAACCAAACCGTCAGAAAAAGGAAATATAACCGGTGTTGTATTTAAAACAGATAACACGTATGAAGGTTATATAAATAAAAAACCTTTTGTAAGCGGCACGTATGCTTTTAATGATGCGGACAGTATTATCACCATGCATGAAGGAAGCTGTAATGGTGTTACCGCAATGTACAAAGTGAATTTTTTCAGCAATGCCGATTCTATACGCTTCACTGCTATCAGCGATAGTTGTGAAGAAAGAAAACAAGGCATGCAAAGAATAGTGTTGGGGAGAGTGCGGAGATAGTCCGGAAGTCGTAAAAGTCCGAAAGCCCGAAGACAGAAGGGCTGCTTGAGCTTTTCAATAAACATCAAAAAAAATAAAAACAATGGCAGTACTTATTTCAACAATTGTAAAAAATCAAACAAAGGAAGGTTACGACAGTATTTTAAATGCTGTTAAGGAATCAATTAAAAAAGCGCCGGGTTTTATTATGCATTGTGCGCATCCAGCAGAAGGCGAATGGAAAGTATATGAAGTATGGAATTCAAAACAGGAATCAGATAAATGGTTTGCAGAAAATGTGGTGGCAAACCTGCCGCCGGGTATTCATCCAAAAAGATCTTACCAGGAGTTACACAGTATGGTTGTGCCGGTTTAATAAATAAATATGAAACAGTTTACAATAATAGCGCTTGTATTGATTGCTATAACTTTTATACAGGCAAGTTTTATTAATGAAGCGCCGAAAGATAAAGAAGCGTTAGGTAAACTATTGTTCTTCGATAACATTCTTTCAAAAGACAATACGATCAGTTGCGCATCCTGTCATAAACCTGCTTATGCTTTTGCAGATACATCTGCAGTAAGCATTGGTGTTGATGGAAAGAAAGGCGTGCGGAATACGCCGTCTGCAATGAATGTTGCATTGCAAACAATTTTCTTTTGGGATGGAAGAGCTAAAGACCTGGAGCAGCAGGCATTAATGCCAATTGAAAATTCTATTGAGATGAATTTGCCAATTGATGAAGCAATTCATCGCTTAACACAAAATGATAAATACAAAAAATATTTCCAGGAAATATTCAACAGTGCGCCAACAAAAGAAAATCTTGCTATAGCCATTGCTGCTTTTGAACGCACACTGGAAACAAGCGAAAGCCCTTTTGATAACTGGAAATTTTATGATGATTCAACAGCCGTCAATGATGCAGTGAAAAGAGGTTTTGTTGTATTCAATACAAAAGGCAAATGTGTGCAATGCCACTTTGGTTCAAACTTTACCACAAATGAATTCAGAAACATTGGTTTGTTTAATGGTAAGGATTTGAACGATAGCGGCAGGGCGTCTATATCACACGATACAAACGATATGGGAAAGTTTAAAGTAGCAGCATTGCGCAATGTTGCTGTAACTGCTCCTTACATGCACAACGGAATGTTTAAAACATTAAAAGAAGTAATTGCGTTTTATGATGACCCGCGCAAAGTTGTTACCGGTGCAATTGCCATTGATAGTTTGCTCTCAAAGCCTTTGGGTTTAACACAACAGGAAAAAGACGATTTGGAAGCGTTTCTTAACTCGCTTACTGATAAACAATTTAAATGAGTAATGAGTAATGAATGATGAATAATGAGTATAGATAATTCATCAAAAAAATAATAAAAGCCTCCTGTGTTTCCGCGCAGTCAGTGGCAAAGCAGTCAAATATTTTATTAAGCTAAATGCTAACCATTACAGGGGATATAAAACACACAATCCAGGGATTGTAACGCCTGCAATTGCCTGTCAAATTTGCACTTCGTGATGATGAGTTCTCAAGCCGCTAGTGCAATAGAAAATTATTCTTTCCACATAAACAAATAACAAAAACTACAACTCTGTACATATAAAAATGTATGTGGCTGATCTTTTTAATCATTTAAAAAAATAATCATGAAAAACAAAAACGTTTTACTATTCTCATTAATGAGTTTATTCAGCGGTTCATTAATCGCGCAGCAAAACTGGAAAACAAATGGCAATGCAATAAATGTTGCAGGGAAATTGGGAACCACTACTTCCCAGGATGTAAACTTTATTACAAACAATGCTTCGCGCATGTCGCTTAAAGCAAACGGGAATTTGCGTTTTAATTCAGATCAAACTTCAATACAGTTTGCAAACCCGGGTGCTACACCAAAACCAATGATGTTTTTATATGAATCAGGCGCTGCCAATACAAGTCGCATGGTCTTTGCCTATTCGCCGGGCTTTCCAACTTTCGGGCTTCAATATACGTTGGGCGACAGGCTTGATTTTCTTGGCGGTGGCGTAAGTGCAATGACAGTTGATCTTGCGCGTAAAAGCGTAGGCGTAGGAACTACCAACACTGAAGGTTTTAAAATGAAAATTGTTCATGGCAACGGTTTACTGAATGGCCTGGCGATTGAAAATTCAAATAACCCAGGCGTTGAATGGTCGCTGTTTACAGGCGCAGGCAACAGTCCGCTCAATTTTATAAGAGATGGTGCATTGTTAGGACAGATATCTTTTCCCACAGGCCAATACCTTGCCTTGTCTGATGAAAGATTGAAAACAAATATTCGCCCGATGGCTTCTGTGCTGGATAAGATAAGCCGTCTGAAACCTTCTACCTATCAATTTAAAAATGCAAAAAGTGGAAATGATTATGATGGTTTCATAGCGCAGGAAGTGATGAAAATTTTTCCGTCGCTTGTACAACACACAGTCGACAATGAGGCAAAGATTGATGTGTATACAATGGACTACAGCGGCTTTGGTGTAATTGCTGTTAAAGGCATTCAGGAACTGATGAAACAAAATGATAGTTTAAGATCAGCAATTGAAGAATTAAGATCTGAAATGATGCAGGTGCAAACAATGCTGAATATAGGAAGCCAGAGCACCGGCGCAGGAGCAGGAAGGTTAAGTTCGGTATTAACCAATGCAACGCTGGAACAAAACGCACCCAATCCATTTCCAAATTCAACAGTTATTAATTACACATTGCCACAAAAATTTTCGAAGGCAATTATACTTGTTGCGGACAGGGCAGGTAAAACTATAAAGCAAATAAATCTTACAGGTTATGGCAAAGGCAGTGTAAATGTTGATGCATCAGCATTGTTGCCCGGCACGTATAATTATTCTTTAATAGTTGATGGAAGTGTTATTGATTCAAAGCAAATGATAATAGAAAAATAAACTTCATCATATATATAACAAACCGGTTGTAATCGCCGGTTTGTCTTTACGTCATCAAAATCAATTTATATGAAAGCAAATTTTTACGCAATGGCGATTGCGCTTGTTGTTGTATGCAATAACAGCAACGCCCAAACAAATAAATCTTTATCTAATCTATCGGCTCCAACTGCTGTTAATCAAAGTTTATTACCCAATGCAAATAATACAGTTGACCTTGGAAATACTACGCTTGGCTGGAAGGATCTGTATATTTCCAATCGCATAATTCTTAATAAACGAACCGCAATGCTTGCGCCTGGGCCAGGTAATTTTTTTATTGGTTCTGATGCCGGTAAAACTTCTTTGTCAGGTAGTAATAACACAGCAGCAGGGCAATTCGCGTTAGGTAATATAACATCAGGAATTAATAATACCGCCAATGGTTACAGCGCGCTTTATAATAATACTTCAGGTAGAGATAATACGGCGAGCGGCTATTTTTCTCTTTACTTAAATGCCACAGGTTCATTCAACACTGCGGCGGGCACCTGGTCTCTTTATAACAGTTCAACGGGAAACAATAATACCGCTTATGGTTATTCTGCGTTATGGCAAAATCAAACAGGAAATGATAATACTTCAATAGGTAAGTATTCTATGTATAGCAATGTGAAAGGTTATTCCAACGTGGCATTAGGCACAATGAGTTTATTTAAAAGCGTACGAAACAATAACACCGTTGCAATAGGTGATTCCGCTTTATACAACTTTACCGGCGACCAGTTTACCGATGAAAGTTATACAACTGCAGTTGGTTCAAAAGCGCTCTTTAATGATATTTCAGGTTACGAAAATACAGCAATAGGCACACGCGCTTTATTTAACACAACCAAGGGTTCAATCAATACAGCCATAGGTGTTAGTGCTATGTTTAGTAATACAGAAGGTGTTTTTAATACAGCTGTTGGTGTTAGTGCTATGAGTGGCAACACAACCGGCAAATACAACACTGGCATTGGCTACAGCGCTTTGCAAATAAATAAAACCGGCATACAAAATACGGCATTGGGTGGTTATTCGGGCCCGAATAGCTTTGATCTTGTGAGCAACTCAACCTCCATCGGCTACATGTCTCGTGCAACAGCTTCTAACCAGGTGCGGTTGGGTAACACTGAAGTTACATCCATTGGCGGACAGGTTGGCTGGACGACTTTTTCTGATGGCCGCTATAAGAAAAATATAAAAGAGAATGTACCTGGCCTTGCATTCATCAATGCATTAAAACCCATAACCTACACAGTTGATATAAAAAACCTGCATGCTTATCTCAATAAAAATATAAATACGCACAACAATAAATTAAACGACGATGCTGATAAGCTTACTGCCAAAGCAATTGATGAGGCAGCAAGTATTATTCATGATGGCTTTGTTGCCCAGGACGTAGAAGCTGCTGCACAAAAATTAGGCTTTGAATTTAGTGGTGTTGATAAACCAAAATCGCAGGAAGGTTTGTATGGATTACGTTATGACAATTTTGTTGTGCCGTTGGTAAAAGCCGTGCAGGAATTATCAAAACAAAATGATTCACTCAAAGCGCAGAATGAAAACCTTCAAACCAGAATTGAAAGAATTGAAGCATTGTTATCAGAGCGGTCTGTCACAAGCAGTAAACAGTTAATGGCAATTTCATCCGCCTCGCTTGAGCAAAATACACCCAATCCATTTTCAAACGTAACAACAATACGCTATCATATTCCGCAGCAATTTTTTATTGCAAAAATTATGGTTGCAAATACCAATGGCCGCATTATAAAAGAAGTAAAAATTAATACAACGGGCGAAGGCACGATTAATATTAATGCTGCCGCACTTTCATCCGGTAACTATACTTATTCATTAATAGTTGATGGAAAACTGATCAGCACAAAACAAATGATACTGATAAAATAAAACAACAGATCAGTAAGCGCAATTGCAGAAAAGATAATAAAGTACAAAGTTTCTCCCCATTTTCAGTGATAATAGTTACGCTTTTTGGCGATTGAAAAAGCTTTAACACAATATCAATTTTGTGCTTTCAAAAAACAAAATTTAAAACAAAAAGCAAATCATGAAAACACATTTTTTAAAAGCGTTATTAATCTTTGGTATTTTATCACAGGCAATTGTTAGTTGTGATAAAGACGATAACAATGGTGATTACACACCGCCGCAACAGGAGCCACAAGCTACTGCATTAAGCGCCGCAGGTGACAGCGCTGCTATCATTGGCACCATCAATCAATTCAGAACTTTGTTAGGCGATTCATTAAACCTTGCACCTGGCAAAACCACAGGCCGCCGCGAAATAAACTGGGATGGTGTGCCGGCAACATTTTCCAACAACAACATCTTTCCTGTTGACTTTTTTAACAGCACTAATCCAACTGATCCAAATGGCCGCAAAAGAGGATTGGTTTATGTTAATGCAGGCAATGGCTTTCGTGTTGACAGCACTTCGTTTTCAGAAATAGATACTTCTTATGCAAACCAGTTTGCGGTGTTCAGCAAAAAAAGATTGATTAGTCAGATTGGCAATAATGTATATGAAGCAATATTTAAAGTAGCAGGCACAAATACCGATGCTTTTGTACATGGCTTTGGTGTAATTTTTTCGGATGTGGATGACGCTAATTCAACAACGCTTGAATTTTTCAATGGCAATAAAAGCCTGGGCGTTTATAAAGCAAAAGCTGCGGCACAAAGCTTTTCTTTTCTCGGTGTGTATTTTCAATATGAAAAAATTACGCGTGTAAAATTTACTACCGGTAATGGCGTGTTAGCTGGCGGCACAAAAGATGTAAGCAATGGCGGCAGCAAAGATCTTGTTGTATTGGATGATTTTTTTTACAATGAGCCAATTCAATTGAACAACTAAATTTCTTTTTCATTTGTGATTGAGGGAAGGCATAAAACGGCTTTCCCTTCTCTATTTAAGCAATCCCCACTTTCGGTGATGTGTTATACACTTTTTTGGTTATAAAAAATCATCAGTTGCATAAACAACTTTGTGCCCCAAAATTTTGATAAATGAAAAACACAACAACAATTTTAATGATCGCTGCAGCAGGCATTTTATTCACTGCTTGCGATAAAGACAATGCTGCGCCACGTGATAATGCAACCATTATCGAAGCTTCTGGTGATATTAATGACAACGTGCAAAATTTTAAGAACATGCTTGGCCCGTTAAACACAACACCCGGCGCAACAAGCGGCCATCGCGAAATAAACTGGGACGGCGTGCCTGCAAACATGCTTAATCAACCATTGCCCGAAGATTTTTTTAATCAAACAGGCAGCAATGCAGTGGCGGCAAATCAGCGCGGACTTGTTTATGAACCCGGCACTTTTATAGTAAGCAACAACGGGTTTAATGGCGTAAATAGTAATGCTTCAGTAGAGTTCGTTCCGTTCAGCGGCAACAATTCATTTGCGAACACAACCTCTGCAAGATGGGATGTAAAGTTTCAGAAAGCCGGTGCAACTCAGGCCGCTTCTGTTGATGCATTTGGCGCTGTGTTTACAGATGTTGATAAAGACAATTCAACATCGCTTGAGTTTTTTGATGGCGATAAGAGTCTTGGTAAATTCTTTGTGCCCGTACATGATGCAACAACTAAATTTTCCTTTCTTGGCGTGCGCTTTACGCATGGTGAAAGGGTTACAAAAATTACAGTTACGCATGATGGTTTTTTAGCGAAAGGCCTGAAAGATGTTTCCGAAGGCGGAACGAACGATTTAATAGTATTAGACGATTTTATTTACAGTGAACCGGTTGCACAATAGTATAATTTGTTGTTTATTTAAACGGAAATATTTGTGCCGCGACAAGAGTCAAGAACAGCGATAAAAAATTTAAAACAGTTTTTAAAATGACAGCAATACAAAATGATAAAACAGCAGTGCTTAAACTGCACGAAGATGTAATTAATTATTTCAATGCACTTGATTTGGATGCATTGCTTGGTTTGCATGCAGAAAATATTGTTTTAATGGAGCCTGGCATGCCTGTTATCATTGGAAAAACCGAAGTGCAAAAGCTTTTCAAAAAATTACGTGAACAAAACATAACGTTTAAGTTATCGTATTCAATACAGGAAATAGAAGTGTTTGGTACAAGAGCCTTTGTGCGCGGACAGGTTATAAAAAATATCACAAAGAATAATGAAGCCACGTGTGAAACAGGGAAGTTCATCACGCTGTCGCAAAAGCAGGATAATGGGCGATGGTTAAGAACGCATGTGATGGTGAACAATGATGAATAATGTACATATTAATCATAAAATTTATAATGCCACCTATACAATAAAGTGGCATTATCTTTTTTTGAAAGCTGCATAAATGTAACTTACATTCATTATCAGCACCGTATGTGATGCGCGTAATTTTTATATTGCTAATCTTAATAAAAACACTCGAGGCATTTACACAGCAGCCTTATCTCTACTTCAGCAAAATAAATGTTGATAACGGCCTTTCGCATAATAAAGTAAATTGTATTCTGCAGGATAAACGCGGCTTTATCTGGATAGGCACGGAAGATGGATTGAACCGTTACGACGGGCAATATTTTACTGTTTTTAGAAATAAGCCGAATGATACAACAACCATATCAGGCAACATTATTACGGATATGCTTGAAGATGAAAATGGTGTTTTATGGATAACCACTGCCGATGGAGGTTTTACAAAATATGATTATCGTCTACCGGCCGATAAACAGTTCAAACAATTTAAACATATACAGGGCGATTCATCAACCATTCCTGTAAACATCATTAACAAAATAATTGAAGATAAACATGGTTATTTATGGCTTGCAACCAGCGGCGCTTATGTGTTGCGGTTTGATAAGCGCAATGAAACTTTTATAAGTCCCATACATTCGGGCACACGCTCTATTGCTTCGCTTGCTTTGGATGAAAAAGACACTTTATGGGTTGGAAGAATTGGCGGCAGCTTTCTAAAACTTAACATCAACACGCTGCAATACCACACTGACTACGATGAATTGTATGATGTAAAACTGCCGCATTCAACCATTACATCTATATTAAATGATGATGAATATGTATGGTTCGGATCATGGGATAATGTGTTGTATCGTTACAACCATACAACAAAAAAAGAAGAAGCATTTAAGCAGGATAAAACTGCGTTTTCATTTCCAAATGATGAAGTGGAATGTTTTGCAAAAGATAGCAAACAACGTATATGGATGGCCGGCAAATATTTTGGATTAACGATCTATGATAAGCGACAAGCAAATTTTTTTAACTATCGTTATAATCCAGCAGCAGAAGGCTCAATAGCTGATAACCGCATCAATTGCATTTATATTGATAAAACAGGTTTTGTATGGCTGGGAACAAATAAAGGCATCAGCGTTTGCGATCTTAACCGGCAAACATTAGTTCAAACATTTTTACCAAAGCAAAAAAATGATATTGCCATTTATGATTTTTACCAGGATGAAAATAACAATTTATGGATAGGCACCAGCGAAGGCATTTTTATTCAGTCAATAGATAGCAGTTTTCAACTGAAGCGAATTGCATTTAAAGGACAACCATTAATTGTAAGTAAATTTTTTAGAGATGATGATGGTAAGTTTTATATCGGCACACAATATTCTTTATTTATTTATGATCCGGTTAAAAACGCTGTATCAATGCTGCCGAATACAGAAAAAGATTCTGTAATGAAAAAAATAATCAGCTCAAGGGTCGTTTCTGTAATGCGTGATACAATTGAACAACATCCGGTGTTGCTTGTTTCGCCTTACGGGCATTATATAACTTATTATGATCTTGTTGACAGGAAGTGGATTTCGCGAACAGACTCAACAAAAAAAATTGTAACGCAGTTTAATTTAAAAGACAATCTTATCCGCAAATTCTACCGGACAAAAAAGGGTAACATATATCTCGCCACAGCAAAATATGGTTTGGGTTGCTGGCAAAAATTTGCCTTGCCCAAAGTGAATCATTTATGCAATATGCCCAACGTAAAAGAAACCATAAGCAACGATAATGTTTATGATATGACCGAAGATGTGAAGGGCAATTTATGGGTAAGCACTTATGGCGGCGGTTTGAATTATTTTAATACAGCATCGCAAAAATTTATGCATGTAACTAATTCAAACAATTTGCTTGAAGGCATTCAAACAGATGCAGCCGGCAATGTTTGGTTAATAAGCAACGGCAATCTGAATGAATATAATCCCACAACAAAATCTTATACGGTAGTCAGTTTGCCTGATATTGCAAAAACAGGCGGCGTAAAAGGCAATTTGTATAAAGACAGTGAAAATAATTTATATGCAGCAGGTACAAATTATTTTATCAAATTCGATCCGTTACTTATAAAAGAAATAACTACTTCACCTAAAACATATTTCACTGATTTTAAGATATTCAACACATCCTATCCAAACCTGCTTCAGCAAAAAACAATCGAACTGCGTTATTATCAGAATTATTTTTCAATTGAATATGCGGCGCCTGTTTTTAACCAGCAACAAATTAAGTATGCATACATGTTGCAGGGTATTGATAAGAACTGGCTTGATGCGGGCAACAGGAATTTGGTGAACTATTCAAACTTGCCAGGTGGCAGCTATATTTTTAAAGTAAGGGCCAGCAACAGCAAAGGCAACTGGAGTAAAGAAATAGTTTCGTTAAATATTACAATTATTCCGCCCTTTTGGCAAAAAGGATGGTTCTTTTTGCTTTGTGCTGTTGTTGCTGCTACAGCTATTTATTTGTTTTATCGTTACAGGATAAATGAGCTCATGAAGCGGCAGGCAATGCGTAATAAAATTGCACAGGACCTGCATGATAATATGGGTTCAACACTTGGAAGTATTTCTGTGTACAGTGAAGTTGCAAAAATTTACAGCCAGCAAAATCAACAACAAAAGTTGACAGAAACGCTTGATAAGATTAATGAAACATCCGGCGAAATGATAAACGAAATGGCTGATATAGTTTGGGCTATCAACCCGCGCAACGATCAGGTAAACACCATTCTTCAAAGGATGGAAACTTATGCTGTGCCGTTACTGCAATCAAAAAATATTCATTTCAATTTTAAATATGATGAAGCTATTCCTGCATTAAATCTTGAGATGGATAAGCGCAAAAATTTTTACCTCATTTTTAAAGAAGCGATTAACAATGCGGTTAAGTATGCGGGTTGTAAAACAATAAATGTTTCTGTTAATCTTAATCATTATAAGATTGAGCTTTTGATTAAAGATGATGGGAAAGGTTTTGATATGAATGAAACCCAGGTTGCCAAAACACTTTCAGGAAATGGATTAAGAAATATGCGAATGCGGGCTGCCGAAATGAAAGCCCTTTTCAATATTAAAAGCAAAAAAGAAGAGGGTACAGAAATTTTTCTGTCATTCGACATCCCCTGATTTGGGGATACAATCAATTCTTATTTATCAGAACTTTGTTATATGGCTTTACGCATTGCAATATTTGATGACAATAAAAACATTCGTGACAGCATAACCTTGTTGCTGCAAACTGAGCCAACCTTTACTGTTGTGGGTTCATTCAGCAATGTATTTGATTGTGTGAATGATGTTATTGACTGCAGGCCCGATGTTGTACTGATGGATATTGAAATGCCCGGCATGACAGGCATTGAAGCGGTAACGCTTATAAAAAAAGAATTTCCGCAGGTACAGATATTAATGCAAACAGTGTTTGAAGATGATGACCGTGTTTTTGATTCGATATGCGCCGGCGCTTCAGGTTATATTTTAAAAAATCATCTCAACACGAGGCTGGTTGATGCCATAAATGAATTACAGTTTGGCGGTTCGCCGATGAGCCCGACGATTGCAAGGAAAGTTTTGAACAAGCTGCAGCAAACACCTTCTATAAAACCTGCTCCTGCGCCGGATTACCGGTTAACGCCGCGGGAAAAAGAAGTACTTGGCTGCCTCGTGCATGGCCAGAGTTATAAAATGATTGCGGCCGATCTTAATATTAGTTACGAAACCGTAAGAAGCCATGTAAAAAAGATTTATGAAAAACTGCATGTGGCCTCGTTAACAGAGGTTGTGGCAAAAGCAATCAATCAAAGAATAGTTTAGTTATTGCGATGTATTCTTATTTTATTCAAGCAAATTATTGGTGTATTAAGACGCATAAGATATTCTTTCGTAACGCTTCATACATAAAGCATAATTACGCTAAATCACCATTATCATGTTTTCGCTTTTAATGCAACCATATCCATTACAACCGCCTGGAATTTTTCCTCTTTTTCAATCAGCAGCTTTAATAAATGTGCCTGGTTGCCGGCGCGTATAAAATTATGGCCTTCATATTTGCTGCCGTAGTAAATATCATTGTTCAGGTAATCAGAAAGAAAGCGAAGCGCCTGCATGTATATCATAAACTTTCCGGCAAATACAAAATGACGTAGTTCAGTGTCGTTTAATTCAGTAAGCATTTCACCCAGGTAACCTTCCGCAACTGCTGTAAAATAATCTTCCCGCATTTCAAGCTTTGAAAAATCTTTTTCTTCTTCGCCGAACGGAGAAATATATGTGCGGATCATATCGCCTACATCACTTATAAAATACCCTGGCATCAGCGTGTCGAGATCGATCACGCAAATGCCTTTGCCAGCATCATCAAGCAATACATTGTTGATTTTTGTATCATGGTGTGTAACTCTCAATTTTAATTTGCCAGAAGTTTTTAATGCTTCATATTCCGCAACGATATGTTGCTGGCTTTTTAAAAATGCTATCAATAAAGCCGATTGCTGAATGCGTGTTTTATTGCCTTTTTTCAAAGCGGTGAGAAAATCTGTATAACGAAGTGAAATATTGTGAAAATCGGGCAAAATAATTTTCAATTCCTGCACGGGAAAGCCTGACAATAATTTTGTTAATTCTCCAAATTTCCGGGATGCTTCAAAAGCCTGGCCGGTATTTTCTGCAACATTAATTGTGTGTGAATTTTTAATGAAAGGAAACAACCTGAAACAGCCTTCATTTTTTTTATATACCAATCCATCTCCGCTGATTGTTTTGTATGGCCGGCAAAAAAAATATGCCGGAAAATGTACAGCAAGATAGTCGCCAACAGCTTCTGTGTTTTCCAATATGTTTTCAGGATGCTTAAACACTGCGGTATTTATTTTCTGCAAAATGAATGTTGCCTCGCCGTCTTCAACCTTCCATGTATTGTTAATTAATCCGTGCCCGAAAGCATGAATTGCTGCATTGCCATTTAAGCCGTATTTAAGCAAAACTTCTGAATTCATAATTTCTTTTTAAAGTAATCCCTTGCCCGGCGCTCAAACATATAAAACGATTAGTATAAAATATAGTGCGAACGGGTGTCATAATTTAATTGTCAGCCAAATAAGTCAATTATTATAATTGATATATTTTTTTATAGAATAATTATTCGCCAGGCTTATCAGCAATAAAATTATTATTGCCGCAATAATAGTAAAATAAGATATGTAAGCACTTATATAAATGTTTTGTGCAGCCAATGCTCTTTGCAACAACACTTGTAATGCAGCAACTGCCATCAGTGAAATAATAACTGTTATTGCATTCGCCGGCAAAAATAACTTGCGAAGGAAACGCTGCAACTGTTTTGGCGCTGCACCGAGTGTTACAAGCAAAAAAATTTCTTCTTTTGCTGAAGCAATCGTTAGCTGAATGAAAAGCGTAAGCACGATTAAAGCAAACAAAAACATTAAGCCGCCCATTACCCATGAAATGGCAACAACTGCTGTAATAATGCCGCGGTATTTTTCAAACCTAGTTTTTTCAGCGTTGGTTGAAAGGGCATGTTTTTTAAGATAAGCGGTAAGCTGCGGGCTTGCTGCATCTTTTGTTTGAATGATGACACGGGAAGGTTGCTGGTTTACATCAGTACCGAATTTTTTATTCGCCCAATCCATAAAAGGCTGCGGCACCAGCACAGAAGAAATCCTGTCGCTGAAGCCAACAACCTTACCATAATAATTTACAATGCCTGTTGGTGTTTGTATGTTTATCTGAACGGGAAGGCTTGTTATTAAATCATGTGAAAGCTGCGGCAGATGCTGGCTTTGCGCAAAACCAAAATTGTACATATCCAAAAACATGTTGGGGATAATCATAGGAATATAATTACTGTTCTCATCCCATTGCCAGGCAGGTGTGTTTACATCAAGAAATTCATCCGGCACACTTTCAAAGAAGAAGTCACTGTAAAAAGGAATTTGCCTGCTTATGCTTTGCACACCCACTTTAAAACGGCTTGGTGTTAGCGTTCCTATTTTTTCAACGAAAGGTTGTTGTTTAAGATCATTTATTTCTGCATTGCTTAAAGTGGCTTCACCAATGTTTTTATCTGTCACTGTTTTATTGATAACCAGAAAATCGGCAATGCTGTCCTGGCTTGTTTTGCTATACAATATTTGTTGGTAATTGGCCTGTATTTGCACAGCAGATAATATCAGCAACAAAGCAATGAATAAGCCCACGATAGCCATTGTGCTGCGGCTGCGGCCGCTGCCTGCGCGGATTAATTTTTTTAAAAGTTGGTTTAGCATAGACCTTACCCCCAACCCCTCTCCAAAGGAGAGGAGTAAGAAATTTATAAGATTAATTTTTTTGTGTAATTAAAATGTTCATCATCTTCCAAATCAGTTAATAAAAAACCGGCATTGCGTTTTTTGCATTCTGCGTCAATTAAAGCGGCAGCTCTATCAATATTATTGTTATCAAGATGACTAAAAGGCTCATCCATTACAAGCCAGTTAAAAGGCTGCATCAACGAACGTATAATTGCAATGCGCTGCTGTTCGCCATAACTGCACAAAGCTGCCGGCTGGTTTAATATTGATGTTATACCTAATTGCTCAGCCATTGAATCAACAACATTGCTTTCGTAAAACGGTTGTTGCAACACACGATTCAATTCAATATTTTCTCTTGCTGTAAGATTGGAAAATAAACGAAGGTCCTGGAAAATAATACTAATGTTTTGCTGACGCTTCAATGCAAGTTCTTCAGCTTTTATAAAAGCAATATTTTTATCATCATACAAAACATCGCCTTCAAAATCCTGGCGAAGCTTGTAAATGATATGCACAAGTGTTGTTTTACCGCTGCCGCTCGGCGCTTTTATCTTTATATATTCACCTTCATTAAGCTGCAATTGTTTATTCCACACATCAGAAGTGCGATGCAGTAATTTATCTTTTAAAGGCGTTGGAATAACTTTTTGTAACTGCAGTTGCATGCAACAAATGTGTGGATTAAAATTCAGCCCGGGAACAAATGTTTTTTTAAATTTTTCTTGCGGCAGTTTTAAGTAACAAACCCTTTAACAAAGTATAATTATCAATGTTTGATTTCGCTTTTGTAGCCTTTCCAGCCATACCATGCGACAATAATAAAACAGAATAAGGGAATAATATAAGCGTTTGCGGTATGCTTTTCAGATAGTAAACCCATAATATACGGCATCATTGCGCCACCAACAATCGACATGATAATAAAGGAAGCGCCTTTCTTTGTATTATGGCCAAGGTTCTTTATACCCAATGCAAAAATGGTTGGAAACATAATACTTTCGAAAAAGAAAATGGTCATCAGGGAATAAACAGAAATCATTCCTATGCCGCTTACCACAACGGCACATAATAAAACATTGATGATTGAGTAAACGGTTAATAATTTGTTCGGTGCTATCTTCTTCATTAAAGCTGTGCCGGCAAAACGGCCAAGCGTAAAAAGCATAAGGCTTATTGAAAGGTAATAAGATGCATTTGCATTGGTGATGGTTGAACTTGCTTCTGTGCAATAATTAATGAACAAGGCTGCAATACCTACCTGGGCGGCTACATAAAAAAACTGTGCTATAATAGCGCCTGTAAAATTTTTATGACTGAACAAAGGCTTTATATCCTGCTCAGCATCGCTTACCAGTTTTTCTTCTTTTATTTCAGGTAAAGGCGTGCGCATGAATAGTAAAGCAACCAGGAAAACAACACCTGCGATAATCAGGTAAACATATTTCACAGTATCTAAATTGCCTGCGCCTTCACCTTCAGAAAAGAAAACTTTCGCGCCAATTATGGGACCTATAAAAGCACCAACACCATTAAAGCTTTGCGAAAGGTTTAGACGAAACTCAGATGTTTCAGGTTTGCCTAAAACTGTTATGTAAGGGTTGGCGGCTGTTTCTAAAAATGTAAGCCCTGAAGCAAGTATGAATAATGACAGCAGGAAAAAATTATAGTTTTCATATTGTGCTGAGGGGAAAAATAATAAAGCACCTGTTGTATACAATAAAAGGCCTGTAATAATACCTTTCTTATAACCATATTTACTCATGAACAAGCCTGCAGGCAAAGCAATTAAAAAATAAGCGCCGAAATAAGCCGCCTGCAATAATGTTGATCTTGTTTTGGTAACATTTAACAGTTCCTGGAAGTGTTTGTTTAATACATCTAAAAGTCCGTACGCTAATCCCCATAAAAAAAATAAACTGGTTACAAGAATTAAAGGAAAAAGAAAACTTCCTTTCTGTTCAACAGTTATTTTAGATTGAGATGATGCAAGCGCCATAATTCAAATTTAAACGTTAGAATTTTAGGGCAAAAGATAAAAGAGATTTCTCAATAAACAGGAATTAAGGCATGTTTTTTAAAAACTAACCGGAGGGCATTGGATACGGTTTTAAAGATCATGAGGTTGCTTATTTAAAAGTTTAAGGTTACATCATGCAACATCGAATTTGAAACTGTAACATAAAAAAACTGCACCAGTAGAACAAAACCAGATCATACTAAAGAAGCTGCGAGCTACGGGCTACAAGCAAGAAAGCAAATTGTAATCCAAAATTGTAAATATCATCACCATTCGCCTCTTTTAATTTTTGCGAAAGGAACATAATACCTGTTTTTATAAACCTGCCGTGCAATAAGTGCAGTTAAAATTACAAAGGTTGCTATGGCCGCAATAACTATATCTGCATGTACATTCCATTGACGCACAGCTATTGCAATAAACGCCCATATACCAACACTTGCAGATTCACGCAGGTTTCTTTTCAGCAATAGAACAGTATAAAGAGCTGCTGCCACTATAATCATAATTATGCACCAGGTGGCTTCAGCAATTCCTAAACCATTCCAGCCTATATATACAAGCCAGGCGGCAATGCAGGCAATGGTTGCAACCATTATCCAGCCAAGATAAATTGCGATTGGCCACCACACAAAAAGTATGGTACGCACCGGCTCATCGTCTAACTCAAGCCTTAGCTTTAAGGTTAACATTATAAGGCTAAATAAAAGTATCAACATTAAAATAACACATAACCCAAGCCATTCGTTCACCCAGCAATAAACCCATAACGCATTGGCTATATTGCTTATTGAAAACCATATTCCTGCACGGGAGATATATTGCTTCTCATCATTCTTTAATAAAACCCATTGGTAAATAACAAAACATATGCACATTAAAAAGATTAAACCCCAAATGATAAATGCATAACCTGCAGGGGCAAATAATGTATCGTATTTATGGCTTACATCTGCAACGGTTACTTCATTAAATAAGTATGCATTGGACGCATAATTTATAAACAGCATCAAAGCAAGAGTGATAGAGTTTATCATTACCAACGCCCGGTTTTTTGTTTGCTGCATAAATAGGTTCATAATAAAATAAAATAGCAATGTATGCTTCTACATAATTTTGACATATAAAATCAAGCCAACAATTTATGCAGTATACTCCTTCGCCAGAACGTTATGCCGATATGCAATATAACCGTTGCGGAAAAAGTGGTTTATTACTACCGGCCATCTCGCTTGGCCTTTGGCACAACTTCGGTTCTGTTGATGTTTTTGAGAACGGAAGAAAGATCATTCACTATGCTTTCGATAATGGCATCACACATTTTGATCTTGCCAATAATTACGGCCCCTTGCCCGGAAGCGCCGAAGAAAATTTTGGTAAAATACTAAAGCAGGATTTTGGTGGAAATCTTCGGGATGAACTTATCATTTCTTCCAAGGCAGGTTATACAATGTGGGATGGCCCTTATGGCGATTGGGGTTCAAGAAAATATTTAATTGCAAGCTGCGATCAGAGTTTAAAAAGAATGGGCCTTGAGTATGTTGATATATTTTATTCGCACCGGCCGGACCCCAATACACCCGTTGAAGAAACAATGATGGCATTGGATCACCTTGTAAGAAGCGGCAAGGCTTTATACGCAGGCATTTCCAATTACGATGCAGAGCAGGCAAAGCAGGCAATTGATGTATTGAAAAGTTTGGGCACGCCTTGTTTAATTCATCAGCCAAAATATTCAATGTTTGTACGTTGGGTAGAAGATGCCTTGCTTAATGTGCTTGAACAGAACGGTGTTGGCTGTATTGCATTTTCACCGCTTGCGCAAGGCTTGCTTACAGACAGGTATTTAAAAGGTATTCCTGCAAATTCCCGTGCTGCAAAGCCAACAGGTTTCTTAAAAACAGGTGATGTTACTGAAGAAAAAGTAGCAATGGTGCGAAAGCTGAATGATATAGCACAGGAGCGACATCAGTCACTTGCGCAAATGGCATTGGCCTGGCTGTTAAAAGATAAACGCGTTACAAGTGTATTGATCGGTGCAAGTTCTGTTGAGCAGTTAGGTAACAATCTTGCCGCGCTTGGCAATTTAAAATTTACCGAAACAGAATTGGCGGCAATTGAAACTGTTTTGAAAGAATAACAGAATAATTTTTAAGACAGGATTAATAATAGAAAAATATTGATTGTACAAATGGAAAACGCTAATTAATAGATGCTGGTAGCAGCAATGCGTTGCAGGCTATGAGCAGGAAAGCGGAGTTGAAAAACGATATGCAGATGACGGTAATGCGACGCAACCGTGATGCCATGAAAAAGATTGGCTTGTAACCAAAAAAAATAAACCCAATGCCTCGCATTGGTTAACGCTTACACTGGAAACACATTGCATTAATTATTGCTGTAGTAATAAAGCATATTGCTGTTGTTCCCGTCAAATATCTGTTTGCTGTATTGTTGTATATCAGCAGCCGTTACATCGTTATACTTAGAAAGCTCCTCGTTAATTAAATCTGCGTTGCCTAACAATTCATAAAACGCAAGGCTGTTTGCACGGCTCATCAAAGCAATGTCTTCAAATGCGATCATGCTTTCTGTTTTGTTTTTTACTTTCTGCAATTCTTCTTCAGCTACGGGATTTTCTTTCAGTTTATTTAATTCTTCTGTTATTGCTTTTTCAGCAGTATGCATCGATACCCCTTTTACCAATTTTCCTTCAATAGCAAGCAAGCCCGGATCGGTACTTCCGAAATGATAACATTCGATATTGCTGAACAGCCGTTTTTCTTTTACAAGCGATTGATATAAGCGTGAAGAAGCACCGCCTCCTAAAATTTCCGTAATCAGGTCGGCTGCATGGTAACCATCGTCCATTCTGCCGGGCATGTGCCATGTTGCATAAAAAGCATCTAAAGGAACATCAGCCTTTATTTCTTTTATACGTTTAACTGTTTGCTTTGGCTCAACAGGCAGGTTATGCAGGTATTTAACACCGGGTTCAATAGGGCCGAACCATTTTTCAGCCAACTGCTTTACGTTATCTGTTTTTACATTGCCTGCCACAACTAAAATGGCATTAACAGGCCGGTAATGTTTAAAGAAAAAATTTTTTACATCTTCCAGTTTTGCATGTTCAATATGGCTCAGCTCTTTGCCTATTGTCATCCACCTGTAAGGATGCACCGTATATGCCAGTTCGCGCATTGTATGCCAGGCATCGCCATACGGTTTACTAATATAATGTTCTTTAAACTCTTCGCACACAACCTTGCGTTGCACATCAAGGCTTTTTTTGCTGAATGCAAGGCTTAGCATCCTGTCGCTTTCAAGCCAGAAAGCAGTTTCAATATTTTCTGCCGGCAACTGGCAATAATAATTCGTCAGGTCGTTTGTTGTGTATGCATTGTTTTCACCGCCGGCGCGCTGCAATGGCTCATCATAATCAGGAATATTAATACTTCCGCCAAACATTAAATGCTCAAACAAATGCGCAAAACCTGTTTTATCAGGGTTCTCATCTCTTGCTCCAACATCATACAAAACATTTACAACAGCCATTGGCGTTGTAGTATCTTCATGTACCAGCACGCGCAGGCCATTGTCTAAAACAAAACGGTTATAATGTATCATCTGTAAGTTCAGTTTACAGGCTGCAAACTTTAGACTGAAAGGTGGAAATTCAGCCTGCAGCTTGTTACTGTTAGCTTGCAGCTCAAAAGCGGCAAACTTACAATATGCTCTTAACTTTCAAATAAATAATCTGCGGCTTTCCATCGCGCATAATAACCACGCGCAGTTTTGCCCTTGCATTTTGCATTAATATTTTATAAGCCTGGATATTATTTGAAAAATTTCCTTCTACGCCAAGCACTATATCGCCATACATAAAGCCTGCTTCTTCTGCAGGTGAGCCCTTAATTACGTCGGTAACTGTAATAGCGCCATTAACCATGTAAATTCCCACGCCTGTATAAGAATAATCAAAAGAATCAAGGTAATGCTTGTTAGGTTTAATATAAATTTCCTGCATGGGATAATTAAGCAACACATTAAACCGCCTTAGCAAGTCGTTGCCTAAAAGGCCGCCCAATACAGGGTAATTGGTAACATTAAATTCATCACCGAAAACATAAGCAGGCACATTGCGAAAACGGTAAGGCCCTATTTTAACTTCTTTTACTACGGAAAGCAGCATATCTGTTTTTCCGCCAAGACCTTCAGCCTGTGTTAAGTACATTTTTCTTTTTTTTCTGAAGATGGCGCTGTCTTTTGCAAAATCATCATTCATTAAAATGCATAATCCTGCACCTGTGTCAAGATAAAATTTAGCCATTACATTTCTATCATCCCTAACACCGGCAAACTGCATCGGCAAGGTTGAAAACTGGGGTTTCAAAAGATAACCGCCTTTTGGATATTTGAATGTGCCAACAGAATATATCTTAATAACCTGCTCATCATAATCAATATAAACAATATACCTGCGAAAAAAACTATAACCCATAATGCCATCTATGCGCATTCCGTAAGCGCTTGTTAAAACTTCATAGTTGTTTATATGAAAATCAAGACTATTAACGGTAAGGCCGGGAAGATGGATTGAATGATCATTGGCAAAGGATACATACTTCATGCCTGCAATGCCGCGTACAATGCGGTCACTCGGCACAAGCTTGAGCTTATAATAATCGCAGGTTGTTGAATCCAGCGATATACCGCCGCTGCCTGTATCAAGCACAAAATTCAGGCTGTCGCTATAATTGTCGAGTGTGCAACGCAAAATGATTATGCCACCGGTTAATTGTACAAAGGGAATGGTAGTAATTATTTTTGCCGGTGGCGGAACAAATTCTTCCTGGCCACAAAGCTTACAACTTATAAAAAGAAAAAGAAAACAATGAACAAAGATTGAATAGCGCCTCGTATTTTTTTGTTGCAATCGCATAATTAATCCCTAAATAGTTTATCAAGTTATCGTTCTGCATAATGAAAATACGTTAGCATTCAACTTAACCCAAACCTTTAATGTAAATATAAAGCTGAGCAAGTTAGTTTTAAACCTTCCGGCAGCACCATAATCTTCAGTAATTTTGCTGCCGGCTGTTGGTACAGCAATCGTTTAACTAAAGACAAGTGCCTAAAGATGAATGTTGCAACGTTATATCAAAAAGCTTTACGGTTTGAATTTTTAAGTGTTGAAGAAGGCATGTATCTTTTTGAACATGCACCGCTTTCCGAGTTGATGCGGGTGGCTGATGAACTGCGCAAACAACAAGTTCCGCATGGCAAAGTTACCTGGCAAATAGACCGCAATGTTAATACAACAAATGTGTGTATTGCCAACTGCAAGTTTTGCAATTTTTACCGCATACCGGGCCATGCTGAAGCCTATATAACCGATATGCCTGTTTACCGCAAAAAAATACAGGAAACTTTAAAATATGGCGGTGATCAATTGTTATTGCAGGGCGGCCATCACCCCGATCTTTCACTTGATTTTTATACGAATACATTCCGGCAGATAAAACAGGAATTTCCAACTATTAAGTTACACGCTTTAGGGCCGCCGGAAGTTGCACACATAACCAGGCTTTCCAAAAAAACGCACCGGGAAGTATTGATTGAATTAAAGAATGCAGGGCTTGATTCATTACCCGGCGCAGGTGCTGAAATTTTGGTTGACCGTGTAAGAAGATTGATAAGCAAGGGCAAATGCGGCGCTGATGAATGGCTGGCAATTATGCATGAAGCGCATAAATTAAATATCACCACCAGTGCAACCATGATGTTTGGCCATGTTGAAACCATTGAAGAACGGTTTATTCACCTGGCACGCATTCGCGGGGTGCAAGCCATGAAACCCAAACATGCAAAAGGCTTTCTTGCTTTTATTCCATGGACCTTCCAGGATGTTGACACTTTGCTGGCGCGCATTCGTGGTGTGCATAATCTTACCACGGCTGAAGAATACATAAAGATGATTGCCATGAGCCGTATCATGCTGCCGAACATTAACAATATACAGGCAAGCTGGTTAACGGTAGGCAAGCAAACGGCGCAGCTTTGCCTTCATGCGGGCGCCAATGATTTTGGCAGCATAATGATTGAAGAAAATGTTGTAAGTGCAGCCGGTGCGCCACATCGGTTTACCTATAAAACCATCCAGCAAGCCATTAAAGAAGCCGGCTTTGAACCGCAGTTGCGTAACCAGCAATATGAATGGCGCGAAATACCTGAGGCCATAGTGGAACAGGTGATTGATTATTAGAGTTAAGTATGGTAAAATTGTAACACTTGTACCAACCTCACGATGCCGTATATTTGCCGGTGAAACCGCATGAATATGAAGAAGCTTGTGATACTTTCAATTATCTTTTTGTTGATGCTGCAAACAACTTCGCTTAAAGCGCAATGTTCTATCTGTACAAAAACAGCTTCACAATTAGGAGAAAAGCAGGGCAAAGGTCTCAATGGCGGTATTATTTACTTAATGCTTACACCACTTGCGGTTGGCAGTTTTATCGGTTATCGCTGGTGGAAAAATGAAAAAATGCTGCAAAGCAACGATACTGATAGTAATTAAATTTTCATTGAACTTATAAAGATTAAATTTCTCTTTGAAGCAGGTTTCCCATTTGCAATTTCAAGCTTTACATTAATATCCTTCATTCCTTTTCTTCAACCTGTCAATAGGCTTTTTGAGCCGGCGCTAAAAGTTTTCTTTAAAAATTTGTTTGTTGATTATAATAAAGATTTGCATTAATACCTCTACGCTTTTTCCGTTGCGGGCAAAGCGCCATTTGTAAAAGGTATGAAGGATCAATACAAAGTAAAGCGACTTTCATTTACTGTGCTATAAACTCACTTAATGTTTACTTTTGTATTGACGCTATGACGAATTTTATCCCAATATTTCCGCTTGAAATTGTTGTATATCCCGGTGAAAAACTTAACCTGCACATTTTTGAAGAGCGGTATAAACAACTTATCTCCGAGTGCAATAAAGAAAAAAAATTGTTTGGCATACCTCCTGTGCTGAAAAATAAAATTTCAGAAACAGGCACTTTGGTGCAGCTAACACAAATTGTAAAGCAATATGATGATGGCAGGATGGATATAAAGACAGAAGGTGTAAGCGTATTCAGAATTTTAGAAGTAATTGATTCTATACCTGCGAAATTGTACAGCGGCGCCATTGTGAAGCATTTGGCTAACGATGAAAATGGTATCAGCAGGCAGTTGCAAAGGGTTATTGATGCCATACGTGAGCTGCATCGTTTGCTGCATGTATCAAAAGCTTTTGACAAAGCTGATGAAAATTTAAAAAGCTATGACGTTGCACATCATGCGGCCTTGTCGCTTGAAGAAGAATATGAACTGCTGTGTTTGCTGCGCGAAGACCAACGCATAGAATACCTGCGTCGCCACTTAAAAAAGATAATTCCGGTTGTGGCAGGTATAGAGAATCTCAAAAAGAAAATTCAGTTAAACGGCCATTTTAAAGAGTTAAAAGGCTTCGATTTTAACTTCGGAAAAAAATAAACATGCAAACCACGCTTTGTTTCGATTTTGGCAATACACGTTTAAAATGTGCCGTTTTTAACAATGCTGAAATAAAAAAGGTTCTAACGCTTGATGATGACAGTATTGCTGTTGTAGAAAACATCATACAACAAGAGAAGCCTGACAAAGCCATTTTATCATCCGTAATCAATCACAATCCTGAAATAGAAGAGCTGCTTGCAAAAAAAACGGCATTTCATAAGCTGAGCGACAAATCCAAACTGCCTTTTACAACACCCGTTGGCAAACCCGAAACAATTGGTGCAGACAGGCTGGCGCTTGTTGCTGCTGCTGTTTATTTTTATCCGAAACAGCACAATCTTATCATTGGCCTTGGTTCCTGCATCACTTACAATTTTGTAAATACATTTCATGAATTTTTAGGCGGCGCTATTTCACCGGGCCTTAATATGCGTTTTAAAGCCATGCACCAGTTTACGGCAAAACTCCCCTTCGGAAAGCCCGATTCAAATTTTCCCCTGGTTGGATACGATACAAAAACAAACCTGCAAAGCGGCGCTATTTTAGGGATGGCAAAGGAAATGGATGGCATTATTGATGAGTATGCCCTTAAATATGGCAACTTTAACGTGCATTTAACCGGTGGTGATATGAGCTTTTTTGTGCCGCTGCTCAAAAACAAGATATTTGCAAACCCTCATTTAATCTTTAATGGTTTGTATGCACTTAGTGAGACGAATGGCTAATTATTTTTTTTTCTGTATTCTTTTTTTGTGTTTTTCTATAATTTCTTTCAGCCAGGAAAATTCACCGTTTTCAAGATATGGAATAGGAGATTTTTACCCGCAACAAAACATTGCCTCAAGGGCAATGGGCGGGCTTAGCAGCACCGTTACGAGCACACAATTTGTTAATACGGTAAACCCGGCCAGCTATGGTTCCCTGGGCCTTGTTACTTACGATTTTGCTTTAAGCATTGATTCGCGCACTTTATTAAGTAAAACCCCGGTTGAAAAATATAGCTCGGTTAATTTTATTCCTTCTTATTTAACGCTTGGCTTGCCTTTAACTAAAGCCGGCAACAGGAATGGGGCAAGCCTTGTTTTTGGATTGAGGCCATCTTCAAGGATAAATTACAGCATAAAAGATGGCGACCGTATTTCTTATGATAGCCTTGGCGTTACAGATAGCCTGAATTCACTGCATGATGGAAACGGCGGCTTAAACCAGGTATTTATGGGATTGGGCAAAGCGTGGAGAAACAAAAAAAATAACAACAACAGCTTTGCTATCGGCCTTAATTTTGGCTATCAATGGGGCACTAAGTATTTAAGCAATAAAGTTAACTTTCCTGCAGACAGTACCAACGAAAACTGGTATGGCTCCAACTCAACTGATTCAACAGATATATGGGGCATATTTTTAAGCCCGGGTATAATGGCAAGTTTTACAGTTGCAGAAAAAACAGACGAGCTAACTAAATTAAAAAATTCTTATGTGCTTGTTATCGGCGGTGCAGGTACGCTTAAACAAAACATGAAAGGCACGAAGGATCTTACAAGAGAAACCTTTTATTATAAAGATGATGGCTCCGTTATACCACTTGACAGTGTGTTAAAGACCAACGACGTGCCCGGTACAATAAAACTTCCGTTCAGTATAAACGGCGGGATTATGTTGAATAACATGGTTTCCAACGGCCCTTTTTCTGTAAAAAAATGGGGCATCGGCATTGAATATAATTTCACACCCTGGTCAAAATACCTTGACTATGGTTTGTCTGACCGGGTAAATGATAGCTGGTTCATTCGCGGCGGTGTTGAGTTTTCGCCGAATCCAATTAATGGCAGAGGCATTGTTTCAACAGGCACTTACCGGTTTGGATATTATAATGGCAAAGATTATCAAAATGCTGATGGCAACGGTTATAAAATAAACGCGTTTACATTGGGCTATTCGTTTAACCTGCGCAAATATCATTCTTACGACAGGCAATACACCATGATAAACACAGCCATCGAATTTGGAAAAAGAGGAAGCAGCGTTAATAATGTTACCGAAAACTTTTTTAAGTTTTCACTCGGTCTGTCTTTAAGCGATATTTGGTTTGTCAAGCGTAAGTATGATTAGTAAATGCCTCCATATAAAATTTATTAAAGCAGCCCTTTTAACAGGCTGCTTTTTTATATGCAGTTGCCATAATAACTATCAGCAGGTACAAGACCTTGCAAGAAAAAAATTACCGGAAGATAAAGCCATAGATGTCATCAGTTACTTTAGCCAGAACGGAATAACAAAAGCAAAGCTTACCACTCCGCTTATGACGATGATGCAAAGCGATACACCTCAAACTGAATTCCCGAGAACGTTGCATGTTGACTTTTTTGACAGCGTAAAACTTCAAAGCAGGCTATTTGCAAAATATGGCTTGTATTACAGCAGCAGGCATCTCGTGTATTTAAAAGACAGCGTGATTATATTTAATGTGCAGGGAGATACTTTGCTTAGCGAAGAGTTATGGTGGGACCAGGATAAAGAACTCATTTATACAGATAAAGATGTACACATTCGCAAACCGGATGGCGAGAAAACAGATGGAAAGGGTTTAACGGCAAATCAAAATTTTTCAAGCTGGACGATTTTGAACGCAAAAAGTATTATGAATGTGCCTGACAGTACATTGCCGGCAAATTAATAGCTGCACCATCCTCTTTAAAGCATCAATTATCGCAATAAACGATGTTAAGTTCTACTTACAACTAACCACTCAGCCCTAACTTACAGGCAAACAATTGGTGCATGGTGCAAGAAGTAATGCTTACAACTTATCTTTATACAAATAAGCCTTATGTCTTTTATTGATATTGAAACATTAAATGAAAAAGAAACTTTCCCGGGTTACAAAGGAAAAGGAATACATACCGGCACAAATACGTACATGTATTGGAAAATAGATGCCGGCGCTGTAGCGCCTGAACATTCACATATGCATGAACAAACAGTTCACGTATTAAAAGGTACGTTTGAATTTACAATTGACGGGAAAACCGAACTGCTTGAACCGGGCAGGATGGCAGTAGTTCCATCAAATGTAAAACATGGTGGCCGTGCCATAACATATTGTGAACTGCTTGATGTCTTCTATCCTGAAAGAGAAGACTATAAATTTTAAAATAGTACCTGGAGATTAATGCCCTTACATGCCGCCCATCTGTTTTAAAAACTTTTCAGAGTTAGCCTTAACATTCGCCGGCGGATTTAGGCTAAGCGATTTTTTAAAATTGATAGCCGCATTTTTCTTATCGCCTTTATTAAAATAAGCTTCACCAAGGCTATCCCAAACATTGGCGCTTTCAGGATGTCGTTGCGTGTTCAGTATAAATATTTCAATGGCCTTATCAATTTGCCCGTTATTCATTACCTGATAACCATATAAATTCAATTCGTTCTCCGTAGCAATTTGCATGGCCTTGTTCATTATTTTATCAGCTTCTTCCGTTTTGCCTGTTTGCTTTAATAAATTGGATTGTGTACTAAGTGTAACAAAATTGCTGTTCATGGCAACAGCCTGGTTAGCCCATTTTAACCCTTGCTCAAGATTTACATTATTTTGTAAGGCATAATTAGCAGCGCTGTTAAAACCCTGCCATGTAAAGCCGATACTGTTTTTAAGTTGTTCAGTTGCGTTATTCATTACTATCTTGTCAACATCAAATTCTATTTTCACAGGAAACTGTTTCTTTTCCCAGTTTAAAACAAGTTCAGCAGCATTTTTTGTATCGTTCATAAAACTATACGTGAGCATTTCTGTTTGCGGCGCATCACGCAATTGAATTTTCGCACGCAGCAAGTCATTGCTTGAATCATAAAAAAAACTGCCCCATGATTTATGATCTTTTGATAAGATCACTTCGCCCGTATTGTCTTTATTAATAACGAAAAACAACCCATATTCGCCTGCAGGTACGGTTTGGCCTTCAACCTTTGCGTCATCAGAAAATTTAATGGTGGTGTTTTCATTGGCACCGGCACGCCAGGGCGCCGAATTGCCCGCGCCAAAAGCTTGCACGTTATAACCATAAGGCACAAGTGCACCCCATATTTCCCTGCCCTTTACCGAAGGCCTTGAATAGTTTATTGTGACTGTAGATATGCCTATGGTTTGTGTAACAGATGCTGCGGGGCTTGGCACACGCGGCGTAGTAATTACACCTTGCGCAAATAATACGGATGAAAGCAAAGTGAAAATAATTACAGCTGAATATTTGGGTAGTTTAAGCATCTCATGTGTTTTTTAATGAAAGAATACATTAATATACCATCTATGAAAACATATAACTATTTTATTATACCCAAGTCGAATAACGCATGAATGAAAGACCGATATTTTAAACCGAAACGGCTTAGAATATTTGTTTACGGGAACGGAGGCAGATGCATATTGTGCTTTGCAAGTATTACGCGCTTATTGCATTAATTGATACAAACAATGTAAGCACACTGTTTGCCTTGATTAAACTTTACTTCCTTTGCTTAGTAAAGCATACCATAAATGAATCTTGATCTTACTAATAAAACAGCCCTTGTTTGCGGTGCATCTCAAGGCCTCGGGTTAGCTTGTGCAACAGAACTTGCCATGCTTGGCGCCAACATTATTGCAGTAAGCAGGAGCGAAGAGAAGTTAAAACAGGCAATAGAAACATTAGATACATCAAAACAACAACAACACAGTTCAATTGCATTAGACCTTTCCGACACTGCGGAAGTAAAACGATGCATTACACATTTGCTTCAATCAATTAATCCCATTCATATATTGGTAAACAATGCCGGCGGACCGCCCTCTATGCCTATGATCAATACAGATTCTGTTGAAATTGAAAAAGCTTTTCGTACACATGTTCTCAGCAGCCATATTATGGCTCAACTTCTTGTGCCGGGCATGAAAGCTGGCGGTTTTGGACGCATCATTAATATTGTTTCAGTATCTGTAAAAGAACCCATTAACGGATTAGGTATTTCAAATCTTGTGCGTGCTGCCGTTGCCAACTGGGCTAAAACACTGGCAAATGAAATAGCAGGCTTTGGCATTACCATCAACAATGTGTTGCCCGGTTTTACAAACACGGCAAGGCTTGAAGGCATGCTTGATAAGCAGTCTTCAGAACAAAACATAAGCAAAGAAGATATTATAAAACGTACTGCTGCCGCAATACCTGCTGGACGCATTGGTGAACCTTCAGAGTTTGGCGCCGCTGTTGCTTTTTTATGTTCACCTGCTGCCGCTTATATCAATGGCATTAACCTTCCGGTTGACGGCGGACGAACAAGAGGTTTATAGCTGTGAGTTCATAAATATGTATGCTTACAACACATACGCACACCTGTCAATAATTTTAGGAAAACTACTGCAAGCCTATGCCGTAGTTTCGCCCGCATGAAGCATTATGGTTTAATAGCTGCCTTGTTACTATGCTTTTCTGTTGCTGCATTTGCTCAGCCGATATTAAATGATACGGTGTTTAGTAAGGTTACTACAAAAGCGGCAAAGGCTGCACGTTACAGGTATTTAATGGATACTTCCATACAACAAAACCTTACAGATGCTTTAAATGATGAAAACGAAGGTGAATGGAACGATGCTTTATGGGCCATGGAATTAATGCAATACAAAGATGCTTTCACTAAACAAAAACTGCTTGTTGCATGGGGCAAAGCCGCACAACTTTCAACTTATTTTCAAAAGAACCTGCTTGAAACAACTTACTCATTATACAAAACAGAGTTTAAAAGCCAGGTTTTGCAATTCATGCAACAGACAAAATCTGTTGCCATATTTATTCGCTGCGCAGAATATGTTTTAAGAGCAGATTCACTAAAGGGTCCGGGTATAATTTCTTCACTTATCAAACAAAAATTTCCTAATGATAGCAGCACCGGCATGCAGATATTAAAAAGCCGCATCTATGCGGGTAAGCCACAGCGCACGCCACCATTGCATGATATCCTCAGCAACGATTTTATGCCGGGGCAAACGGTAATTTATTCGCTGCAAAGAAGCAACCGCGGTTATGCCGGCCTTGTTGTTATCCGCAAACCCGATGGCACATTTTTAAAAGATTCATCCGGCAATTATTTTCATACAGCGCAACTGGCAAGAGCCATTACCAATTATCCTTTTTATATAACCAATGGCAACACACCGCAGGGCATATTGCGCTTCAGCGGGTTTGATGTATCAAGGCTTTTATATATTGGTCCAACTAAAAACCTGCAGTTGCAACTGCCCTATGAAATAACGGCGTCATCTTTCTTTGCAGACAGTACTTATATTGATTCATCATGGAGCATTGATCTGTATGCCTCATTATTGCCTGCATCCTGGAAAAATTATAAAGGCATCTATGAAAGTTTTTATGCAGGCAAGATCGGCAGAAGCGCTATCATCATGCACGGCACAACCATCGATCCGCAATTTTATAAAGCTGAAACCTATTATCCGCAAACACCTTCAATGGGTTGTTTATGCAGTTTTGAAGACTGGAATGATGACGGTTACAGAACCGTAAGCAACCAGCAAAACATTGTGAATGCACTTAACGGCATTGGCAGCAGCAGTGGTTATGTTGTGGTAGTTGATATTGATAATGAAAACAGCAATGTTAATATAGATGAAGTAAGCCCGCTGCTTGACCTGTTGACCTACAGGCAATAACAGTATCGCTTGAAATTTTAATGCCTGCGTTAATGACCTGTTAAAACAAATGCATCACCTCAAATGCCTTTGCGCTTAAAAAGAATTAGGCAATCTTAGCGTAAAGAATACAGCAGCGCATAAAAGCAGCATTACTTGAGTGATTTAGGCTGCCGGGTAAATTTTTTACCCGGTTTTTTATTTTTTGCTTACCGGCATCAGGTTTCGTGGCATCACGGTTCTGTCACTCCCTGCATCTGCATAACATTTTTCAGCTCCGGCTTCAAATTCATAACTGCAGCAATAATTAATAACTTTTTATTTAACGCTAACGTTAAACACATCTTTCAGCGCTTTCTTCGCAGCATGATAACCACACATGCCATGTATGCCGCCGCCCGGCGGTGTTGATGCTGAACAGATGTATAACCTTTAGCAAAAGTATATGGAGAAAATTTCAAAGCAGGCCTTGTAACAACTGCGATATTAATAGAGCACCGGAATTAATATGCAAAGAACTAACATTAAAACCTGTTTCAGCTTTGCTGCAAGCGGAAACATAAGATGCCGCCAATGTCTCGTTGCAAAGCCATTGTGCTGAGGTTAAGTGAATGGGCAGTGAGTGTGCTGTGCAACTTGCTTATTTATGCATTAACGCTTTGCCTGCAGTTTGAATTTCCTCAGATGTTTTACCATTTCCGTTTCCGCTATGCGCGAAATAAAATATTTTTAAATGAGCATTTTTAATACCAACATATCTTTTTATGGTTTTTGCACCATCGTACGACTTTCCCATTTTTGTAGTAACAGGAATATTTAAACTATCTGCGAGTGCAAGCGATATTTCAGTCTCATTATCATTATTTCTTGCATCGGCAAAAATGGCTGCAAACTCTTTTCCGTTATCAAGGTTTATTACATAAGCAATATCCCCTAACTTAATTCCTTTACTTTTCCAGCCTGGGCTAACGGCTATATATGGAATAGTTTCTGCATCTGCATAACGTGCCGGATCGCCTTCAGTTTTTGTTTTATCATACACTGTTGTTTGCGAAACAAAATATCCTTCCGGCTGAAGATAACCAATGTAAAAAGTTTTATCAGGCGATAATTTCTTTGCAATACCATATCCGCGATTGCCCGTTTTCGCAAAATGATTTTGCGTAGCTTCAGTCTGGCTTATGCCACCATTGAGATTATTATCAATGCCTTCATTATTTGGATGATAAGCATGTCTTGCGCCATCGAGGTCTAATGCAAGATTTTTTGTTAGAACAAATTTTGCGGTATCTGCTACAGTTGTTTGCGCTGTAAGCGAATTAACAAACAATAACAACAGCAAATTGAGAAACGGAATATATTTCATAGTTGTGTGTTTAGTTTTTATTGAATGGATAAAAACATTAAAGCTAAACTTCATCGTCATGTTTGCAAAAGAAAAAATACGGATTGTCTCGGGAAAAATCACGCCGAAGAAAAGCTTACATTAAAAACATCTCTTACTATTAGAAAATAGCAAATAAAAAGATAATTGTAAATATTATTCTAACGTATTTTATTAACATTCATCCCAAACACATCCTTCAAAGCTTTCTTCGCAGCATGATAACCACACATGCCATGTATGCCACCACCCGGTGGTGTTGATGCTGAACAGATGTACAACCCTTTTGCTGAAGTTTTATAAGGAGATAAACGCAATGCGGGCCGTGTAAATAATTGTGATATCAACGGTGCACCGCCGTTAATATCGCCGCCAATATAATTTGCATTGTATTGTTGTATATCCGCCGCGTTCATTTCATGTTTGGCAAGAATGCAATCTTTAAAGCCCGGCGCAAAACGTTCTATTTGCCGCTCAACTATATCTGTTATATTCTTTGTTGAACCATTTGGCACATGGCAATAAGCCCATGCCGTATGTTTACCTTCCGGCACTCTCGATGCATCAAACAAACTTTGCTGCGCCAGCAGTACAAACGGCTTATCAGCATGCTTTCCATTCCATGCAAGCTTTTCGCTCAAAGCAATCTCTTCTATTGTATTACCAATATGCACCGTACCTGATTGCCTGCATTCTGCTGCTGTAAAAGGTATAGGTTCGCTTAAAGCATAATCAACTTTATACACACCCATTCCATATTTATAATTACTCAACTGCTTTGTATAAAGCGCAGAAAATTTATTGCCTGCAATCTGTAATAATTGTTTAGGCGATACATCAAACAACACAGCACGCGTTGAAGGCAATTGTTGCAAAGACGTAACATTGAAATTCGTTTCAATTTTTCCGCCAAGCGAAACATAATATGCAGCCAAAGCATCTGCAAGTTTTTGTGAACCGCCTTGTATAAGCGGCCAGCCTTTATTGTGTGCGCTCAGCATTAATACCAATGCAACGGCAGATGTCGCAATTTTTGAAAAAGGCAACATGGAATGAGCAGCCATGCCGGCAAACAAACCTTTGCCTTCTGCTGTTTTAAATATTTTGGATAAAGATGTTGCCGGTTGTAAAGCTTTTAAACCAAAGCCTGCCATCACCAACGGATGCGCGGGAAATTTAAACGGCCCTAACACAAAAGGAAATATTATATTTCTGTTTTTATACAAAGGCTGCATTAGCTTTTCATAAGCGCTTCCGTCAATTCCTAAATTCTCTGTTGTTTGTTGTATTGATTGATGCAGCACTGCAGCTTTGCCGTTATCAAAAGGATGTGCTGCTGCATATGTTGGTTCAATAAATTTTAAACCAAATTGTTCTAAAGGCAGTTGGCTGAAAAAAGGTGAGTTTATCGTCATGGGTTGAATAGCAGAACATACATCATGTACAAAACCCGGCAACGTAAGTTCAGCAGAACGCATGCCGCCACCAACTGTTGCTTTTGCTTCAAGCAATAATGTTGAAAGCCCTTGCTGCTGTAAAGTGATTGCTGCAGCAAATCCGTTTGGGCCCGAACCAACAATTACCGCATCAAAATCTTTTTTTACCAAAATAGTTTTTTGAAATGGTTTATCAATGCAAGTTAGTGGTACAATTTTTATCTTCATATTTATATAGCCTGAAAGAGTAATAATGGAACCGCGGGGCAGATCATATAAACCATTTCAATTTTCGCTCAGCACAACACAAACATACTGGCTTACACGCTTTGTTATATTACGTTTACTGGGTATAATTTATGCTGTTGCATTTCTTGTTGCTATTAATGAAATCATTCCCTTAATCGGCGAAAATGGTTTATTGCCAATTGGCAAAGGCATACAACTGATAAGTAAAGCAGTAGGATCAACTGAAGGCTTTATACGATTACCATCTTTGTTCTGGTTCAATCATTCTGATACAATGCTGCTAACTGTATCCTGGATTGGCTTTATTCTTTCCTGTCTCGTTGCTGCGGGCTTTGCAAATGCTATTATACTTTTTGTGCTTTGGTTTTTATATATGTCTATCGTTCATCTCGGTCAGGATTGGTATGGCTACGGATGGGAAATACAATTGCTTGAGACAGGTTTTTTATCCATCTTTCTTTGCCCTTTGCTCGATATGCGGCCATTTCCAAAACATGCACCACCATTGCAAATAATTATATTGTTCCGCTGGCTCATTTTCCGCATTATGCTTGGTTCAGGATTGATAAAAATCCGCGGTGATGAAATATGGCGCAACGGAACTGCATTATATTATCATTTTGAAACACAACCTATACCAGGTCCACTCAGCCGATGGTTCCATTTTTTACCAAGAAGCGTTTTACAGATCGGTGTTTGGCTAAATTTTCTTGCAGAACTTGCTGCACCTTTATTTGCTTTTGGGCCACGCCTTGCAAGACATATTGCAGGTATTACAATTGTTTTGTTTCAACTGAATATTGCATTAAGCGGTAATCTTTCTTTCTTAAACTGGCTTACGATCATTCCCGCTTTAGCTTGCTTTGATGATGGATTCTGGAGTAAAATTTTGCCACGAAAACTTGTTCAAAAAGCACAAGCTGCTGAAGCTGATAGTGAAACTTCAAAACCAATGCAAACCACAGCCTGGGTAATAACTGTTGTGGTTATATTTTTAAGTGTAGCACCGGTAATAAATTTGTTTTCATCAGGCCAGGTGATGAATACTTCTTTTGACCCGCTTGATCTTGTGAACACCTATGGCGCTTTTGGCAGTGTTGGGCAGGCACGTTACAATGTGGTTTTTGAAGGCACTTCTGATGATGATTCAACCGGTAAGGCAAACTGGAAACCTTACATTTACAGAGGTCTGCCTGTCGAATTAAATAAACGTCCACCACAAATAGCACCTTATCAATTGCGTTTAGACTGGCAGATGTGGTTTGCCTCTATGTCAACCGCAGACCAATATACATGGACGTTTAATCTTGTATGGAAATTGTTGCATAACGATGCGAATGCAGTAAGCCTTTTTGCAGAAAATCCATTTAAAGATAAGCCGCCAAAATATGTACGGGCAGAATTATACATTTACAAATTTGCCAGGCCTGGCAATAAAGAACATGCGTGGTGGACGAGAGAAAAAATTGGCGATTGGATTCAACCACTATCAGCAAATGACCCGCGTTTGATTGATTATTTAAAATATGAAGGCTGGCTTAAATAGCAATAGTGAATGGTGAATGTTTTGAGATGAAGATTTGTACTGTTTATCAACATCAATATTAAAATGCTTCCTAATTCCAAATTACCAATTCCTAAATCCTCAACACTTATCAACCAATCACCCGTCAACTTTTTTACAGCTTTTTTTCAATAAGCCATTGATGGCCGAAGGGATCGATCAACGTTCCCTGCCTGTAGTTGTAATCATAATCCTGCACAGGATTTAATATTGTTGCGCCCGCAGCAACCGCTTTCTCTGCTACTGCATGCACATCATCCACAAATACGCCTATAATTGTTGTTACACCATTTAGCTTTTCAGGACTATCCTGTTTCTTTTGTGTGGGCTCATGAATATGAAACAATGCACCATCGAACGAAAGTTCAGCAACATGAACGCTGCCATCATCATTGCTCCAACGTTGTAATTCTTTTACACCAAAAGCCTCTTCATAAAATTTTATAGCAGCACCGCAATCATCAATAATAAGTTGCGGAGCGAAGAAAGTTTTTAAAGCAGTTGACATAACAATACTTTCCGTTAAAGGTATATAAAGAGATCTATTCAGTATGAATTGTATTGATGATCACTTCTTATCCAGTAATTGTTCCATTTGTTCAAAAGCGCCGATATACATTTTAAACCTGTTGTCTGTATGCGCCAGGGCTATATTTTTATGTTGAAACATATCTGCAAGCATATCATTTGCGTGCTGGCAATCTGAAGAATCAAAGAAATAGTTTTTCCATTAGGAGGCAGGTCGTAAAAAAATTTTATTTCAAAACCGTTTCCATAAATTTTAATTGGTGTTGGTGTGCTTCTTACATCAACCGTGTTGATGTGGTTATCTAATGCCCATGTAAAATATGCTTTCCAGAATCCGCAATGATTTTTTAACCGCGCTTTTAATTCATTTTCTGATTCTTTGTGGTTCGCTTTAAGGCGCCATTTATTGTTTTGCAGCGAAAAGGTTGTGCAGCAGTTTCATCAAATTTATATGGCTGCATTTCAAAATTGCAGATAACACCGGGCTCTGTGCTCACGGTAATTTCATTTCCGTTTTTACTTTGAATAAGCAATCCCCTTGCATTGCCAGATGCATTATTTAAAATTATTGTGTCACCATACTGTTGCCATTTTCCATATTCAAAAGTCCCAAAGTCGAGTGTATAATTTCCATCAGGCTGAAGACAAAAAAAACTTGCCGGCGTTAAAATATCTTCTGTTGAACCGCCTTTGCTGGTGTATGTGTAAAACCAAATGCCGGTATCATTTGTTTTGAATCGTATGCATCCATTCAATCCGGTTGAAGTAATTATAAGCAATAGCAGGTAAATCTTATTTTGCATAACAAATAAAAGCAACAAAAATATTGATTGCTTTTGTTCATGAAACGAAAACCCTTGTAAGTTATTGACACTGTTGAAATCAGGCGGCGGGCATTTCCATTAATAATATAACCGCATTGTTTGAAAGCGCTTCCATATCCATTATATCAGCATTCCATATAGCCAATGCATCTCTTGTTTCAAGTAAACGGTATTGCACTTCGAAAGCTCCTTCAATAACAAAAACAAATAGTATGCTGCCTGGTTTTGAAGTCTTATACAACGCTTCTTCGCGGCCATCAAATTTGCCAATAAAAAACTTTACAGGCATTTTTTCGTTATAACCTGCAAACAACTGCAGTAATTTATTTTTATTGGCTTCACGTTCAAAAGAAAAACAAGCTGTATTTACCATTGCGTTTAAACTGCCGGGCTTTAGCAACAAACGAAGAAAATTTATACGCTCTTCATCGTAGGGATTAAATATCTTAATCTCGGCATTTTTCTTCACCGGGAAATATTGCATTTTACTTGCTTCAATAACTGCGCTGTTGCCACAGGTATCGCCATAAATGATTGATCCGGCTATAGGCAAGATCATGAGTATTGCATCGTATTCCGTAGTAAAACTCAACGTTCTGCGTGCAGAGAGCACATCATCCTGCACATTATATAAACTGCCGAATACTGTTTTGTTATCACTGTTATCTTTTAATAAAGCACAACTTTTCCTCCACCCTGTTGTGGTAATGCTGCGCTGTTTCGCCAAAAATATCCTGGCTTCATTTTGTTGTATCATGCTGCAACAGTTATAAGATGTGTAAGCGTATAGCCATCGGTTATATTGCCTTCAACTGTCGCAAGATCATAAACGAGCGAATCTGCGAAAACATTATCGTTTGCATTGCTTACACTCTGTGTTCCTTTAGTGTAATAACTTTTTGCCGTTGTATAAACAGTGTTGCAAACATCAGTTGGAAAAGCAATTTGTGTTACAAGTAACGAGGTGCCGTCTGTACTGTAAATATGCACATGTATATGCGGCGCCCTGCCGGGATACCAGCCCGGAAAAATGGAAGTGAATGTTACAAGCCCGCTTGCATCTGTAGTTTGGCGGCCGCGCAAAAAATGCACAGAAGTGTAATTGGTTGATTGCATTTGACTACCACCATATTCTGAGTAATTACCGCCAGCATCGCAATGCCAGATATCAACAATTGCATTAGCCAATGCGGCACATCCCGCCTTACTGTTGTTGATGGTAATTTTGATGGTTAACGCAACGCCTTTTCGATCGCTTGTTATATCGCTTGTTACCAATGATGAAGGTGTATGCGTTGGAAAAGGCCCTTCTTCATCAACAGGCGTATTGGTACAGGAGCCTGTGTCGGAACTTGTGCCTGTTGAATCGGTTCCTGAAGTTCCGGTGATGTTGCTTATATCTTTTGAACAAGCTTTCATCAATGGTGCAACGGCAGCCATACTTAAAGCTGCCGTAAATCCTTTTTTCAAAAAATCTTTCCTTTCCATAATGTATTTTAATTAATAATGAAGATCGCACTTCAAATATTGTTATTAAGGCTGCGGCAATGAAATGTTTGCGGTGAATGAAATGAATTTTGAGGTTATTAACTAACAGCATTATAGATACTAAATATGGTTTTGATTGAGGGGATGAGTTTGTTTAATATATCTGCAGCACTGATTAGTAAAATTGTAACGTCCTGCAAAGCTTTTTTGAAATACATGCTTTATAAGTTTCTGCAGTTTTTTTATGGTGCAATTTGTAATTAGCTTTAATTGCAATTGAAAAAATCAGCAATGAGAAAAGGTTTTCTGTTAACGGCAATCATAATTGTATGTTTTTGTTTTTCGTCAGCCGCGCAGGTATACGTAACAAAAACAATTCATTCAGGTGAAAGCATACCTGACGTTTCTTCTTACCTTTTTCCATCATTTACTGATGCAACGGTTAAGTTGAAAAATGGCGGCCGCCTTACTTCGAAACTAAATTTCAATTTACTGATTTCCGACATGCAGTTCATAGGCCCGGATAATGATACGCTTTCTATTACTAATGCTGACAATATAGATTCAATATTGCTGAACAATGCAGTGTTTTTCTTTAACCAGGGATATTATGAAATTGTTGCTTCAGCCGATACGGTTAAGCTTGCTATATTGCGTAAAACAACTTACCAGGCCATTACGATTGGGGCCCTGGGTTTGCCCAATCACACCGGCACAGGCATTAAAAGCTATACTTCATTTCTTACTTATGTAGGTGAAAAAAAGCTGGTAATGAATGAAGATATTGAAGCAACCAGTGAAACAACGTATTATCTTATCACGAACGGTACGGTATTTAACAAAGCGAATAAAACTTCATTCATAAAAGTGTTTCCCGGGAAGGAAAAAAACATCCAGGCTTATTTAAAACAAGCTAAAACAGATTTTAATAAACAGGCAGACCTTGAAAAGTTGTTTCAATTTTGCCTTGCGCCGAATTGATGATTATAACCTGGTTGGCAGATTATTCCGCTGTCTTAATAAATAATGCTGTTGATAAAGTTTGTTTACATTTTAATGTTCAAGGTCTCAGTAGCTTTAAAATAATTTTAGTCATCACCGCAAAAGAACATTATACATTAAACTTTCTTCCTGTTCAACCACCAGCCAAGCCAGATGCCTGTTGCGCCCCAGCTAAACATGTAATCAAAGAAGTGAGCTTCAAGATCAAAGGTTTCGTACCAGATGTGCTCTGTATAACTTGCGTGCAGGAAGATGATCAATCCAATTAACAAGGCGGCAAGAAAAGTTTTGCCAAAACTGTTTGCCGCATAGCCTGAAATGATCCAGCAAAAAAATAAAACCATCAATATATTTACAATAAGATTGCTGACCATGCTATAACCCATGTTTGTATTGAGGCTTTTATGATACAATACCTGCGCCCAGGGTTTATCCTTGTAATTTTTGGCAAGTGTCTCCATATCGTTTGAGGAAGCGCCTTTGGGAGTGGTGGGTAACATGTAACCACCGCTTGAATCGAATTGCGCGTTTAAATAATTAAGAATGCTGTCTTGCCGAGGCGTGTATTGCTGTGCCGGGCGATGAAAATCCAAAACACCCCAGGATAGAAACTGGCAGATAAAAATGATAACGCCGCCAACAAAAGCGCCAATAAATATATTTTTCATAACTGCGATCGTTTGGTTAATGATATAAGCTGTTATGCTTGCGTATTAAAGTAAACAGAATGAAATTATGCAAATTTCACCGGCAAATAAAAAAAGTAAACAGCAGGCGAAAGCCAGGTATTAATTTTTTTGCCATGAAATAAGTTATATAAGCTGTTTATTTGTTGTTTAATTAATCATTATGATAAAAGGCTATTATCATACCGTCGCTGAACGGTTTATGCGTTATGTAACCATCGATACGCAAAGCAATCCGGAAAGCGACCAGCATCCTTCAACAGAAAAACAAAAAGATTTAAGCAACCTGCTTGCCGCAGAATTAAAATTGATTGGCCTGGAAGATGCGCATGCAGATAAATTCGGTTATGTATATGCAACCATTTCATCCAATACTGGTAAAAAAGTGCCGGTTGTTTGTTTCTGCAGTCATGTTGATACAGCGCCGGATTGCAGCGGTAACAATGTAAAACCAATACTGCATAAGAATTACAACGGAAAGGATATTGAATTACCTGATGATACAACACAGGTTATTTCTAAAAAGGATTATCCTTATTTAAAAGAACATAAAGGCCATGATATTATTACAGCAAGCGGCCTGACTTTGTTAGGCGCAGATGATAAAAGCGGTGTTGCCATAATTATGGATATGGCTAATTATCTCATTACGCATCCTGAAATAAAGCATGGCAATATAAAAATTTTATTTACACCCGATGAAGAAGTTGGCAAAGGCACAACAATGCTTGATCTGAAAAAGCTGGGCGCAGATTATGCATACACCTTAGATGGCGGTGAAGCAGGTACGCTGGAAGATGAAACATTCAGTGCAGATGGTGTGCGCATAACCATTCATGGTGTGATTGCGCACCCGGGCTATGCGAAAAATAAATTGGTAAATGCTATAAAAATTGCAGGTGAAATTATTGATGCTTTGCCCAAAGAAGAATGGAGCCCTGAAACAACATCCAAACGAAAAGGCTTTGTGCATCCCGTTGCCATAAACGGTATTGCTGAAAAAGCAACCATTGATTTTATTGTGCGTGATTTTGATACGCTTGAACTTGCCAGGCATGAGGAACGCCTGCAATCCATTGCTGAAAAAGTTTTGAAAAAACATTCCAAAAAAGCAACTATGGAATTTAAAGTAACGCAACAATACCGCAACATGAAAGAAGTGCTGGACAATAACCCTAAAGTTATTGCGTATGCAAAGCAGGCTTACAGGCACGCCGGTTTAAAAATAGAAAATGAACCCATCCGTGGCGGAACTGATGGCAGCCGTTTAAGCTTTATGGGTTTGCCTTGCCCTAACTTATTCACCGGCATGCAGGCAATACATAGCAAGCACGAATGGATTGGTGTAAAAGACATGGAAAAGGCTGTTGAGGTTTTGGTGAATCTTGTACAGGTTTGGGAAGAGAGATCGGTTTAGTTATAAATAACGTGTTAAGTTTACAGCATTGCTGCGTTTTAGCCTTAATCAACCAACCCGGTAATATCACTTCCTGTACTATTCCATAATCTAAAACTTCCCTTGTCATGAGGTTAACCAAAACGCTTATCGTAAAATGATATCATGATAAAAAAAATACTGCTTGTTCTGCTTGCTGCAATGATGATATTAGCAGCAGTTGTGTTCATCAATAATGCAAAATATAATGGCAGCATTCCTTCAAAGCCTGTAATAACGCCACTTGCAATAAGCGATTCTGCCATACAACACATGAGCGAAGCCGTGCAGATTAAAACCATTTCTTATGCCGATTCATTGCCTGTTGACACCACCGAATACCTGCGGTTCAGGGCTTTCATTGACAGGGCATACCCGCTTATTCGTCAAAAATTGCCCAGACAGGTTTTTAATCAATTCAGTTATTTATACAAATGGGAAGGCAACAATAAAAATCTTGCGCCTTATGTTATAATGGCGCACAGCGATGTTGTACCGGTTGAAGCCGCAACACTCAATAAATGGACCTTTGATCCATTCAGCGGCGCCATAAAAGATAGTATGATCTGGGGAAGAGGCGTAATAGACGACAAAGGTTGTCTTGTGCCTATCCTGGAAGCGGCAGAACAATTGCTGCGTGAAAATTTTCAGCCTGAACGAACCATTTACCTAAGCTTTGGCCATGATGAAGAAATTTCAGGTCCGCACGGCGCGAGAGCAATTGTAAAGTGGTTTAAAGAAAATAACATTCATCCTGAATTGGTAATTGATGAAGGCGGAGAAATTACAGAGGAGCAGTTCGCGCAATTAAAGCGTCCGGTTGCAGCCATTGGTGTAGGTGAAAAGGGCTATATGTCATTTAAATTATCCGTTGAAAAAGCAGGCGGCCACAGCTCAATGCCGCAACCGGAAACTGCGATTGATATACTTGCATCGGCATTGGTAAAACTCAGGTCGCAGCAAATGCCGTTTAAAATTGCACCACCCATGCAGGAACTGTTAAACCGTATTGCACCCGGCTTGCCTTACATGGAAAAAACAGCAATAGCAAACCAATGGTTGTTTGGCAGGTTTCTGCAAAAGGAATTCGATAAAAATGAAGTGACGAATTCATTGTTTCATACAACAATAGTTCCTACAATTATAAACGGTGGTATAAAAGATAATGTTATACCTGCTGTTGCAACAGCTATCGTTAATGCAAGAAGTTTGCCTGGTGACACGCAGGAAGATGTGATTGCTTTTATGAAAAAAATGATCGATGATGACCGCGTAAAAATTGAGCCCTTTAAATGGAACACTGAAGCTTCAAAGATTGCTGATGTTAGCGGTGTTGCTTATAAAAAAATAGAATCGATTTGTTATAAAGTGATGCCGGATGTAATTCCTGTGCCGTATATATTAATGGGCGGAACAGACAGCTATTATTTTGATGAAGTGTCTGACGGCGTAATAAAATTTGCCGTATCCATTGATGGCAAAGGTTATCATGGCATCGATGAACGTTTGCCTGTGGCCGACTTCAAACGCATGATCTTCTTTTACACACTGCTGATGAAAGAATCAAGGAGTTAAGGTTGTTTGATTATACTTTTTAACCACCGGGTTATAACGGCGCAAAGCATCCAAAGCCTTAGTGCCTACGTTGACCAAAGAAAACTTATTAAATAAAAATTCCCTTTCGCGATACCGGGATATGAAATTAAAACTATCAGGAAAAGAGTTAAGAGCAATAGGCTATCCGGAAGGCCCTGTAATTTCTGTTGCAATGAACGTGATGGAAAAACATTTTAAACATCACACAAAAGAAGAAGTGTTCGAAATATTAAAAGCCGTATTGCAATCACCAAAAGATTATGCAACTGATGAAATGCTGCAATCCATTGCTGAAAAATTATTGCCGAAAGAAAAGGCAGATAGTGCAGAGATTTCCCTGAATAAGGAGGGGGTGCATTTTAACATATTTGGTGCAGCATATATTGAACAAGGCGCCTTGCAACAAATGTACAGCGCGGCCAAATTACCCGTTGCAGTAGCCGGTGCGTTAATGCCCGATGCGCATTATGGTTATGGTTTACCCATTGGTGGTGTGCTGGCAACAGAGAATGCCGTGATCCCGTACGGCGTTGGTGTTGACATTGGCTGCCGTATGTGTTTAAGCATTTTTGATATCGATGTAAAAGACCTTACGCAACGTGAAGCCTTTTTTACACGTGAACTGGGTGCAGCCACCTTATTTGGCAGCGGTGCACAGTTTCATCATACAGAAGAACATGAAGTGATGGACAATAAATTGTTCTTCGAAATGCCTTTGCTGAAAAGCCTGCATGGCCGCGCCTGGAAACAATTGGGCTCATCCGGAAGTGGTAATCACTTTGCAGAGTTTGGCATTATTGAAATTGATGAAACAGATGCTGTGTTGAATGTGCCTGCAGGAAAATATGTTGGCTTTGTAACGCATAGCGGTTCACGTGCATTGGGTGCCAACATTGCCAATCATTACACACGACTTGCAATAAGCAAACGCCGTTTGCCACAGGAAGCAAAACATCTTGCATGGTTTACGTTGGATGAAGCGGAAGGCATGGAATACTGGCTGGCTATGAATTTGGCGGGTGATTATGCAAGTGCCTGCCACCACGTGATACATGAAAAGATTGCAAAGCAGTTAGGTCGCAAGCCAATGAAGATGGTGGAGAATCATCACAACTTTGCCTGGAAAGAAATGCACAACGGCAAAGAAGTAATTGTGCATCGCAAAGGTACTACGCCTGCCGGTAAAGATGTGTTGGGTATTATTCCCGGCAGCATGACGGCGCCCGGCTTTATTGTAAAAGGCAAAGGCGAAGATGCCAGCATCAACTCCGCATCGCATGGTGCCGGGCGTAAGATGAGCCGCACACAAGCCATGGCAAACATTACGCATAATGCATTGAAAGAAGAACTCGCCAAACACAATGTAAAATTACTCGGCGGCGGTTTGGATGAAGCGCCATTTGCATACAAGGATATAGAAGTGGTGATGCAATCGCAGAAAGCATTGGTGGATGTTGTGGGAAAGTTCACACCAAAGATTGTGAAGATGGATGGTACTGCACCAAAACAATGGAGGAAAAAGAAAAATGATGTGGTGGAAGGGGAGTAAACGTCTGAACCGGGATTTATAGGATTTATCTGATTGCGCTGATTATAATTTTCATCAGGTTAATAAGTGTAATCAGTTTTAAATCGTGGTTTTGTTTTTGGGGGATGTCGGCTAATGAATATATATCAGCTGCAGTTCCGTCCGCGAGGCGGATGCAAGTCTGGCACAGAAGCCAACGCAAATAAGCTTCACCGGGCTTTTCGCTTCTACCGGCAGCCTGTGAGCAGTAAAATTCTATTGAGCATTCGTGACGCTGCATAATGGATTGATGGCATAAATTAACTACATACTTATCTTAGTAGTTGAAAATTGAATATAGTCATGAATGAACATAATTTAAATATTGGAGAGATTGGAAATACATTTTTCAATGTAAAAAAAATCGACTTTGACTCGGATGAATCGTTATTAGATTATGATATAATATTTTTGGATATTGAATTTATAAGTACTCTTTTCCATAAAGAAAAGAGTACGGATGATCGAATTTGGATATCAGAATCAAACCAAAAAAGATTTGACAAAAGAGTTAGCGAGATAGAAGAATATAGAGATCATAAGAGAATATTAATCATCTTCCTGCCATCTCCTCAAACTTATCAATTTTACGCAGGTAATTATGTTCATGGTTCATTTGAAAATACCACATTCTCGCCGGAGTTCTTGTTTATTGAATCAATAATTGGAGACAGAATAGACATAATACCTAAAACAAAATTTGAAGTTTTTTTAAAAAAATATCACAAACTATTACTTTATAAATCCTGTTTTACAAGTAAAGGCACAATTGGTGAAGCCATTGCGAAAATAAAAAATACAAATAAAATCATTGCTTCGTTCGATGATAATGTAATTTATTTACCATCATTAAAAAAAACAGACAGTTACGATGAACACTTCTCAAATATGATTGAGAGTTTTAGTAATGATCTCGTTAACTTATTAGTTCAAAAAAAAGAATTAATTAATGTTCCGGATTGGATCGATTCTTATCAAGTTTTAAATGAGAATGAACTTATTATCGATCTTGAAAAACTAAATCAACAAAAAAAACAATTGGAAGAAATAATTGCAATCAAAAGTGAAAAGCTTTTAGACATTCAGTCATACAAAGTTTTATTATTTGGAACAGGGAATGTACTTGAAAATAAAATTCAAGAAGTATTCGAAGATCTAGGATTTAAAATTCTAAAGGCAGATTCAAATAGAGATGATTTAATAGTAAAATATAACGATAACGTAGTCATTATTGAAATAAAAGGAGTTACAAAATCAGCAACAGAAGAACATGCAAATCAATTAGAAAAATGGGTTTCTGAATATTTCCTTGAATATAAAATTCGTCCTAAAGGAATTTTAATAACAAATACATATCGAGAGGTTGAATTAAGTAAGCGAACAAATGCATCATTTCCGAATCAGATGCTACACTTTTCTGAGAGACGTGATCATTGCTTGATAACTTCAATACAATTATTTGGTCTTTATATCGATTGTATGAACAATCCGTCGAACAAGGAAAAAATTGTTGATAAACTTCTAAATACAATTGGAGAATTTGAAGATTATAAAAATTGGAATTCATTTATAACATTCAACTCTTGATTTATCTCATCTTATGATCTTTCCCCAAACTAAACCACTCATCTCTCCAAACTCCTTTCATACATTCTTCGCCACAAATCCGTCAGCATATGAAATTGTATCAGATGAAAACGGCTACACAGATGTTGATGACCTTAGCAAAAAACTACATGCACACAACGAGAACATCAACTTCGAAATACTAAAATACATTGTAGATACAAGCAAAAAACGTTTTGCATTTAATGACAATTTGTGATACGGCAAACCCCACTTCAAGTGTAAACAGTAATAAAAAGCCAATTTTGTATCTTTATTAAAATGATTAAAAATGTCCTACGATAAAAAAGAATTATTGTCATTAACTGCTGATGAAAAACTTGAGCTTGCAGAAGAACTTTGGAGCAGTGTGGAAGAAAGCCTAATGCCCATTACAAATGAAGAGCTTGCTTTTGCTGAAGAACGATTAAAATTGCATGAAGCTAATCCCACTGAAGGCATGAGTCTCGAACAGCTTAAAAAATACTTCGCTGATAAATATGGTTTTTGAACTCATAATAAAGCCAATTGTTTTTGATGATGCTGAAGAAGCAGTTAATTATTATGAACAGAAATTAAAAGGCTTGGGCAAGCGTTTTTATGATAGCCTGCTTGTATCACTGGAAGAAATTCAACTCAATCCGCTTAATTATTCTTACATCAAAAATCCTGTAAGAAGACACATTATTCAAGGTTTCCTTAAAAAATTTATTACGATCAAACTATTTATGTAATCGGTATTTCTCATGCTAAAAGAAGTATTCTTTTGTGAAGCGGAGATTAAGATTGATGGAATAGAAAATAAATTATTTCTAATGAATTACTTTGTGATGTTATGCTTTCACAAAACCAAAACACCCGTCTCTCCAAACTTCTCCTACATTCTCCGCCACAACCAGAAGAATATGGAATTGTCTTAGATGAAAACGGCTGCACAATCTTGATGAACTCATCAGCAAACTCAATGCATACGCCCAAAATATCAACTTCGAAATCTCAACAATTTCACATAAACAGTCGTTACAAATCATATTAGTCACTATGTTTGAATTAAAATAATCTCTTGTCGAAAAAAGATATACTTACTATAATTGCTGCCATCATTGCTGCGGCCGTTGCAGGTGTTGCCACCCGTCTTGAAATAAATTCAGTAGTGCTTTTTTCAATTACGGCTGTTGCATTGGTTTTGCTTGCGATGATCGTTGGTCATGCTACCGAACAACTTGGCAGACGCATGGGTCCGGGTGCTACCGGTATATTGCAATCTGCACTGGGTAATTTACCCGAATTATTTGTAGCCATATTCGCATTGCGTGCAGGCCTTGACAAAGTTGTACAAGCTGCGTTGGTAGGCTCCATACTTGGCAATTCATTACTGGTATTTGGGTTAGCTTTATTTTTCGGTGGTTTAAAAAATGGCACACAGAAATTCAATTCGGAGCCGCCAAAAATGATCGCCACTTTAATGTTGCTTGCTTTTGCAGCTCTTGCAATTCCCACACTTACGCATGAACTGCATACCGCTGCAGAGAAACATATTAATATGCTTGATATAATGGTTGCCATTGTATTACTGATCGTATTTATTGCAAGCACATATTTTTCACTAAAGGGAGATAAAACGGTTGTTGCTGAAAGAGAAGCTTCGGAGGAAGCAGGCTGGTCTTTGCCTGTTACCATTATTGTACTGCTGGGGTCTGGTGCCGGTGCCGCTTTTGTTTCAGATTGGTTTGTGGAAGCGTTGCAGCCGGCAATGAAATCACTGGGCATAAATGATGTGTTTGCAGGGCTGGTGGTAGTTGCTATTGCAGGTAATGCCATTGAAAACTTGGTTGGTATTCAGCTTGCTTATAAGAACAAAGCTGATTATGCTGTGAGTGTTATTCTCAATAGTTCGCTCCAGGTTGCGTTAGGTTTATTTCCTTTGCTGGTTTTACTTTCATTCTTTTTAGGAGGAGCAGTTTTATCATTCGTGCTTAGCCCATTATTGCTCGCTGCATTAGCGTTAGCAGTTATAGTAAGTGCATTCATTGTTTTTGACGGAGAGTCAATTTGGCTTGAAGGTGTAGCATTAATAGGTCTGTATGCAATTATTGCTGCCGCATTTTGGTGGGGTTGATTTCTGCTGTCATAATAATTCTCTTGCTAATATTTTAGGAATTCCGTACTACAGGATGCAGCAATAGTTTTAAAAAAATCGATAATTGCAGCATCTGATTCTCCGGTACAAGTGTTCGACGCAACGAATGCTGTATACTTATTCAAAAGCCGGGTATATAAAAATTATTTTTACTTGTGAAAGTTTTTTGTTTTGTCATACGCAGCCAAACAACTGTCCAGCGGTTTTCCATCTTTATAAATGCAATCGCAAAAATTGCAAGCCGCAGGGCGGGCTGCACATCCATTCCTGCACTCTTCTTCAGAATTGCCCGGCGTAATTTCATATAAATAAGAAGTACCAACAATAATAATAGCTAAAACCGTAACACAACCTCCAAAAAATATAATTCGCAGGCGATTTCCCAAGGGTTTTCTTGTTGCAGGTGGATTTTTTTTGTGTTGCTTAAATGGCAAAATGTGTTTTATGCGGTCATAATCCCAAACCAATAAAAACAGGCACGCTAATACCATCAGCGTTACAAGCCTTGTGCCGTCAAAACGGGTAGCATAAGTGAGTACACAAATATTAAGAATGATGGGAAAATACATCAGTGCACCCAGCAAAGAAGTTCTTGGAATGAGTAATAAGATAGCTATTATGACCTGAACAATTCCAATAAAGGTGTAGTAATATCCTGTAAGAAGTAAAGCATCGAAGTAATGCCCTAAGGGATTATTGTGCGGCAGGCCTTCAGCAAACCGTTCACCCATGATCTTAACGAGGCCCGCCGGAAGAAAACTTGCAGCTAAAGCGATACGGCAAAAGACAGCAAATCCCTTAAACCACTTGTCATTCTTTGCCTCGTAATATATTTCTTTAAGCCTGTTCATTCTTACAAGCGATCAGGCTTTTTCCGGGTAAAAATTTTACTGAGCATAAAAAGTATAAAATAAATAAACAATGCCATCGCTGTCCAGTATACAGCACAGGCAAGCGCACGGATTGGAGGTGCCGGATCCGGATCGTTAAATATTGGTGCCAATGGTCCTACCAAAACAATTTTGATTGGATATATAATGGCAGCAAGGTTGCGCTTCCAGGCTATCGGTGAATCAGTTCCGGGGAACCACGTGCCATTTACAACGGGGCCCAAAAGTAAATTAGTGATACCGATGAAGACAAACGCCGATATAAGAAAAATGATAACGAATTTTTTTACTGAAATTTTCATCTACTCCAGTTTTATAGATTAAAAGTACTTTGAAATTCAAAGTTAAGTGTTACACTATAAATGTAAACTATTTCTGAAAAAATAATTATCAGCTTTAGCAAAAATTGTTTAGATGGATACATCTGCATTACCTATCCATAATCAAACAAAAGACATATGACATTCACTATAACAATTGCCTGCTTTAATTTTCGCATACGATCATGCTCAGTTATTTTATCCAAATACACAAAAAGAATTTCACCATAGCATGATAGTTAATTAACTTGTTAGTCTAAAACATTGCATTATGAAAAAAATTCTTCTGCTTTCATCATTGTTAACAATGGTTTTTATTTTAAGCAAACCAACTAATGTGAAAGCACAAACGCTAACCGCTGCAGACATACAGGCACAAATGGTAAAAGAATGGGAAAGAGCAAAAGCATATACAATCAGTTACCTTAACACTATGCCGCCTGATAAATATTCGTTTACACCTGTTGACAGCATTAAGAGAAGCTTTGCTCAACAAATGTTGCATCTTGCTGCGGCCAACCTTTTCTTAATGTCAACGGCAACAGACATTACGCCACCGGCTTTCTTAAAGTCTGATATTGAACACAGTACCACAGCTCAAAATAAAGATTCGGTGATGTACTATGTAACGGCGAGTTACGATTATTGCGTCAACGCGGTTAAAACGCTTGACCTGGCAAAATGGGGTGAAACAAAAGAAATATTTGGCTTTAAAGCAACAAGGTTTGCATTAATGATGAAAACGTTTGAGCACCAGACACACCACCGTGGTCAAACCACCATCTATATTCGTTTACAGGGTATAAGGCCACCGCAGGAACAATTGTTCTAACAACAGTAAGTGTATAAAAGTAAAGGCAACAAATAAATGCCCATGCATTTACCTTGTTGCCTTTTGTATTAGGTAACGAAGTTGATAGGTATTCAGTTCACAATTAGTACCGGTATAGCCAGCTTGTGGCGAACCTGGTTAACGGTTTCGCCATAGATAATATTTTTATACCCCTGTGCCGGTGCGCACCCATGATCAGAATATCTGCGTTATAGTTTCTTGTAATGCGCACAATCTCATCAACGCGCTGCTGGTAGCCAAGCTGTATTTCAACTTTATAGCCCATTTTTTTCAGCTCATTTGCAAAAGCCTGCAGGCGTTCGGCATCCTGCCTTGTTTCTTCATCATCAGTGGCATTGCCCGAAAAAGATGCTGAAACAGTTTCAACAACATGCAACAACAAATAGTTGGCTTTTTTATTGCCCTGGTTGATGGCATGTGCGATGAGTTTTTCATCAAGCGTTTTAAAATCGAGCGCAATAGCAATTTTTTGAAAAGCGTTCACTGAAAGATTAAGCAATTGCGGTGTTTTACCGTGAATGCCCTCAAGTGCTCTTGTTCTTTTTTTCATAACCGGGTAAAATGTCATCATGAGAAACAGCCAGGCAAAAATTAAGGATGCGGCTACAACGATAATTTTTAAGAAAGCGTGGCCATCTTCCGATAAGGTGTCTGCTATTTCATTTGCAACAAGCCGCACATTTAAAAAGACCAATATAGCGGCTACGAGCCAGGCAATGATTTTTGTTACCGGCCTTATCGCGAAAATACCCATTGCTTTTTTGTCGCTCACAAAATGTATTAAAGGTATAATGGCAAAGCCAAGCTGCAGGCTTAACAATACCTGGCTGAAGACAAGCATGTTATCAACTTCCGATTCGCCATACAATGCAATAACAATAACAGCGGGTATAATGGCAAGAAGTCGCGTAAGCAATCGCCGCAGCCACGGGTTGATACGCAGATGCAAATAACCTTCCATAACAACCTGCCCGGCCAATGTGCCTGTTACCGTTGAACTTTGCCCGGAAGCAATAAGCGCTACAGCAAACAATATAGGTGCAAGCGCTGTGCCCAACATTGGTTCGAGTAACTGGTGTGCATCCTGGATCTTTGCAACAGATGAATGGCCGGTATAGAAAAATGCTGTTGCTGCAAGCACTAAAATGCCTGCATTTACAAAGAAGGCGGCGTTTAAGGCGATTGTACTATCGATAATGTTGTATTTAATGGCTTTGCGTGTTGCCTTCTCGCTGTTATTTATTTTTCTTGTTTGAACCAATGCGGAATGTAAATACAAATTGTGGGGCATTACGGTTGCACCAATAATGCCTACGGCAATATATAAGGCTTCATTGCTTAATGCCGAAGGAACAAAACCTTTCACTATTTCACCAACATCAGGCTTTGCAAAAAACATTTCAATCAAAAAAGAAAGGCCAATAATTAACACGAGGGCGATGATGAAAGCTTCCATTGCACGCATGCCTTTTTTCTGCAGGTAAAAAAGAAGAAAAGTGTCAAGTACCGTTATAGAAACGCCCCAGATCAATGGAAGCCCGGTGAGCAATTGAATACCTAAGGCCATACCCAATACTTCCGCAAGATCGCAGGCGGCAATGGCAAATTCAGCAAGTATATACAAACAGAAATTCGTAAGCGGCGGATACGTTTCGCGGTTCACCTGCGCAAGGTCTTTCCGGCGTACAATCCCAAGTCTGGCGCTTAAACTTTGCAATAACAAAGCCATCAGGTTACTCATCAGCAAAACCCATATTAGTTTATAACCAAACTGGGCGCCGCCCTGCAGGTCTGTTGCCCAATTTCCGGGGTCCATATAACCAACGCTTACAAGATAAGCCGGCCCTAAAAAAGCCAATATTCTTTTCCAGCCTTTTCCTTGTTTTGTGGCGTCTATGCTTTCGTGAACGTCACTAAGCGAATGTGTATCGTAATTAATCATTTTATAAAGGATTTACCTGAATGGCATTTGCTACCTGCTCACTGATATTTAGCGATTGCCTGTTTTTAAATTTAATTTCTATCGAATTGTCGAAGGGAAGCTTACGTTTTATTTCGATGGTGGTGCCGATAATAATATTGCAGCTGCTTAAAAATGAAAGCAATTCGCTCGACTGATTTACTACCGATGTAATGACTGCCTGCTTATTGAGCGGAAGATGCGACAGGGGCAATTGCCTGATCTCATCGATCTTCCCATTACTGTCGGGTATCGGGTCTCCGTGCGGATCGAACTTTGGAAAAGCCAGAAATTCATCCAGTTTATCAATCAGTTTTTTACTGCGCACATGCTCCAGTTCTTCAGCAACCTCGTGTACTTCCTCCCAGTTAAAATGCAGCTTATCAACTAAAAAGTACTCCCATAAACGGTGGCGGCGGATTATCATTAAGGCTGCTTTATTGCCTTCACGGCTAAGCCTGAAACCCTTATAAGGATTATAATTCAATAAATTTTTTGCATGCAGTTTTTTCAACATATCCGTTACGGATGCTGCCTTTGTATTCAGGTGATGCGCAAGCGCATTGGTGCTCACTTCATCACTTGATTGCTGCAAATGGTAAATTGATTTGATATAATTTTCTTCAGCAATAGAAAAATTAGTTGACACGTAAATAATTTTTAGACAAACCTAAAAATTATTTGGCAACAATTCAAATTTTTTTTACGTTGGAACGGAGGCATATAAACAAAAAGGGATGAAAAATCATCCCTTTTGAAAAACCCTTCACAAAAAACTGAGAAACTGACTTTAAAATATTCTTACCGTAATTACGGTCATATTACTGCCACTGCTTTTTAAAACAACAGTGATGTTGTATTCCTTTGGCCCTTTTAATTTTCCGGCTATATATGTCATACCATTTAATTCTCTTGAATCAGAAAATCTTTCAAAACCGGCAACCTTGTTCTTACTGAAAAAATCCTGTATTAAAGCGGCCGCTTCAGTCTTGCTTAAGCCTTTAACTTCCGCTTTTTGCGGCAGCGTAACACTTACCGAGTTACTGAAATAACCGGTGAATTTTGTAACGTCTCCAGCGCTTAATGCATTCGCTACGTCGTTAGCCGGCTGTGCAAATACACTCACTGTTAAAAAAAATCCAACGATTGTTAAAAGCTTTTTCATTTTGTTTAAATATGGTATTTGGACTAAAGATAACGTTTCATGTTTAAGCAAGATAGTTATGTAATTGTGAAATACACTTTTCTCATATGATTAACAAGGTTTGATTGAATTATGTTCTGCCGTCTTGTTTAATCATCATTCAACAATGATGCACAATTGGCAGCCCCATGGAGCTGTAATTAAAAGCGGTTAAACGTAATGATCAAAGGCAGGGCTGAAAAATAAGGCAAAAAAAAATATGAAATCTGTTAGCTTTACGCCATGAGCAAAAAAGCAATTTTAATAATCATGGATGGCTGGGGACTTGGACAAGTTTACACGTCTGATGCCATTCAACATGCTAAAACGCCTTTTGTAAGCAGCCTGTATAAAAAGTATCCCAACACAACATTAATAACCTGTGGCGAAGCTGTTGGCTTGCCAGACGGACAGATGGGAAACAGTGAAGTTGGCCACCTGAATCTCGGCGCCGGAAGAGTTGTGTACCAGGAACTGCAACGCATAAATGTTGCTATACGCGAAGGTTTTTTTCAAAAAAATGAATACCTGCTTAACGCTGTAAATTATGCAAAAGCAAACAATAAACCTTTGCATTTGCTGGGTTTGGTAAGCGATGGTGGCGTTCATTCACATATTAATCATCTTAAAGCCATTTGTGCTGTATGTGCGCAACAAGGCTTAAGCGAAGTATATATCCATGCCTTTACAGACGGACGTGATACTGACCCAAGAAGCGGTTTGGGTTTTATAAAAGAATTGCAGCAAAGCATAGATGGCTCTGTTGGAAAAATTGCAACTGTAAGCGGAAGATATTATGCAATGGACCGCGATAAAAGATGGGAGCGCATTAAGCTGGCGTATGATGCTCTCGTAAAAGGCGAAGGCATAACCGCAACAGATGGCCTCGCTGCCGTTGAACAATCTTATGATCAAAATGTTACCGATGAGTTTATAAAGCCAACAGTCATCGTTAACGCGGCAAAACAACCATTGGCAACCATAAAAGATGGTGATGCAGTTATTTGTTTTAATTTCAGAACAGACCGTTGCCGTGAAATTACCATAGCACTTACGCAACAGGAGTTCCCGGATTACAACATGCATCCGCTAAAACTGGATTATACAACAATGACTGAATATGATAAAACCTATAAAAACGTTCACATCATATTCGATAATGATAATCTCAATAACACGCTGGGCGAAGTAATAGAACAGCAGGGTCTAAAGCAAATACGCATTGCTGAAACAGAAAAATATCCGCATGTTACTTTCTTTTTCAGTGGCGGGCGTGAAGCTGTTTTCCATGGCGAAAGCCGTTTGTTGGTCAATTCGCCTAAAGTGGCAACATACGATCTTAAACCTGAGATGAGCGCTTATGAAGTAACAGAGAAACTGTTGCCTGAAATTATAAATGAAACGGCCGATTTTATTTGTTTGAATTTCGCCAATGCAGATATGGTTGGCCATACCGGTGTTTGGGAAGCAGTTATTAAAGCTGTTGAAACAGTTGATACCTGTGTTGAAAAAGTTATTACCGCTGCATTGGCGCACGGCTATACAACTTTCCTGCTGGCAGACCATGGCAATGCCGATTATGAGATAAACGAAGATGGTTCGCCCAACACGCAACATTCATTAAATCCTGTTCCATTCTTCATAATCAATAATGATTTCAGAAGCGAAGTAAAGGCGGGTAAGCTTGGTGACATAGCGCCTACTATTTTAACCTTCATGGGTTTGCCTCTCCCAAAAGAGATGACGGGAAATATTTTAGCGAGACCATAATTAAAAACGTACATATAAAAAAGGCGGGAATTCCTTCGACTTTTTTATTTAACCATTCATGTATAAAAAGCTGGTTATTGCTTATACATTTTGTAGATTGTTTGAAAATATTTTATGGACAGGTTGATAACAACGCCGCCAAAAAAGCACTTTATCCATTTCGAACGTTTAGACTTATTTCCATACACCATTGCGGCGCTAATGATCTGTGGTGAAATTTATATATTGAGCCGGTTCGTTGCTATTACACATATCCTTCACTATTTATAACGGCAATACTTGTATGCGCCTGGCTTTATAAACTTTACTTTCTTTGCATTACTATGCAGATAGTAAAAGCCACATACCTCATTTCAAGCCCGTCTGTTGATAAATGTCCCAAACCCGACCGGCCTGAATATGCATTTATAGGCAGAAGCAACGTTGGTAAATCGTCTTTGATAAATATGCTTTGCAACAATACAAAGCTTGCAAAAACATCTGCTGCACCCGGTAAAACACAACTAATTAATCATTACACTATTGAAAGCGCAACAGAAAAATTAAATAAAAAAACAAGTTGGTACCTGGTTGATCTGCCCGGCTATGGTTATGCAAAACGTGCGCAAAAACTAAGGAAACAATGGACAAAAATGATTGAAGATTATTTGCGCAAGCGCGAAAATATTCTGAACATTTTTGTATTGATTGATGCACGCCATGAGCCACAAAAAATTGATCTTGAATTTGTAGATAGCCTGGGCGAGTGGCAATTGCCTTTTGCCGTTGTATTTACAAAAGCGGATAAGGAAAAACCCGGCGCTGTTGAACGCAATGTGAAATTCTTTTTTGATAAGATGCGGGAAAACTGGGAATTTCTGCCGCCTTATTTTATTACAAGTGCATTGAATAAAACAGGAAAAGAAGAAGTGCTTGGATTTATTAATGAGTGCAATAAAGAATTTAACAAAAGATAAAATATATGACTAGTGCATTGACAATTTAATTTTGAAAGCTGTACTCTTTAAATAACAATTCAACGAATCTTTTATTTATATGCTTCTCGTCCCGTCAGGGACAAAATATTGGTAGAAATAAATTGAAGATTGTTAAGCTATAGTCCCGTAGGGACGAAATATTATTCAGGTATTTTGAAAATGTATCGTTCGTCATATTCAATTTCAAATTTTTCAAGGAACGATTTGTATTCCTCTAAAAAGCGGATTTTACGATGATGCACTTCTTGATTTTGTACATAATCAATTACCCTTGAAGCCTGGGATTTACTATAAGAAAATGCTCCGAAACCCTGTTGCCATTCAAACTTTTCCTTAGTAATTTTTTTATTATTTATCCACTTAGAAGAATCTTGTTTAATATCCTGCATCAGATCTGAAAGAGATTGTATTGGCCTCATTCCAAAAAATATATGAAGATGATCAGGCATTCCATTAATGGCTAACAATTTGTGGTCTTGTGCCTGAACTATGCCTGTTATGTATTTGTACAATTCATCCTTCCATTCTTTTTGAATTAGCCCTGTTCTTTTTTTAACAGCGAATATTACCTGCAAATGAATTTGAGTATAGGTATTTGCCATGATCCGAAATTTTACATTACGTCCCTATGGGACTGTATTAAAAAATAAAGCTCTTATTGCTACCGGTATTTCGTTCCTACGGAACTTTAACAAGCTTAATAAGACCAACTAAATCTAACTACAATAGCTTTATGCTTTATCCCTAAATTTTAAAGATAAACTATAGCAAAATTAAATTGTCACTACACTAGTATGATATGATCTTATCGTAGTCGCCATGACTTCCTATCCAAAACCATAAGATATCTCCGTTAATTTCTACTCCAACAGCCCGATGTTTAAGTCCAACTCTTACTGATAAATAAGTGTTTATTTTTTTAAAATGTAATGATGGATGGTTAAGGTTTGTTTCAGCAGTTGATAGTTTTTTTCGGCAAGTTCCTTAATATCATCAGGAAGCTTATCATAGCATTTCCAGAAAGATGGCGATGCATAACGCTTCATAATTTCCTGAAATTTCCTTTTTTATAATCTTCTAATGCTTCATTTGCAAGATTTGCAAGCTTATTATCAATAACATCTTTTTCAATTTGATCATCCCACTTTTCGTTATCCTGTTTCCAAAACCAATCTCTGAACTCAGCATATTCCACATCTGAAAGTTTTGAAACAAATGCTTCCAACTCATTAATCGATTGCATAATTTAATTCCTACTAAAGTAATTAATTGTTGATTACGCTTGTCCTAAGTCGCTATCTGGCGACATTGCAACGCAAAGGCATAAAACACAAATTAACGCTCCGCTTATAAAAATCCGCTGTTAACCAAATGGCTTTGATTAATTAGAGTTAAGCATGGTATCAACCGCACACTATATAATTAAACAATTTTTCTATGGTGAATGTGCACCAAATGCCCTTAAGTTAAAAAGATTTTAGAAATTGCCTGAAGGATGAAAGCTGCTTATGAAACCTTTGCCAACCAGTTTTTTACCCTTCTGCCTGGTAACAATTCACCGCGGTAAGTATAATAGTAATGAACGTAGGTTTCAAAAGCCCTTTCGTTATCCGGCAAGTGCAGCTGCAGCTCGCGATGCAGTATCTGAAACACTTCACAAAAAACCACGAGGGGTATAAGCGGTTTTAATTCTACGAAAATTTTGAGCCCGGCAATTTCAAGCGTTGAATGTTCAACATCAATAGCGTATTCTTTTAGAAATGAAGCCAGCTTTTTTGCACCAAGCCATTCATGAAAAAGCACCCATTGTTTTATATTATCGGTTTCCAGAAAATTTTCTGCAACGGTTATAGGCTTTAGTTTTTTTAGCGCATTGTTGCAATTCTCTTTAAAGAAATAGTAATTAACCAGGTAGTGAAAACTGCCATACATCTTCTCTTCCTCGCCTATATTATAAGCACTCATGAAAGATTTATGGCTGTTTTTATAATGACAGTTCCATTCCAGTATGTCTTCTATGGTTAACAGGTCAAGCATAATTGAAGCGTTTATGTAAATTAATACTTTTAAGACTAACTATTAGTTGAATTAGATTTTTTTTAAGACCGGCAAAGAACAGATAAGATCATTTCCTGTATTCCTCTTTCGGCCAGATCGGAAGGTTGCCATACATGCAATGATGTGTTTCATGGTGCCTAACTTGAACGTGCAAAACTGTAGGCGGAAACTAATAAACCAACTACGATTACATTTGCAGCATGAACAAAAAAGTAAGAGTGCGTTTCGCCCCGTCGCCAACAGGCGGTTTGCATATTGGCGGCATGCGCACGGTTTTATTCAATTATATTTTTGCTAAACATCATAACGGCGATTTTATTGTGCGTATTGAAGACACGGACCAAAATCGTTTTGTTCCGGGTGCTGAGGCTTACATTTTTGAATGCTTAAAATGGTGCGGCCTTGAGCCGGATGAAAGCGTTGTACATGGCGGCGAATATGCGCCTTACCGCCAAAGCGAAAGAAAAGAAATGTACAGGCAGTATGCTGAACAATTGGTAAAAGAAGGCAAAGCTTATTATGCTTTTGACACACCGCAGGAATTAGAAGATAAAAGAAAAACAATTCCCAATTTTCAATACAATCAATCATCACGCAGTGAAATGAAAAACTCATTAACGTTGGGTGATGAGGAAACAAAAAAACTATTAAAGGAAGACGTTCCGCATGTGATTAGAATTAAAATGCCGCATGATGAAACCATAGGCTTTGTTGATATGATTCGCGGCGCTGTAAATTTCAATACATCGCAGGTTGATGATAAAGTTTTGCTGAAGGCGGATGGAATGCCGACCTATCATCTTGCCGTTGTGGTGGATGATTATTTAATGAAGATAACACATGCCTTTCGCGGAGAAGAATGGTTGCCTTCTTCACCTGTGCATATTTTATTGTGGCAATATTTATTTGGAATTGAAAACATGCCTGAATGGGCACACCTTCCTTTGATATTAAAGCCTGATGGCAAAGGAAAATTAAGCAAACGCGATGGCGACCGCTTGGGTTTTCCTGTCTTCGCTATGAACTGGACAGATGCAAAAACGGGCGAGTTAACACACGGCTTTCGCGAACGTGGTTTTTTACCTGAAGCGTTTATAAATTTTCTCGCCTTGCTTGGCTGGAATGATGGAACAGAGCAGGAAATTTTTTCATTGAATGAATTGATAAAAAAATTTTCGATTGAACGTGTGCATAAAGCCGGTGCAAAATTCGATTTTGAAAAAGCAAAATGGTTTAACCATGAATGGATAAAGCGGTTGACTGCTGATCGTCTGCTGTTATCCGTTAAAAATTTTTTGAATGAGGCAGGTATTACAGTAAATGATGATGAAAAATTAAAAGCTGTAATTGAACTTGTAAAAGACCGTTGCACCTTATTGCCTGATTTTGTGCAGCAATCATCTTTCTTTTTTCAATTTCCAAAAGAATTTGACATTAATGCCATTAAGCCAAAATGGAGTGAACATAAGCAACAATTTTTTGCTGAATTGATTCGTACTTATCAGTTGGCAACATTATGGAAGCATGATGAACTTGAAAATTCATTTAAGGAAATTGCCGCAGCCAGTCAAATAAAACCCGGTGAGGTTTTATTGCCTTTGCGCATTATGTTGGTTGGTGGCAAATTTGGCCCGCATGTGTTTAATATAGCAGAGGTGTTGGGAAAAGAGGAAACCATTCATCGCATTAAGCACACAATACAACTGCTTCATTAATGTTTGCACATTACTCTGATGGCGGTGCATCTGTCGGTGCTTACGCAGGTGAAAGCGGAATGGCTTTTAATATTTTCTTTTCGCAGCTAAAGAAACTACCAGCCAGGCAAAGGCCAGGCAAAACCAGGCTATTTTTGCAAGAAATAAAACATCCATGTCTATTAATTTCATGCAAAGTATTCACTGAAGAAAAATTCAAGTATAATCAATCGGTCAGGATAGTAAAAGCGTAGGTGAATGAATATTTTTTCGAAACCTATCGTTCAATAAATTAAAAAGTCTGTCTCAGAAAGACAGACTTCACATTAAATAGAATGTTATTGCTTAAAATATTTGCCAAGTGCTTTTCCGGCATCCGCATAAGCCTCCGTAATTCTTTCGCCTGTATCAAAATCGTAACCACCAAACGTTCTGCCCAATGCATCATCAACAGTTAATTTTGCAACCACGTTATTATGATCGGCTGTTTCAACAACTAAAACAATGGCATCAATCTTTGCATTCTTGCGCCAAACGCCAACATTATAGCCAGGTTCAGTAAAAATGGTTTTAAAGATCAAGGTATATTTTGCTTTAGTATCTTTTGTTTTTTCACTATACTCTGTAAACAGTTCTATAAACTTTGGTTCGAAGCGGTATTTTCTGTCTTCTGTCCAGGCCTTGGCCCAGCTGTCGCCTTTACCCGCTTCTTTTTTATTGTAGTCGTCTGTTTTTTGGGCTACATAATCTGTCTCTTTATCAAACTTACCAACCTTCATACTGTCGTAGGTAAATTCAAAGTTCAGACTTGATGCTGCTTTAACTGCGTCAATACTTCCCTGTACTACTTTAATTTTTTGAGCTTTGAGATTGTTTGAAATCATAAACAATAGAATTGCTGAGAATGCTATCAGTTTTTTCATTTTGGTGTATTTAAAATATTTAAATATTGTTTAAAGATTGAAGATAAAATAAATGATATTATTTTTATTGGAGAAACACATGAACGTAAATTATCAATGTATGGCTTGCCGTTTTTGACGTATAGATTGATACAATGGTTTGCAGTATAGATAAAACAATGAATACAAGCTTTCATTTAATTTCCCGGGAACCGGCTTCAATAATTAACTACGACTAACATGCACTTCATTTTATTTATTGTAATTATTATACTGTTGATAGTTATAATATCCAAACTAAATTCAAGCCGCACCGTATCCACCCGGCTTGAAAGCAACATTCATCAACTTACAGAAAAAATAAAAAACCTCAGCGATACCATTGCAACACTACAGCAGCCCGAAATAAGACCGCAGCAACCGCCGGTGGCTGAAAAACCTGTGAGCGTAATACCGGAACCTGTAAATGAAATAAAACCTGTTGAGCATGAACCGACCGAAGGATTAACATTAGTAACAACAGAAACAGAAGCAACAATACAACCAACCGAAAACGTAAATCCTGTTCATTCGCCTATACACAAAAAGCAGGAAAGTTGGTTTCAGCAATGGTTGCGCAACAATCCTGATATTGAGAAATTTATTGGCGAGAACCTTATCAATAAGATCGGTATTGCAGTGCTCATTCTTGGTATTGCATTCTTTGTAAAATATGCCATTGATCAAAACTGGATCAATGAAATCGGCCGCGTATGTATCGGCTTGTTCTGCGGCATTATTCTTATGGCCGTTGCACACAGGCTGCGAAAAAATTACCGTTCATTCAGTTCAGTTCTTGTAGGTGGCGGCTTAACGGTTTTTTATTTCACCATTGCATTTGCATTTCATCAATATCATTTAATAAGCCAGGCTGCAGCCTTCAGCATCATGGTAATAATAACGGCGTTTGCAGTTATATTGGCCATATTGTATGATCGCGTTGAACTTGCAATACTGGCAACTATCGGCGGCTTTATAACACCATTTCTGGTAAGCACCGGCACAGGCAACTATATTATACTGTTTATATATTTATGTATTCTAAATGCGGGGCTGATTGTATTATCATTATACAAGCGCTGGCATGCCTTGCATTTTATTGCCTTTGCTTTTACTGCAATTATTTATGGCGGATGGATAGGCGCCAACCATTCAGCTAAAACATTTTCGTATGCCGGCACCTTTTTATTCGGCACTGTATTTTACCTGATGTTTGTTACAATGAACATGCTGCTGTACGTGAATAAGCAGGCGAAATTTGGCTTTCGCGATGCCGGCCTGCTCATTATCGTAAACGTAGGTTATTATTCAGCCGGTATGTTTTTATTGCACCAATGGCAACCGCTTTATAAAGGTTTGTTTACTGCAATCCTGGGCTTTGTGAACCTGCTGCTTGCAACATTCCTGTACAAAAGAAAAACCATTGACCGTAATTTTATTTTCCTGCTTATTGGTGTTACGCTAACATTCATATCGTTGGCCGCGCCTGTTCAACTTGAAGGAAACTACATAACCATTTTCTGGGCGGCCGAACTTGTTTTGTTGTTTTGGCTGTATCAAAAATCATTCATTGGCTTATTCAAAATTGCATCAGCGCTTATTACAATTCTTACTTTATTCAGTCTTTTTGCAGATTGGGAGCAGACGTATGTTTTTCATTCGGCTTTGCTGCCTGTTATTATCAACAAAGGATTTACCACAACCATTGTTTGTGCTGTTTCAATGAGTATAATGGTAACCCTTTTGCGAAAAGAGGCAAACAGTTTTTATTTAAAAGGTATAACAAACAGTTTTGTACAACTGTTTTATACAGTAACAGCCGTTGCTTTATTTTTCTTTGCGGGCGTATTGGAAATTTCTTACCAGTTTAATACACGTTATGCCGGCACCGGCCTGCAATATGCTTATTTGTTGCTCTTCATTGCAGGCTTTTGTTTATTGTTGATAAAGGTGTTGCCAATATTAAAGATCGGGATAAACTATTATATAAAATTGGCAATAGCCGCATTACCGGTTTTATACTACCTGATGAGCGTTGGCGTTAACTACTTTTCAGAAAGAAAGGTGTTGCAAACCACCGGTTTAAAATGGCATTTTTTTGCACATTGCACCGGGGCTGTTCTGTTGCTCCTGCTTATCTTTCAAATAATAAAAGAAACAAGATCGCAGTTGCCTAAGCCAAAAAAATTTCTTTCTGTCTTTACCTGGATCACCGCAATTGTTGTTGTAATATTCTTCAGCGTCGAAGTAAAGGATGTTTATGTTTGGTTCATGTATCGCAACCCCGGCTCTTTTATGTATGCAGCGGATCTTTACAATAAAGCGGGATTGAGTATTGTGTGGGGATTGCTTTCGTTTGCCTTCATCTGGCTGGGTATGCACCATGGTTTTAAAACATTGCGCATTATTGCCTTGTTTCTTTTCGGAATTACTTTATTCAAGCTTTTTGTTTTTGATTTAAAGAATATTGCGCCTGGCGGAAAAATTATAGCCTTTATCTTGTTAGGTGTTTTGCTGCTCACAGTATCATTTATGTACCAGCGCTTAAAAAAATTAATAATTGATGATGCAGGTAAAAAATAACATTCTTCTTCTTTTATCATGCATTTTTTGCATTGCTGTGGCCGCCCAGGATTTTTCTGTAGAAGCCAGGCTGGATACGATTTCAAAAACAGGCTTTTACGAACTTGTCATAACACCTGAACTCAGCAGCCATGTCGAAGCTGACTTTCGTGATCTGCGTATTGCAGATGCAAAAGAAAAGTTTGTGCCTTACATCATCAGAACAACAAGTGCATCTTTTTCAACACAGAATTATTCAAGGCTTCCAATAGTAAGCAATGAAATTGCGGACAGCGGCCGGACGGTGTTGATACTGCAAAACAACACACAACAAAAAATTTCCAGCCTTGCCCTTTTATTAAGAAATGCAGCCGTAACAAGAACAGCCATCATAAGTGGCAGCGATAACATGAACCAATGGTTCGCAATTGATGAAGACATTTATTTTCAAAAAGCGTTTGTAACAGATTCAGACAGGTATGTGCAAACTATCCGCTTCCCGGCCAGTTCCTACAAATACCTCAAACTGGTGATCGATAACAGGAAAAATAATCCTTTAAACATTATTGAAGCCGGTGTATATGCAGATAATATTGTAACGAAGTCACAGCCTTATACCGAAAATCCGGCGCCACATTTTTTTCAAACAGACAGTTCTGATAACATCACTTATCTCAGCGTTAAACAGGAGGCGGCTTATCATATTGACAGGATTCGCATTGCAATAAAGGCACCGCATTTTTATAAAAGAGATGTTGATGTTATTACAAGCAAAGGCAGCACTTCATTTGAATTGATATCCGGGAAAGAACCGTTTTTTGACTTGCCGGCTTTCGATGACTCCAGCTTTCTTATAAAAATTTATAACGGCGATAATCCTGCGCTGCAAATTGAGGCGGTTATAACACAGCAGGTTAATAAATCAATTGTTACTTATCTTGAAAGCGGCAAACGATATACTTTACGGATGCATAATTCATCGGCAATAAAACCTGTTTATGATCTGCGGCAGTTTAGCGACAGCATTCCTGCAACCATTCCCAAACTCAACGTTCTCGCTTTTGAAAAAATAAATGCGGCGACTGTAAAAACCGGTGGATTCTTTTCTTCCAAATGGATATGGCCGGTGATCATTATTATGATCGCAGTACTTGCATTTTTTACCGTAAGGTTAACAAGAGAAGTAAATAAGAGAAATGATCAATAACCGTTATGCCTGTTTTGTCCAAACCAAATCTTCTACTGCAAAACCCAATTCATAGGCAATGCCAAGATATTCGTTTTTAATTTTTTCAGGTATGGTTTTATTTCTTGAAAGCAGCCATAAGTAATCACGGCTATCACCCGCAACGAGGGCATAGTGATAATCTTCGTCTATAACAATTACATTATAACCTGCATAAAAAGGCCCGAAGAATGACACTTTCAATTGTGCTATGTTATTATCACCAACAAATTTTGCTTTACCAATAGATTCTTCTTCTTTCTTCTTTTTAAAATTATAACCGCGGTTTACAACTTTTATGCTGCCGTCATTGTTTAATAAATATTCAGCCGTAACATTTTCCAGGTTCTTTTCCCAGAAATATTCAAGCCTTGCAATTTCATACCACTTGCCTAAATATTTTGTTTTATCAAAATTGGTAACAGCCTCGACACCTTTTGGAATGGTTCGTTTTGAGCGTACTTTCCAGCACAGTGGGATCCGAAGCTTGGAATTCACGTGACTTGAAGTCGCGGC
>JADMIO011346879.1_pt1 | contig 107080 bp, 86 predicted proteins | sample 8958161 | NCBI WGS metagenome assembly JADMIO01 (sample SAMN16585339, study PRJNA669376) | soil metagenome | isolation source: Crop rotation soil | place: USA: Cullars Rotation, Alabama | collected 2011
GCCGCGACTTCAAGTCACGTGAATTCCAAGCTTCGGATCCCACTGTGCTGGAAAGGAAACATTCCACTGATTGGAGTATTGATCATGTCATTGTAGGACGGCCTTGTATTTTCTCCAAAATATTCCCAGGTGAGGCTACCCTGAATGGCAAATGGTAAAGAGGCCCAGTATGAATATCCATTGGAGCGGGCCACATTATAATAAAAACTCCCGGTATGTGGATGACCGATAAAATTGATACCAAATCCATCCTCATCCCATTCAGGACCTTTTTGAAAATTGATCTTCCAGTATTTGGGTCCTGTTCTTGCCCAATCATATTTGTAAATAAAACGGGCGACTGACCAGTTAAAAAGATCAGCTGAAAATACCCGTACCGCTGGTACCCATATTGGATACCGGGGATTATAGGCGGGGTCATCTGACAGAAGGTCCCCATACTTGTTATACTTTGAACTGTCTGCAAGCGTTTTATTGGGAATAATTTCCTCAGATTGTGATACAACACTGCTATCAGTGAATGCAGCTGCTGACGAGGAGTCAATATTCTGCCCATGTAAACTGGAGGCCAGCAGCAGAAGGAAAAAGGATGTAAGGACCGATCTCATTGAAGTAGAGAAATGCAGCAAGCGTGCCAGACCTTATTTAGGAAACAGATAGATGGCTGGGGTTATTATCTAAACCTGAACAAATAAAAAATCCCGCTGTGTCCAGACAGCGGGATCGAAATCGAGGGGGTACATTCTTTCCTCTATATTGGTTTTTCCGTCCTACAAGTTTATTTGAATTGCGGTCTTAATGGTATTAAACTTATTAAGCCCGCAATTCATTTTTTTGTAATGGTAACTACAACTCATGGTCTTCCGACTATTAGCTACAACCACCCTGGTTACCACAGTTCAAACATTTGTAGCAGGTTCCACTTCTCATCATAATATGACCGCAAACATTACAGGCTGGTGCATCACTCTGCATGCTCTTCGCCGCTGTGTTCACTGCATCCATAACGCTGTCCGTTTTCACTGACTGAGCAGCACGTTTATTTTTTACAGGCTGAGGAGCTATGCTTCCACCAGATGCCGCAGGTACGATACGTACATTGGACAATTCAGGTTCTACATACTCAAGACCTGAAGGCACTTCATCCCAATCATCAGCACCTGTATTCATTACTTCTGGTTTGTCAAGTACATGAACCAGGTCAGTGCGGCCCAGGTATTCATAACCGAGAACACGGAAGATGAAGTCTACAATAGAAGTAGTTGATTTGATATTCGGGTGTTCAACAAACCCAGATGGGTCAAACTTGGTGAACGCAAATTTATCAACGAACTCTTCCAATGGAACGCCATATTGCAGACCGATAGAAATAGAGATAGCGAAACAGTTCATCATACTGCGCATGGTAGCGCCTTCTTTTGCCATATCGATGAAGATCTCACCGAGAGTGCCATCACCATATTCACCTGTGCGCAGGAAGATTGCCTGACCATTGATCTTGGCTTTTTGCGTAAAGCCCCTGCGTTTAGCAGGCAGTGAACGACGCTCAACAATACTCGCCAGTTTTCTTTTGAGTTTGGTATCAGGAGATGACTGAACTCTTTTCTGTACTTCTTCCAGGAGTTCTTCAACTGTAAGCTTCGCCATGTCAACAATGTTTGATTCAACTGTTGAAACAGGTGCAGGTTGTTGAGCAACTTCGGCTGTTTTCTCTTCTGTTTTTTTCTTTTTGTCCCCTTTGGTACTGAGGGGTTGGGAAAGTTTCGAGCCATCGCGGTATAAAGCGCAGGCTTTAAGTCCCAACTCCCAGCTCAGCAGGTACGCATCTGCAATCTCTTCCACGTTGGCTTCATGTGGCAGGTTAATCGTTTTGGAGATGGCACCGCTGATAAAGGGTTGTGCGGCACCCATCATGCGGATATGGCCGTGCGCATGAATATAGCGCACGCCTTTCCTTCCGCATTTGTTGGCACAGTCAAAAACGGGCAGGTGCTCTTCTTTCAGGAAGGGCGCTCCCTCAAGCATCATGGTTCCGCATACGTAATCGTTAGCGGCCTCAATTTGCTCATCGGTAAATCCAAGTGCTTCCAGCAGACTCCATTCAAAGTCGTTGTATTGCTCAGGGACAAAGCCGAGACGCTGAAGACACTCTTCTCCCAATGTATACTTGTTGAAAACGAAACCAATTTCAAATGCAGTAACTACTGCAGCATCCAGGCGTTTGATCTCATCGGCAATAAATCCTTTTTCACTTAATACCTGGTGATTAATGAAAGGAGCACCGGCAAATGATGCAGAACCAACTGCATACTTAATGATAGCATCTGTTTCTTTAGCGCTATAACCTAAGTTGCGGAGTGCAACAGGTACTGACTGGTTGATGATCTTGAAGTAACCACCACCAGAGAGTTTTTTGAATTTCACCAGGGCGAAATCAGGCTCAACACCGGTAGTATCGCAATCCATGATCAGGCCGATAGTACCAGTAGGCGCAATAACAGTAGCCTGTGCATTGCGATAGCCATATTGTTCACCCAGTTCAACAGCATCATCCCATGCCTTGCAGGCAGCTTTAAGCAGGTAGTCAGGGCAATGCTCAGCCTTGATGCCCTGGGGCATGAGGCTTAGCTTTTCATAAACATCAGCATCATAAGCAGCCAGTCTGTGGTTGCGCATTACACGCATCATATGTTCTTTATTCTCCTGGTAGCGGGGGAATGCACCAAGAGCTTTAGCCATTTCAGCGGAAGTTTTGTAAGAGATACCGGTCATGATAGCAGTAATGGCACCAGCGATACCGCGGGCATCATCACTATCATAAGGAATACCGCTAACCATCAGCATGGTACCGAGGTTGGCATATCCTAATCCGAGCGTTCTGTATTCATAGCTAAGTTGCGCCACTTCTTTGGAAGGGAACTGTGCCATTAATACAGATATCTCCAGTACTACTGTCCAGAGGCGGCAATTGTACTCATAACCTTCAACATCAAAAACATTCTTTTCAGCATCATAGAACTTCATCAGGTTGGCAGATGCCAGGTTGCAGGCGGTATTATCAAGGAACATATACTCGCTGCAGGGGTTGGAAGCTCTGATCTCACCACCTTCGGGGCAGGTATGCCATTCATTGATGGTGGTGTTGTATTGTGTACCAGGATCTGCACAACGCCATGCGGCATAAGCGATCTGGTTCCATAATTCTTTGGAAGGAACTTTCTTCATCACGCGGCCATCCATACGGCCGGTGAGTTCCCAGTCTTCTCCGTTTTTCAGTTTGGAAAAGAAAGAGTTCGGGATGCGAACGGAGTTATTGGAGTTTTGTCCGCTCACAGTTTTATAGGCTTCTCCCTCGTAATCAGAGGCGTAACCTGCGCTGATCAATGCGCTAACTTTCTTTTCTTCTTCTACTTTCCAGTTGATGAATTCAACAATCTCAGGGTGGTCAAGGTCAAGACAAACCATTTTGGCTGCCCTGCGGGTGGTACCGCCAGACTTGATAGCGCCTGCTGCACGATCACCGATTTTCAAAAAGCTCATCAGGCCACTGGAGGTACCTCCGCCGCTGAGTTTCTCTCCCTCTCCACGCAAATTGGAGTAATTTGTACCTACGCCGGAACCGTATTTGAAGATGCGAGCTTCACGAACCCAGAGGTCCATGATACCGCCATCATTAACCAGGTCATCATCCACGCTCAGGATGAAGCAGGCATGAGGCTGGGGGCGCTCGTATGCGGAAGTAGATTTCTTTAATTGACCGTCAACGGGGTCTACATAATAGTGACCCTGGGGTTTACCCTTGATGCCATAGCTCTCATACAAACCCGTATTGAACCATTGGGGGCTGTTAGGCACGCACATCTGGTTCAGGATGGAGTATACCAGTTCTTCATAGAAGACCTGGGCATCTTTAGCAGTAGCGAAATAGCCATATTTCTCACCCCAGACGCGCCAGCAGTTGGCGAGACGATGGGCAACCTGTTTGGCAGAAGTCTCCCGTCCTAGACTTCCATCCGGTTGAGGTACGCCAGCTTTGCGAAAATATTTTTGGGCTAATATATCGGTAGCGATCTGACTCCATTGTTTGGGAACTTCCACGTTGTTCATTTCGAACACCGTTTCACCACTTGGATTTCTGATTACCGATGTGCGGTAATCGTATTCAAACATATCGTACACATTCACAGCATCGTTAGTATAGCGACGATGAAACCGCAGTCCGCTTGGTGCAGACATCTGCTCTTTGTTGTCCATAATAAAAAGAATTTAACGGGTTTGGTTTTGTTGTCCGGTCCAGAACCTCTCTGGGGGAGTGGCTTGATTACGAAAATATCTTTTGCATAGAATAGTTCAAACTCTCACTTATCAACAATGTGTGTATAAGGGTCTGCATAATTTCTGAAGTCCTTTACTGTACTGCATTGTAGAATTTCTTCACAGTGAGTAAACATTTGTTGGACAAAATTTTTTTGGTGAATTCATTTGAGTCTATTAATAATTCCTTAACACTGGGTAAAGCATCAAAACTTCGGCGTTTGTCACTACAAATGAGCTTCTCCCGGGAATAAGAATTGTTACCTAACTCGCTAAAACCGAGCCAGCAAAGGCTAATGGTTTCTATAAAAATATTTTTCAGCTGCCAATAATTTTCCGGGCAGGCATTTTTCTTACCCCGCATAACCTTCACAAGAATGATATGTTCACTTTTGTACAGAAGGAACAATTATTGTAGACAAATATTGGCGGGAAGCTTTTCCACGTAGATATACATGGGGAGCACACCGGTTAACCCTTAATTACGATATTCGGATGTATCAGAATCCTTTGTGAATCAAAAGTTTTTCGCATTTTTGCAATAATCAATGTTACCGGATGAAGTCAGCCACTTATCAGTCCTTATCAGAAAAGAAGAAGCAGGGCCGAAAATCCTTTGCCGTACTCATTGACCCTGATAAGGTTAATCACTCCATACTCGATGAACTGGCGGAACTCTCGGTATCCGCAAAGGTTGACTACCTGTTGGTTGGCGGCAGCCTGGTAATTTCCAATCACCTGGACGACTGTGTTCAGCATATCAAAAAACGTTGTGATTTACCGGTTATACTGTTTCCCGGGAGCCCTTCCCAGATCAGTAAATATGCTGATGCTTTACTCTACCTTTCTTTGATCTCAGGCCGTAACCCGGAGCTACTGATTGGGCAGCATGTGGTGTCTGCACCTTTCGTTCGTCAGAGTGGGTTGGAAATTATGTCTACTGGCTACATTGTCATTGACGGCGGAGCTCCTACTACCGTGTCTTATATTTCTAACGCCGTGCCTGTTCCTGCAGATAAAGCAGAGATTGCGATGTGTACTGCTATGGCTGGTGAAATGTTAGGAATGAAACTGATTTACATGGATGCGGGAAGCGGTGCTAAAAGGCCTATTTCTGAGCATATGATTGAAGCGGTGGCTAAACATATCTCTCTTCCTTTGATTGTTGGCGGGGGTATCTCAGACCCTGAGAAAGCGTATCGGAATTGTAAGGCGGGTGCGGATGTTATCGTAGTTGGCAACGCTATAGAAAAGGACTCTTCACTCATAAAGGAGATGAGCGCGGCGGTGCATTCTGTGCCGGTAAGGTCTGCATAGTTTTTTCCGCTTTATAGAAGAAATCTCCTTTCTTCTGGACAAGTTGATATTTCTTCCTAAGTACAGTTGTTAACTTATAATTATTTAATCAGGTTGAGATGCTATTAGATATCTACTGTAATTAAATTTTTTAATTGCTTAAATTTATGGGTTAGCAGAAATTTATGAAGTTTTCCCAACGATTAGGACATCAACCTGTAAGAACACAATTGCAAATAGAAGCTATTGATGATGCATTGAAAAATTCATTATGGTCTGCATATTTAGATTCCTTCTTAAAGGTGTTATCTAATACTAGGTCTTCCGGATATAAATTAGGAATGTTTACCAAAAGTTTATGGTTTTCATTTTTCAAATTTCCCTTAGACACAGCTCCCCTTGACGATTCCGGATATGTTTATAGGGATCGGTTAATTAATCTTCTGCGGTCAACCTTTTTAAATAATAAATTTTGGTATGAACCTTATGACCTATTACAATTTTCTGTGGAATATGCGGACGATAAATTTATCCCTTTTATTAATAGTATTCTAGAAAGAGAGAAATCAGGATACAGATTTGTAAATGCAGAGTTAATTCCGATTACTTCAAACTTAGAGATTGATGAAATTGAGCACGCCTTAGACGCAACGAAACATATTGAAGCAATAAACTTGCATTTGAAAACAGCATTAACTGAACTCGCCGATAGAGTAAATCCGATATACCGAAATTCAGTTAAAGAATCAATTTCAGCCGTTGAGGCCATTTGTAAATTTTATACAAAAAATGATAAAGCTACATTAGGGGATGCACTGACCGAACTCGAAAAGGCTGGGACTATACATCCAGCATTAAAAAAATCATTTTTAGCATTATACGGCTACACTAGTGATAGCGGTGGCATAAGGCATTCATTAATTGACAACGATAGACAGGTTGATTTTAACGAAGCAAAACTCATTTTAGTAACATGCACAGCTTTTATTAATTATTTACTCAGCAAAATGGCTTAAAATTTTCGCAAACAGTACTTAGTGCACCCTTGGACTATATAAAGTTGAATGTTACCATCAACTATACAATCATTTATTTTGAACACTCATAATAGCATTATAGTAAGGATTGATTATATTATCTCGCTTGCAGATAAATCTCTTGGTACAAAGTACTACACGGAGGATTCATTTTTCCGACATTATTGGGTTTCAAGTGAATCATTTAATGAATTTGAAAGTGCGTCTGCATCTTTTATATTTGGATTGTATGGCGACAATCATCCCTATTATACTTCATTTAAGAAAGCACTTACCAATTGCAAACCTGATAATGTTTTGGCTGGTAAAGGCATTTTGCAGTCAATAAAAGCTGAAGTGACAAATGGGTGGCTAACTGGTTATAAAGGACTTGTCTCAGCAGAAATATTTTCCGACTTATTAGAAATGGCTGAATATTTACTTTCGGAACAATATAAAGATCCTTCTGCGGTGATGGTAGGTAGTATATTAGAAGAACACTTGAGACAACTATGTAGTAAACATGGCATTAGTATTTCGGATAGTAAAAATGAAAGACAAATTCCGAGAAAGGCAGATTCATTAAATGTTGATCTTGCTATTCAAGGTATTTATAATAAACTCGACCAAAAAAGCGTAACTAGTTGGTTGGATTTGAGAAATAAAGCTGCGCATGGTAATTATAAAGAATATACGATTCAACAAGTAGAGCTTATGCTGCAAGGTGTGCGTGATTTCATTGTAAGGAATCACCTCTGATTAACTAGTTTGGGGAGAACTGGAAACGCCAAATATCTTTAGCTATCTGGATATTAATCGAACAAATTTTCGACATGAATAAATAAAGTCAATTATTCAGCAAATAAAATACATGGAAAATATTCTTTCGATCGCAATAAAATCCTGGTTAAATATTCCAGAGAATAGAAAAAAATGGAGAATTAAAAAAAAGGAGCTTAAATATCAAGTGGATATAATTAAAAAACTGAAGAACCATCCTAAATTATATATACCTCTCCGATTAGCTTATTCTGCATATTTGACTCAACTTACCTGAATGGATTGATAAAGAAGTGACAGAAGATGCAAAGTATTATAATTCAAACCTGACAGTAAACCCCTTTAAGGAATGAATCCAATAAAGCTTTTTTAATACCATTCAGTTTTCAAAGAAATGAAATTTTACTACGCAGCCAGGGCAAAATATGATAAGAATTGCACCAATTCAAGTATATCGTGGGAAAAATACATTGAATGGAGTAGACTCACACAACTTACTGAGCTGATTTCAGTTGATAGTATGTTAAATGAGGATTTGGTGGTAACAGATCGCAATAACGAAAGTGAATACAATTATATCGTAACCGATAATTATTTTGAAACCGGGTTTTATACTTCACTTGATTTTGTTTTAAAGAAAGTTTCAAAACTCGAAAGGTTCAATTTACTAGCAGTCGTAATTGAGCCAGACCAAAAATGTGAATTAGTTACATTGGATGAATTTTCGTTTGTTGGTTATGATTTAATAGATATGGATTACAGTATAAGCGCATTGAGCAATTGTGGAGGATTTGATGAAACATTTTTACCGTCAACTCTTAACCACTTTGGTTTAATTGACAATTCTGAGACAGCATATGAAATTAAAAGAAGGTTATTAGAAAATAATCCAGAGGAGTATCATGCAGATACGAATGTAATTGCCATTTGGAGGCATTTGAAAATTGGACAATCTCAAAATAAAATATAAAGCCAGTAAACTACTGGCTTAAAGGATCATCAGACTGTAATGTAATAATTAATAGCTCTTTCATCGTTGTTACAGTCACCCGCTTCCCACACTGAAACCCAAGTTGCTCTAACCAGGCTCCGCAAAGCTTAATTTCCGGTGCAGCAGTTGCATCCCTCCATTGATTAACCCTGTATTTAGGTTGGATTTTTAGACTTCGTACATCTGGTCTACGAACAGCAGATTTCTTTTTCACTTTTTCGTTAGTCCGCATAAAATAAAATTTAAAAGCCTGACGGTGCTGCGAACTAACATATGGGATGTGCGTACGAGACTTTCACTCGCTCTCCGTCAGGCAAAATGATTGCCAAAAGCACATCCATAATTAATTCGCAGAGTAAAAATATACTCGCCAGGATTTAAATCCATGTGAAAAAAACAAAGAAAAATGTTCTTTTTCTGGAAGTAATCGTAACAATGCAGACTTAAAATAATTGGATAGCTCGCGCTGCAGACGACAATGTGTCTAACAGTCGTCATCAACTCAATTATTTTAGCATCCATGCACACTTACAGCATTAATGGGAAAGAGCGCAATAATATACTTGGGTCAATCGGGATATTAAGTATGATAATTATCTGGAGTATCCACCATTATTTACCGGATGGCATACCAGTCCCTTCAGTCTTTGCATTATTTGGAACTCTTGTATTTTTCTTTGACAAATGGTTATGGCGATGGTCAGTATTTCAGAAAATGTTTGTCAAAACACCCGATCTGAATGGCAACTGGGTGGTAAGTTCGCAATCCAGTATTATTCACCCTGAAAAAGTGTACAATGCAACGCTCACCATTAAACAAACGTGGACACACATCCATATTTTTTTTGATGGCGAAAAATCAACCGGCGAATCGTTAATGGCAGGGATCGAAATAAAAACAGATGATATGTTTTTTCTCAAATGGGAATACAGGGCAGAATACAAGCCCACATTCGCTGATGATCCTAATAATAAGATTCACTATGGAATGACAAAACTCATGATGAAACCTGTCAGCAGGCCAGATGCGATGGGAGGAAATTATTACACTGATGAAAACAGGAAAAGCCACGGACCAATGGACTTAAAGAAAATAAAAAAAGCTTAGTTTCATTACCTGAGTAAGAGGAGTTACTAAGCTCTGTGGGTCAATACAAATATAAGAATTTTATGGGGAAACCAAATAAGAAAAATGTGAAAAAAAACAAGAATTCTGATCAGTTGCTGTATAACTTGTTGCAATTCTATGCTTCCTTTTTTCCTGGCATTTACCTGCTGGAATTCACACTTAAAAACAGAATTTATCAAGGCTTAAAAGACAAATTAGGAAGCGATTGGTTTACTCGTAAACTTGCTGATGCCCAAAATGATCCTCTTTTTGCCCAGGAAAAAGAATATATCATACGCAGAAAATCAGCGGGATTTGAGGTTACTGATGAAGGCTTAAAAGTTGAATCCGGACTTGGATTTTGGGTAGAGTTCTTTAACCGCAGATTGTACAAAGAAACCAAAGGGGTTCCAATTGCGATTTTCAAAATGCTTCCGAAAGAAATAAAACGGAAAGATATTTATACCAGGTTGGAAAGAATCAGACAACTTAGAAACCAATTGGTACACTCTCGCATTCCTCTAAATTCTAGTGCATCGCATTCCAGGCATCTTGAGCGTATGTTGGAAACGGCCAAAGACCTTAGGGATATATTTCAATGGTTCGGAGATATTCCAAAGTTCGTCATTAATCACAAAGAGATTGTCACTAAAGGAAAAGGGATAAAAAAATTCATGAAAAACTAATTGCTAGTTTTTCATGAATCCACGCCAGCCAAAAAAGATTGGCATTAAGCAACTCATAGTTAATTCTCGGTATAAAAGTATGTTCAGCAAGATTCTAATCAATAGGAAAAAGATAAAAAGAATACGATGTTTTCTGACAGCCTTAAACATTTACCACAAGTGGTCGCGCTATATTTTGTATGCCACCTGGATCGAATACAAAATAGAAAACGTTGCTTGCTTTCATCTGTAGAATATAGAATTAAGTTTGCTTCGGTTAAGCGAGGTAAGGCATCCAATTTATCTCAACATAGATTATACAGATAATTTTGTATCTTAGATATCAATTATGTCCAAAGAAGAAATTAAGCAAGAAATTAATAAAACGCTTGACAATTTTTCCGAGAATGCGTTGCAGGATCTTTTATCTTTCCTGAAGCAGTTCCATTCCCAACCTTCCCTATCACTTTTCTCGGGAGACCATCTTAAACGATTACTGGCAGAAGACAAGGAACTGCTTGAAAGACTCGCACAATGATAGAAGTATCAGAAGTTCTAAAGCTTCATACAATATTAATCGACAACTTTGGCGGAGCTCACGGCGTTCGGGACATGGCCGCTCTTGAATCTGCATTAGCAAGGCCATTTCAAACATTTCAGGGAAATGATCTTTATCCATCCATTTTTGAGAAAGGAGCTGCCATGGTGGAAAGTGTACTAATTAACCATCCAAGGTATGAATTAATCATCAACATAGCTTCCGGAACCTTAAAATTTGATGGCATTGCAGAGTGGCTCCGAAAAAACACTAAGAACCAATAATGGCAAAGCTGAAAAACATACATACCGGAGAAGTTTTATTGGAGGAGTTTTTAATTCCTTTTGAAATTTCAGCATATAAACTAGCCAAAGATATAGGAATCCCTCAGACCCGGGTTTCTGAAATATTAAAAGGCAATCGGCGAATTACTGCTGACACAGCTTTAAGACTTAGTAAGTATTTTGGTAACTCTTCAAAGTTTTGGCTTGGCCTTCAGAATGACTTCGATCTAGAAATGGAGGCATAAATCAATGCCTTGGGCCTTGGGTGATCATCATAAATCCTCTGAGAACTAATACGCAATAAATGCAAAGTAACTTCCTCAGAAGTTTACATAATTTAGCTGGCGACTGTCAAACTTTAACCATCTCCGCAATCAATGCGTTACCTTCCTTTCATATTCCTCTTATTTTTCACAGCATGCAAAACTCAAATTGATATCAATAGCATTGAGCAAAGGCAGCACGACCTAAGCTTTATTAAAGGAACTAATAAACTTGTAAGCGGAGAAGTAGTTAGAAAATTTGAAAATGGTAGAATTGCTGAACGCTCAACCTATAAAGATGGAAAAGCAATTGGCAATTGGTATGCATATGGATATCAAGGAGAAGTTGTTTCTCATGGCTTTGGTGTTGACCCGAAAAAGTACGAGTCGACCGTTTCGAATACTGACCTATCCTATTGCTTACTATCTATAAATATCGAAGGTTCTCTTTCCTTTGGTACTTTTTATGTCGACAATAAAAAATTGTTCGATGAGCCAGTCTCACTTTTAGCAATTGCTAAAGAGGTGTTTAAAGACTATTCAGAAAAGTATAAAATTGGGGACATTTTATTTTATGACAATGATCATGAATTTACAGTTTACAAAACAGCAACAATAAGTAATTCATTCAAAATAGATACTGCAAACAGAAAGGATAAGAAAGTTATATTTATTAAATAGAATACAAATCACCATTGGGATATCGATACCAGCCCTCTATTTAACCGCAAAAATTTGAAAACCTTAATATTCATAATCGGATCATTCTTCTGGACAACAATTTCATCTGGACAATCCCTAAAAGAAAAGGATTTTTCAGAAACACTTAAAAGAGTTGTAACTGCCCTTTCTAATCGTGACTCTGCGACCTTGTCTAAATACATCGACAAAACCACAGGAATTTACATTTTAGAAAGAATTGGTGTATACGACAATTACAAACATTTCGCAACCTTGGGATTTACTGACACTACCTATCCCAACGCCCCCTTTTATGACAATGTAAAACTGACCCCATTAAAGTATTCCAGGCTTCCAAAATATGATTGTGTACAATGGACTAAAACGGGAACATTTGTTGACACCACCCAAACTGATCATCCACTCTCCAAAATTGCTAAAAATCTAAACAAGGAGGTTGATTCCAAAATACCCTCTAAAGAGATCAATAACTTCATTGCCCTGGAAAATAAAAGCAGAAAAGTTGCTATCGCAGAAAATAATGGAAAGGAACTAATTATCTATTTGTCCTTTATCAAAAACAGGTGGGTGCTGACTATAATTGACAAGGTCACAACAGATTGTAGTACCTAACTTACCATCCTGCCCAGCTTCTCCACTGTGCAGCCGATAGTAGCCGGGTGGTAGCTTACTCGTGTGCGATACAATAGCGCTCGGTACGCTATTGTATCGCACACAACTAACCTGCCACTGCCATACAACTCGCCTCCCTCGCTACAAATCAGCAAGAAATAGTGAACTTTTGGCGAGAAATTGAGGGTTTGTCCAGGCCTTCGACCTAAAACAACTCCTTGCCAAATTTGATGAGACATAATCCTGGAACCAGCTATTTCTTGCCAAATAAAAATAAATAAGCCCCCATCTGATCTGTTCTCGCCAACCCGGATTGTATATTAGGGAAAACACAAACTATGGCACGATTGACAAATGGCGTCCGTTTTAGTGGTACTATCGGAGACCTTACCTATTACCAGCGATGGGGAAATACCTATGTCCGCTCCAAAGGCTCAGTCACAAGAGAAAGAGTACTTGAAGGCCAGGAATATGCCACCACCCGGAAATACGCGAGTAACCTTGCGATAGCATCCAGGATCGCTTCACCGATTTACAGAAACCTTCCTGCAGATAGAAGAGCAAGATGGGTCTTCAGAACCATCACCGGAGACGCGGCTTCCCTGTTATACAAGGGCATGACAGAGAAGGAAGTAAAGGAAACATTGTGGAAGAAATATATCGAAGACACTGAATGCAACCAAAACGAGATAATTCCGCTGGTATATAATCCCTATTCCAGTACAAAAGAAAGTAATAAAAAACTCCAGAAACTATTTTTAGATCGTTGGATGAAGCAGGAGAAAGATTTATCTATTTTTAAAACAGTGTGGAGGTATCCAAGGTTGTATGATCCCGAAACAGTAAAGCGGATTAAAGATCCATTTGATTGGTCTGGATTAATATAGCAAAAGATGAGGATTGGATTTCGTATAATAACTATAATTTCCGGCAAAAATTGGCAGGGCTATAAAAAAGTAGAATTGCTAACAATAATTCACTTCCACAAACCCTAAAGAATTATTGGTCGATAGCTCAGGCATTTGTCAACCACTTCTTCAACAGTTGGATCATATTTTGAAATATCCATTGTTCTTGCATTGTATTTCTCAGGGTAATAAAAAAGATTAGTGCCTTTTGGATATGGAACATTTGCATCAAACAACCTCATCATTTCATTCAATTCTTCCTCGGTACCCTGGCAGGATACAATTTTTAGTCCAAGTTCTATTAATCCTTCTCTGGTCAATATTGACTGTAGCAATTAATGTACAATAGTGAATTTACGGTAAAAGTAACTTCTGTTGCCTTGAATCTCCAGGCTTACTGAAAATTTGCCAAACCTTTTTTTCATCCCCACCATGTCAAATGATCTTTTGGTGTAATCTTTGCTAACAGATAACCAACTATTACACCTTCCTTTTTCGCCAGTTCCGTTGAAATAATTACCAAGCTCTCGCTAACCCCCAATACACTTTAAACTCCAGGTCATTTTTATACAGGGTCGTTGCTCTCTGTAAGCAAATTCATGTCTACTGACCAGCCAACTGGCCAGAGGTATCATTTTGCAACAGGCTTTGTATACCCCCAATCCACTACCCCAATTGAAAACTACCACCCCTGGTGGAATCATAATTCTCATTAAAAATCAGGAACATGAAACAAATCTACTTGACCGGGAGACTTCGCACATCTTATTTGCTGGTACCCCTACTTTTTCTTCTCAGTTTTAGAGCCGCTGCTACTAACTACCCTATTTCAGGAACCTTTTCCGGCAGCCAGGAAGTGCCGGCAAATTCATCAACAGCCACTGGTACTCTAACCGGTGTCTACAATGATTTCACCAACACCATTTTTTATACAATTACCTTCAGCGGTCTTTCGTCTAATACTACTGTAGCACATTTCCACGGACCTGCAGCAGTTGGTGTGGGAGCCGGAGTGATTATTCCGTATGCTGATTTTCCTGCCGGTGTAACATCCGGAACCTATTCGTCTTCTAATGTGCTCACTGATGCACAGGAGGCGGATCTCCTGGCTGGTCTTGTATATTCCAATATCCATACGGCCAATTTTGCAGCTGGTGAAATAAGGGCACAGGTAGTGGTTGGTGCCGCATCTTCGGATATCTATTCCATAATAAATACCTATAGCGGAGCACAGGAAGTGCCCCCCAATGCCTCAAGCGGCACTGGTACATTCATTGGTGCCTATAATAAAGCCACCAATACCATTTTTTATACCATCACTTTTAAAGGTTTGGATTCAACTACTACAGCGGCTCATTTTCATGCACCCGCAGCTCCCGGTGTAAGTGCTGGTGTGATGCTTGCTCATGCCGGTTTTCCTACTGGTGTAGATAGCGGCTCTTATTCCCATTCAGATGTATTGCATGATACAGCCGAAACACATTTATTAGCTAACCTGGTTTATTCCAATATCCATACAATAAAATTTGCTGCAGGTGAAATCAGGGCACAGTTAACTCCGCAACTCCCACCAACAATAACCTGTCCGGGCGATACAACAGCAAGAAATGACTCAGGATTATGTTCCGCTTCCCTTTCGTTCATTGCAACAGCAATTGGAGTACCTACTCCTGCTATTAAATATACCATAGCGGGTGATTCAATCTCCTGGCCGTATGTTTTCAAAGTAGGCACAACTACAGTTACTGCCATAGGTACAAATGCTGCAGGTACAGATACCTGCTCTTTTGTGGTTACTGTAAAAGATGTTGAACCCCCAACTCTTAAGAATGTGGATGTTAGCACAAAGATCCTGTGGCCACCCAATCACAAGATGAAAGATATAAAAGTTGATTACACTGCAACTGATAATTGCCCTGGCATCATTACTTCAAAATTGAGTGTAAGCAGCAATCAACCGTTAAATGGTACCGGTGATGGTAATACAGAATCTGACTGGACTATTGTAGACGAACATAATGTGAAACTCAGGGCAGAGCGTGCCGGAAATGATGGATGCAGAATATACTCTATTAAAATCACCAGTACGGATCAATATGGCAATAGCAGGGATAGCATTGTTACCGTAATTGTTCCTCATGATATGGGAAATCAGCATGAGTGTGATCTATCCACGGCTGGCATTATAGCTGGAAACATCTTTGGCAGAAAAAAGAAAGATATTGAGCTATTTGCATTGCCAAACCCAAGTAACGCAAGCTTCACCTTTACTATTCGTTCTTCCCTTAATTCACGGCCAGCAACCATCCGGATCGTTGATCTTATGGGCCGATTGGTTGAAATGCGTGGCAATCTTCAACCAAACCAAACCATTCAGATGGGCGGAAGTTTACACAAAGGCCAATACATTGTGGAATTAAGACAGGACAATGAAATCACGTATATCCATATTATGAAATTGTAAAAATCATTTGACCATAATTAATTGCCAAAGGCAGCCTGATGAGGCTGCCTTTTGTTTTGTAGCACCATGCAGCTTGAATCATAAATAATTAATGCAGCTAATATGGGTTATACAGACTTTACAGCAAATCTTACCTACTATGAGCAATGATCAACTTACATTATCTTTGTAGAAATGTCATCTTTTTTATCCATAAAAGAGCTCTTGCAAAAAGTTAAACCTGAGCTCATTAAAAAATATCATGTAAAGTCTATAGGGCTTTTTGGGTCGATTGTGCGTGATGATTTTTCCTCGTCAAAAAGTGATGTAGATATAATTGTAGAATTCTCCCAGCCCGTTGGTGTTGAATTTATAGATCTCGCAGATTTCCTGGAATTTCAAATAAAAAGGAAGGTAGATCTGGTATCTCGAAATGGTATAAAGCAAAATTTTTATAAAGAGATCGAAAGAGAAATTATCTATGTCTAAACGCAATCCCCAATTATTGATTGCCGATATGATTGATAGTGGTCAAAAAATCATGACATATACCGCCGGACTTACCTACAAGGAATTTCTCTCTGATTCAAAAACAATTGATGCAGTAATTAGAAATTTTGAAATTATTGGAGAGGCGGCAAATCGCCTTACTGAAGAATTTAAAGAAATGCATCCAGAAGTCGAATGGTATAGAATCCGTGGCTTTAGAAATCGAATAGTTCATGATTATTCCGGGATAGACTATGAAATCGTTTGGCAAATTAAAGAGACATTTCTCCCTCAAACAATCGAAAAATTAATCAGCATCCATCCTTAAGATATAGGGCAGCATTTTCTTTCGCACGAATTTCTAAAATGTTGCAACTTACAAACCCCATTACACTCTATGTGGCCTGGACTTTGCGATTTTTATTGTTCTGTATAGATCATATTTTTTATTAAAGAGCAGATAGAACTATGGCAAAAAACAATTTAATCCGAATGGACAATATCGGTATAGTTGTAGAATCCCTCGATGAGGTCATAATCTTTTTTGAAGAACTTGGCCTGAAACTGGAAGGACGGATGATGGTTGAGGGAGAATGGGCTGGTCGTGTTACAGGATTGGGCAACCAGGAAGTGGAAATTGCCATGATGGCCACCCCGGACGGTCACAGTCGGCTTGAGCTTTCAAGATTTATCACACCTAAAATAATAGCTGACCACCGCAATGCCCCGGTAAATGCGCTGGGCTATCTAAGGGCGATGTTCACCGTGAAAAACCTGGATGATACAATTGCGCGGCTCGGTAAACTGGGTGCAAAGCTTGTAGGCGAAGTGGTTAATTATGAGAATATATACCGTCTTTGCTATGTCCGTGGTCCAGAGGGCCTTCTAATCGGACTGGCAGAAGAGCTCGGCAAAAAGTAGGAACACTGCTATAAAATAAGCCCGGGTATTTTGTAATTAGGTATTTTTATACCCCGGATGGGCGTATGACAATTAACCTTAAACTTGAACAGCTTTACTTACTTCTTGATAAAGCAGAGGATCTGGTTGGCAAATTTACCGGCAGGTATTCAAACCACTTTTTTTCGGCAGAAGAATTTCACACAGCACTTACTGAATGTATCACAAAACTTAAGACAGGTGATACAGATCAACTGGATAACCTGTGGCTGTGGTTTGCTCCTACACGTGACTGGGATGACTTTACCCGTGAGGACGGACAGGATTTGGCCAATAAGATCTTTCTATTAGTATCAGATTTGAAAAATGAGTTAAATATTGTATCTATCGTTGACCTTATAATTGGCTACCAGGAAAGTGTTGAGCGTGTAATGAATGCTTTTAAGCAGGAATACAACAGGACTGATTTATTGATGGCATGTCGGAGAGACAAACTCTATCCACCAATCGGAAATTTGAAAAAATACAGAATCAAAAATTATAGATTTCATGGTGTAGGATTATGCGCACAATTCGATGATAATTCGTTCGTAGATTTTGATTTTTCGTTTCTGCCTGAACAAAGACATGATGGGTTTAGCCAGTGGAGATTGTCACAATTTGCATTATGCCATCCAACCAGGTACAAAAAATACCAGAACAAGAATACCCTGGAGCAGGACTTCAATAAACTAATTGAAACAGGAGCCATTGTACAGCCACCAGAACCTACCTCTCTTTACTTTTTCAGATCGGCTCTTGCCAAACGGGAAGAACCGGATATAAAAAAACAAAAGCCATGGTGGAAATTCTGGCAAATCGACTAACCTTTATTTCATATTATGAAGCATTCATTACTTTTTATTTTTGTTCTGTCATCACAATTAGTTTTCTCCCAGTACAAGATCAACTCATCGGTCAAAAAGGAGTATTTCAAGGTCTTTGAAAACCTTGATCAGAAATTTAAAGACGAAACAAATGGAGAATTTAAAGAGGGGCTGAGTTTGTTATACCAGGAAAAAACTGATACCCTGAACAAGAAAGACAAGATAAAGGATTTCAACTCTATAAAAATAGAATCAATTGACCCGGAAACAGGACAAATTGATACTACAGAAACAAGCTTGAGTGCTGAAAAAATGATCAGTAAAAATAATCCCTACCCGCTCAATTGCCGATGTTTATTCAAAAGAGACACCTTAATAATTTCTTCCAGTATTTATCTTTTTTCAGGATATAATGTTATAGCCAAGGTATATAAGAACAATGTCAGGGCTACCTATACTGAAGTAGAATCTGAAATGAAATCTTTGAAACGAACGCTCAAAGAGGAAAAACGTTTCGAAATAACTATTCCGGCAAAAGTCAATTTTTTTACGCTAGACAGAAGTCCAACGCGTAATATTAGTGAATTGTTTGGCCATATTGGTATATTAACAAGTGGATATTACAGTTATATTAATGCATTCGAATTTGAGACTGATTATATCCATAAAAGTATGAATCTTCAATTCTATTTTAGATGTGACGTTAAAAACGATTTACATTAGTAAGTTTTCTAAAGAACCAAAATTCATACACAACCATACTAATCCTGGATATATGCCTATAATACAATGTTCAGAACAGAGCAAGCAGAGTTTAGAGGATTTTTACAAAAGTCTTATTCCGGACAGAGTTACCAAATTTGCAGACGTTGGCTCTCCGATGCTCAAAGTAATTAAACTCATCAATGATACTTTCAAAGAAACTGTCATTTACGGACTAACATCACATTCTACCTTAAAGCTGCAGAATGAAAACAGTACAGTTAGTACACATTATGTGGCCTTAAATGGACTTGGAACCAAACCTGATGGACAGGATGATGAATATTATATTGAATATTTAATGACTACAGACAAACAGCCATGGCCCAATGCCTGTGTAAAAGGTGGCACCAAATCTCTTGATGAATTAAAACGTTATATCATCATTGCAATGATAGAAAGTAAAGGATGGCAGGATAGTATGGAGCTAAAAGACTTATATGAGGATTTAAAAAATTAATCCTTTGACCTTAACTACTTTTAATAAGGAAATTGAAGAGGCAATCCCCAGACTCCTTGGCATGGCGCGTGAATTGACATACAATTCAATATCCGATAACTGCAAATTCATCTTAACAGAAATTGAAGACTTAGATGGAAATTTGTATGTACAGAACCAGCTCCGGAAAAAAGAAAATGATAAGAAGACTCCGGTACCTATTACTGAACTCTTACCCGAATTAAAGAAACTTTATCATAACTATTATGATATAAACCTGAAAATTTATCGGGCCCGAAAAAACTTAACAATTATCGATTTTCAATATTATCCAAAATCCTCCCTAGACCCGGATTTTCAACTCAAAATGCTGGACAAACCGCCGATGATTCATTGCAAAGTTGCCTATCCACCATGGCTCTCTGACAAAAAGGAAAAGTTCGATATTAACTGGGAACATTTTGAAGGATTGAACAGATTGAGGTTAATCCTACTAAAACTAAAATTGAAAACCCGGGCGAGGTGACTATCGCAGGTCTTCCTTCTTAACTCGTGAGGGCGTCTCCGTCCCCGCCACAATACTCCTTGAACTCAAGGCAATTGAACGAATAATCATCGCCATATTCTCCATGTCAAGCGTTGCAGGCGTGTCTGAAACCTTATGATAATGAGGCTCACTATCCATCTTAGCGGTAGATATGGTATGGGCTGGTACACCCAGTCTCGCCAGCGTGGCATTGTCAGAACGGTAGAATAATTGCTCCTGAGGATAAGGATCAGGATAAAATGTAAATCCTGTTCCTTCCAGGTTCTTCTGCAAAATGGCTCCCATATCAGTCTTATCAAACCCGGTAATATACGCCGAGTTCTTTCCCCATTTGCTTTCCGTTCCGATCATTTCAATATTGAACATCGCTACCACCTTTGCCGGATCAAATTGCTGGGAAAAATATTGCGAACCATATCCACCAATTTCTTCTGCAGTGAATGCAGCAAACACTATTGTACGCTCATTATTCTTTAATTGTTTGAAATACCTCGCAAGCAGCATCACCGCAGTAGTACCCGCAGCATCATCATTGGCTCCATTGTAAATAGAATCACCATCTGTAGCCTTGCCAACACCAATATGATCATAATGGCCTGAAAAGATCACGTATTCATCCTTCTTTGATTTACCAGGCAATATCCCCACTACATTCTTGAGGCTTTGCAGCTTGATATTATGATGCGCAAATATGTCATACCGGGTAGGAACAGCAGTACCCAATACAAAAACAACCGAATTCTCCCCTTTAAACATATTCCTTTTTAAAAAGGATAACCGGGGAAAGTTTTTGCTAAAACTGGTATCTACAATAACAAGAATATTTTTCTTTTCGCCCCAGATTGCAGCTGCCTCCTGGTATAAATTGCCTCCTGCTTTAATCTGCCTGATCTCAAACCCTGAATTTTGATTTAATGTAAAATCTGGCTGACTCGTTACTATCAATATATTTTTCGACTCAATAGTTTCGCCATTGATGGTAGCTGATAAACTGGTTTGTAAGGGACTCAATACTGCAAATTCCTGTAAATAGGATTTATCCTTCCAGGGTTGCAGTCCCGCTTTTTTAAATTCATCAGCAATAAAATCAGCAGCTTTATCTATTTCAGGAGAGAATGTTTTCCGTCCTCTCATTTCATCAGAAGCCAAAACATTTTCAATTCTTGCTACTTCCTTTGCATTGATGATCTGATCTGTCTTTTGCGCAAATAAAAAGGAGGTCATTGTAGTCAATAACCCCCCGATAAAGAATTTCTTCATAGTTAAATAGCGAAATATAATTTTTGGTAGTTAAAGGCTCATCATCTCTTTAAACTTCACTGTTTGCCTGCGGCTCACTTCTATCTTCTCGCCTCCTTTCAGTTCCAGCAATAATCCCCCATTGAAATACGGCTCTATCTTTTCAATCATACGGAGATTGACGATATGCTTCCTGTTCGCACGAAAGAAGAATTTCTCATCCAGCCTTTCCTCCAGCGCATTTAGTGATTTCAGTATAAGCGGCTTATTCGGTCCAAAGAATACTTTGGCGTAATTACCTACACTTTCAAACAAGCGGATCTCATTTAATCTTACAAACCAGCAACGCTCACCATCTTTTACAAATACCTGGTCGTGCTCACCCAGTATGCTGTTGTTTGTATATTCTGTAGGAGCCTTTATCTCCCTTGCTTCGCCATGTTGTAATTTGGTGATGGCATCAGCCAGCCGCTTTGGTTCAATGGGCTTCAATAAATAATCCAGCGCATTTACTTCAAACGCTTTCAGTGCAAATTCATCGTAGGCTGTTGTAAATATTACCTGGGGAGATCGTTCCAGCTGGGATAGCATATCAAATCCTGTTTTCCCTGGCATCTGAATATCCAGGAAGATAAGGTCCGGTTGCTGACTGTCTATTTTTTCAATCCCCTCTTCCGCATTGGCTGCTTCGTCTATCACCTCAACTTCCGGGAAATCCTGTAATAGTTTTCTTAATTCGGCTCTTGCTAATCGTTCATCATCAATAATAATTGCTCGCATGTGAATGGTTTTTAATGATCAGCCAGCCCTACAGGTATCTGAACCCTGGCTTCTACAAGGCTGGGAGTGCTTTGCTTTATTTCAAATTTAGCTTTATTTCCATACAAAAGATGCAGCCGGTTAGTTGTACTGGATAAGCCAAAACCCTTACCTGTGGCATCATCAGGCCGGGCTTCGTTATTGATCTGGCCATTGAGGTGCCCTGTATTCTGAACAGTTAATTCATGAAAACCCCCGCTTACTGTAGAAACGATCTTCACCACTCCTCCCTGGATCTGTTTGCTGATACCATGCTTGATGGCATTTTCTACTAAGGTCTGCAGCATCATCGGCGGCACAGGCAAACTCAGCGTTTCAGGGTCTACCCGGTATTCAATACTTAGCCTGTCTTCAAACCGCATATTCTCTAAGGCCAGGTAATCCTTTACAATATCCAATTCCCTGGACATAGAAACGGATTCTGATTTATCCGCCTGCATACTGCTTCGCAATATATTGCTCAACTCCGTAATCGCTCTTCTTGCACGCTCCGGATTTTCGTCTACCAAAGCACGAATACTATTGAGGGAATTGAATATAAAATGCGGATTGATATGTGCTTTGATGGTCTGTAGCTCCAGTGACTTCACCAGTGATTCCAACTGCAGCGTATCCAATTGCTGTTTCCTGCTTTTGGCCACATAATGATAAACGAAATATATCAGGCTCCAGATGAAGAAGAGCAGGAAATAAAAGAACGCATTACTCATTACTATCAGCAGCTTGCTCTTCCAGTAACTCACTTCAGGTCTCTGCAATAATGCCTTTTCATCTCTCTTGGTGAGGTCTAACCAGTTCAGCGTTTCCACATCTACCAGGGAAACCAGCATTGCAAAACAGACAGTGATCAATAAAAAGATAATTATCTGCCTGTTAAGTGATTTCTGAAGAAGGCCGGTCTGGATAATAACCAGCCTCATCACATGGGAGAACACAATTCCCAGCAGGACAAAGATTCCCATCCGTGAAAAAAAGTCACCGGAGACCTGGTCAAAAGAAACTGCAAAAAAGGTATTCGTAAGCGCGAAGCCTCCCCAGCCAATTGCCTGGCAGATCCAATATCTCGTATTACCAGATTGCATAAACGACAAAGCTAATATACCGGATACTCATATCACTTGTAAAGTATACCAGTGGGCCATTCCATTTACAAATGGGGTTTTTAGATTACTAAGTATTACCACAGATGGGAGTAAGGTCTAACCATCAAACGTTGAAATTCAACGCAATATCCTTTAATTTCTCCTTCTGAACGATTACCTTCCAGAGCACATTATCCTATCTTGAAACCCAGGCGAACAATACCTGTGAAAATGATCCTGATCATGCTGCTCATCCATTTCCAGATGAGTTTTTCGGCATTTTCACAAGGCAGGGTGGTGATCAATGAATTCATGCCCTGGACCTCCAATACCTGCGGCGGGCCTACCGCTGAGTTTGTTGAGCTTCTGAATTTTGGGCCAGGACCAATGAATATCGGATGTTATATCCTTACAGACGGCGACTATTCCGTTACCATTCCTCCCAATACCATCATTCAACCCGGTCAATTCTATGTGATATCCGGACAGGATGTAATCCCTGCCCCCTGCGCTAATATCAATGCAACCATAACTGCTGATCTCAACTGGAATACCTGCAATTGTACCAGTGCACCTATTCCTACAACCGGCGACGGATTCTTTACCGATGGAGGCATGGCAGGTGAACAGGTGGTATTATTAAGCCCGGCTCTCACTGTAGTTGACGCCGTAATACGTTCCTTACCTGTGGAACCTTCTGCACTGATTACCACTTCCACCCTGGGTGGCCAGTGCCTTCCCAAAATATTTGATCTTGACCTGATGGGAATTACTTATGAAACCATTGGTGAATCAGCCGGCAGAGGTAACAGTTTTGCACGGAAACTGGACGGTGATTGTGGATGGGTAAAGGATCCTCAGCAAAGCGCCGCTGGCACTAACAATACGCCTAATGAAACCTCTGATGTGAGTTATAATTTTGGCGTCACCAATGCATCAACCTGTACCAATACTGGCGCGCTAAATGTAATTGTAAATGCAGCAAATGTTGCCAATGTATTTCCGTTGAATTATACGTTGGCTTTTGATACAGACAATGATTTTGTTTGGGAAACAACTGACCTTTATACAAATGGGATAGCCATTACACCCAATACACTTACACTGGCTGCACTTATTCCCGGCCATTACCGGCTTACCGTTTCTTCTGTGCTGGGATGCAATCTTCAGACTTTTCCTTTTAGCATCTTCATGTGCGGATCAGTTTTAACGGTAAGGGATGACCCACCAACCAATTCCAATCAACCAGACCGGAAGTATCCTGATAAAATATGGCCCAACCCCGTCAAAAACCGCCTTTTCACCCAATTCAGTTTTGAGGAAAAGGGGATGATCAATTACCGGATTTTTAATATCACCGGTCAACAGGTAGCTTCAGGTGAGAAATCAGTGACCAGGGGAGTAAACTATTTTTCAATCCCCGTTGAACAATTACCCCCAGGCATTTACCAGTTGCACGTAATTGAAAAGCAGGCCAAACTGGAGAAAAGAGGATTGTTGTTTAACAAACAGTAGCTGACCATCCAAATAGCTAAAACATGCTGCCCTAGCCGCTTACGGTCCGTTATTTGCTAATCTTTAGCTAACGCCAAGCACAAAAAAGATTAATTTTACGCCACTAAACACTGTACATGGAAATTATCCCCGGACCTCTTTTAAAAACTATTGACTCACCCGCCGATCTTAAAAAACTACCCCGCGAAAAACTCCACCAGGTATGCGATGAATTAAGGCAGTACATCATTGATGTTGTGAGTGTTCATGGAGGTCATTTCGGTGCCAGTCTGGGTGTGGTTGAATTAACCACAGCGCTCCATTACGTGTATAATACCCCTTATGATCAACTGGTTTGGGACGTGGGCCACCAGGCTTATGGTCACAAAATCCTTACTGGTCGTCGCGATAATTTTGTTACCAACCGCAAATACAATGGCATCAGCGGTTTTCCCAAAAGAAGCGAAAGCGAGTACGATACTTTTGGTGTAGGGCATTCCTCTACTTCCATCTCTGCCGCATTGGGCATGGCCATGGCTGCCAAATACAAAGGAGAAACAGACAGGAAATGTGTTGCTGTTATTGGCGATGGCGCTATGACTGCGGGTCTGGCTTTTGAAGGAATGAATCATGCAGGTGTAGCAGATACTGACATGCTGATCATCCTGAATGATAATAATATGGGAATTGATCCCAATGTTGGTGCATTGAAAGAATACCTGACTGATATCACTACCTCACCTACTTACAATAAAGTAAAGGACGATGTGTGGAAACTGCTGGGCAAATTACCAGCTGGTAAGAACTTCACCCGCGCTATGGGTCATAAACTGGCAGAAGGATTAAAAGGAATGGTGAGTAGTAGCGCCAACCTGTTTGAAGCATTGAAGCTGCGGTATTTTGGTCCAATTGATGGACATAATATCGCCAAGCTGGTAGATACACTGAAAGATCTTCGCGAAATACCTGGTCCAAAATTATTGCATATCCTGACCGTAAAAGGAAAAGGATACAGTCTTGCAGAAAAAGATCAGACCAAGTGGCATGCACCCGGTCTTTTTGATAAAGTAACTGGTGAGATCTATTCCAAAAAATATGATACGCCTCAGCCTCCCAAATACCAGGATGTATTTGGTCATACGATCATTGAACTGGCAAGGCAGAATGAAAAGATATTCGGAATAACTCCAGCAATGCCATCAGGTTCTTCCCTGAAATTCATGATGGAAGAAATGCCTGATCGTGCATTTGATGTGGGCATCTGCGAACAACATGCTGTAACGCTCAGTGCGGGTATGGCTACGCAGGGCATGAAAGTGTATTGTAATATTTATTCTTCCTTCATGCAAAGAGCCTATGACCAGATGGTGCATGATGTGGCGATTCAAAAATTACCTGTGATATTCTGCCTGGACAGGGCTGGGCTGGTTGGTGATGACGGCCCCACTCACCATGGCGCTTATGATATTGCCTACATGCGTTGCTTACCCAATATGGTGATCAGCGCCCCAATGAATGAAAGTGAGTTACGCAATCTCATGTATACTGCTCAGCTGGAATCTATGGAACTGCCATTTGCCATTCGTTATCCGAGGGGTCAGGGCGTAATGCCTGAATGGCAAACGGAAATGAAAGAGATTCCCATTGGTAAAGGACGCAAATTGAAAGAAGGTAAGGATATTGCCATCCTCAGTTTTGGGCATCCGGGCAATTTTGCTGCAGCGGCTATACGTGATCTCAAAAATGATGGAATTACTCCCGGTCATTATGATATGCGTTTTGCAAAACCCCTGGATGAAGAACTGCTTCATGAAGTATGCAAACAGTATCCAAAGATCATTACTGTAGAGGATGGCTGTATTGAAGGTGGATTTGGAAGTGCAGTATTGGAGTTCATGAGCCAGTACGGATATAAGAACGATGTTAGGATATTAGGTATACCCGATACTATTATAGAGCATGGCACTCCCAAAGAGCTTCACCATGAATGCGGGTATGATGCTGATGCTATTAAGAAGGCCGTTTTGGACTGGAGCAGGGATAAGGTGACTGTAAGCGAACTCTTCCAGTAATTTCTGCCTAACTTTAAGAATGCCTCGAAAGATATTGCTGATCTTTTGTGTATTCTTTCTTTCACCCAACCTGTTCAGTCAGGATTTCCGCATTATACACTGGGGAATTGAGAATGGGTTATCACAGGGCATCAATCAAAAGATCATTAGGGATAGTGATGGGTTTTTATGGGCTACCTCGTATGAAGGGGTGAATCGCTTTGATGGCAAGACTTTTCGTCCTTTCTATTCATTTCCAAAGAAAAGAAATTCAATTAAGGGAACTGAGACTGTTGGCCTGATAGAAGACTCTCTCCATACCATTTGGGTTGGTTCCGGCAATGGCATTAACCGGTATGATCCGGTAACTGACTCTGTAATTACTTTCACGCTGTATAACCAATCCACTTCCCCAACATTGGGTTATATTATACCTGTAGCAGCTACAAAAACAGAAGTGATTTGTTTCGCCATAAGTGGTGAGATCATCGGCTTTAACAGCAAAAACTTCGGCAGGCGTATCATTGCTAAAAATATTCCCTGGTATGATGATTACGTAAACGTAAATAATTCCTGGCTGGATTCATCCCACAAGAAATTATATATGCCTTTGGAATCTGGTATGATTTCTATTGAACTGGCCACAGGAATGGTCGATAAATTCCTGGGAGAGCATTCGATAAATACCATTATTCCCGCCAAAGAGAAATCCGTTTTAATACTTGGAACCGACCAGGGACTTTTAATTTGGAATACCACTGCACATTTTATAATGGATCACTTATGGATTCCAGGAATTTCGAATCAAAAAATTACCTGTTTGGCAAGGGACCAACTGGATAATCTTTGGGTTGGCACGGAGGAATTCGGTGCTTTCACATTTGCAACTCCACCCAATACAACTACATTAACCCAGATTGCGAGAACCAGTGATCCAAATTCAATTCGTGGTAACAAGATCAATTCTATTTTCCTGGACAAAACCGGCATTATCTGGATCAGTGTTTCAACCAATGGCATTGAGCAACTAATTCCCGGCAATCGTTTCACTCATTTTTCTGAAAATGCAGACGCCACAAATAGCCTTAACAATAATGTAGTCCGCTGCTTTATGGAAGATGCAGATAAACGTCTTTGGATTGCCACGCAGGGCGGCGGCATTAACGTCTTTGATCCAACCACACGTAAGTTCACTGCCATTACGAAGAAGCTGGCACCCGGACTGCCTTTTGATTTTATCCGATTCATGGTAAAAGATGAAAAGGGACGAGCCTTAATAGGAACTGAAAAAGGCATGTGCAGGATGAATATGATAACAAAGGCAACAGAAAGAATTACCTTCAGCAACATCAGTTACTCAGCTCTTGCAGATCCTTATATAGAACAGATCATTCCCTGGCAAAACAATAAATGGCTGATCGCCACAAAAGAATATGGATTGTTTGAATTGAATAATGATTCCACTACAGCAAGGCAATTATCCTTTCCCGGCAACAAACATGTTTTCTATACAGCCTTTGTAAATAACCTGCTATTTGTTTCTGTCTGGGATAATGATCCCAAAATATTCAGGGTAGAAAACGGCAACTGGCAGGAGATTAAAAAGGATATCACCTCATTCACCATTACCTATGTATTGCATGATCAGGCTGCGAAACGATACTGGATCGGCACATTGAAAGGATTACTGGAAACAGACGAGAACCTGAATATCATTCATCATTATACCCGCGACAATGGCCTCAGCAATCACTACATCTATTCAATGGTGATGGACCGGGATAGTATATTATGGATCAGCACCAACAGGGGCTTATCACAATTCAATACCAAAACCCGGAGTTTCCGGGTATTTACTCCTTCAGACGGACTTCAGGGTTATGAATACAATGCAAAAGCAGGCTTCATGGCCAGTGATGGAAGTCTCTACTTCGGTGGAACGAATGGATTCGATTTGATCCGTCCCGCGATTTCATCCATTAAAGCGGAACCTGCACAATTTTATATCCGCGACCTGCTGATCAATAATGTTTCCTACACTGGCGAAAAGGATATTAATCATACTTCCAGACTGTCTCTTCCCTATACCGGAAACAATATCACCATTCAAACTGGCATCATTGATTTTACCAGCAGCGGTATTAACAAGATCAGGTATAAACTGCAGAACATTGATGCCGACTGGAAAATAGCAGACCGTGATTTTAGTATTAACTACTCCGGTCTTCCTCCCGGTGATTATACTTTCATGGCTTCCGCTGCCAACATGAACAATGAATACATTGGGAAAGAAACAACCCTCAGATTCACTATTGCAAAGCCCTGGTGGCTAACCTGGTGGTTCAGAATAGCAGTGATCAGTGTGATTGGCGGCGTAGTTACATTTGCCATACGATCTTATTATCGAAGGCAATTACTCCGGGAACGAACTGCATTTGAAAAGAAACAGGCTGTTGAACATGAGCGTACCCGCATTGCCACCGATATGCATGATGATATGGGCGCCGGCCTGTCCCGAATTAAATTCCTCAGTGAAACAATAGGCATCAAAAAACAGCATCAGCAACCCATAGAAGAAGACCTGGGAAAGATCAGGGAATATTCTCATGATATGATCGACAAGATGGGTGAGATAGTGTGGGCTCTGAACGAAAAAAATGATTCGTTAAATGATCTGTTATCCTATACCCGGGCTTATGCCGTAGAGTACCTTTCACAAAATGGGATCAAATGCACTGTACAGATACCTGAGCATTTTGCAGGAGCCGAATTTGTAAGTGGTGAGTTTCGGCGCAATGTGTACCTCTCCGTCAAAGAAGCATTGCACAATATTGTAAAACATTCACAGGCGAATAACGTAAATATTGACATAAAGATCAGCAGTCAGCTGATCATCTCGATTGCCGATGATGGCATCGGGTTTGAACAAACCAATATCCGTCCTTTCAGCAATGGGCTTTCCAGTATGAGAAAGAGAATGGAGGTAATGGGAGGCCAATGCAGCATAATCAGTAATAAGGGAACGGAGGTAAAGCTGGAAGTACCCTTTGAACAATAATTTCAACCCTAACAAAAGTCAGGTACCCTCATTTCGTAATCTTTCTATATTTAACCATGCGGAAACCAGGATTATTGTTTGCGTTGATCCTCCTATGGGCCACCTGTGGGGCGCAGCAATACCCTTTTGTTTCTTATACTCCCAAGGATGGATTGGTCAATAGCCGGGTCTGGAGAATATACCAGGACAGCAAAGGTCGCTTATACTTTATGACCTTCGGAGGTTTAAGTATCTATGACGGTGCCCGGTTCAGGAATTACACTACTCAGAACGGACTTGCTGCTGATATGGTAAATGATGTAATTGAAGCCGGACAAGACTCCTTCCTGATTGCAACCAATATAGATAAACTGAATATGCTGGTTCGTGGAAAGATCAAACCTTTTCCATCGCCTAACCAGCACTCTCCCATCATCAATCATTTCCTGAAAAGCAAAGACGGGAATATTTATGCATCTGCTGATGAAGGCTTATTTATAATTAAGGACAATATCATAACTCCCCTGCCATTGAGTATGGCACCAACGGCTATCCCTCCATTTATTGGAAGTTTACTTGAATACAGGGATTATTTCTTACTCAATACCAATGATCTCAGGCATTTCAGGGGACTCTATTTATACGACAAAATAAAACAGAAAATAATTGACTCGCTGCCACAGATTTTTGTGGCAGGATTTGAAAGGGACAGAAAAGGTCAAATATGGATCACCCTTGGCGATAGTGTAAATACAATAGATACTGTAGCACTCAATTCAGGTAAACTTCGCATTCATCCATTACCAGTACCCTACCAGGCTGCAGCAAAATATCCTACCGGGTCATTTGCTTTTGAAGACAATTATGCCTGGACCATTTATGATGGAAAGGAATTGATCCGTACAGGCTCTGATGGTTCACAAGTAAAAATGATTCCCAATAAGGATGGAAGATCAGGAATTGAAAGGGTATTTATCGACAGGGAAAATATTATCTGGATATGCAGCGCTGATTATGGCCTGTTTAAGCTGGTAAATACCACCCTTCAATTCAATAATCTTCTGCAGGTAAAGAACCCGCAGGGAACAGTCTTTTACAGTTCTTATACAAATGACACTACCTGGTTCAGGGATAATAACAAAATGATCAGGCAAGCCGGAGGAAAGATCGAATCTTTCCTTACAAATATTCCCTCTCAATTCTATTGGATAAAGCAATCGGGTCCTTATCTCTACGTTACAAGTGCACAGCAATTATATCGTGCAGTGGTACCGGGGAATGGAGCTGGTAAAGTTCAGTTTCATCTTTTGCATAACCTTAGTGGCTATAATGGATGGCGTGGCCTGGGGTTACAGGATCCTTATGGCCGAATGATAATTGCAGAGAAGGATAGTATCATCGTATTCAATAATAAAACTGTAGTTGGCCAATACCTGATCCACCCGGAAGATTTCATAGAAAACCTGAGTATTGACCGTTCCAACAGACTATGGGTTACCACGCGTGGAGTTGGATTAACAGTTTATACCATTCATCCGGATGACCCGGTCAATTATCTGAGGAAGACATACGAGTTTCAAAAAGAATTGGGAGGAGCCTCTCCCCGTTGTATGACATTTGATAAAAATGGAAACGTGTGGGTTGGTACAAGATCAAATGGACTAATGGCATTTCGATTTGAAAATGGTCAATTAAAACAATTGCTGCATGTCCAGAGAAAGCAGGGGCTTACAGATGATTTTATTACTTCACTCGCCTGTGATTCAACAAATGCTATACTGGCGGGATGTCAGACCGGCCTGGATCGCATAACTGTGAACAATAAGAATGAGTTCAGGATTGAGAATATAACCAGGCGCAATAACACCTTTGGTTATATTTCCCTTATCTGGGTAGATAAGAAAGGAGAAGCTTCTGCCATGCTACAGAACGGTGACCTGTTTAAAATAGCACCCATAAAAAATGTTGATACTACTTTTAAACCACAACTTTTTATTGAAGAGTTAAAAGTAAATGGTACGCCTGTACAGGTATCAGGTGGACTGGAATTACCCTATACCCAACGAAATCTTACTATTAATATGGCTGCTCCATCATTTGTAGATGAACAGCAGGTGCAATTCAGTTATCAACTCCAGGGAAGTGGGAATAATGAGTGGAGTGATCCTTCTCCCAATCCTGATTTTAATTTTCTGAATCTTTCTCCCGGTAAGTATACGCTCCATGTGAAAGCAAGCTTTCCTTCTACGGATTATGAACCCCGCTATCTCACTTATTCTTTTTCTATTGTACCACCTTACTGGCAAACAAACTGGTTCAGGATACTGGCTGGAATTTTCTTAATAGGCATTGTAATAGCAATCAGCCGGTTTTATTATAACCGTAAACTGGAGAAGCAGAAAGTTATTCTTGAAAAACAACAGGCAGTTGAAAAAGAAAGAACACGGATTGCTACCGATATGCATGATGATCTTGGTGCAGGCTTATCAAAGATCAAATTTCTTAGTGAGACCATTGGAATTAAAAAACAACAGCAGCAACCCATAGAGGAAGACATCGGCAAGATCAGGGAATATTCCCATGATATGATTGACAAAATGGGCGAAATAGTATGGGCCCTTAACCAGAAAAATGATTCTGTAAGTGATCTGCTCTCTTACACCCGTGCCTATGCATCGGAGTATTTGTCGCAGAATGGCATTCATTGCAATTTTCATGAACCTGAACAATATCCGGCAAAATCTGTCAGCGGAGAATTCAGACGAAATATTTACTTAACGGTAAAGGAAGCGTTGCACAATGTGGTAAAGCATGCACAGGCTACCCAGGTATGCTTTACCGTAATAACGGATCATGAGCTACATATTTCTATTCATGACAATGGGACCGGCTTTAATGAAAATGATATACGGCCATTCAGTAATGGGCTCGGGAATATGAAAAAACGAATGGAAGATTTAGGGGGAAGCTGCCGGATACTACATGATAGTGGGACAATCGTGCTGATAGCAGTACCTTTAATATAGCCTTTAATAATAAAATAAGGGTTTCCCGATAGAAACCGGGATTGAATTAATCCCAATGATTATCGGGACTAACTTTAGTTATATTGGACGCACTTTACGTAAAAACTATATTCGTCATACACACATGAGTATCAGTTTAGTTATAGTTGAAGACCTCGATGAGGTAAGACAGGGCTTAAGCCAGTTTCTTTCTTTGAACCCGGAATTTAAAGTACTTGACACATTTAAAACCGCCGAAGAAGCGCTGGTTGATCTGCCGCGGATCAATCCTGATATCGTAATTATGGATATCAATCTTCCCGGTATTAATGGCATTGAGTGCATTCGCCTGGTAAAGAAAAAGATCCCACGCACCCAGTTCATGATGTTTACTGTGTATGAAAACGATGAGAAGGTTTTTGAAGCGTTGAAGGCCGGCGCATCAGGTTATTTGTTAAAGAACACAGGATTGCTGCAGATAACTGAATCGCTAAAGGAATTATATAAGGGTGGATCTCCCATGAGCTCCAATATTGCGCGTAAACTGGTTACAATATTCCGTGAGCAACAGGCTGATGCAGAACCTGTGGAAGCATTGAGCAAACGGGAAAACGAAATATTGCAATTACTCGCCAAAGGACTTCTTTATAAGGAAATAGCCGATCAACTCGCAATTTCTACCGGTACCGTGCGCCAGCATATTCATAAGATCTACGAAAAATTACATGTCCAGAACCGGACCGAAGCCATCAATAAGGCTTTTGGAAAATCTAATTAACTACTGATAGCTATCCAACTAATTATCCCTGTGTAAGGGAAAAGCTAACTTTTGTTCTATTGCCTCCCATCAACATGGTAAATACTTTTAGCTGAAAACCAGCTATGATGAAAAATTTACCAATCTGTTTACTGTTACTGATTTCAGTGTGTGCAAATGCACAGCCTCAACTGATAGGAACAATGGCTTATTCTGGCCCGGAGCAAGGTGGCACCATCTTTAGAGATAATCTACCCGCCACATCGCCAACTACCCTCCATGTTTTCAATCACCTGGCTCCACGCCAGGCAAGAGGTGGCGTTATTGCAGGGGATGCAGATTGGCTGTATGGTATCCTCGCTTTTAATGGCACCAACCAGGATGGGGCTTTCTATAAAATAAAAAGGGATGGAACCTCATTTACCAAAATATATGACGTAGTAAATCCATTTTACGTTAATGCCATCCCCTATTATCATACTGATGGATTGGTTTATTTCTCTACAGGAACTGAAGTACAAAAATATGATCCCGCTACTTCATTGATCACAACCGTCCCGCTGTCAATTGGCGCTCCCGTTATGCGCACCATGAGCATCGATGAAAATGACTGGATGTATTTTGTAAGCTCAGCTCAGACAGCTGTAATATCAAAGGTCAAAACAGATGGTAGCCAGACAATTGATCTCTACACTTTAAATGGTACAACAGACGGATACTCTGGTCTTAATGGAATTATTTCAATTCCAGGAGATAGTCTCGTTGGACTTATGTCACAGGGTGGCACCAATGATATGGGAACTATTTATACTATCAAAAAAGATGGAACAGCCTTCCAGGTCATTCACCAGTTTGCGGAAGCGACGGGAAAATACCCTGAATCAAAGCTTGTGTTTTTTGATGGCAAATTATATGGTACTACTCAGCAGGGAGGTGATTTTGCAAATGGAGTACTTTATTCCATCAACCCCGATGGAACAAATTATACTGTGATTCATCATTTTGAACAACATACTGCTGCACAACTGTATGGCAATATTTCCATCACCAGTAATGGCCGCATCTTCGGCGTTTATAATCAATTCTCCGCGTTTGGCGGCACATGGAGAGCCTGGAAAATAGATACCAGCGGTACAAATTTTGAAGAATTCATGAATGTTGATCAGCGTGAGAGTGGTCATTTCAACCAGGATCCCCTCATTCTTCCGGATGATAATACCATTTTTCTTGTAACAGCAGAATTAGGAAGACATGATGGTGGTGTACTTAACCAGGCAGATACTTCCGGAAACATTTTTGGATTACATCATTTCGGTACTTCGCCCAATGGATTTCGTCCAAATCCTTTAATTAAAGCCAGTAATGGAAAACTATATGGAACCACAACTATTGGGGGAGACGCTGGCAACGGAACCATTTATTCCATGAATGCTGATGGCAGCGCATATCAGAAACTGCATGAATTCACAGACCTTGAAGGCTATGAACCCAATGGAAAATTACTGGAAGCAAGCGATGGAAAATTGTATGGTGTTTGCCATTGGGGAGGACCTGGTAATAGCGGTGCCATCTACCGGATAGATAAAACAGGAAGCAATTTCCAGGTTATTTATTCATTCCCGTTTGCCAATGAAGCCTACAATCCTTTAGGAGGCCTGGTTGAAGATGGAGCCGGCGTTCTATATGGCAGTTCTGAACGGACAATTACTGCCAATGGAAGTGTTTACAGGATCAATAAAGATGGTTCAGGATTCGCCTTGCTGAAAACATTTTCATCCCCGGCGATATTTACACCGATGGATGGCCTCCTGCTTGATAATGGTTGGTTATATGGAACCTGCGTATTTGGAGGTACGGAAAATAAAGGTGGCGTATACCGTTTACATACAGATGGAAGCGGATACGAGTTATTGCATGAATTCACTGGCACCAATTCAGGTCAATTCCCGCGCGCCACGCCCATGATAGCCAGTAATGGAAAATTATATGGTACAACCGATTTTGGAGGGGCTACCGGTGAAGGCACTTTATTTACTATGGACGTGGATGGAAGCAATTTCACACAACTCAAAAGTTTTACTTCCGGAACCGATGGTGGCTATCCACTGGCCAACCTAATACAGGCGAGTGATGGAAAATTATATGGCGCCAATTCATTTGGGGGAAGCAATTTGGGAGGAACAGTTTACAGAGCGAATTTGGATGGATCTGGATTTTCAGTTCTTTTAAATCTCGACTATACTGTACAGGGACAAACTTTGAATAGCTTACTGGACCTGAGAGGCAATTTTGTGTTGCCTGTTGAACTCATTTCTTTTACCGCAGAAAAAACAAATAACGGCGTATTACTTAACTGGAAAACGGCACAGGAGCAGAACAGTGATCATTTTGACATACAAAGATCAACTGGTGGAAATAATTTCATTACCATCGGGAAGGTAAAAGAAGCCGGGAATACAACCGCAATCACCAGTTACTCATTTACAGACCAGATTCCTTTCAATGGAATTAATTTATACCGACTCAAACAGGTTGATATGGACGAAAAATCCGACTACTCCAAAACTATCCCGGTAGATTGCAGTGCAGCTGCCAGTATAGTAATCTCTCCCAACCCGGTAACCGACAAACTTCAGTTGAAATTGCCGGCGAACAGTAGCTTCACTTCACTTCGCATCTTCGATGTTTCAGGTAAACCTGTTTTCCAAAAAGCAATTCTCTCTACCGGCACTAATCAGCAATTTGATATATCACATTTGGCCAAAGGATGGTATGTGCTTCAATTGATAGGAGATAAAGAAGAGAAACAGGTTTTTGTAAAACAATAGATCCGTCCATTTATATGAGGAAATACATAGTGTTGATTTTTTTCCTGGTAGGTGCAGGTGCTATTCCGGCTAATAGTCAGAAAGCACCTGCTAACCAGGCCGAGATGGAAGCATTCATGAAGAATTTGCAGCACCAGGCAGATTCTATGAAAAAAGTACTGAAGGACAGGGGAATTAATACAGATGCACCCCAAACTAATAAACCTGCCATACCTGCAAGAGGGTCATCAGGTTTACCAACTCCCAATAAAGCTATTGATAAGATAGAACTTCCACCAAAAGACTCACTAAAGATCCGTGGCATTCCAAAAAAGAATTTATCGCTCGCGGAACTGGCCATTTATCTAACTGATCTTCGTGCCCAACTGGCAAAGCAAATGCCCGGGCAGGCAGCGTCTGCTAAAGAAATTGCCAACAAACTCAATAATGATCCATTGAAAATGGAAGCTGCCGCTTTTGTAGGGTTGAAAAGAGGCGCAGGCGAGGAAGCTGTATTCTTAATTATTGATGGCGCATCCAAAGCAACTGATGATGGTTTGATACTTGCCAATGCAGGCGCTATACTGGACCTGAACGGTTTTGGTGACAAAGCAATTCCAATTTTACGCACCGTTGTTGCTTATGATCCCGGCAATGCCATTGCACTCAATAATCTTGGCCAGGCTTATGTTAACCTTGGAATGCAGGACTCTGCAATGCCCTATCTGAATCGCTGCATCCAACTATCTCCCCAGCATCCTGAAGCTAATAATACGGCAGGATTGATTGAATTAAAGAGAGGAAACAAAACAAAGGCACAAGTTTATTTTGAAAACTCCATTAGAGGTGGGTATACACCAACTGCCTATAAAGCAATCCGGGCCATTGATAAAGATTATAAGATCGCCAAACTGATCCGTCCAAAAGTAAAGCTCACTGAATACTTTAACCAGTTCAAATATAAACTCCCGGACCAGTGCCGGAAAGTGGAAGAGGCAACCCGGCTGAAGATCGAGACCCAGGATTACAGGGAACTGATGAACAGGATGTATAAGAAATACCAGAACCTGAGAATAGCTGCAGAAAAGGAATACAATGCAAATACTATCCAGCTATTGCAGCAAAGGGCACTTGCTGGTGAAAATATTCTGAAACCTTTCCAGGTGCTGGCTGGAGTTATGCATGCGGAAACATGGGTGGAATTCAATAAGGAAGCATTGGAGGTAGATAAGTTCAACCAGGAAAACAGGCGGCAGTACAAGGAACTGGAATCAGCATACAGAACAGAATATGACAAAGTGGTGAAGCCTTTCAATGACCGGGCAGACAGTAAATGCTGTGGTGAAGGAGATGTAAGCTGTTGCCCTGAAAATAAGGAGGTATGTGATGCTCTCAATAAACTAAAAAATAAATACCTGGAAAAATTCGCTGACCTCAATGAGGAATGGCAGGACCAGAACATCGGTCTCTTTCGGAGACATTATGATGAAATGATTTTCTATAACTACCTCAGTTGTCTTGACCAAAAGGAATTCAGGGTACGATTCTATGATATTACTGAAAAATTCTTCCTGGCCATGTACAGGGTTTGTGAAACCAAGATCCTGGAGCCCTGCGTTGTTGATGAGCCCGAACCAGAAAAACCGGTTGAAAAAGAACTAAAAGAATTTGATTGCCCGGTGGACATAGAGATACCTTTCCTTGTAGGAAGTTTTGAAATGAACTGTGAAAAGATATCTTTTGGTGCAGGAGAGCTGATAAAGTTTAAGTATGAGAAAAAACTGACCGGTAACAGGCAGTCCACAATGAGCATCGGTGCAGGATTTGAGATTTACAAACTCAAGGGAAAGGCATTTGGAGTGGAAGCTGGAATCAAAGCCAGTGCAGACATGAGTGTGTTCCTTGTATTTGACAGTGGCAATCATGTATGCGATGGCGGTGTTCAATATGGCGTTAAAGCAGCTGCTGGCATTGAGTTTGAAAAAGGCGAAAAGATCAAAATAAAAAAAGACATACTGAAAAAAGAAGCAGGTATCGGCTGGAGAGCTGCCCTGAATGCGGGAGTAAGCTTTTATTAATATATCAACCAATGAAAAAGATAATCACCCTATCCATCTGTACCCTCGCTATGATCACCTCCTTTTCACAAAAATCGAGAAGGGAGAATGAGATTGCACAGGCTGCCGAATGTGGAGGTATTGAAGAACTCGCTAAATTAAAGGGTACCTGGAAACAGGTGGAGGACGATCTTGCTTTTCCTGATAAAACATTTCCTAAGAGCCAATACAGGCAGGTATACGAACGGGTTGATAAGATGCTTCAACTCTTTAAGGAAACCATTACCGATCTCACAGGCACTGAGCCACGCTGGTATCGTGCACTAAGAGGTTCTTCCTTTTCTGATAACGGTCCGGTACCCTATTCCATCAATACACTTTATTTTAATTATTACTGCAACAGTATTCAGAAGAAACCAGTACTGGGCGACGAAACCCGTACCTGGTTTCACGTATTCGTTAATCAATACAGCTGGTTCTGCCAAAAAGTAGATGAATGGGATATCAATAATGACGGCAAAATGATCTACATATACAGGCTACCACCTAAAGCCGGGAAATGGAAGGGAATAACAGTATATGAACCAGATACTCACCGGGGATATTCCCGTGCCATAGTATTAGGCCATAATGGAAAATTACCCTGGCATACCTTAACAAAAAAACAATACCTCACCGGTCTGAAAATAGATCTGGAAACTAAAAAGAAAAATGCCCTGGCCGCTCAGTTAAAGGAGCAATACAGGGCCTCCAATGAAAAATACTGGAATGATCTCTTAAAACCTGTCACCGATTATTTAGCTAATCATTCAGATGATGAATTGAAAGAACCCGCCATCATTGATCCAAGTTCTCCCATCATAACGTTTAATGGCAAATTTGGGAATGAAAGTGACGGTATAAAACTGGTATGCTTTTCTACAGCTTACTGGAATAAAGATCTGCCCCGTTATGCACCTCAATTCATGATCCTTTACTGGATGTGGGACGGTTATATTTTCGCTGGTCCTATTAAACAGCAATTAGAAGAGAATTTTCCGGTAGAGAAACTTAAAGCCCTCATCGATAAATAATTTGTTATGAAAAATGTTTTTGCTGCTGTTGTCATTTTCATATTGGTCAATCAATCAAAAACAATGGCTAATCCTGTTTACACGGACAGTACCGGCCTGGAAAATTACAGTTTCATTGCACCGGAACGCTGGATCACTCAAAGCACACAGAACTATATTCTGCTATCGCAATATCAAAGCCCCGAAAGAGGATGTGTTATCCTCATTATTCCGCCACAACCTTCATCCGGTAATCTTGAAACCGATGCCCGTAACGTATTCAATCAAATGTACCAGGGATGGACCTATCAACCGGGAACAGATCAGGAAGATATTTCTAAAGGTTATACATCTCAGGGGCTGGAATATTTCCGCATAGAAGCCCGCATGCAGAAGAGTCGCGGTGATGGTTATTACTTTGACTATGAATCAGGCGATGCGCTGGTAATCAAAGTAGGAAATAAAGTAGCAATTATTGCATCCCGTCACAATCGGGGGGAAATGGTTTGCTTTTGTAAGTACCAGTACGAATACTGGGGACGGTTTTTTAACAGTTTCAAGGTCAGGAATGCTCTGCCACAGGAAAATAAAGCGGATATGGCAAAAAGAATGATCGGCAAATGGCAATCGATTGGAGGTAGTGCGCTGGTCAGTTATATTTTTGCTGCTAATAATCGTTATCAGTTCATCGGAGCCTTTAGTACAACCAGTCGAATAGACAGGTATACGATCGAAACCAGAACATCCGCCTTCAAAGGGGATGGATCTTATCAGTTAAATGAGAACCACCTTATTACAAAAAAAGATGGGCAGGCACCAGAAACTTCTGCCTTCCACCTGGAGCAGGTAAAACATGGTTCTGCTGCCTGGACAGACAGGCTTTACATCCTTGAAACAAGCAGGATTGACGGGAAGGATTATGAAGTTTGTTATGAAAAGCAGAATTGACCTCAAACCAGGATACACCACTTTCCTTCCTCCCCTTAACGACAGGGAGGACTAACTTTTGTTCTATTGGTGAGGGCTCCCTATTCCAGTAAGTTTAACCGTTTTAAAATTACTGGAATGAAAAGGAATGTCACCATAACTGCACTGCTTAGCCTGGTATTCTATTGTGTGCACCTCCCCGCCCAAACCCAAACTAAAACCGTCAAGAAGGGCGTTAAATACGACACCATCATTGTTAAGCACCAACCACCTGTTGTCAAAAAACCGGTAGTGAAGGCTCCGGCACCCACTAAACCAGCCGAGATCGTAATCCCAACACCGGAATACATAAACCAGCCATATTACTACGATACGGATGGCAATAAGATCATCAAGCTGGAAAATGCAAATGCCATCATGGCTACTAAAAAGAAAACCCTGGGGTTGAAAGGTGCCAAACAAAGCCTCACCATGGATGCCAATTCTTCCCGTACGCGGTTTATGGCAAAAAAAGATATTGTATTTATCATAAAGACAAGTGGTGATGTTATCGATCTCACTTCTTATATCAAACTCTACCAGTTTGTTCCAGTTGATCAGAAAAGAGAAGTTACCATCAATGCCAAAGACGGGTTGCTCAATGATAAGGATGATGCAAGGGGTAAACTGATCAATTTCAGCGTTAAAATGATCTCACCGGATAATTATATGATCCAGCTACCAGACCAGCTTGATGCGGGTGAATATGGATTTGTGTGGGTCAAGAATATGGAACTAAAAGAATTTGTGGTGTATGCATTTGGGATCGATTGGAAAAGTATCGATTAATCTTACCCCTTTATCAACCATTTAATCAGCTTATCTATAATCTTTAAAAACTCTTTTATGAAAAAGTATATGCTCCTTGCTTTTGGCTTCCTTCCCCTGATTGGGTTTTGCCAGGGAATGGGACTAGGGATCAAAGCGGGTTTGAATTTTGCCAATGTTACCAAAGCTTCCTCAATCGGCAATAGCAGTCGCACGGGCTTTCATGCCGGATTATTCCTTGCGCCAAAATCTAAAGGAATTATTGGTTCACGCACTGAGGTACTGTTCTCGCGCCAGGGTTATAATTATAAGACCAGCACAAACACGGGCACTGTTGATCTGAACTATATCATGCTTCCGCAATATATGGCCATCAATATCACTAAATACTTTACCCTCATGTTTGGCGGTCAAATGGCTTTCCTGCTGAATGCAAAAGCAGACAGTACAAAAACCACCACACAGGGACTTCCCGCTGGTTACGATAAGATGATGAGTTTTTACAATCGATTCGACTATGGTTATGGCGGTGGTGTGGAGATACATCCTGTTTCCGGCCTGGTACTCGGTGCCCGCATTAATATCAGTCTTGGTGATCTGTATAAACAACCGGAGGCCGGACAAACTCCCTCTTTCTATCCTAAAGTAGATGTAAAGAACAATGTATTCATGGCGTATGCAGGATGGGTATTTGGTAAAAAAGAAAAGAAGGAGAAGAAACAAAAAAATGATAATCAATGAAAGCGATAATCCTGCTGGTGCTGCTGTTTGGATGTGTATGCATTCTGCGCGCACAAAAATATCCCGAGCCTGAATTTTCCAATGAGGTTTATTTCCTCAAAAAGGATAGCGTGAACCTGGTCATTCGTTTGGAAAAAGACCATTCCAAAATGGAGAATAAAAATAAAATCACCAGTTATGAGCAATCCTACCAGCTGGAAGGTGATAAATCAAGGATACGATTAAAGTCCGGGAGGGATCTCTCTTTTGTTTTTTCAACCGGGCCTGAAACTGAAAAGGCAGGCAACCCGGCTGCTGATTCTGTGATGCGTGCCAATGGTATGGACCCCTCCATGATGAATGGAATGAATGGTATGGATATGTATGGATTTAAAGATCCATCTTCCAGCATTCAGTTATACAAGACAGAATCTTCCAAAGGAAAAAGAAAGATAATTACTATGAAAGCAGGTGGCGGTATGTTTGGAGCAGGTAAGCAAAGCTCCTCTGACACCTATACATTCAGTGTAAAGAAGATCAGGAATGGATACTGGGAACTTTTGATCGACAAACCACTGCCTCGGGGAGAATATGCTTTTGCAATTGCGGACCGGCCCACCGGTATGGATCAATCATCAACGTTCTTTGCGTTTGGGGTTGACTAAACAAAGGAGGTCCGGCCGCTTCGCGGCCGGACCTCCTTTTATGAAGTAAGATCAAGCTAAACTTGCTTCCATTTCAATCTTCGTGTTCAGCAATTTGCTGATAGGGCAATTTGCTTTTGCATCAGCAGCACACTCAGCAAATTTGGCGGCATCAATACCAGGTACTGTTGCTTTTACTTCCAGCTTGCTTTCAGTAATTGCGCCGTTATCCAGTGTGATAGTGCATTTGGTATCGATATTATCCGGTGTAAAACCGGCAGCACCCAATACAAAACTCAGTTTCATGGTAAAGCAACCTGCGTGAGCAGCCGCTACCAGTTCTTCGGGGTTTGTACCAATGCCTTCTTCAAAACGACTTTTATAGGAATACTGTGCGTCTTTCAAAACGCCAGATTGAGTGCTATTTGTTCCTTTACCATCTTTTCCTGAGCCTTTCCAGTTGGCCGTTGCGTAACGTTTCATGAGATGAATTTTAATGTTGTTATTGTGGTTGGTTTTCTTCTTCCAGTTCAGCCAGACGATCTTCCGGCTCATTATATTCTATGATGAAATTATTCATTCCTTCCCCGATCATGATCTTTAAGAATTTTCCCTGTACCAGTTCCAGTAAGGAAAGGAACAGAAAAATGGCGTGAACACGGTTCTCTGCCTTGTCAAATATTTTTTCAAAGGAAAGTGTCTTGTTCTCCTGGGCCTCTCTCAACATATGGCTCCTGCTGCCCTCCATGGTATATTCATACCTGACAACAGTATGGATGGGCTTGTTGTTACGGTCATGCATCTTCTGCATCACCTTTTCAAAAGCCTTCATCAGTCTGAACAACGTGATATTTTGAATCTCAGTCCCCTCAGCACCTTCTTCGCCAATATTAGCCAGCTCCTTATTGATATTTCCTCTTTTCACCATCAACATGCGCAGGGCCTCCATTTCAGCCATCTGGGCAGAAGCTTCTTTGAATCGTTTGTACTCAAGAATCTTATTCACCAGTTCCTGGCGTGGATCAATTTCATTACCCTCAGCATCAAGTTCTTTACGTGGCAATAACATCTTGGCCTTGATCCTCATCAGTGTGGAAATGAAAAGAATGAACTCGCTGGACAGTTCAATGTTCAGCGATTCCTGCTGGTGGATATAGGTCAGGAAATCATTGGTAATATTGGTGATGGGAATATTGTAAATATCCAGTTCATCCCGCTCAATAAAGAATAACAACAGATCAAAGGGCCCTTCGAATTGCGGTAACTTGATCTGGTACGAGGTATTATTCACTATGCTCTCTGTTTTACTGGGAAAAATAAAGTCCTGTATTAACAGGACTTCACAAAAATAAGGGAAAAGGTCGATTATCGTTTAAGCGCATCCCTGATCTCACGGAGCAGCACAATCTCCTCAGAAGGTGGTGCGGGAGGGGGCGGAGCAGCCTCTTTTTTATGCATAAACCGGTTCATTGTTTTCACGATCAGGAACAACACAAAGGCGACAAGGATAAAATCGATTACTGCCTGGAGGAATTCACCTATGGGAAAGACAGTTTTTCCCACCGTAACCGACAAATCCTTCACCCCACCTTTACCTACAACCAAGCTTACAATTGGCATTATGATCTTTTCGGTCAGGGCGGTCACAATCTTACTGAAGGCGGTACCTATTACGACCGCAACTGCCAGGTCAACAATATTGCCTTTCATGGCAAATTCCCTGAATTCTTTAAGCATTCCCATATAAAACGATTTTGGTAAAAAATGGAGTTTCAAATACTAACAGAAGATAAGTATTCTTTATTTATTTCTTTATGCCCGGATACTGCATATTTAAACTTGTTAACAAACTGTGCACTGAAGAAGCTATCAGGTATTCTTTGTACCAGTTCTGATCTGCCGGTACAATGATCCAGGGCGGCTGGTGGCAGTTCTCAAAACATTCCTCGTACATCTGCATATAGATATCCCAGAGCTTTGACTCTTCATAATCATTGGCATTGTATTTCCACATTTTAGAGGGATCATGCGTTCTTTCATCCAGCCGGTCTTTCTGCTCTTCCTTCGAAATATGGAGGTAAAATTTCAGGATATGCGTGTTATTATGTTCCTCCAGCAGGTTTTCGAAATCATTGATCGCTTTCATGCGTTTGCGTGCTGTATCATCATCGCACCATTTATGTACCCTTGTGATCAGGATATCTTCATAATGGGAGCGATTGAATATTTGCACCATCCCTTTTCCCGGAGTGTGCTCGTGAATTCGCCATAAGAAATCATGTGCCAGCTCCTCTGCGGTGGGTGCTTTCCAGGATTTGACCATAACACCCATCGGGTTCATATTGCTGAATACATTTCTAACCACTCCATCCTTGCCACTGGCATCCATTCCCTGTATCACTACCAGCAGGGAATGCTTTCCTTCCGCATACAAAAGGTTTTGGAGGTCATCCAGTTCATCCACCAGTTTTGCGGTTTTTTCCTTGGTCGCCTGTTTATCCATGTCCTTCGGAGCACGGGTATCTATTTTACTGAGTTGGATTTTGGCCATTTTTGACTTTTTACTTTGAATTGTTCAGTTCACTTGTCCACAAGTTTACTAAGTTTCTGTTCTTAAAAAAATTACTTATAGGTTAACGGGTTTACAGACCTTTGCCCCTTCTTATGAGTAGTCGTTTTATAAGCTGGGCTTTATTTACATTGCTTTCATTAATCTGGGGCAGCTCTTTTATCCTGATGAAAATCGGTTATAAGGGTCTCACTCCTACGCAAATTGCCGGAGTGAGAATATTTTCAGGAGGACTTGTATTTGTACCCCTGGCCATTTTTCACATCAGGAAAGTCCCTGGGAAAAAGATACTCCTGCTTGTAGTTGCCGGTTTGACCGGGAATTTTATTCCTGCCTTTCTCTTTACTGCAGCCATCACCAAACTGGATAGTTCACTGGAAGGCATTTTAAATTCACTTACTCCCATTTGGGTAGTTACCATTGGCATTCTTATTTTTAAGGATAAAATTCAGAACAGGAAGATCATTGGCGTATTGATCGGGTTTGTAGGACTGGTACTATTGACCCTATCGCAAAATGAGCTCAATCTCGATCACCTCGGTTACTCATTGCTGGTGATCCTTGCCACGCTTTGTTATGGATTCAATGTTCAGATGGTCAGTCATTACCTGAAAGGAATGCCCTCTTTCCATATTGCCACCATTTCGCTTGCGTTAATGACAATCCCGGCTGGAATTGTTTTGTGGAAGAACGGCTTTTTTCAACTGGATTTTTCGGATCCAACCATACAATGGTCTACCCTTGCTTCTTTAATGTTAGGATTGGGCGGTAGCGCCGTTGGCAATATTTTATTCTATGCCCTGGTGAACCGTGCGGGAGCATTGTTTACCTCACTGGTCACTTACGCAATCCCGTTTGTTGCCTTATTATGGGGAATACAGTCAGGTGAAATGGTAACCTGGGAAGAGATCGGTTGCCTTGCAATTATTTTGAGTGGGGTTTACCTCGTAAATAAGAAAAGCTGAAGCCTTATACAGACATTATTTCCTTCTCTTTGCTGCTCAGGTGTTTTTCTACTGCAGCTATATATTTATCAGTCACCTGTTGCATATTGGCTTCAGCATCCTTGGCAGCATCTTCACTCAACCCATTTTTCTGAAGTTTTTTGATCCCTTCAATGGCATCACGACGGATATTGCGAATGGCCACCTTGGAATGTTCACCCTCAGCCTGGCATTTCTTCACCAGTTCTTTTCTTCTTTCTTCTGTTAAAGGAGGAAGGAAAAGACGGATCAGGGCCCCATCATTCTGGGGTGTGATGCCAATATTAGCGTTTAATATTGCTCTTTCGATTGGTTGAAGCATATTCTTCTCCCAGGGTTGAATACTCAGCGTGCGGGCATCCATCACACTGATATTGGCTACCTGGTTGATGGGCATTGGAGAACCGTAATAATCAACCACAATTCCGTCAATCATCTGGGGATTGGCTTTACCGGCCCGGATCTTTACGAGTTCCGTTTCCAGGTGATTGATCGCTTTCTTCATCTGGTCTTCTCCGGAAGCAATAATTGATGAGGTATCTTCTGCCATATAGTTTGATTTCCCGTGGCAAAGCTAATGAAACGGAAGGTTTTATGTGCAGGAAGCTGTTAAAAAAGTGAAAAGCTGGATGAGAGTGGCCAATGCCGTGGTTCGAATCTCACGAGCCACAAAAATCCATCATTTCATATGGTTCGTGTCCCACGAACCATGGCGTAAAAGTGAAAAGCTAATGATTATTTTAAGAATTGTCCGCAGTAGCTGCTTCCTGTGTAAGCGTAACCACTTTGGAAGTGGTTTTGAATTCAGTAGCGCCGTCTGCTCTGCGTGAAATGGTCATAGCCCTTCTTGGCTTACCATAGTACAGCACACAGAATCCGGCGATTGCCAGAACCAGAATGATTGAAAGTACATAAGTAGAACCCAGGTTGCGACTGGTATAAGCCAGTGCAATGAATCCTGCATTGATGACTACACATACTATGGTAACGGCTGTATGGCCAAGTCCCCAGTTGAGCAGCAGGTGATGAATATGGTTTCTGTCCGGGGTAAATGGAGATTTTCCGTTAAAGATGCGAATAGAAAAAACTCTTAAAGTATCCAGCAGGGGAACAACCAGTATGGAGAATCCAATGGCCACAGATGAAGTGAAATGCATTTTCACGTCCGGGTTGTGTGCCACATTGATAAACTTGATAACAAGTATGGCATTGATTAATCCCACCATCAGCGATCCTGAATCACCCATGAATATTTTAGCCGGATGGTGATTGAATATCAGGAATGCAACCAGGCTACCTGCCAGTGCATACGCCAGTAGTGCATACGCCAGGTATTGTTCACCATTTACCAGGAAATAAGTTCCAAAGATCACCATGGTCAATACACCAAGGCTGGCGGCCAATCCATCAATACCATCAATCAGGTTAAAGGAATTGATAACAACGATTATGGTGAGATAAGATAATGCAAGTGAAAATCCTTCGTCCAGTTTTTCAATACCAAATAAGCCATACATACTGTCCAGCCGAAGCTGACCTAAATGGATGAGAATAGATGCAGCTACCATCTGGCCGATGAACTTCTTGCTGGCAGAAAGAACTACCAGGTCATCTTTTAATCCGAGAAAAAAGATAACAAGTGCTGCTGCGAAATAATACTGGAATTCGAAATTGGTCTGGCCCTGGATAGATAAAAGGGATGCAAGCAAAAAACCACCGAAGATCCCTACTCCCCCCAATGATGCGACTGCGTGTGTGTGAACTTTTCTTTCGTCGGGAACGTCGTATAATTTTTTTTGTTCTGCAATCTGCAGTACCACCGGTATTGCGAGAAATGAAATAATAAACGAAACCGAGGCTGTTAACAGTACATCAAGCATCAATCAGGGATTTACGGTACAAAAATAAGTCCTAACCTCTTATTTTACATTGGGTATTAATTAATTAATGTTCATGGATATTGAATACAAACCTATATCCACAAATTTGGCATGGTCACGAGATTAATAATCACTGGTTGGATTTTTTTTGCAAAAAAGTCTGCAATTTTGCCGGGCCCTATGTTCGGTTTGGGGCTCCAAGATACAAAAAGTTTAAAAAAAATTCCTAAATTTTTATGGCTGATTTAAAGGCAATTGCGTCACAAATTAGGAGGGATATCCTTCGTATGGTACATGGCTGCAAAAGTGGTCACCCAGGTGGTTCCCTCGGTTGCACAGAGTTCTTAACTGCCTTATACTTCAAGGTAATGAAGCATGATCCTAAATTCAATATGGACGCCCCCGGCGAGGACCTGTTCTTCCTATCTAACGGCCATATTTCCCCTGTATTTTATTCCACACTGGCCCGTTCCGGGTATTTTGATGTTAAGGAACTGGCTACTTTCCGCAGGATCAATTCCCGCTTACAGGGCCACCCTGCTACCCATGAGCATTTACCGGGGGTACGCATTGCCAGTGGCTCCCTGGGCCAGGGCATGAGCGCCGCCATAGGTGCCGCTCTGACCAAAAAACTGAACAAGGAAACTACCACTGTATACTCCCTTCATGGAGATGGTGAACTGGACGAAGGCCAGATCTGGGAGGCCGCCATGTTTGCCGCACACCATAAAGTTGATAACCTGATCTCTACTATCGACTGGAATGGCCAGCAGATAGATGGTCCTACGGATAAAGTGATGAGCCTCGGTAATATCCAGGAAAAATTCAACGCTTTTGGATGGACAACCCTCGAAATGAATGGAAATGATATGGATGATGTAATTGCCGGGCTGGACAAAGCGAAAGCTTTGAAAGGTAAAGGCAAACCTATCGCCATCATGATGCATACGGTTATGGGCAAGGGTGTTGATTTCATGGAGAATGATCACAACTGGCATGGTGTGGCTCCTAATGATGAGCAACTGGCCAAAGCCCTTGCACAATTACCTGAAACTTTAGGTGATTACTAATTCAGTTGCATTACTGTTACTTATCACTCACTACGTAAAGAGAATTCTCTGGTTGCCGCTTTCCTGGAGGGAAGCCAGGAGGCCAGGAAGGCTATTACAAAAACTGTAGCGCCTACTAACAGGAAATCGGTAACCCTGAGTTTTACAGGAAAATAATCAATAAGGAATGATCCTCCTGTCAACGCTATCAAATGATATTTGATCTGCGCATTTACAAATAATGCTGCCAGCACCATTCCTGTTGTTGTTCCAATAAATGCCAGCAACAATCCTTCACTCAGGAATATTTTTTGTATGAACTGGCGATTACCTCCCAGCGAGTATAATATACCTATGTCTTTTTGCTTTTCGAGCACCAGCATGGTCAGCGCGCCGATCATGGTAAAAGCAGCCACCACCATTATTAATGATAATACACCATAGATCACCCACCTTTCCAGGTTCATAATGGAATAAAAACTCTGGTTCTGTTCAAACCGCGTCTGAACAAGGTATCCACTACCGAATATCTTCTCAACATTCTTCTTGATATCACCAGCTGCTGAAGGGTCTTTGAGAGAAATTTCAACACCACTAAACTGGTTTGCATCCCATTTCATGGCCCGCTTCATAAAATCGATATTGGTAATTCCATACTTATTATCAAAATCCTGCTGTATCTGAAAAGAAGATGAGGTGCGAATGGAATCATTGCTGATATCATTGAGCTGATCCAGTTGTTCAGTAGTACTCTTCCGGGGAAGATATATCTTGAGAATAAAAACATTTCGCTCCGCCTGAACGCCCAGCGCTCCTTCTATACCGGAACCCAGTATCAGCCTCGGATCGTCTTTGGTGCCTAGCTCATAATCACCTTTAACAATATGATCGGCTACTCCTGTCACATAACGATAATTGTCATCCACCCCCTTCAGGTAGATCACCGTATTCTGATCACCATTCTGCACCAGTGCTTTTTCTTCAACCACCAGTGAGAAATTCCGGATACCGCTAATCCCCTTAAGCCTGTTGAGCTGCTCCTGGGAAAGTGTTATTGATTTGCCGGATGAGGGAGTTATTTTGAGATCAGTATAAAAAGAAGAATAAAGAGATTTCACCAGTCCTTCAAAACCGTTGAACACACTCAGTACAACAATCAGTGCGGAAGTGCAAACCATAATAGCAAACATGCTGAACCATGCAATGAAATTGATGGCATTGGTAGACTTCTTTGCTTTGAAATATCGCCAGGCGAAGAGAAAGTACAATGTAGCTTACAATTTAAAGTTTACTTATTCCCCGGTTTATCCTCGCTGATCTTTTTGAACAGTTCTTCCATTTTGAATACATGATCAAGGGTATCATCCTTGAAGAATTTCAAAACAGGAATGCTGCGTAACTGATGCCTGACCCTTGCAGCCAGTTCTCTTTTTATATCATGGTGCCTGTCTTCTATTTTTTTCAGGGCCACTTCAATATCCTTTACCTGGAAAAAGCTCAGGTATATCCGGGCTTCCAGGAGATCAGGGGTTATTTTTACGGAGGATATGGAAACCATACCCCCATCGATCATATTTAAACCAAGGCGCTGAAAAATCAGGTTCATTTCTTCATTCAACAGGCCTGCTATCTGTTTTTGTCGCTTACCTTCTTCCATAATTAAAGTATAATTTACTGCCATTCACCGATTAGCCTATGGCAGACGCTGTAAAATTAGTTACTTTGCCCCGGTTAAGCTACCCCCATTAAAGGTCCGGGGGTGTTTTCCCCCTGATTCTAATGAAAAAATACTCCAGGATTTTTGGCTACTTAAGAAAACACCGCGGTAAACTGGTCCTTTATATTCTCAGTACCATTCTCGCTACCATATTTGGTATAATGTCTATTGGAATGCTAGGACCCTTTTTTAGCCTCATTTTCAATACCGGGTTGGGCAGTCCGGCCGGTTTGGCCAAAAGCAACGCAATTGCCTCCTCCATTAGCAAAATTCTGGTTGATATCATTAATAATCCTGCTTATGGAAAGATGGGAGCTCTTATTGCCATCTGCATTTTCATCATAGCAACAACATTGCTCAAAAATGTATTTATTTATCTGTCTAACCGCATTTCGGTGCCGGTGAGAACAGCAGTCGTAACCGAGCTCCGGGGAGACATGTATGATAAGCTGCTTAGACTTCCCATTGGATATTTTACTGAAAAGAAGAAAGGTGATATTATTTCCCGGATGACTAATGATATCGGAGAAATTGAAACATCAGTTGTTGGCACGCTGGATGGAATGATAAAAGATCCTCTGACCATTCTTGGTTACCTCGCCTACCTGGTATATTTATCTCCCCAGCTTTCTTTATTCTTATTGATCCTGCTTCCCGTAACAGGTCTGATCATCGGAAGAGTTAGCCGGAAACTGAAAAGACAATCACAGGATGCTGCAATCAAATTGGGAGAAGGGCTGAGCATACTTGATGAAACGCTGGGTGGACTTCGCGTAATTAAAGCATTTCTTGCTGAAAGAGTATTAAGCTCCCGTTTTCACGCTGTAAATTCCGAGCTTTTTAAAGTGCGCAAAAAAATGGGTGCTCGCCGTGACCTGGCATCACCACTAACAGAATTACTGGGTGTGATTGTTCTTTGCACTATCCTTTATTTCGGTGGCAGGCTGGTTCTGACAGGCAGTGGCCTGAGAGGAGAAGATCTGGTGATTTATATCTCCGCTTTTGCATTGATCATTAATCCTGCCAAAAATATTTCAACTGCGTTCTTTAATATACAGCGGGGTGCTGCGGCGCTTGTAAGAGTAGAAGATGTATTGAAAACTCAAGTTACTATTGAAGACAAACCCGATGCAAAGGCACTGGATTCTTTCCGTGATAAAATTGAATTCCGAGACATCACTTTTTATTATGACGATAAGCTGATCCTGGATAATGTCAATCTCACCATTCCAAAAGGAAAGACCGTTGCGCTGGTCGGTTCTTCAGGTGCCGGCAAATCCACGCTGGCAGACCTGGTCCCCCGTTTTCATGATGTGACCAGTGGTGAATTGCTGATCGATGGGGTCAATATCAAAAACTATACGCTTCATTCCCTTCGCAGCCAGATGAGCATCGTTACCCAGGAACCGATCCTCTTCAATGATACTATCGCCAATAATATCAAACTGGGAAAAGAAAACGCAACTGAAGAAGAGATTATCGCGGCCGCCAAAGTAGCCAATGCGCACAATTTCATTTCCCAAAAAGAAAATGGATATGATTCCAACATTGGGGACCGGGGAAATAAACTCAGTGGCGGTGAAAAGCAACGACTGACCATTGCAAGGGCAGTAGTAAAAAATCCTCCCATCCTTATTCTGGATGAAGCTACTTCTTCACTGGATACCGAAAGCGAAAGGCTTGTTCAGGATGCTATAAACAACATGATGCAGAACCGCACCAGTATTGTGATCGCACACAGGCTTAGCACCATTCGCCATGCTGATGAAATCATTGTATTACAGAAAGGAAAAATTGTAGAGCGTGGTACGCATGACCAACTGATCACCCAGAATGGGTTCTATAAAAAACTGGTGGATATGCAGGAAGTGAAGTAGCATTTTGAAATTTTGGAATTTCGAATTTCCAATCCAAAATTTCAAAATCACTTTAGCACTTCTCGTGAAATAACCACCTTCTGTATCTCACTAGTTCCTTCACCAATCGTGCACAATTTGGAATCACGATAATATTTCTCTACAGGAAAATCTTTTGTATATCCATATCCGCCGAATATCTGCACAGCATCAGTTGATACTTTCACAGCCACTTCACTGGCATAATATTTTGCCATGGCTCCTTCCTTGGTAACAGGTAATTTCCTGTTCTTCAGATCACAGGCTTGCAGCGTTAATAAATCCGCAGCCATTATTTCAGTTGCCATATCGGCCAGTTTGAAAGATATTCCCTGGAAACTGGAAATGGGTTTATCAAACTGGTGGCGCTCCTGGGAATATTTTACAGATGCTTCATAAGCTCCTTTTGCAATACCAAGTGATAAAGAGGCTATAGAGATCCTTCCCCCATCCAGCACTTTCAAGGATTGCTTGAAACCATCTCCAACTTCACCTAATCTCTGTGCATCTGAAATTCTACAATTGTCAAATATCATTTCAGCAGTTTCACTTGCACGCATTCCCAGCTTATTTTCTTTTTTACCGGCACTGAACCCTTTGGTTCCTCTTTCCACCACAAATGCAGTTGCATTGTTCTTTGCACGAGGTTCGCCAGTTCTGCATATTACTACTGCTACATCACCACTTTTACCATGAGTGATCCAGCTTTTGGTACCATTAATGATCCAATCTTTTCCATCTTTTACCGCTGTAGTCTTCATGTTACCTGCATCACTTCCGGTACCGGGTTCAGTTAAACCCCAGGCACCGATCCATTCAGCAGTGGCCAGTTTGGGCAGGTATCTTTTCTTCTGCTCATCATTGCCAAAAGTCATGATATGCCCGGTGCAGAGGGAATTATGTGCAGCCACACTCAGTCCAATGGACCCGCATACTTTCCCGATCTCTTCAATTACCGTCTTGTATTCATAATAGGAAAGTCCGGCGCCTCCATATTCCTCCGGTACCAATACGCCCATTAACCCCAATTTGCCCATTTCTTTAAATAGCTGGACCGGAAACTCCTGGGTTTCATCCCATTCCATTACATGCGGACGTATATGCTGATTGGCAAAATCGCGGGCGGTCTGGGCAACCTGGTGTGTTATTTCTGAAACCGTGAAATCCATAGAATAGTAATATTCGATCAATAATGGGTTAAAAAATGTGCCACTCCATTAGCCGGAGTGACACAAATAGCCTTTTTATATAGTACAATTAGGGCAAGCGATCGCAACAACCACCTCTTCATGGTTGCTGCCGAAAAGGCAATGCAAATTAAATAGTTTTCCTGACATATGCTAACATTTGTTAGTTGCATCTGTAACTTTCTCAAATATCCAATACCAGCCGGTCATACGCAAGGTGGATTCCCTTGGGAAGTTCTGCCTCTACAACAGCATGCTTGCCCAACTGGTGGGAGATATGGGTAAAATAGGCTTTCGGTATGTTTAGTTCCTGCACAAGGGCTACCGCTTCTGAGAGATTGAAGTGGGATATATGTTTTTCTTTACGCAAGGCATTCAGTACCAGTATTTCGCTGCCTTTTATTTTTTCTTTCTCAGAATCATCAATTTTGTTGGCATCAGTAATATAGGTAAATTTTCCAAAGCGGAATCCCATCACCGGCATTTTCAGGTGCCAGACCAGGATGGGTTGAATGGGAATATCGCCCACTATAAAGGGATCAAGGGTAATGGTGTTGAGGTTGAGTTCGGGAATGCCCGGGTATTTGGTATCGGAAAATGCATAATAAAAATCCCGGCGTACTGCCTCTTCTGTTAGGGAATCGGCAAATATTTCCATGGGCTTTTTGATCAGGTAATTATAGGCACGGATATCATCCAGTCCGGCCATATGATCCTTATGCGGGTGAGTGAATACTACAGCATCTAATCGCTTTACATTTTCCCGTAACATCTGGTAGCGGAAATCAGGACCTGTATCAACTACCAGGGTGGTATTGGCACTCTGGACCAGGATACTGGAGCGAAGACGTTTATCTTTTTTGTCGGTGGAGGTGCAAACCTCGCAATCGCAACCGATCATAGGCACACCACTGCTGGTACCGGTTCCGAGAAATGTTATTTTGAGAGAAGGATACACGGGTAAAAATAAGGAAACTGAACCATTAGCCGTGGTTCGTGCCCCACGAACTATTACTGGCTCAAACTATTGGGAGCTTTCCTCGCCTGCAGCTTCGAGCTTTGCCATCATATCCATATACATCTTCTTCAGATCATCTGTCTGGAGCACTTCGGGGTCAATATCCAATTGGGGAATAAGATCGATGAGCGTATTAATACGGCCTTCTGTCTGAAGGAATTTATTCAACACTACCACCTTCTTCGATTCCAGGATACAATAGCCGCTTTGGAATGTACCCCGTTCATATCGCAATACATAACCTGCCTGCTCGGGAATAGATTCCAATTTATCCAATGTGGTTTGTGTATACTTCATGAGGTAAAATTAATTCCAGTCTTATATTATATAACAGTTAATTATCCACAAATGTTGAAGAGCAAGTGGGGTTTGACGAGTGGCTGGCAGGATTTAGAACAATTCTTTCATTTTTGCTATCCACTCACCAAACCCTACTTTCCTATTTTGATTGCATCTTAATTACCGGCACAATCATTTCCTCCAGGCTTACTCCTCCGTGCTGGAATGTATTGCGATAATAATTTACATAGTGATTGTAGTTATTGGGATAGCAAAGAAACCCGTCTTCCTTTGCAAAGATGAAAGATGAATTAATAGTAGGTACCGGCAATCCCGCGTCTACCGGGTTCCGGAATGCCAGCACCTCTTTAGGTTCATAATTCAGATTACGGCCATGTTTATACCGAAGATTGGTGGTGGTCTGTTTATCTCCTACTACCTTATAAGGAGTCTTTACCCGCACACTGCCATGGTCCGTTGCCAGTACAATCCTGATATTCTTATCTGCTATCTTCTTCAATGCCTGGTGCAAAGGTGAATGTTCAAACCAGCTGGTAGTGATACTGCGGTAGCTCATTTCATCACCAGCCAGTTCTTTCAATACTTCCATCTCTGTACGGGCATGGCTCAGCATATCCACGAAATTGTAGACGATCACATTCAGATCATTGTTGAGCAGGTTATGGATATTATTTACCAGTTCAAGACCGGCATTATTATTCAGGACCTTTGTATAGGAAACCTTGAGATCGCCCTTACCCAATCGCTTCATTTGAGCACGGAAGAATTCTTCTTCATGCAGGTTCTTCCCTCCTTCTTCATCATCATTTTTCCATTGCGCGTGAAATTTCTTTTCGATTTCCACGGGTAGCATTCCTGCAAAGATGGCATTGCGTGCATACTGCGTAGCCGTTGGAAGAATGCTGTAAAAACTATCTTCTTCCAGTATCCGGAAACTTTCAGCAAATATGGGTTGAATGGCCCGCCATTGGTCAAACCTCAGGTTATCGATCAGTATAAAGAATAAGGGATATCCTTTTTCAATATGTGGTAATACTTTGAACTGTACCAGTGAATGGCTCATTACAGGTCCATCAGTACTCTTGGGAGATACCCAGTTGGTATAATTGCGGGAAACAAATTTAAAGAATTCGGTATTGGCTTCGCTTTTCTGGCTTTGCAATACTTCCTGCATTTCAGGACTATTGCTTTTTTCCATTTCAAGCTCCCAATACACCAGTTTTTTATATATATCCATCCACTCGTTATAATCAGGATTGCTGTTGAGTGCCATGAAAAGATTGCGGAACTGTTGCTGGTAGGCTGTTGTTGTCTTCTCTGCCACCAGTCGCTTGTTATCTATGATCTTTTTGAGGCTTAACCAAACCTGGTTGGGATTAACGGGTTTGATGAGATAGTCGCTAATCTGTGAACCGATGGCTTCATCCATCAGGTTCTCGGTTTCATTCTTGGTGATCAATACAACGGGAAGAGACTGGTTCAATTCCTTGATCTTGGCCAGTGTTTCCAGTCCCGTAATTCCAGGCATGCTTTCATCTATCAATACCACATCTACCGGGTTTTCCTTTACATAATCTATCGCATCAAAGCCATTGGTAAATGCCTGTACCTCGTAACCTTTATTTTCAAGAAATAATTTTTGAGACTGAAGACTTTCGATTTCATCGTCCACCCAGATTATTTTAGCTACGGCCATGCTTTTCGTTGTTGGTTTTAATCTCATCCGGCTATTAGGGGACAAGACTTGTAAATTTAGCTTATTAAACTCTGCATTTGTACTTTTGCCGGTCTCCCTTTAACAAAAACGCAACAATGGTACCTGTCAGGAAGATAATCAACGATCCGGTATATGGTTTTATTACCATTGATCACCCGCTGATCCTGCAGATCATATCGCATCCTTACTATCAAAGGTTGCGAAACATACACCAGATGGCATTTGCTCACCTGGTATACCCTGGTGCCGTTCATTCAAGATTGCATCACTCACTGGGCGCTTATCACCTGATGTGCCAGGCATTACAGGAGTTGAAGGGAAAAGGGATCAGCATTGACCCGGAGGAAGAACTGGGTGCCAAAATTGCCATTCTTTTACATGATATCGGCCATGGACCTTATTCCCACGCCCTGGAAAAAGAATTGATCAATGTGAGTCATGAAAGCATTTCCATCATGATCATGCAGGTATTGAATAAGGAACTCAATGGCCAGTTGGACACTGCCCTGGCCATCTTCACAGATAAACATCCAAAGAAATTTCTTTATCAGCTGGTATCCGGACAGCTGGATGTGGACCGGATGGATTACCTGAACCGCGATAGCTTTTTTACCGGGGTAGCAGAAGGCGTGATCGGTTACGACCGGATCATCAAAATGCTTTGTGTGAAAGAAGGCAACCTCGTTGTTGAGGAGAAAGCCATTTATTCGATCGAGAAATTCCTGGTAAGCCGGCGGCTCATGTACTGGCAGGTATACCTTCACAAAACAGTATTGGGGGCAGAAATGATGCTGGTCAATATTATAAGACGTGCCAATGAATTACTGGCAAAAGGAGTAGCCGTACCCGCCGCAACTGATGCATTGAATTTTTTCATGCTCAATCAAAACAGCTCATTATCACTGGAGCAAAATTTAACAACTTTTTGCAAGCTGGACGATTACGATGTTATGGCCACTATCAAGAACTGGTGCCATCACCCTGATAAAATATTATCACTCCTTTGCCGTTCTTTGATTGACCGGAAATTATATAAAGTAAGGCTCCAGGCCGATCCGGTTGATCCTACCTTCACGGAAACCCGCACCCGGGAAATAATCGATTGCCTTGGCATTAAAGAAGACGAAGCCCATTATTTCGTATTCACTGGCAGCAGCAGCAATACCATGTATGATCCCCGGGACGAACGCATTAACATTTTATATAAGGACGGAAGCACCAGGGATATTTCCAATGTTGACAATGCTTTGATAAAAAGCTTTAGCACCCTGGCAGATCGCGAGATTAAAAAATATTACATTTGTTACTGGAGAACCAAAAGCTGAAAATGATTTTGAATTTTTGGGTTTAAGTTATTATTCATAAAAGCCCAATATTTCATATTAGCGGCAAAAACTACTATTTAAATCTAATTATGACTTTTTCTGCGGCACAGATAGCGCTCCTGATTAATGGAACGATCGAAGGGAAACCCGATGCAGTTGTCAGCTCATTTGGAAAAATTGAAGAAGCCGGTGACGGTCAGCTCAGCTTTTTGGCTAATCCCAAATACGAGGATTATATCTATACAACCAAAGCCTCGGTTATTATAATTAACCAGGCCCACACATTAAAACAACCTGTTAGTGCTACCCTGATCCGGGTGGCAGATGCCTATACTGCTTTTGCTACCCTGCTTGCCAAATACCAGGAGATACAACAGCAACAGTTAAGTGGAATTCAGGAACCCAGCCATATTGCAAAGACAGCTTCTTATGGAAAAAATGTTTTCATTGGGGCCTTTGCCTATCTCGGTGAAAAAGTGAAAGTGGGAGATAATACAAAGATCTATCCCAATGTATTTGTTGGAGACAATGTTAGTATTGGTGATAATTGTGTGATCCATCCTGGGGTAAAGATCTACCATGATTGTAAGGTTGGCAATAATGTTACCATCCATGCAGGCACTGTTATAGGCAGTGATGGTTTCGGATTTGCACCGCAGGCAGACGGCAGTTTCAAGAAAGTACCCCAGATCGGAAATGTGGTAATTGAGAATAATGTAGAGATCGGCGCTAACGCAACTATTGATCGCGCTACCATTGGTTCAACCTTAATAAAGAGCGGAGCCAAATTGGACAACCTTATCCAGATTGCACATAATGTGGAGGTTGGTAACAGTACTGTCATTGCAGCACAGTCTGGTGTTAGTGGCAGTACCAAGATTGGCAATGGCGTTATGATCGGTGGCCAGGCTGGTATTGTAGGTCATATCCAGATTGGTGATGGCGCAAAGATCAATGCCCAGAGTGGTGTCAGCAAATCCATTGAGCCCGGCAAAGCCGTTACAGGTTCCCCCGCGTATGATTATACTTCAGCCCTGCGTAGCCAGGCCGTGAATCGTAAACTTCCTGATCTTGAAAAACGGGTTAAAGAGCTGGAAGAGCTAATAAAGCAATTGCTGGCGGAGAAAGTTTCCTGATCCAATTCCTTTTTACAGGCGGTAGTAACAGCATTGATCCCAACTATTACTGTTGGCCCTTCATGTCTGGTTTTTGTATTTAACGATTATTATTCTTCAATTTCCTTTTCAGCCTTCTCCGCATTCTCAGTAATATCGCCTTCCTTGAACAGTACATTCTTCACTACTATTTTCCATTTTTCCTTTTGCCGTAGCAGAAATTCAAGATCCATGGCAAAATGAATAAATTCTTCTTCCTGTGCTTTTTCCATGATCTTCTTTGCGTCTTTGTCCTTTTCCAGGGAAATACGCTGCTCATACCACCCGATAGCTTCTGCTTCTTCAGTTAAAGAAGTAATCATCCGGGCAAATGTTCTTGTTTTCTGGCTCAATTCACTGGCGGGCTCATGATACTGATCAAAAGACATATAATAGGATTTAAGTGATTAAATAAAAGGTCGGTTAGATGACAAAATCAGCAAAAATGATACTAGAAGTTATTGATTAATAGTGTAGAAAGAAGTTAAAATATATAAACATGACCAAACTCATTGTGCCCATTCTTAAATTGTATTAATTTTGACCACGTAATGAAAAAAGCAGGGCTCATATTACTAATAATGATCTACTCCATTTCTACGTTTGGAGTGACCCTGAAAGAATTTTATTGCTGCGGTAAATTAAAGACAGTAACCGTTACGCTGGCAGATTCCGAAAAAGTCAAATGCAATGGCGGAGATGAAGATTCCGGTTGCTGCAAAACCAAGTTTCACCAGTTTAAGGTAAAAGATACGCATATTGCCTCCGCCGAAGTAATGGCACCCCAGGGATTTGTTACTGATATTCATACTGTACTTGCATCTCTGTTACCAGAGGTTTTAATGACAACCGAAATAAACGCCATTAATGGATGCCATTCCCCGCCTTTATACAGCAGTGCTCCCCTCTACCTGCAGAACCGCGTTTTCAGAATTTGATTTTATCCTGTTCAAAAGCAGAAATACCTGCTATTGAATGATTGCACGATCAGGACGACAGTCCTTCATTCTTAATCTATAAAATCAAATAAAATGAAATCATTTGCTATATGCCTCCTGGCAATGTTTATAACTGTATCAGCTTTTTCTCAGAAAGCAAAAGCAACTACTGATTCCACGCTCAAAAAATACATGACCTACAGTTGTTCCATGCACCCGGAATACGTGAGCATGACCGAAGATAAATGCCCCATTTGCAATATGAATATGTCTCTTTCAAAAAAGGAAGAGTTTAAAGCGGAAACAGTTAAGCTTTACACCTGCCCAATGCATCCCGGTGTATTGTGCACTAAAGAAGGTAAATGCCCCACCTGTAAAATGGACATGGTAGAATTCAAGCCAAAAAAGAAAGGATAACATCATTCACTAAGGGGGACCATGGCTTTCAGCCATGGTCCCCCTTACACAAAAATTATTCGATATGAGATCATACCGGGCAATGATGCTTTGTCTTTTTCTTACAGGATTATTTTCTGGAATTAATTCCTGGGCTCAAAAAGTTGAAACAGGTCCTAAAGACACCACAGCATCATTTAAAGTATTTGGAGTTTGTGAACAATGCAAGCACCGGATTGAAGACGCTCTTAAAATAAAGGGGATCAATCTGGCGAATTGGGACATTGATACCAAAATGCTCACCATCTCCTATAATCAGTCAAAAATATCATTCGATAAGATCAATAACCGGCTAACAGCAGCCGGGCATGATACTTATTATAAGAAAGCAAAAGACGCAGACTACCTTGCGCTACCAAAATGCTGTTATTACCGCGAGTTTGAAAGCATGAATGAAATGAAGCCAACAACGGATTCTGTGGTGAACCACCAGGTAATTGACACAACTCAAAAAGCTGAGCAGGTCAATTCAGAAGAGCTGGTCAAAGGTGTGGTGATGGAAGAAGATGATAAAGGATCATTCAAACCACTGGCCGGAGCCAGCATTGTATGGCTGGGAACTTATGTAGGGACTACCACAGATGAACATGGTGTTTTTACAATTAAGCCGAATGGAACAAGACTGATAATCAGCTATGCTGGATTTTCACCTGATACTATTTCTGTTGTTCCGGGAGCTGATCCTAAAATAATTCTTGCCTCCCGCAATCAGTTAAAGGAAGTAAAGGTCACTTCCCAAACACGAGGAACTTTTACCAGTGCATTTGGTGCATTCAGAACACAAACTATTACACAAAAAGAACTGTTTAAAGCAGCCTGCTGTAACCTGAGCGAAAGCTTTGAGACCAACCCTTCAGTGGATGTTTCCTACAATGATGCAGTAACAGGTTCAAAGCAGATTCAACTGCTGGGACTGGCCGGTATTTATAGCCAGCTGACAGTGGAAAACCTGCCTGGGCCAAGAGGCATTGCAACTGCTTTAGGTCTGAATTCCATACCCGGTACCTGGATTGAGAGCATACAATTGAGCAAGGGCACCGGATCTGTAGCGAATGGATTTGAGAGTATCGCCGGTCAGATCAATGTAGAGTTGAAAAAACCTGCTACCAGCGAACAACTTTATGCCAACGCATATATCAATAGTGCAGGCAAAACAGATCTAAACCTGAACCTGGCTCAAAAAGTTGGAAAGAACTGGTCAACCGAACTGCTGGTTCATGATGATTTCATGCATAACCGTGATCTCGATTTCAACAAGGATGGTTTCAGGGATCTTCCATCAGGCAACCTGTTTACAATAGCCAACAGGTGGGGATTTCAGAACAGTAAAGGTTGGATGTCCCTATTTGGTATCAGAGTATTAACGGATGACAGAACAGGCGGACAATTATCTTACGATGAATCAAAAGATAGGTTTACCACCAATAGTTATGGACTGGGCATAAATACAAAACGGTATGAAGCATCGGGCAAACTGGGATATGTATTTCCGGAAAAGAAATACAAAAGCATAGGATTACAATTGTCGGGCTTTGACCATAATCAAAACTCCTATTTTGGACTTACCAATTATGATGCCCATCAAAAGAATTTTTATTCCAATCTTATCTATCAATCCATTATTCATAGCACAATCCACAAGTTCCGGACGGGCATGAGCTTTCAATATGATCAGTATAATGAGAATTTTAAAAGTGATAATTACAGTCGCAAAGAAATCGTTCCGGGAGCCTTCTTTGAATACACTTTCACCCCATCCGATAAATTTGATATAGTGGCAGGTTTAAGGGAAGATCATAACAATTTGTACGGATGGTTTACCACACCAAGGCTAAACATCAGGTATCAACCCTTTACTAATACCGTTATCAGGGCAAGTGCAGGCAGGGGTCAGCGTACTGCAAATATTTTTGCAGAGAACAATGGTGTATTTGTGAGTTCCAGGATGGTGGACATTAAGGCTATGTATCCAAAAGGTGCTTATGGATTAAAACCGGAAATTGCCTGGAATAAAGGAGTCACTATTGACCAGAAATTCAAACTATTCAACCGGTCCGCCTCGCTTGGAGTGGATTTCTTCCGTAATGATTTCACCAACCAGGTAGTAGTTGATCTTGAAGATCCACGTGCCATCAAATTTTATAACCTGCAGGGTAAATCTTATTCAAACAGTTTTCAGGCAGAATTGTCATTAATGCCATTGCCAAAGCTTGACGTGAAATTGGCATATCGGTTATTTGATGTAAAAACAACCTATGGCAGTGAGTTACTGCAGAAACCTTTAATTTCCAGGGACCGTGCATTTGCCAACCTGGGTTATGAGATTGATGGCTGGAAACTTGATTATACTATTACCTATAGTGGCAGAAAAAGATTGCCCAACACTGCATCAAACCCGGTTGCATTTCAACGGCTAGCGTATTCTCCATCCTTTGTGATGATGAATACCCAGGTAAGTAAATCGATAGGAAAGAAACATCCTTTTGATATCTATGCAGGAGGCGAAAATCTTACTGATTTCATGCAAAAGGACGCGATTATTGCAGCAGATCAACCTTTCAGCAATTATTTTGATGCCTCTTTGATCTGGGGTTCAGTAACAGGTAGGATGTTTTATGCGGGAATGAGGTTCAGGATCAATGCAAAGAATTAATGTAAAACAAAGATATAAATTACAATAGGGTATGAAAGAAAAACAGTTTTCGAAACTTCTTTCTTTTGCTAAAGATGAATTGTATCTTTAAAGTGATGAAAATCCGGATGAACATATTCAGCAGTGCATTCATTGTAATATTTGCAATTCTGCAGGTACAGCCGGTATTTCAGAATTATGATTTACAGGGAGTGGCTGCAAAAAGCACGGCTGAGGCGGTTAAGCCTTCCTGCGCTATGAAAGCCAAATCAACCTGTTCCAAAAACAAATGTCATAAAGCAAAAAGCGGGTCCACTGATAATAAAGACTGTACTAATAATGGCTGTAATCCTTTTGTTCCCTGTTCAGTTGGTTTTTGCTGTTATATTGTAGAAAATTTCTTTTCTTACTCAACTTTTAATGTAATCACCAGGCAAAACTTATCAATCTTCAATGATAACAGGACTTCAACTGGTCTGTCTGATTGCTGGCACCCTCCGGAAATGATTTCCTGACCACACAGAAATCTATTTCAATAACTTTTAATTCTTAAAAATGAAAAAAATATTTTTGAGCACCCTGCTTATTGCCTTTATGGCAGCACCTGCTCTTGCATTTGACGGAGGCGCTAAAAAGAAAACAAAGAAGAAAGACAACAAAGTAGAATGCAAGATGGATAAGTGTGATCCCAAGGATTGTGACCCTAAGAATTGCGACCCTACCTGTTGCGATTACAAGACATGTCCAAAGGAAACAAAATGCACCCCAACCTCAGGTTGTTCAGGTAGCTAATAAATGTTTGAAATAAACATTGGGGCCACTTCCTTCGGAAGTGGCCTTTTTAATTCTAATTAGGTTATAAAATATACCCTGCAGGAATACTGTGATAAAAAAAATCACTCATTTCTATTGAAATGTTTAAATCCCCGATATCAGATCAGGGATATTGCAGTACTAAAGACTTGAATATCTTTTGAATTTCCTATCGACAGATAAAACGTGTTCGGAACCACGAACTAAATCATCAAATAGAGCATGAGGCTTATAATATGCAAAATGTGCTATTGAAATATCTTTTGGATAATAACCCTTGGAAATTCCATTCAGTATAAAATGAACCTGAAAATTATATTCATATCGCAGTTGGGCGGGAATTTTGTTTAGGTACATCCAAATGGAAAAAGCGCTCTGATCCCCAAATGCCAGGTAATCCCGGTATTTTAAGGTAATATCCCACAATTGTTTGCAATATTCCTGGGTTCTGTAATTTTTTGGAACCAGTAATACTCCTGAGTTTATCATCTCTACGTCATTAGGATTACATAATATACCGTCGCTCCGGAGAAGTTCAATTAAACGACTGTCCTGATTGTAAAAGGTAGAAACCATTGCAGTTGCATTTGAAACAGCAAAGAAACCATCCTGTTCAAATAAATCGTTCAAAGGTCTCAACACAAGCACATCTATATCTAAATACAGGACTTTATCAAACTCATCAAAAACATTTGAAAACATTACATATCTTAAATAGATCAACTTATTGTTGAGCCGGCCTATATGCAAATCCGCATTTAAAATATAGTCGATGTCCGCATCTAAGAGCTTAACCCGCTTCTTCGACTTGAAATAATTAATTGTAGCATCATTGTTCCCGGTATATAATACCACAATTGTCGGGTGACCGGGATAATTTTCAGTGATACTGTTAATGCAGGCCCGGGCAAATTCAAAATAATGCTCATCAAAGCAAATGAATATACAATTAGACATAGTTCGAGATAATAAACGATAGAAGGTAACATTCAAATTTACAGTGGTCAGTTATTCAAAAAAAGTTATAAAATATTACACTCCTTTTCTGAAATAGGTACCGGCCTGTCTGCTAAAACTATTATTGATTACCCGAAGAGAATAAAACTAGGTGCCTGCCTACATCGGTTGAGGACGATAAATGCCGGAAGAAAATTGAGCCTATGGTTCAACAATTATCCGATAATAATTTGTGAGTAAAACGGGCACTATTTGTTCATGTTTACATAATGAATCCTGTGCCTTCTCGGTGAACTGAAATCATTCTCTATCCTGATTATTTTTCGTAAAAATAAGCCAGTCCCAAGAGCTCCTAAGGATATACCCAGTCTCCCAAGATTTTTTTTGCTGGTAAGTTTTTCATTGGTAAAAGAGCCATTAAATAAATTCAGTACCAGATAGCCTGCACCACCGAGGTATAATATCTGTTCCACCTTTTCCATTCCAAAATTCTTCCGGTTATACAGTCTGTCAAAAAGCATAATCTTTCTTATGCTTTTATAATGATCCTGAACAATATATGTATTTATGGTATCCCTGAACAGGGAACCCAGATCGTTTCTCATTGTCCGGACATTAACTACTTTCACAAATATGGAATCATTCCTAATGGAAATGATCTCACCATTGACCGGAACCCCAGAGATTGTTTCATATATAATGGGGACACCTACCATAAATGTTTTTACCAGACGGCCATTTTTCTTTTTCACAGTAATAAAATCCGATACCTGTGAAAAAGAACAATATTGTATACAAAATAAGCAGAAGATTATTAATAGCCGGATCATTCCGGCTAAGGTAAACATTGTTTTAATTGCTTATTAATTATTTTGTGATTGAAATTAATCCAATCATCCATCTTAATTTCAACAGGTACTATCTCTCCAAAATATTGTTAAAACCTCCCAGGAACCGGTCAAACAGTTTTCTTTCATCAGTGATGATCTCCGCACGGGCTGAAAAATTATTCCTGAAAAATATTGTTTTGCCATAACTGGTTGTTAACCCACCGGGTAAATTTATTTTTAACAGGAAACTATCATTCCTGTTTGGCATTACTGAAACATGCCCAATAATTCCACTGAGGTAGCCATATTCATTGGAAGGATAACTTTCTACCCTGAGAATAACCCGCTGCCCCTGTTTGATCTTTCCCAGGCCTTTTTGCGGGGCCATAGATTCAGCGTATACCTGCGTTTGAATCGGTTCAATATAAAATAATTGCTGTCCTGTTGATATAACTTCGTTTTCCTGCAGGCTTGAAATAAAGACCACTTTCCCGTCTTCTGGTGCTACCCAAACATATTCCTGGATCCATTTTTCTATCTCGCTTTTCATTTCCAGTAAGGCGGATTTAAATTTTTGCTCCTGATCAACGATAACCTTTTGCAGATCTATAATTTCATTTTGCTTGTCACGCCTGCTGATTTCGCTGCTGGTGATTTGTGCATTGATCCGTTTCAATGCCTGGTCCTTTTCGATCATCCTGCTTTTGTAAAAGTTCAGCTCCATTGGCGCAATCACCTTATCGTTTGCCAGGGATTCATAGGCCTCGTATTCCTTTTGGTGAACCTGCCTGTCCTGTTCAAGCAGTTCCTGTTGCTGAAATGAATTATTCTTCAATTCTCCCAGGTATTGCATATCCTTTTGAAGGGCATTCTTTTTTTGCTGGTAATATCCTCCCCTTACGGTTTGTCTTATTTCAGCATATTCATCCTGTAAAGCCTGGAAGGCTGTTTGCAATTCACCCAAGTCAGAAAGTTGAGGGAGGGAATAAGCCACCAGGCTGTCATACGCATTATCTCCGAGAAGATTCATGGAATTATTTATCCAGGTCTGCAAATTCATGACCTGGCTGTAGGCAGCAGTACTCTCTGCATAGCCAAGGTGTTGCTTTTTATGTACCTGTTCTTCATTGGTAACAAACAGCTTTATAATCTTACCATCACTCCTTGCAATTACCGGTTTTGGTGGGTTAATAGCAACCAGTCTTGCAGAGGCATTGATGATATCAGGATACTTGATGAACCAGGTCAATGAAAGTAGAAGGACAATAATAAAGAGAAAGATCAGGCTTCCTTTCCGAACAAACCAGTGAGGCCTGGAGCTGATCACTTCATGCAATTCATCGCCAACCAATTCCTGAACTCGGGTTTCATTTGTCATACAAACAATTTTGAGGTCAATTGCCTAATTCCAGCTGGTTTTTTACAAGCGTGAAATACTCTCCCTTCAGACTGACCAATTCCTGGTGAGTACCTCTTTCAGTGATCACTCCTTTATTTAATACTACGATCTGGTCTGCATTTTTAACAGTGCTGAGCCGGTGTGCCACAACTACCACCGTTCTGCCCAGGAAAAAACTCTCAAGGTTATGATGGATGATGCTTTCATTGTTGGCATCAAGGCTATTGGTGGCTTCATCAAAGAAAATAAATTCAGGATTTCGGTAAACTGCCCGCGCAATAAGTATCCGCTGCTTTTGCCCCTGACTGAAACCTGCCCCATCAGGTCCAAGCTTTGTATTATATCCAAGCGGAAGTGTTTCAATAAAATCACGCACATTGGCAATTCCTGCAGCATATTGCAATTTTTCCATATCAATACGCTCGGATCCCAGTGCAATGTTTTTAGCAATGGTATCAGAAAAAATAAAACTTTCCTGCATTACAACCCCGCAATGCTGCCTCCAGGCCTTATGACTAAGATTTCCCAGCGACATATGACCCAATTTTATTTCACCTTTCTGTGGTTCATAAAATTTAAGAAGCAGCTTTAATAGCGTGGTTTTACCACTTCCGCTTACGCCAACAATGGCAGTAGTCCTTGCCCTGGGTATCTTTAAATTGATATCCTTTAATACGGGTTCATTACCGGCACCAGGATAAGTGAAACTGATATTTTGAAATGTAATGTTTGATTCATCATTTACCAATCCGCCAGAAAAGGAGGGTGTGTGAGGCATTACATCATCTACTGCATTTCCACCTGAATTTCCTGTGAGTGGCTGATGTATAAAGGAACGTCCTCCGGTCAATGCCCGTGTAAAACTTGCTGGTAATTCTTTATACAGGTGCTTTTCCGAAGGCTCTTCGTCTTCCAGCTTATGAATTTCATTCAGCCTTTCCATAGAAATCTTTGCATTTTGAAGGCTTTGGGCAAAAGCTGCCAGTTGTTCAATGGGACTGTTCAATTGGCCAATTATATATTGTATTGCCAGCATAGAGCCCAGCGTCATTTGGCCGTCAATAACAGCTTTTGCTGAAAGAAATGTGATTAGAATGTTTTTCCCTTCATTGAGAAAAAAAGACCCTGCCTGCTGCCATTGAGTTAGTGACAGCCCCTTCACATTTACTTTAAAAAGAAGCGCCTGTAGTCTTTCCCACTTCCAGCGCATAGGGCCCTCCACTCCGTTTAATTTTATTTCCTGCATACCCTGTACAAGCTGAATGGTCAGACTCTGCTCACGGGAGGCTACATCAAATTTTTTATAATCAAGCGCCCGCTTCCTTTTCAGAAACACGGATACCCACAAAGAATATAAAATACTTGCCGTTATAAAAACCAGAAATATGCTTGTATTAAAGTATGCCAGCACAGTACAAAAGATAACCAGGTTTATCAGGGAAAAAAGGATAGTGAGTGAAGATCCGGTCAGAAAAACTTCAATCCGGTTATGGTCATTCATACGTTGAAGGATATCCCCTGTGTGCCTGGAAGTAAAAAAGGACGCAGGCAATTTCATTAATTTGATCAAAAAATCATTTAATATTGAAACATTGATCCTCGTACTTATATGCAATAAGATCCATCCTCTTACAAATTCGATGACCAAACGTCCGGCAAATAGCGCCAGCTGTGCAAAAAGAATAATATAAATGAAATGAAGATTGGACGTGTTTATCCCGGTATCTACCACGCTTTGTGTAAGAAACGGAAGAGCAAGCTGAAGAACGCTTGCCGCAGCCAGCCCTGCCAATAGCTGGAACACCAATTTTTTGAAAGGAGAAAAATAATAAAATATATTCCGGATCCCGTGAGTCCTGCCAACCCTGTCCTGTTCATTTTCCCTTTGTTCATAAAACTTGGGAGCCGGCTCCAGGAGTAATGCTATACCAACAGGTTTTCCTTCCACCGAATCGCATATCCAATGAGATTTAAATTCTTCCTGTGTACATTTTATAATTCCGCGTGCAGGATCGGCAATCAACAATCCATTTTTTCTTACTTTAAATAAAACTACAAAATGGTTCTGATTCCAATGCAAAATTACCGGATGTGTTGCATCATTTACAAGCACTTCATAAGTAAGTTTCAGGCAATGAGAACGAAATCCGGTCACTTCTGCTGCTGCACTTATACCTAAAAGATTAACGCCTTCTTTCCCTAACTCTGCCGCTTCCCGTAATTTTTGAAGTGGAATAATCTTACCATAATATTTTGCTATCATACGAAGACAGGTTGGCCCACAGTCCATAGAATCCGGCTGCATGTAAAAAGGAAATGCCCTCGCCCATTTACCTTTATAGTTAAAATTCATTTCAGAAGATTGGTTTTTAAGTATTTATTTAGAGCTGAAGGCGTCAGATTTTTTTCCAATATCATTCCTCTGTTATCTATAAGAAAATTTGTAGGGAAACTGTTGATTGATAACCTGGCAGCCTCCTTACCATTTATATCCCAGAGATGTTTCCAATCCAGGTTGTACCTGGCAATAGCTTTTTTCCAGTCATCCCGTGCAGTCATTTTATCCGTAGAAATAGAAATTATCAGAAACCCATTTTCCTTATACCGGTCATATATGCTTTTCAGGTCCTTAAACTGGGCAATACATGGCGCACAATGACTATACCAGAAGTCAATAAAAATAAATCGTTGCGTACCCTGTTTGCCCGGGAATTTTATTTTTTGCTGATGAATATCCGCGAGGGAAAGCTCTGGAAAAATTTTGCCGGATGCTGTTAACGCAGCAACGCCTAATTTTTTAGAAAGCACCCTGGCCATACTGGTGGATCTGATTGATGGTGAAAAAGCATTATATACTTGTGTAAACACCGGATCATATCCCAGTACGCTGAATTTTTGAATCAGCTTCCATAAGGCAGCATAAGATCCGGGGTTCTTCTTCACATAATCCAACAGGAAAAGGTCCAGCTCATGTTTCTTTTTTGCTTCATTGGCCTGTAACTCCAGCATGATTGAATCAGGAACTTTACCATCATACGCATCACTTACACTGTCAATCACGTCAAAAGATCTTTCCCAGGCGGTGCCGAATGGTTTCATTTCCCTGATATACTTATTAAGGAATTCATCATTCACAGGAGAATTGCTCACTACTATCTTCATCCCTTCTGCAAAAGAATCAATATGTACTGTATGAATGCCCGGTTGCACAAAAAGCATTTCCGAGATCACCCTGACCTTTCCTACTGTATCCGTGTAATATAAAAAAAATGGATGCGGATGATTGATCATTCCTTTAAATAAAAAAGAATGATCCTTTATATCAGCAGAATCATTTACTGTAGCAAAATAGTATGCTTTGTCCGCTACCACAGCTGACAGGTAAATCCGTTTAAGATTGGCCTGATCAATTGTTCCCCTGATCTCAAATGGCTGTAATGGCTGTGCCACAGCTAACAGTAACCAATGAATCAGCAGAACCATTAAAAGCATCCTTTTTGCCATATGCACTTTACAGTAAATCTATTGATGAAACAGCCGCTTTACCTCTCTTACATGATCGCAGGAAAGCGGCTGTAAATAAAAATCTAAGCATTCATTGCATCAACATGTACCCGTTTTCTTTCCGCAGTTTGGTCCATAGCAAATACAATTACCGCTAGGCTTCGTACAGTCGGAGTCAGAAGAACAGGTAGTGTTAGCACAGCTCTTGTCCTGCTCTGGTTCAATATTTTCCTCAAGGCAGGCATCGCCGCCCCGTACCCTTCTCATTTCATCACGACTTAACGCTGAGCCAAGTTCCATGAAATTAAGTTTTTTCATTTTTAGAGTTTAAAAATTAATAATAGTTCCACTTTATAGCTGGTGTGAAACGTTTTACCAGTTTGTTGCAACAAATATGTTATGACAGTAATGTTTTCAGATCCTTAATTCCATACCCCTCGGGCAACTGCCTTCCGTTGAGATAATAGGTTGGAGTAGAAGCTACTTCCATATCATCGCACCAATTTTCCATAGCCTCAAGTTTATCATTCTGCAATTTTAATTCCTCATTGAGTTTGTATTTTTCCGAGAAGGCCCTATAATTCTGGTCCTGCTTTACATACCAATCGTCAAGTGCATTATAGATCAGTTCACTATCATTTTTTTGGTATAGCGCCATTAAGTGCCGCACAGGAAATGCCCGTACATCCCCTTCCTGGTTAGTGGCAGTAAAAATGATCTGCACACTAATATTGGGATTCTGTTTCAGCAATTCCTCCAAAACGGGGTGGGCTTCAGCACAAGGGCCGCAATAAGGATTACAGACCTTGATAATTGTATTCTTCGCTTCCGGATTTCCTAACAATATCCCCAACCCTTGCGGAGATGGGATCACCCGGTTCTGCCTTTGCAATATTGACTGGAATATTTCAGGATTGAATTTTAATCGCATCAGGCTTTTCCTGTAATAATTACTGGTATGAGCTTTTATAAGAATTGGTTTTACAAAAACCAGGAAGAGCAGAGGTAAGGCATAACCAATAAGAAAGGCTGATAGCACAGATGCCTGAACCTCAAACGAGGAAACCCTGTTGGATTGCCAGTAATTCAAAAATGCCAATACCCCTTCCGTTAACAAAAATGCCTGCACAACCAGGCAGAGCACACACCATTGTTTGGCAATCCGCCACTGGTAAGAAATGGAAAAGACAGTATACGGTAATGCCAGCAGGTTGAGCCAGCTTATAAGTGCCATAGATCCAGCCATCCCATTGCCAAGAAGAATGAAAAGGTAGCCGCCGGCAAAATAAAAAAATCCGATTTCACTCCAACTAAGCCAATTAAACAGTTTTGATGCCTTGGAATCCAGAACGGATTTGCAGTTGGCCTTTTTATTTATGGAACATATCTGTTTTAATACAGGATTGTTTTTGTCAATTTCAAACCACAATAATAATCCTCCCAGGATTGAACCTGCCAGTTTTAACCATAAGATTGCGGTAAGTTCTCCACTATCCGGATTGCCAGCAGAGAAAAAGGGGAAAAGGACGCAGAGTCCTACAACAACAAAAAGGATAAAAGGTATGCGAAGCTGGTTTGCCAATTCCTTTCTCCGTTTTACTTTATAATTATTTTCCCCGGATTCCTCACCTGCCTGCGCTAATAATACGATTCTACTCCATTCAGTAATAAAGGCTTCTTTTGCTTTAAATTCTTTTCCGCCTTCATCATTAATAAATTCTATGGTATCATTGATAGCGGTTACAAGCATGAATTGACCCTTTCCGGATCTCATATAGGCGATAAAAGGTGTAGGCAGTTTGTCCAGGTCATCCACACTCACCCTGATGGCGCTATTTTCCACTTTCCATTTCTTAAAATTATCACTGATACTCAACAAACTTGGATATTCAGGATGCTGCTCTAGCTGGTCTTTTACTGTTGTAGCTGTGACCGGAACCTTCATTTTCCTTAAAAAATGAATAGTAGCAGCAGATATGTTTGCAGGTTTTTTTTCAAAGAATGAATTTATTCTCATGTTGTTTTATTGACATTACATGGTGCATGCGCTTACCGAAATATCAGCAACGCCAGAGCACATGACCATCAATAAGTTTAATGGTACCAATAAAGGTGAGGAAATTTTGAACCCTTAATATTCGCCAATGGTTATATTTAATAACCTCATTGACTATAAAACCATTTACCGTTTAAAATGAAGGTTGTAATTTATTATGATTATTATCGTTCGTCTCCAATGCTGGAAATCCGTTGTACCACTTCCAGGTCACTAATGGTACAATCTATCAATTTCAACAGCTTCTCTGCTTTTTCGTCTTTAATGGATTTGCTTTTTTCCAATTTGGAATACGCAGGCTGGCTGACGCCGAGCCTGTCTGCAACTGTTTTCTGTTTTAGGTTCTTCAGATGACGAAGTAACCGAAGTGTTTCTCCTGAGATTAGCATAAAAAAGTATTAGGTGTTATAGACTGGTAAAAATCTGGTGTTCGGTAGATACTTGCAGGGGAAAATGCGCTGTTGATTAAGGAGGTTTTCTGACAAAACTGAGAGTTGGAGTCAGGAACGCCAAAGAAGGTTTATTGTCTCGAATGAACATACTCTGGTGATAAGGTTTATACTGATGAAGGTAATTCAAAAATTAACACAAAAAGCCACAATACCTTCCTAAAAAGTTTTTGCAATTTTCACAACTACTAAAAATTAAAAAGGGAGTTAAATATTGTGTTTCCGTTAATATATTTTTTCCAATACCTGGTTCACTCTATTAATGATTAATACCTAAACACCCTAAAAATTTTCCCCTAAAGGAATATTTTATAACTTTTTCAAACGCGTCAGCTGAAATAACTTACTTTGAATGCTTGTATCAACTCACAAGAATTACACCAGCCTTTTCAGCCTGAAAGAAAATTCATTCAAATGATACTGCCCGTAATTTCCAAATGGAACCTGATGAAATATATTTTTCTTGGAATAGCATCAGGTCTGTGCAGTTTTCTTTTCATTAATTCAGTGACACGTGTTGTTTCCCTTCTGATAGCGGGAAATCTTACTACTATCAGCAAGGAATATCTCATTCTGTTTTCTTTTATCATCTTATTTTTCATCTGGATACGGAAAACACTTTCGCTTGCCATCATTAATTTATCTCAGTCTTATTTTTGGGGATTACGAAAACAGGTCATTGCCCTTGTACTCAAGGCCGATTACAAACAGCTTTCCGAAAGACGGGTAAATATAGAAACAGCACTAGTCAGCGATATTAATATCTTAACACAAGCTTCACTTAGCATTATCGAATTTTTTACGGCTTCCATCCTGGCAGTTGCCTGTCTTATTTACCTGGCAGTGATCTCTTTTATTCTTTTTAGCATAACGCTGGCTGTGGCTTTCACAGGTATTCTTATTTACCATTTTAGTACCAGGAGGAATATTGGAAATTTTGTAGTTGCCCGCAAACTGGAAAATAAATTTCTTTTAAACTTTAATGCAATCCTTGGCGGCTTTAAGGAAATTTTTATGGAGCCAAAAAAAGGAAGAGCTATCTATGAAAATAAGATCATTCCTACAGCTAACAGTACCTTAAAAAATAATACAGCGGCCTTTACCGGTTATCTCAATAACCAGATAACGGGGCAAACCCTGTTTTATATTCTCATCTCATCAGTATTACTATTCCTGAGCATAACGTTGAAGGTTAAGCCAGGAGACACAGTCAGTTTTGTATTCACACTTCTATATCTGCTGGGCTCTATTGAGACGATAATGGTTCTTATACCGGGATTAATGAGAGCAAGAGTTGCTTCCAACCACCTTGCCGATTTGAAAAAAGAACTTGAACGTTCTAATTTTGAAAATGTCCCGGGAAACCGTTACATGTCCAAAGACGAGTTTGAGAGTATCACCATCAGTAAACTTGAATTCTCCTATGGCGAGGTGGAGAAATCGTTTAGCATTGGACCTGTTAATTTGACAATTGAAAAAGGTGAGGCCATATTTATATATGGAGGAAATGGAAGCGGGAAAACCACGCTTATTCATTCCCTGCTCGGAATATGCACACCATCAGCTGGCCAGATCCGTCTGAACAATGAGCCTGTAGGTCCATCCAATTACCGGGATTATAAAGCTATTTTTTCAGTAGTATTTAATGATTTTTACCTCTTTGAAGAATTGTATGGCATAGATAACCTGGATATTCAAAAACTCAATTTCTATTTAAGGCTGTTTGAGTTGGAAGAAAAGGTGGAATTTGAAGGAAGATCGTTTTCCACAACCACGCTTTCCATGGGCCAGAGAAAGCGACTTGCCTTAATTACCTGCCTGCTGGAAGAAAAGCCTGTATTGGTCCTGGATGAATGGGCAGCTGATCAGGACCCCTATTTCAGGAAGAAGTTTTACAAGGAAATCATTCCTCTATTAAAGAAAGACGGTTTTACGATAATCGCAATTACTCATGACGATAAATACTACCCATATGCAGACAGGTTATACAAGATGGACGATGGAAAACTGATAGAAGATAGCATAAAAAAATTCGAGACGACCCTTATTTCCTGACTAATCTATGAAACCACAATTATTCTTACTACACTTTGCAGGAGGGAATTGTAATTCCTACCAATTCCTGCGTCCATATTTGAAAGAATTTGAAGTGGTTCCGCTGGAACTTCCCGGAAGAGGCAGAAGAATCCATGAACCTCTTTTAAAAAACTTTGATCAGGCAGCCGAAGATTTTTTTCGGCAGATAGTATCCAAATTAAGTTCACCTCATTTTATGATCTATGGGCACAGTATGGGCGCACGGCTGGGTCTGCGAGTTTGCAGCTTACTGGAGACCATTGGAAAATTTCCTATTCATCTCTTTGTGACCGGCAATTGTGGGCCTACCGGTGCTGACGATAAAAGAACCTATTTATTGAACTATGGTGATTTTGTAGCCGAATTAAAAAGGCTTGGAGGTGTTCCCCTGGAAATCATGGAGAATAAAGAATTATTTAATTTTTTTGAACCGATCCTCAGGGCCGATTTTGAAATCATCGAAAAGGATGACAGATACATTGAATCACCTGTTCAATGCCCTATTTATGCGGTAATGGGAAGCGGGGAAGAAAAAACAGAGCTTATTTCAAATTGGTCAGAGTTTACACGCTCCAGGTTTTCCTTTGAAATCCTGGAAGGAGATCACTTTTTCATTTTTAAACATGCACACCGGATAGGGCGTATTATAAAACAAAATTATGACAACATTACTCTATTCCAATATCCGGCAAATATCAGATGATGAGATCGGACAATACTTAGAAAATCTTCCTGGCTTTATGAAAGCACAGGTAATGCGTTATAAACATAAGTCCGATCAAAAGTCAAGGCTTTTAGCCCGGCTAATGCTGCTTTATAGCATGGAAGAAACAGGCGTTGACTTCCTCCTGAAAAACTGGAAAGTAAATACCTATAATAAACCCTCAATTGATGGCTGGTATCATTTCAACATCTCCCATTCAGGAGAACTGGTTGTGCTTTCCTATAGCAATGATCCCATAGGTGTTGATATTGAGCAACAAATTCAAATTGATTTTAAAGAGCTTATCGGCTGTTTTCACCCGGAAGAAAGATCAATCCTGGAACAATCCGGCAACGATAAAAAATGTTTCTATACTTTCTGGTCCAGGAAAGAATCCCTGCTCAAGGCTGTAGGAACCGGGATAACCGATGAATTAGATCAGATCAATTGCGCACACAGTTGTGTGCATTACCAGGGTACCAGTTGGAATTTTCATCCTGTGACCATCCATCCGGAATATTCTCTTCATTTATGTTCTTCCATTAGACATGAAACTCCGGTTATAAAATCTTTTTCACCTTTAAATCGGGCTGTACATGTATAAGATAAATTCAAGGTTCGTTTTCCCCATGCTGGCACTCGTCATTTTAATTTATGCTTTGTCCACCCAAATGTTTGGTGCACCGCCCTTTGCTAAATTGCTTGATCCCTTTACAGGAGCCGTACAAAACGACCAGGACAAATACATCAATAAGGCACAGGTAAACTTCAAAAAAATAGGCATTACTGACAGTGCCCGGGTATATTTTGATGAGCGGAAGGTGCCACATATCTATGCCAAAAATTCTGGCGACCTGTATTTCCTGCAAGGCTATGTAACCGCTTCCCTTCGCTTATGGCAAATGGACTTTATCAGTTATGCCTCGGCCGGAAGGTTAGCAGAAATAATAGACAATGAAGATATTTTGAAATATGACCGCAACCAGCGTCGGCTGGGAATCCTGGAAGTTTCCAGAGAATCATTGAAAATGATGTTGAAAGATTCCGTGACCAGCTCTGCATTGAAATCCTACACAAAAGGTGTTAATGCCTATATAAAGCGGTTGAGCTATAAAAGCATGCCTGTTGAATACAAGCTCCTGGGTTATACACCTGAACCCTGGTCCGAGTTGAAAACAGTTTTGATCCTTAAGACACTTGGAAATACATTATCTGGCTATGAAGAAGATATGCCAATGTCCAAAATAATACTGGCACTTGGACAAAAAAAGTTCAATGAACTGTTCCCTGATTTCATTTCAGCAATTACTCCGGTAATGAACAATCCAATTGAAGCAAATAGGCAGCCTTTACCAATTGAAGCTCCACCCTATCTGAATTACTCTTTTCTAACATCTGCAAACACCATTTCAAAAAGTCCCTATAACCCCAAACTAGGAAGTAATAGCTGGGCTGTTGCTGGCAATAAAACAAAATCAGGCTTTCCTATTCTGGCTAATGATCCTCACCTGAACTTATCACTCCCCTGCATTTGGCTGGAAATGCAATTATCCTGTCCCGGAATGAATGTATATGGCGTTTCAATACCTGGCACCCCTGCCATAATCATTGGTTTCAATGAAAATATTGCCTGGGGAATAACCAACGGGGCTGACGATGTGAAAGACTGGTATAAAATGAAAATTACGGATGACTATAAAAGATATGAACTGGATGGCAAATGGCGTGATCTTGATTACAGGACAGAAAAAATAAAATGGCGGGGTCATGCTACCATTACAGACACTATTTATTATACCATATATGGCCCACTTGTAAGTACAAAAGGCTATCCAGGCAACCAGCCTGAATTCATGAATTATGCTCTAAAATGGGAATTGCTTCATCCATCCAATGAGTTTCATTCGTTTATAAAACTAAACCAGGCCAACAATTACAATGATTACAAACAGGCACTTACGGGCTACGCCTGCCCTATATTGAATTTCACATTTGCCTGTAAAGACAATACCATTTCGATTGATCATACAGGTCGTATGGCAATTAAGAAAACAGGCCAGGGGAAATTTCTCCTTGATGGTACCGTCAGCGAGGATAATCCTGCAGCTTATATTCCACAGGATAGCCTGCCACATCTCCTGAATCCTTCAACAAGTTATGTACTTTCAGCCAACCAGCATCCAACATTTCCCGGCTACAGGTATTATTACAACGGATATTTTTCAGAAACAAGGGCCAATAGGATCAATGAACTTTTAAAGGATCAAACAAAGTTTGACATTGATAAGATGAAATCCATACAATTGGATAACGTCAATATGTTGGCCCGGGAAGCCATTCCAATTTTACTTAAAACTATCAATCAGCCCTCGTTAAAGCCATCGCAAATAACCAAATTACAAACCCTGAAGTCATGGGGAGGATATTTTGACCTGAAAGATGAAGATGCGAGGCTTTTTGACCTCTGGTTTAAAAATATAAAGGATTATACCTGGGATGAATTTAAATATCCGCCATTAACTGCTGCTTCGCCTAATGACTATGTACTACTGGATCTTATACAGAATAATCCAGGAAACGAGTACTTTGACATACAGGGAACACAAAAAAATGAAACTGCAACTGATATTGTTACTGAAGCCTTCTTATCAGCATTTGACGAATATTCTGCAAAGGCTAACCAACCTGGAGATGGCTGGGGCAATTGGAATAAAATAAATATTGTACATATTGCCAATATCCCTTCGTTTAGCGTAATGAACCTTTCTTCAGCGGGAAATCCGGAAGCAATTAATGCCATGTCTTCCAATTGGGGGCCATCCTGGAGAATGATCGTTGAGTTGGGGAATGTTCCCAGGGCGTATGGAATATACCCCGGAGGGCAATCAGGTAATCCGGGAAGTAGGTATTATGACAATTTTATCCGTGACTGGAACCAGGGCAAATATTATGAATTGCATTATTATACATCAGCAGCTGAGGCCTTATTGCATTCTACTTCAACCTGGATATTCACCTAACAGCTGAATGCCTAAATAAAACGCTATGACAAAGAAAACTATTTATACCCTGCGTACTATAGCACTAGTGGTTGCAGTAATCCTTATCAGCCAAAATATTCCATTTCTCCCCTGGTGGAGCTTTGTGATCCCTGTCATTCTTCTGGGTATTTTTATCAGTTTCCTCGAGTGGAAGATTGCCAGTTTTGCAGTGGGATTTCTTTCCGGATTTCTCGTATGGCTTGGATGCAATATTTACTTTGACAGTATATATAATGGAATTCTTCTGCATAAACTTGCCCCCCTCCTTTTTATGAATAAGGTAACCCTGCTGCTAGCCTCTGGATTAATCGGCGGGCTATTGACAGGATTAGCCCTGTATACCGGAAAAACTGTTCTGAAACATACAAGCCCCCCTGTTCCCAGTTTATAATTTTACGAGTTGTTAAACCTATCTACATGACAAAAGAAAAACACTATCTTAAGCCCAATTTAATCATTGAGCCACTGATTGAAGGATGGTATGCCTGGTCACACCTGGTATCACCAGCTACTGCCGCTTTAAACCTTGTCAACAAGCATATGAAGATCATGAATTCCTACATTCAATCTCCACAGATACATGCAGCTGCAGTTATCAATCCCAAAATGAAAGGAGGCCCTTTTATCGATTATAAGACCTTACGGGCTGATGATATAAAAAAATTAAGAGATAACACAATAGAAAGGCAAACCAATGCTATCCGGTTGGCAGAAGCAATTACCGAACTGGATAAAATGCTCAAAAAAAATGCGAAAGGTTTTTCCCTGGAAGCCTTATATGAAAAGGTCCCTGTGATCCTCAAGGGATATGTGGAGCTTACTTATGACCTAAACAATAACCCCTCTTACCGGTTCTTTGAAGCTTTACTATACAAAAGCGAGTTTTATGATACAGCTTCCCAAAGTATTGCATTGTGGATCACTCAAAACGATGAGCGTCCGTTTTGCTTAAGCACTCCCAGGCTCAATGACCCGGATGTATTGCATCTGCCAATCTCCTTTAATAATATAGGAATTGATTCATTAAGCAGGATGAAAAGAGAGCCAAGGCCAATCGATGAGATTGCGGAAATATTGGGCGTAGCTGAAAAAGACCGGGCACTGTTTGATACATTTTTTACCACACAGGAACACCCAAAATATAGGAAATACGAAGGTCCCTACGTAAGGATGCGCTATTTTGGACATGCCTGCATACTGATCGAAACAAAGGATGTGAGTATCCTCGTAGACCCTCTCATCAGTTACTACGGTTATGAATCAAGCGTTGAACATTTTTCAGATATAGATCTTCCTGATACCATTGATTATGTATTGATCACCCATAATCACCAGGACCACATACTATTTGAAACATTGTTACCCCTCAGACACAAGGTAAAGAACATTGTAGTACCTGCTACTACCAGTGGTGCATTGCAGGATCCCAGTTTAAAATTGATGTTTAACGCTATCGGATTCAGAAATGTAATAGAGTTGACAGAACTGGAAGAGATCGCTCTGCCGGGATGTGTAATTACCGGCATTCCCTTCACCGGCGAACATAGTGATTTGAATATAAAAACAAAATCATGTTACCATGTTGCCATCGACAAATACACTTTTCTTTTTGTAGCTGATTCGCGCATTGTGGAACCCGCATTGTATGAACATATCCATCGTTTCACTGGCGATATCGATGTAATATTCCTTGGTATGGAATGTGAGGGCGCTCCCCTTTCATGGTTATATGGACCCTTGCTGATGGAAGATCTTCCAAGAGATAAAGACCAGTCCAGAAGGCTTTCGGGTTCTGATTTTACAAAAGGGATAACGCTGGTAAATATTTTTAATCCACGTGAGGTATATGTTTATGCAATGGGACAGGAGCCCTGGCTTGAATATATTAGCAGTATTAAATATACCCAGGACTCAATCCCTATCATACAATCCGATATGCTGGTAGAGGAATGCCGGCGGCGCGGGTTAATTGCAGAAAGATTGTTCGGCGAAAAAGAAATACTGTATAGCATAGAAAATCAATTGGCCTGAGAACTTATTTAGCAAAAAAATAAGAAATTCCAGGTATATTTTTTAAATCTTACTATGAATAGATCGGCTTTAATCCAGATTTGGTTATGTATCTTCTTTTTATGTGCCTCTTTATCTGTTTATGCCCAACTTGCAGACCGGGTCGGTAAGTTAAAGGGGAAGTTGACTGATATTGCCGGCAAGCCCATTGCCTATGCAAGCATCAGTCTCGTACAATCAAACGATTCTACAACGATTGTAAAAGGAACGCTTACAGAAGAGAACGGAGAATATTTGATGGATAAGATCCCATATGGAAGCTATCTGCTCTCCGTGAGCATGTCAGGGTATGAAGGACTCTTGAGAGGACCATTCGTTGTCGATTCTTTAAAAAGAGAGCAAACGGTCGACAATATTCAAATGACGCCTTTATCCAGTCAAATGGCAGGAGTTACCGTAACATCAAAAAAGCCACCGGTTGAATTCAGAACCGACAAAACCATACTCAATATTGAAAATAGTCCGCTTGCCGCTGGCAATACTGCGTTTGATATACTGCGCCGCGCACCCGGGGTAATCATAGACCAGGATGGCGCTATCGGATTAAGAGGAAAGCAGAGAGTAACAGTATTGATAGACGGTAAGGCAACTTATGTCTCGGGTGGTGAATTGGCAAAATTGTTATCCTCCATAGATGGAAATGCGATCCAATCAATTGAGCTGATTTCAAATCCTTCTGCAAAATATGAAGCAGAAGGAAATGCAGGTATAATAAATATCCGGCTAAAAAAGAACCGCAATTACGGCCTGAATGGAAATATTCTTTCTGGTGGGGGATATGGGCGGTATTATAAGATCAATGAGGGCCTAACACTCAACTACCGGCAAAAACATTTTAACCTGTTCGGAAACTATAATTTTTCCCAAAACAAGTCTTTTGGTAATGTGGATATCATACGGGAAAATAATGCTGATAATATTAAAACCTTCTTCAATCTCGTCAATCGCATCAAAAGCAATACGGGAATACATAATTATAAGGCCGGTGTAGATTATTATATTAATGAGAAAAATACATTAGGTGCAGTGATCACAGGTTTCTACAATAATAATAAAGTAACCGCCACTAACACCACATTGATCGGAAGCAAACCCAATCAAACAGATTCATCAATTGTAGCCCACTTCGACGGGAGAAGCAAATTCAACAATATTGCTTACAATCTGAATTACCAGGGCATTTTCGATACGCTTGGCCAGGAGTTGACAGCAAGTTTTGACTATTCCACCTATAATAACAAGGAAAAAGGAACATATACAAATCAGTTCTATAATAGCTCCGGTCAGATCAGCAAATCACCCTATATATTCCGAACACCTGCAGAAACAGATGTGAATATCTGGGCAGGCAAAGTTGACTACACTTACCCATTCAATTCGAATTTGAAATTGAATACAGGACTAAAATCCAGTTTTGTAAAAACTGATAATATCTATCATTTTGATGAACTGATCAATGATATTTGGACGGATAATCCTTCTATAAGTAATTTCTTTAGCTACAAAGAAAATATAAATGCCGGCTATATTTCTCTGAACAGGGATTTTAAAACCACGAAAATACAGGCAGGTATTCGTGGCGAGCAAACAAACTCCAAAGGAAATCTCATAACAGGAAATAAAATAGTCAATCGCCACTACTTCTCGCTGTTTCCTAACCTCTCTGTAAACCATGACCTGTCATCAAATAGCAGCCTGGGCTTTTCTTACAACCGCAGAATTGACCGGCCAAACTACAAAGCCCTAAATCCATTTCTAAGCTATGTAGACCTTTATACATTTCAGTTGGGAAATGCTTTTTTAAAACCCCAATTCACCAATTCATTTGATCTCTCCTTTACCTATAAGAAAAGCCTGAATTTCTCATTCAATTACAGCCATACCAAAGATGTTATTTCCCAGGCCCTATATACAGATACCATAAAGAAAACTTTATTTGTAACGGATCAAAACCTTGACAACCTGAATGCTTACACCCTTACAATAAGCACTCCGTTGGCCATAGCCAAGTGGTGGAATACCTATAACAGCCTGGTTACCTATTACAATGAATATAGCTCCCCTGAATTTATGGGTCTTCCATTCAGGAGCGGTAAAACCTCCTTCCTGTTCAATAGCAGCCAGACCTTTACCATCAACCCAACCACCAGTGCGGAATTATCAGGTTATTATCAATCTGCAATGGTTTATGGAACTTATAAAATTCAGCCATTCGCCGGGATTGATGCAGGGATCAACAAATCATTTTCAAACAATAAATTCAATCTTAAACTGGCGGTAAATGATCCGTTCAATATCAATAAAATCAGAGTGGTGAGTGCTGTACCTGGCCAAAACTATAAATTGAACCAAAAACAGGAAACCCGGGTATTACGGTTGACACTCACTTTCCGCTTTGGAAGTAATGAAATTAAAGACCCCCGTGAAAATTCAAAAAGTTCAACAGAGGAAGAAAGCAGGGTCAAAACGGGGAATTAATTATTGAAAGATGGAAACCAAGGCAGCTATAGTATCAACAATAAAACAGCCGGGTGCGACCCTTTCCTTTTTTCTCCGATATCATTTAAGGATAGGGTTTGATCATATTTTTTTATTTTTCGATGACCCGCTGGATCCAGATCTGCCCCTCGCAGAAAATATACCCGGGGTCACGATCCTTAAAAATGATGACTCCCTGCGGCGGGAATGGGAAAAAACAAAATCCTATAAAGAAAATTCCATCCATGCCAGTTTTATTGACAAGGAGGCAATGGCGCGTCAGATACTAAATGTGGAAGTAGCTGTTCCTTTGGCACTCAGTATGGGGATTGCCTGGCTACTTCACATTGATTACGATGAACTGTTCTTTTGCAAATCTCACAGCATCAAAAACCATTTCGACCAATTGACCAGGAAAGGCATCAATAGTATGCGCTATATCAATCACGAGGCTGTTCCCGAAACACTGGAAGTAGACAATTTTTTCACAGAGATCAGCCTGTTTAAGAAAAATAAAATGGTATTCAATCCGCAACAGCTTTCCTATTTCAACAGACTTGCCAGTAAAGACCATTTTCTTTATTACTGGCACGGAAAATCTGCGGGGCGGGTCACTGAAGACCTGAGACCGGCACATGTTCATGGCTTTACATTTCATGAAGAGCAAAATACCACTGATGATCCCTGTATCCTTCATTATCCGGTTTGTGGACTTACTAACCTCATAAAAAAATATAAGATACTGGGGGTCTTTGACGATAAATGGTTTGGTACTGCAAAGATTGATGAGCTGATACCATTTCATGTTTCTGCGCGGGATATTGTGAATTCCGGAACCCCTGAAACGATCAAACGATTTTATATAAATAAAGTAATGGCCAAAAAGGATAGGGTAACCATGCACCTTCAAAACGGCATCTATTTCAGGGAACAATCAATCAGCAGTCTTTAAGTATCAATTAACCAAAGGAGAAATGCAAATACAACCAGAAATACAATTACCAAACATACTGGCAGGCGTTATTCATTATTTGAAGGTGACCTTGTTATCTCAAAAGAATTTTTTTACCGATATCGATAGTGAGCAAATGATGTGGGCTTTCAACCAGGTAGATGAGCAATATTGTTTCGCAAATATTAGTCAAATTGAAAATGACACCGGGAAAATGACGGAATTCCTTTCTGCCCTCAATCGCCGGAGATGCTCCAAAATCAGCCTGCTGACAGTCGGAAAGAGGCAGGATCCCTTTGCCGGCAACAATAGCTCAATAACATGGTTAAAATCAAAAGCTGTTACACTTTTGGAAAATGAGCTTACCCCTTATAAGGAAACATACCCGGTAAAAGTAAAAAGAATAACTACTGAAAAAGATGCACTGGGCCTGGTGTATTCTCTCAGCACTTCAAACAAAAATATCACTGCAACTTTCTTCAATCTTAAAAAATCACTCCAGGAAGGGAAATTAAGTTTTGACCTTCTTTACAAGGAAAACCCAAACAGACCTGACGCATTGATCGTAAATACCAGGTTATTTGACATTGCCGTTTACGAGTTAGTAATGACGGAGCCTTCAACAATTATTTTCAACACTGCCATAAGTCATATAAAAAATAGTCTGGCTGGACGATCAACAGGCATTCTTATAGCCGATCAAAAGCTTTTGCCTGATCATGACCAGGATACAAGAATTGTAAATACAATTAATTATTACCAAAAAAACAATACCCTATCAAGAGGTACAATCCCTCCTTACTATCCACGGAATGCTGTGCTTAAAACCGCCCCCCAGTACCAGGAAAGTATAACCAGGTTGCAGCAGATGGGACTTCCAAAACACAACAATCCTGTTAAAAACTGGGATACGCTTGCATTTCTGTCAATCATTTTGAGAGATCCATTGGCGTCGCCAGGGGTACCTGTATTAGATATAAGTGTAGAATATCATTCGCCTATCCTGAACCAGCTAGCTGCATATGGTTTTAAAAACCTCTTTTGCATCAATTACGTGGTTAAAAGCCCTGAAAAAATTGGAGCCATCCATTACCAGGCAGGCAGTTTAATTAATACTGTTTTTAAAGATAACAGCTTCCAGTATATAACGTGCCAGGGTTTAATAGCAAATGAAGTGGATACCAACAAATATCTCTCTGAAATGAGCCGAATACTTAAACCTGGAGGTTTACTGATGACTTCCACCGCCTATTGGATTGACCCCATCAATACCCAGGGTAAAAGAGCAACCGGAATGGAGGAAAAAATATTTACAAAAACTGAAATAGAATTCCTGGTAGAAAATGCCGTTAAACACGAACTGGACCTTCTTGATCCGTTCGATTATTCCTGTGAGGAGAGGGTGGTGCACCGGGAACAATGGAGTTACACATTGGTCTATTTCACATTCAGAAAAAAAAATAACAAGTAATCCCTTTTTATTGCTAACTATAACCTTACTAATATGAAAAATAAGCCAGCCAACGTAGACCTGCTCCAGCAAACACTTGATCAAATTGCCTATAATTATAAGGGCTATAAAGTTGAACAAATTGCAAAATCATTTCTGAATTACATTGTTATAAAGGATTTTAAATTTCCGAAATCATTTTATTCTGAGGTGTTTTATTCCATGACCTTCGCCAAATTCCCAAAAGGAAAATGTTCTACCTTCTTAACATTCCCTGCCGAATATGATTTCAGAAAAGAATACAAAGAGATTTGGGAACATGTTTCGTCAAAAATAAATGACAAGCTTACCTATTCTATTTCCTATCCGCACAAATATAAATTCAGTTTCAGGAACTGTTTACTGGCGTTGAAGCTGGTAAGACCACTGCGTGATCTTGGTTTCTCCAAAAAATTCCAGATTTGGGTATCGCTGGTAATGGTGCTAAAGGCAATTGATAGCGCAGAAAAAGAATTGCAGATCTTACCTGCCAAATATGTATGCTTTTACAGCGCTCACTGGATAGAAAACTTATTGACGCAATATTTCAAAAAAAGGGAAGTCAAAACATATAATCTGCAGCACGGGATGTTCACTTTTACCAGTCCCGATGCCAGAGATGAAAAAACCAGGCTGAATAACTTACTCAATAATGAAATACTATCTGATTACCAGTTGGCCTGGGGTGAATTGACCAGGAATACCCTGAGAACAATAACCGCTTCTCAGATCCTGGTGGCAGGATATCCAGGAGCTGTGGATGCCAGTACATTCAAATTGCCACAAACCAGAAAGTGTCTGGTCTGTCTCTCAAGGCCACTCTTTAATGCAGAAAATAAGGATCTCCTGTCAATCCTGTTCGCTTTCAACAAATCTCAAAATGAGCCCTTTTCATTTTTGATAAAGCTCCATCCGTCATTGAATATGCAGGAGTACCAAAATCATATCAATCAAAATGAAGCTGCAGCGCATTGCAGCATTCACACGGGCAAGGCCAGTATCAGGGAACTGATACATAAAGAGAACATTGACTTTTGCATTTCGGCCAATACAACCGCCTATTATGAATGCTATCTTAATGGTTTAATTGCATTACGGTACCATGCCTCATCCTTTAATGAGTTCTATGATATAGCCCATGATGCTTTTTCAGACCAGGAAAAGTTAGAATCGCTCATAGCAGAGATCTATAGTCAGTCCTCTGGTTTTAAATCATCAGAAATAAGAAGGAGACTGAATTATGCCATAGGTTGCGATGAGGATCGCTATGCCGAGATCCTGAATTGAATACTAAGGGGCCGGTTTATCCGGCAATTGCAACCCCCTCCTCTTTTTCAACCGTATTCATTTCCGGGAGAATGGTATTTCCGTTTGAATCCAACATGCTTCTTAGCATTTTCTTCCATTCATCTGAAAAATCGCAATTGCTGTATTCTTTAAAATAAGGTCCGCCAATAGTGTAATGCACCAGGGAAGGCTTGACCCCATCTGCTGAATATTCACCAACCAGAAAATTCCATGCCTTAGGTATCTCCCCAATAAGATCATCACTTTGCAGCCATTTAAACTGGTGTAATTGCAGACCCGTTGCTGTATTTACATATTCAGGAGTGAGTGCCCTGCATTTGCTATTGTTAAACAACATTACACTGGACCAGTTCTTTTTCTCATATTTAGTTTGTGTGGAATTCAGGAACTTTGTTGCTTCTTTGGGTATATAGTCATGCTTGGCCACCATCACTGCATAATCATCATCACGCATAGCCCAGAGCTTTGCCAGGTCATCCAATAATAGCATGTCGCAATCCATAAAGATGGCCCAACCTTCATAATTGCATAAATAAGGGACCAAAAAGCGTGACATTGAAAAATCAGTTGATTGCAGCGGGTCACGTTCCCGTGTAAACACATCACCCAATTGGTTTAGGGCCAATGGCGTGATACAAACTGGTTTCGAAGAATTGGCATTCAGACTATGAGAAAGAACATTATAACCAACTACTTCTCTGTGATCAAATCCAATGAATACTTTAATCATAAAATAGATTTATAGGTTGAGCAATTTTGTTTCTATAGTTCAGGAACCTGATCTAAACAGGGATTTCATTTTTTGCAATATCCCGTTATCACCATTTTCAGTTTGTTGTATTTGCCCTTCTGCTACCTGCATCAGCACAGAAGCTACCTCTGTTGGTTTATCCCTGGAGAGATAATGACCTACTTCGTCAATCACCACAAGATTTACCTTTTCAGCATAGAATTTCCAATCCCTGTACTTATGCTTATAATCTTTGGTCAGGGGGTCTAAGGAGCCAACAACACAATAAAACGGTGAGTTGAGTTTTTTAAAACTCTTATTTGCCAGATTGGTGATCGAATTATTAAAGTACGCTCTTGCAAGTTCACCATCAGACCGGAGATGTTTGGAAAACATAACCTGGTCCTGTTTGTCAACGGGAACAGTAGCTCCAATACTTTTGAAAAAGCCGAGTGTTGCTTCATCATCGCCGTTGTCCAGCTTTCCAAGATCAACCTTTAACCTGGCCAATGAACCACCGGCACAAACACCTTTTAATTCTATTCCTTCTACTTCCAGGCATCTTGCCAGCTCCATTGCTAATCCGGCACCAATGCATTCACTGTACAGAACAACCGGTGTATTAATTTTATTTTTTATTTCCTGCACGATGGCACCGGCAAGTGTATCGATCTTGACCCGCATACTTTCATCGGCCCGGTATTCTGGTCGTGGAAGCCCGATACAGTAACATGCACAGGTTTTGTTTAGCGCCGTGATCTCAGCAGCCAGTCCCTGGTACCCTATCGGTTCACCTGCTGCATAGGGAATAATAATCACAGACATTGTTTTTTCAATGTTGCTTCGGGTAAGCTCCTGCAGGTAACCATTTTTATTATTCCGGGAAATATGCTCAGCCAGCGTTTCAATGGTGGGATTCTTATAAATATCCAGGATAATGATTTCTTTTCGTAACCGTGCCGCGATCCTTATTGCTTTAAATGAATCGCCACCGAGTTGAAAGAAATCATCTTTGATCCCGATCTTTTCCTTGCCCAGTATCTGTTGCCATACCTCCACCAGCCTTTCTTCCACTTCATTGCGCGGTGCAATGTATTCTACTCCACTTTCCAGGCCCAGCCCCTCGGGGTCCGGTAATGCCTTCTTATTTATCTTCCCATTCACCGTTACCGGTAACTCTTTTAACTCTACATAACTCGATGGGATCATGTAAGCCGGCAACTGTCTGCCCAGCCAGTTGCGTAACTCACCACTTTCTATCTTATCCCGGCATACCACATATGCTACCAGCTCCTTCTCATTGTCCCTGGTTGTCCGGGCTATCACTACCGCTGCTGACACTCCTTCATGATTGTGCAGCGCATTTTCAATCTCACCCAGTTCTATCCTGAACCCACGGATCTTTACCTGATCATCCTTTCTGCCAAGGAATTCTATATTCCCGTCCGGTAACCAGCGGCCAAGGTCTCCTGTCCGGTACATCCTTTCTCCCTTCCTGAATGGATTGGATATAAACTTCTGCGCCGTTAATTCCGGCTGGTTCAGATAACCACGGGCAAGTCCTACACCTGACAGGCAGATCTCACCGGGTATACCTATTCCCTGAAGATGACACTGTTCATTTATAATATATAGCTGCGTATTCCAGATCGGCTTGCCGATCGGGATCCTGCTATCCCCTTTGCGTGTACTATAATGACTTACATCAATCGATGCTTCCGTTGGGCCATATAAATTATAGATCGGGATATCGGTATAACGGTACCAGCTTTCCACTGTCTCCACTCCAAGCGCTTCCCCGCTGGTGATCACCCTTTTCAGACTCTTCAGCTTTTCCACTGACCCCTCTTCTTCAAATACCGAAAGTATAAATGCATTCAGCATGCTGGGCACAAAATGAAGACAAGTGATCTGATGGCGATGGATCAACGATAATATCCGCTCCGGTGATCCTATATCTTTCTTCTGGCACATCACCATACGAGCGCCCCAGCACAGCGGCAGCAGCAGTTCCCATACCGATACATCAAAGGTGAACGTTGTCTTTTGAAGTATAATATCTTCACTGCTAAATCCATACTCATGCCACATCCATTCCAACCGGTTAACTACTCCGCCATGTTCCAACATCACTCCTTTGGGCTTCCCTGTTGAGCCGGAGGTATAGATAACATAGGCAAGATTGTGTGGTCCAATTGTCCTTTTTTGAAGAAGAGTATCTGAAGCAGTGATACTGGAAAGACCATATTGGAATTTTTTTCTTTTCAAATCCCCTGGAATCGTATCCTGGCCTTTATTCACTTCCAGCAGGGCATCATACCGATAACGGGTTAATTCGTTTTCTACAGTATGTACTTTATTTGAATAAGTAGCTTTTACCACGCCAAGTCCATCGGCAATACAATCATTCAAATAATCACGGGACAAAAACAATTCTTTTGACCAGTCTGTTTTTGTACGGTAATCTTCAGTAGCATGCGCATGCTTGAATGCCGTCATATCTTCAATCAGGTCCATTCGCTTGTCTTCATCCATAATATCACCCAGAAAGATCAATCCCGTTTCTTTCAGCTTTGCGATCGACTTTACCAGAACTTCCCTGAAATAATTATGGCTTTTAAAACAGTGAACCACGCTATTGATAATGATCAAATCAAATTCTGAATCCTTGATTTGATCAATTCCATTAGCCGGCAAACATGAAAACACAATGTTATTAAACCCTTTTTCCTTTGCTGCAATACTGGTATTGGATAATATAGAAGATGACAGGTCAGTTGCATAATAAAATCCAACTTCGGGAGCAACCTGGAATGTTGTAAATCCTGAAGAGCAACCGATCTCAAGAACGCGCATATCCTTACGTAAATGATCCTTCAGCTTCAAATAGGCATTCCTGCTATACTCCTGCATTTCAACTTCACTAAGGTATTCTCCTGTATAGCTGCTCATCCATCCACCACCCATAATGGCATCAGAAGCTGTGGCACCCACCGAATCCCACAATTCCTTTTTCATCAATTCACTTGTTGAGGTTGCCTGATCTGAATATATCTCATCGCTATCTACACAAACAAGATATTTCAGGTGCATACTGCGCCATTGTAGCCTGTTGGCCAGGTCAATCAGCTTCCTTTCAGTTAACAACACTTCAATACCTGCATCTTCCAGCATATATAACAGTCGGTCTTCAGGATTTTCACTATCAAGAGGAACATAAGCACCACCTGCTTTTAATATTCCCATAATAGATATTGCCAGCTCATGACCGCGCGATTGAAGAATCCCTACCCGTGATTCAACTGGTAATTGAATTTTATTGATCAACAGGTTGGCCAATTTATTAGAATGCTCATCCAGCTCACGAAAGAGAAGCGGTTTATCTTCAAACAGAACGGCCACATTTTCCGGTGTTTTTTGGACTTGTTCCTTAAACAGGTCAACAAGTGTTTTGGATGCAGGATATTCAGCGGCAGTGTCATTGAACTCAAGCAATAAAGTATCTGCTTCTTTCTTTCCAAGGTATTCAAGCCGGTTAAGTGACAGGTCTGGCCTGTCTACAATAGATGCTATGAGGTTCTCCAGGTGATTTGCCAGTTGCTCAATTCTCCATTTATCGTAGATATCAGTGTTATACTCAATAACAGCATATAAACCCTGGTCGATTTCCTTAAAATCAAATCGCAGGTCAAACAGGCTCACCAATCGTTCCACATCTCCATAGCTGATCGTTTTTATATCCGTCAGACTTTGTGCCGTTGGCTGACTGCTGGGAATATCAGTGTTTTGCAATACAACCATCACATCATACAATGCCTGGCGGCTCTTATCCCAATTTTGATTCAAACCTTCTACCAGTTCATCAAAAGGATATATCTGGTGCTCATATCCGCCAAAGGCCACCTTCCTGATCTTTCTCAATAATTCCCTGAAATCATCTTCCCCGCTGAATTTTGTCCTAAGCGCCAAAGTATTCACATAGAAACCCAGTTGCCCTTCGAGATCTACGTGCTCCCGGCCGGCAATGGGAACACCGATAACGATATCACTCTGATTGGTGTATTTATACAATAAGGTCTTAACTGCTCCCAGTAATGCTATAAAAAGCGTACAGCCTTCCTGGTGACTCAACGCTTCCAGTTTTTTTGAAACTGTCTTATCAATAACCCTCCACACGATATTGCCATTATAGGTTTTGATGGCAGGACGAACCCTGTCCCCTGGCAATTCCAATACAGGTACCTCTCCTTCAAAAATTTTAAACCAGTAATCCTTGTGAACATTGAAAGTATCACCCCGGAATTGCTCCAGTTGCCACACAGTATAATCTTTATACTGAATTTTTAATGGCGGTAAAGGATTAGGAAGCCCATTTGAATATGCTTCATATAGTTCCAGCACTTCTTTAATCATTACATTCAGCGACCAGCCATCGCTGATGATATGGTGCATCTGGTAGGTAAATACCCATTTGTTATCTTCAATCCGAAACAGCTCCTGCCTGACCAGCGGGCCGGTAGCAAGATTAAAGGGTTTCATGAATTCCCTTTGGATCAAGCTGACCACCAGTTCCCCTTCCTGCTCTTCAACGATATCGCGAAAATCCTGGAATTTCATTCCAAACAGGGGATCTTCCGGGGAAAGTATGAATTGCCTGACTTCCCCTGGTTCATTTTCTTTAAATACAGTACGAAGGCTTTCATGCCGTTCGATCATTGTTTTGATCGAGGCTTCCAATGCTGAAATATTAATATCTTCAAATATGTAAAATCCGAAAATGTTATAGGCAATATTCCCTTCCTCAAATTGACTTAACACCCATAACCTGCGTTGAGCAGAAGAAATGGGATAACTTTCCTGGTGAGGTACAACGCTTATGCTTACAAATGATTCCTTCCGGGCTTTCAGGATAAGATTAACCTGATCTTCAAGAACCGCTGTTTCAAATAGCTCTTCCAATTCAATCTTTACCTCAAACTCTTTATTTACCTTGCTATTGAGACGGGTTGCTTTTAAGCTGTGTCCGCCAAGATCAAAGAAATTATCTTTACTGTCAATCTTTACACGACCCAATACCTCCTGCCAAATCAATTTTAATTTCGATTCAATTTCATTCTTTGCCTTCTCCGTTGTTTGTATTATTAACTGAGCCTGTTCCTCAATTTGTGTTATTGCAAACAGATCTTTTAATTCCATCCTTACTCCAAACTCCTTATATATCTGGCTTGCGAGACGGGTAGCTCTCAAACTGTGCCCGCCTATATTAAAAAAGTCTTCTCTAACTCCGATCCTCGGTTTTTTTAGAATTTCCTGCCATATCTGAACTAATTTTTCTTCCGTATCATTACTGGGTGCAACATATTTAACGCCATTATCCAGGCTCAAACCTTCCGGATCAGGAAGCGACCTGCGATCAATTTTTCCATTTGAAGTAAGTGGTAATTCCTCCAATTGAACAAAATGGGCAGGAATCATATAGGAAGGCACCAAATCAGCTAAATAGCTTCTCAACTCACTACTTTCCATCGGTTGAGGCCCCACTATATAGGCAACCAGTTCCTTTTCATATTCATCATTAGACCTGACAATTACCACAGCAGCATCTATTCCATCATGCCTATATAATGCATTTTCAATTTCACCCAACTCAATTCTGTATCCCCGAATCTTTACCTGTTCATCCTTCCGGCCGATAAATTCAATATTTCCATCGGGTAGCCACCTGCCAATATCCCCTGTACGATATAATCTTTCTCCCTTTCTAAAAGGATTGGTTATGAATTTCTGTGCAGTTAAACCAGGTTGATTCAGGTAGCCTCGTGCCAGGCCAGCGCCTCCCAAACATATCTCACCGTTAACGCCAACCGGCACAAGGTCCATTAACTCATTAAGTATATATATCTGGGTATTGAACAATGGGGAACCGATAGACACCTGCTGATTTATCTTCTCCTCCGCAGTACATCTGAAAAGGGAAGCACAAATACTGGATTCAGTTGGGCCATACGCGTTGATATAAACACCGCACCGGCTGAATGCTATTGCTTTTTCCCGGATAGCAGCTTCTCCGGCAGTAACCAGCGTCTTTAAAGACTGGATATTCTCAATACTGAGTAATGCAAGGTATGACGGAGGTATTGTAGCAATATCAATCCCGTGTGTTGAAATAAATCCTTCCAGTAATACCGGGCTTTTTTTATCGTTTTCACTGATCACATACAATAAACCACCAGAAACAAGTGAAACAAATATTTCAGACACAGAAGCATCGAACGATAAAGAAGCGAATTGAAGGTGCCTTCTACCTTCATTTGCATCAAAAAGTATTTTCTGGGAAAGAATGGTATTTGTAATTGCCCCATGCTCAATCATTACACCTTTTGGCTGGCCGGTAGAACCTGAAGTGTATATTACATAAGCCAAATCATTTGGGTGGATCATTGTTCCGGAAGGCTCAGAAGAAACGTTGAGACTGTCCAATTGAACATCAATTGCAAAAACTCCACCGTCAAAATAATCAAGGCCAAATATATAGTCCGTTTGCGTGATCAGCAGCCTGATGGCGGTATCCTTTACAATAAATTCTTTTCTTGCTTTCGGATATTCCGGATCTATTGGCACATAGGCACCGCCTGCTTTTAAAATGCCAAGAATTGCGATAATAGTTTTCTCTGACCTGTCCATCATAACCCCAACGAGACTATCCGCATGAATATTAAATTCAGTTATCAGATAATTCGCCAGTTGATTGGATTTTTCGTTTAGTTCCCTGTAGGTGAGTTGTGAGCCACCAAATTCAACAGCAGGCCATTCCGGATGTTTGTTAACCCCTTCTTCAAAAAGTTCAACAAGATTTTTCTTTGGATCAAAAGGAGGATTGGAAGAGTTGAAATCTACCAGCAATTGGTTTTTTTCCAGCTCGGAAAGTAAATTTAATCTGCCAATGGGCTTTCCGGGATCCAGTACAATAGCCTTTATTATTTCTTCCAGGTGATCAGCCAGTTGATTAACAGTTGTTTTATTATATAGGTCGCAATTATAAGTTATACCCAGCTGGAGTGAGTCTTTCGATTCCACGAAGTCAAATACCATATCAAACACACTGATGGGATTAGAAAATTCATGGTACATACGTACAGATATCGTGTCTGGAGCATTTTCCGGCTGTGCAATGGTATTAGCCGCAGTTTTTAAAATTACCTGCACATCAAACAGAGGATTTCGGCTCATATCCTGCCGCAGATGCAAATCCCCAACCAGTTCATCAAAAGGATAGTGCTGATGTTGGTTAGCTTCCAGGGTTACCTGCTTTACTTTTCCCAACAGATCTATATAACTGTCTTCAGCACTAAAGCTTGTGCGCAATGCGAGTGTATTAATATAAAATCCAATTTGCTCTTCCAGATCAACAGAGTCGCGACCTGCCATAGGACTTCCTATAATTACATCTGTTTGCCCCGTATAATGGTAAAACAATGCTTTAACTGCCGCCAGTAATCCCATAAACAAGGTAGCTCCCTGATCAAGACAAAGCTGTTTTAAAATCCTGAATGCTTTTGGATCGATTGCCTTTTGTAATGTGGCGCCATTATATGTTTTAATTGCAGGCCTTGGTCTGTCAGTCGGTAATTCCAAAACCGGAATTTCTCCGCTTAACTGTTTCATCCAGTAAGCCTTATCACTATCTATCTGCTCACCGCCCAACTTCTCCTGCTGCCAGGTAGCATAATCCTTGTATTGTATGCGCAATGGACGTAAGGGATTGGGTAATCCCCTGGTATAAGCGTGATAATAAATAATAAGTTCATTAATCAATATATCGATCGACCAACCATCACTGATGATATGGTGCGTTACATAACTGAATACCCATTTATGGTCCTCCACCTGGTATAAGTTGGTCCGCAACAAAGGACCCTTTGAAAGATCAAAAGGTTTTATAAAATCGTTCAGCACTAATTGCCTTATAGTTTCCTGATCCGAGTTGCGCATATCCACATATCCAAGTTCAAACCCCGTAGAAACTGACGGCTGGATAAACTGCCTTACTTCACCATTTTCATCAGTTTTAAAAATAGTACGCAGGCTTTCATGCCTCTTCAGCAGCGTATCGAATGAGTAGTATAAAGCTTCCCTGTCAAGATTTCCTTCAAAAACATACATGCCCGGCATATTATACGCAATGCTGGCTTCTTCAAACTGGCTCAAAATCCACAAACGCCTTTGAGAAGAGGACAAAGGGTATGACTCTTTTAGTGGCGACGGCTCAATCCTTATGCGATTTGATCTCCCCAGGCTTTTCAAATAAGCAACTATTGACTCTTTATTGTCCTTTAGCTCGTTAAGTATAGTCTCATTTAATTGCTTGTCATTGAATTTTACCTTCAATTCGTCATTGACCAACGAAATATGGATATTATTTTTTTCCAGTTTGCTTAATAGATCTTCCATATTATTAATTTCCGGTTTTAGAATGGTCATCAGCGTTACAGGCCTGTTTACAACTCTCGCCTGTTTCTGATTTTTGTATTTTATATTCAGATCATGATCTCATTATCCATTTCCACATTTGATTTAAGCCAGTTCAATTTAATGATGGCCTGAGCCTGGCTCTCAATAGTGGGATTCATAAACAATTCCTGTACTGACAGTTTTACATCCAACTCTTTTTGTATCTGGTGTGACAACCGTGTTGTATTCAGGCTATGGCCCCCGATGTGGAAGAAATCATCATTGACGCCTATCTTTTCCAGGCCCAGTATTTCTTTCCATATCTCTGCCAGTTTTTCTTCCACTTCATTGCGCGGTGCAACGTATTCCACACCGCTTGTCAAGCCTAATCTTTCCGGCTCAGGCAATGCGCGTTTGTCTATTTTTCCATTGGGAGTAAGAGGTAATTCTGTCAATTGTATATAGCGCGATGGAATCATGTAAGCAGGTAACAATCTTGTCAGCCAGTTCCTCAATCCGGTTAAATCCAGCCCGGGGTGGCATACGATATATGCCACGAGCTCCTTTTCATTATTCCCATTTATTTTAATCATCACTACAGCATCATTTATATCTTCATGGCTATGTAACGCATTTTCGATCTCTCCCAGTTCTATCCTGATCCCACGGATCTTTACCTGATCATCCTTTCTGCCAATGAACTCTATATTGCCGTCCGCCAACCAGCGACCAAGATCTCCTGTCCGGTACATCCTTTCTCCCTTCCTGAATGGATTGGCTATAAACTTCTGCGCCGTTAATTCCGGCTGGTTCAAATAACCACGGGCAAGGCTATCACCACCAATACATATTTCTCCAATAACACCTATAGGCGCCAGATCTTTTTTATCATTGACTATATAAATCTGTGTATTGAATATGGGTGAACCGATAGGAATGCTTACCTGCTGATCATGGACAAAATAACTGGTTGCCACCACAGTGCACTCTGTGGGACCATAGTTGTTTACCACCTTGTATGGTTTCCGTAAAAATGAATCGAGCTTGTCTCCGCCCGTTAACAGACAACGCAATGAACTATTGTCAGTATATAAAAACTGTTCGGCTATCTGGGTAGGCAGGAAGCTGATCGTTATTTTATTGTTTTCATACCACGATGCCATTTCGTGTGTAATTAATCTCATATCTGCAGGAACTATATAAAGACTTGCTCCTGCTATCAGGTAAGGGAAAAGCTCCCAGACCGAAGCATCGAATGCAGCACCGGCGTATAAGGTAGCCCGGTCATTTTCTGTTACTGAAAAATTTGCATTATGCCAGCAGCATAAATTCACAACACTCTTATGTTCTATCATCACTCCTTTGGGTCTGCCTGTTGAGCCGGAGGTATAGATAACATAAGCAAGATCACCGGGACTGTTCACCAGCACAGGATTGCCTGGCTCATACTCGTGCTCTTCCAACTGGAACTTCTCTATCTCCCTTTCATCTATCACTACCTTGCATCCACTGTCTTCCAGCATATAGCCTATCCGGTCCTGCGGATATTCCATATCCAGCGGAACATACGCTCCTCCTGATTTCAGTACCCCCAGTATCGATATCACCTGCCACGCACTTCTTCCCAGCAGTATTCCCACACGGTCATCTACTCCAACTCCACGGCTGCGCAGGTAATGACCCAACCGGTTCGCCTTTTCATTCAGCTCACCATAACTGTATGCCTTCTCCTCAAACACCAGTGCTATGCGTTCCGGTCCTTCACTGACCTGCTTTTCAAACAACTCTGTCAGCGTACTATCTGATGCATACCCTCTTTGTGTATCATTGAACTCATGCAGCAACTGCACTCTCTCCTTCTCACTTAAATATTCCAACTCGCTCAACGGCTTTTCCGGTTCAACTCCAATTGATCTTACCAGCTGGATAAAATGATCCCTTAACCGAACTATCATCTCACGGCTATAGATATCACTGTTGTATTCTATTGACATCCTCACCACTCCTTCCCTTTCCTCAAAACTGAACGTCAGGTCAAAGCGGCTTATCACATCCTGATCATCCTGGTAACTTACTGCCCTTATCTTGGAAGGCTCTTCCTGGGCAGCATCCATCTGTCCTCCATTATCCATATTCTGCAATACCACCACTATATCAAACAGCGGCATCCGGCTGCGGTCCCGCTGCAACCCCAACCCTTCCACCAGTTCATCAAATGGATAAGCCTGGTGAGCATAGCCTTCCAGTGTCACCTGTTTTACTTTATCCAGTAGCGCTATATAACTGTCCTCTCCACTGAACCGTGTACGCAAGGCCAGCATGTTCACATAAAACCCGATCTGGTTCTCAAGGTCTGCATGCTCTCTGCCTGCTATCGGACTACCTATTATTATATCACTCTGATGACTGTAGCGGTACAGCAGTGCGTTCACCGCTGACAGCAGGCTCATGAACAGGGTCGCTCCCCTTTGATGACTCAGCTCACTCAACCCACTTACCAGCTCTTTATCCAGTTGACCATTCACCGTTCCTCCATTGTAACTCTTTATCCATGGACGAACACGGTCAGATGGCAACTCCACTACCGGCAACTCTCCACTGAACTGATCCAGCCAGTACTGCCTGTGCTGCTCAAAGCCTTCTCCCTTTAATTGCTCCTGCTGCCACACCGCATAATCCTTGTACTGTATACGCAAGGGTTCCAGCTCAGTACTTCCTCCTTCCACATACGTCTTATAAAACAATAACAGCTCCCGGATCAGTAAACCCATCGACCAGCCGTCACTGATGATATGATGCATCGGGTAGCTGAACACCCACCGACTGTCTTCCAGCTGGTACAACGTTGCACGAAGCAAGGGACCTTCCGACAGATCAAAGGGACGCAGAAAATCCTGCTGCACACGCAGCTTTACTTCCTCTTCCCGGTGGGCCAACAACCGCAGATCTTCATACTCCACCCTGAACCCACTCTCTTCAACACTTAGTATATACTGACGGATCTCGCCCTGGTCATCGGAACGGAACACCGTACGAAGACTCTCATGACGATCAACCAGTGTCCTGAACGCATACTCAAGTCCGTCCCGGTCAAGTTCCCCTTCAAACACCTGCGCCCCCGGCATATTATACGCCACATTCCCATCCTCAAACTGGCTCAATACCCATAACCGACGCTGCGCTGAGGATAGTACGTAACTCGACTGAGCAGCAACAGGAGCGATATTGATGAAAAATGTTTTGCCTGCCTCACGGATCAATCTGGCCTGGTCTTCCACCGTTACATTAAAAAATAAATCCCTGATCTCCACCTTCACATCAAACTCTTTATAGATCTGGCTGGCAAGACGTGTTGCCTTTAAACTATGACCACCCAGTTCAAAAAAATCTTCACGGATACCAATCCGCTCTTTTCCCAGTATCTCTTCCCAGATTTTTACCAGCTTTCTTTCTGTCTCATCACCAGGAGCAATATACTCTGCTCCGCTTTGCATACCCAACCCTTCAGGATCAGGCAGCGCCTTTTTATCAATCTTACCATTTATCGTTAATGGCAGAGAAGCCAGCTGAACATAATACGATGGAAGCATATAAGAGGGTAACGACCGGCTTAAATGATCCACGATATCTGTTGTATTTAATATCTCATCTCCCGACAGATAAGCCACCAGTTCCTTTTCTCCCACACTATTGGAACGCGCTATCACTACCACCGATTCCACGCCCGCATAACTCTGTAGTGCTGATTCTATCTCGCCCAACTCAATACGGTAACCACGGATCTTCACCTGGTCATCCTTGCGACCTATAAATTCTATTTCCCCATTCGGCAATAATTTTACTTTATCACCTGAACGATATAACCGGTCACCTGCCTTAAAAGGATTTGATATAAATCTTTCTTTAGTTAATTCTTCCCGGTTCAGGTATCCCCGTGAAACTCCATCACCGCCTACATATAGTTCTCCGGCAAGTCCCACAGGCAAAAGATGCTGCTTCTGATCAAGCACATAACACCTTAAGGTTGGAATTGCTTTGCCGATACTACTGCTATTGATCTCAATTTCACGTTCCGTAATTTCTTTATACGTTACATGCACGGTAGTTTCAGTGATACCATACATGTTGATCAACTTTATTTGTGGGTAACGGTTTCGCCAATTATTCAATTTACCAGGACTCAGGGCTTCTCCCCCGAATATCACATACCGTACATTCAATTCAGGAGTTTCACTTTCGAACTCGGCATTAATTACATTATAAAAAGAAGATGGGGTTTGATTCAATACGGTCACATTTTCCCTGATCAATAATTCCCTGAAAGCATTGGGATCTTTTGCAACAAGGGAAGGAACTATGACCAGTTTACCACCGGATAACAAAGCACCATACATTTCCCATACGGAAAAATCAAAGCAGTAAGAATGAAACATTGACCATACATCGCGATCATTAAAATCAAAAAGAGGTTTGTCATTCCTGAATAAACGCACAACGTTCCTGTGCTCTACCAGCACGCCTTTCGGCTTTCCGGTTGTGCCTGAAGTATAGATCATATATGCCAGATCGGAAGGTTTGATCTTAACAACAGGGTTGGCAATTTCCCGGTTCGATATCGCGGTGTTGCTGAATTGGTATTTGTTCCTTTTATATGGACTTGTCTTATCACTTTCTTTATATACCTGGAGTATTACATCATACCTGTATTTGGTCAGCTCGTTTTCGATAGTATATATCTTACTGGAAATAGCTGCAGCTGTTATTTCCTTTTCATCCAAAACCAAATCATGGAAAAATCCTTTGGCCAGGAATAATTCGGCAGAAAAATCCGTCTTGGTCAAATACCCCTTTCCTTTATTCTCTACTTTGAATGTTTCCAGGTCACCAATCAATTCAGCCTTCTTTTCAATGTCCATTACATCACCAATAAATATCCGGCCCTCATCATTCAGAAGATTAATTGCATCCCTGATTACGCGCCGCAGGTAATTATGTCCATGAAAATGCTGAACAACGCTATTGATGATCACCAGGTCAAAATCCTTTTCCTTTACTAATGCTATTTCATCTGCAACCAGGCATTCAAATTTTACGTTGGTTATCCCCTGATCTGCTGTCCTGCGCCGCGTTTTTTCCAGGATCACGGGCGACAGGTCAGTACCATAATACAGGGCAACATGGGGGGCAATTTTATTTAAGGTTAAGCCGGATGAACAACCTATTTCAAGCACTCTCATATCCTTGTGCAGATAGGGAGAAAGCTTTTTATAGGCATTCATTGCATACTCTTCCATTTCTTCATCAGGGATCGGATCACCGGTAAAGCTGCTGCTCCATCCACCACCGGTTATCTGGTCAGTAGCTTCTCTGCCTACATGGTTCCAGAGATCTTCGTTCATCATCAGGTTTTCTTTCTCTTCTTTTTCCAGGTATAGATCAGCACTATCTATACACAGGTAGTTTTGCAGACAGGGAACTGACCATTGCAACCTGTTCACTATTTCAATAAAAGATTTCTCTGTAATTACAATCCTGAGCTGGCTATCCGAAACGATAAAGCTCAGGCGATCTTCCGGAGTATCTGATTCCATTGGCACATACATTCCGCCTGCCTTTAATATTGCCAGCATGGAAATAACGCTATGTGGATTGCGTGCCAGTAATAGCCCCACGCCTTCTTCCTTTTGCAATTCTATTTCTTCAACCAGGAAATGCGCTAACTGGTTTACTTTTTCATTTAACTGCCTGTAAGTATAGTGTTCACCTTCAAATACCAACGCAACATGGTCCGGAGTTTTGTTCACCTGCTCCTCAAAGAGGTCAACTAAAGTTTTATCCGATGGATAGCCAACTTCCGGTGTATTAAAAGCCAGCCATATTTTTTCAGCATCACTGATATAATCCAGTTCATCTATCGATTGGTAAGGTTGCTGTATAATTGATTTAATAATCTGTTCCAGGTGCCTGGCCATTCTGGCTGCTGTTTCCCTGTCATAGATATCACTGTTGTATTCAATGAGGAAGTTTATTTCATCATTTCTTTCTTTAAATGCAAACCGCATATCAAACAGACTCACTACCCGGTCTGTCTCATAGTCAATCAGGTGCAAAGGATCCTGGCCCTGTACGTGAGCAGCAGGTGTTTCCTCATTTATATTTTGTAACACTACTACTACATCAAATAAAGGATGCCTGCCCGTATCGGCATTTGTATAAACCTGCTCCACCAGTTCATCAAACGGATAAGCCTGGTGAGCATAGCCTTCCAGTGTCACCTGTTTTACTTTATCCAGTAGCGCTATATAACTGTCCTCTCCACTGAACCGTGTACGCAAGGCCAGCATGTTCACATAAAACCCGATCTGGTTCTCAAGGTCTGCATGCTCTCTGCCTGCTATCGGACTACCTATTATTATATCACTCTGATGACTGTAGCGGTACAGCAGTGCGTTCACCGCTGACAGCAGGCTCATGAACAGGGTCGCTCCCCTTTGATGACTCAGCTCACTCAACCCACTTACCAGCTCTTTATCCAGTTGACCATTCACCGTTCCTCCATTGTAACTCTTTATCCATGGACGAACACGGTCAGATGGCAACTCCACTACCGGCAACTCTCCACTGAACTGATCCAGCCAGTACTGCCTGTGCTGCTCAAAGCCTTCTCCCTTTAATTGCTCCTGCTGCCACACCGCATAATCCTTGTACTGTATACGCAAGGGTTCCAGCTCAGTACTTCCTCCTTCCACATACGTCTTATAAAACAATAACAGCTCCCGGATCAGTAAACCCATCGACCAGCCGTCACTGATGATATGATGCATCGGGTAGCTGAACACCCACCGACTGTCTTCCAGCTGGTACAACGTTGCACGAAGCAAGGGACCTTCCGACAGATCAAAGGGACGCAGAAAATCCTGCTGCACACGCAGCTTTACTTCCTCTTCCCGGTGGGCCAACAACCGCAGATCTTCATACTCCACCCTGAACCCACTCTCTTCAACACTTAGTATATACTGACGGATCTCGCCCTGGTCATCGGAACGGAACACCGTACGAAGACTCTCATGACGATCAACCAGTGTCCTGAACGCATACTCAAGTCCGTCCCGGTCAAGTTCCCCTTCAAACACCTGCGCCCCCGGCATATTATACGCCACATTCCCATCCTCAAACTGGCTCAATACCCATAACCGACGCTGCGCTGAGGATAGTACGTAACTCGACTGAGCAGCAACAGGAGCGATATTGATGAAAAATGTTTTGCCTGCCTCACGGATCAATCTGGCCTGGTCTTCCACCGTTACATTAAAAAATAAATCCCTGATCTCCACCTTCACATCAAACTCTTTATAGATCTGGCTGGCAAGACGTGTTGCCTTTAAACTATGACCACCCAGTTCAAAAAAATCTTCACGGATACCAATCCGCTCTTTTCCCAGTATCTCTTCCCAGATTTTTACCAGCTTTCTTTCTGTCTCATCACCAGGAGCAATATACTCTGCTCCGCTTTGCATACCCAACCCTTCAGGATCAGGCAGCGCCTTTTTATCAATCTTACCATTTATCGTTAATGGCAGAGAAGCCAGCTGAACATAATACGATGGAAGCATATAAGAGGGTAACGACCGGCTTAAATGATCCACGATATCTGTTGTATTTAATATCTCATCTCCCGACAGATAAGCCACCAGTTCCTTTTCTCCCACACTATTGGAACGCGCTATCACTACCACCGATTCCACGCCCGCATAACTCTGTAGTGCTGATTCTATCTCGCCCAACTCAATACGGTAACCACGGATCTTCACCTGGTCATCCTTGCGACCTATAAATTCTATATTTCCATCAGGTAGCCACCTGCCAATATCCCCGGTTCTATAAAGGCGAGCATTTTTATGGAAAGGGTCAGAAATAAATTTTTCAGCAGTAAGATCCGGTTGATTTAAATAACCCCGGGCAACGCCATCTCCACCTGTATATATTTCTCCTGGCACACCCACAGGAGACAATCTTTGATCATCATCCAGGATAAACAGCTGTGTATTGGAAACAGGTTTGCCAATAGGAATAGTAATCGCATCCTCCTGAATATCTTCCACCGTGCAATAGGAAGAAAAAGTGGTGTTTTCAGTGGGGCCATATACATGCACAAGGATGACATCAGGATATTGTGCCCGGAATTTGCTTACATGGTTTACCGAAACACGTTCGCCACCGAATAACAAATACCTGAGCTTAGTGAATTGCATGCTTCCCACATCAATTAGTGTGTTAAACAGCGCGTTGTTGTGAAAAAAATGGAAATGTTATTTTTTTCAATCAGGGCATTCAGCCTCGCAGGATCCAGCAATTCTTCACGCACGGGTATTGTCAGCGAAGCTCCGTTTAATAATGCACCGAAGAGATCAAACACAGATCCATCAAATGAATAATTAGAAAGGTTAAGAATATTGTCGGAAGCAGAAATAGATACATAATTCGCTGTTTTGACCAGCCGGATCACACTGCGGTGTTCTACCATCACACCCTTCGGCCTGCCAGTGGAACCAGATGTATACATTATATAAGCAATGTCACCAGGCTCATTAACTGCTACGGGATTTTTCTTTTCCCATGAATTTATTTCTACCCTGAACTTATCCAGCACCTTTGAATTGATCAATACTTTGCATTCACAATCTGCCAGCATGTATTCTATACGCTCTTCAGGATAATCCATATCAACAGGCACATAACTGGCGCCGGATTTTAATACAGCCAGAATAGCCAACACAATCCATTCATTCCGATCCAGCTGAATTCCCACAAAATCACCCACGCCGATACCATAAGTAGCACGTAAATAATCACTCAACTGATTAGCTGTTTCGTTCAGTTGCCTGTAAGTAAGTACCTGGTCACCTGCCAGCAAGGCAATATTCTCCGGCGTATCATTTACCTGCTGCTCAAAGAGGCTTATAATTGTTTCATCCGAGGGATAGTCCAGCTGTGTATCATTGAATATTACAAGCAGCTCTTCCTTCTCTTCCCGATTCAGAATATCAAGATCGGTAACAGCAGTACCAGGGGCCTGCAGCATCAATTCCATCAACCTGGTAAAATGAGTACTGATCCTTTCAACCTGCCTGTCATCATAAAGATTACCGTTATATAAAAAACGGATATGCATCTTTTCCCCGGGAATCACTGCTATAGTGAAATCATAATTGGTTTGCTCTTTTGCCTCAAAAGACAGAAGTGTTAATTCTTTCCCGTTATTCAGATTCTTCAGGTTTTGCTCAACCATCACCTGCAATGGATAATTTTCAAAGACCAGCAGGCTGTCAAATAAATTTCTGCCTAACTCAGTTTCAGACTGGATTTGGGCCAGCTGTACATAATGGTGATCTGTACCCGCAATAAAATGCTGCTGAATTTCTTTCAGCAATCCATAAACCGTAGTCTCTTCATGAACAATAACCCTTACAGGAATGGTATTGATAAATAATCCGATCATTTCCTCGATACCATTCATTTCTGCAGGCCGGCCAGAAACCACCGTACCAAATACAACATCCCTGGTGTTATTATATATAGATAAAAGAATGGCCCAGGCTCCTTGTATAAATGTATTCTCCGTTAAGCCAGATTGACTGCAATATTCTTTTATAGCCCGGCTGGTAGTAATACCGGGGGAAAATGAAATTTCTTTTGACTTATACTCCTTCCCTTTACTGGTAGCTATTTTGGGAAGGGTGCTCTGAGTATTGTATCCGGCTAAAAAATCCTTCCAGTAATTCAAAGACAGGTTATGGTCGAGTTGTGAAAGCCACTTAATATAATCCGAATACGGATAGACCTTCTCACCTCCTGGTCTCCTTCCTTCACTGATATTGTAGTATATCTGGAAAAACTCTCTTACCAGGATACCTACGCACCACCCATCCATCAATATATGATGCTGGGTCCAGATGAATTCCCATGTATCATTACCCAGTGATAAAACAGATAAACGCGCCTGGGTACCTTTATTCAAATTAAACCCGGCGTGATAATCATTATTTTTAAATTCTGCTACATATGATTCATCAGGGTTGCCCAGATCCCTGAAAATAAATGTATAAACAGGTTCCTTTCTTACCACCTGCAGGATATTGGTTCCAACTTCCTGGGTAAAAAAAGTCCTTAATACCGCATGCCTTGAAACTAACTGCTCATAGCTCTTCTCCAGCAAGCTTATATCCAACTTACCTTTTAAACGATAGCACATTTGCTCCGTATAAACGGTTGAACCCGGATTACTAAGCCAGTGATAATAAATTCCTTCCTGCAACGGACTTAATGAATAAACATCTTCTGTCATAATATCTTGTTTAATTTTTCTAATTGCTCAATGCTTAACTCCTTATAAGTGAAATCAACTGGTGTTGAATGATTGACCTTTTCAGCACACAGTGCCGTGATCAGTTCCCTGAGCTGTTTCTCGTAAGAAGTAACTTTCCAGCACATTGGGATCCTAAGCTTAGAATTCCACGTGGACAAGTTGTCGCG